>Ga0116228_10004408_pt1 | contig 12476 bp, 7 predicted proteins | sample S1TSphfallax_2_FD_89694 | JGI IMG/M metagenome (GOLD analysis project Ga0116228, IMG submission 89694) | Host-associated microbial communities from peat moss isolated from Minnesota, USA - S1T2_Fc - Sphagnum fallax MG | ecosystem: Host-associated > Plants > Peat moss > Unclassified | place: USA...
GAGGTAAGAATTGTGTGTGTGGGGGTGGGTGGGGTGGGCGTGATGAGTGTGGGGGGGGGGGGGGGAGGGGGGGGCTTCTTTAAAAAGTTTGTAGGGGTGGGAGATAGTACAATCTTATGTTGGGTGGTTATTAAAAACTACAACAAATTCCTATTGAACGTCAAATTGGTTCTAAAGGTTGATATTCGCCTTTTTTTAAGAAAAATATAATGTGAAAACACTAGACATTTTTATAGGTCAATAGGTAGATGCAAAAATCTAAAATAGTAACCAAACCACAACAAAGGCATCCACCAATGCAGCCATATGATTCGTCAATGGCTAGTCATGTTGCCATGGTGATTCCACCTAATTGTTGGGTCCAAATCGTCATCTTCTCAAAGAACCATTGTAGGATGTAACCAACAATGTCATTGTGATCATTTGTGTGACCACTTTCAATTAGAATTATAGAGTTTGAATCGTTAGCAAGTTTGCCGAGGGAGAAGGTCATCAAACCCATAACTCCCATTCTTTCAAACAATGTTTGTCCCCTAATTATATTCTATTTCAATTTGCTCCCCATTGCTATGTGCTACCAGTGATGATGAACTATTTTAATTGTTTTTTTATGTTTTCATATATTTATGTCAATGTCAAATTTAATTTAATTTAAATTAACATACATTTCATGGACATGAAAAGGCACATGTTAATTTATTTTTTATCCATGTTGGTGTATAGGAAAAAAAGTAATGAGGTAGTCATAAAATGAAGGTAATTATTAGGAAAGGTGGGAAGTAGTTATTATGAAAGTTAATAGGAAAAGGAAGTAGTTATGAAATAGTTAGGCTTAAAAATGAGGTAGTCATTTTTTACTTGTTTTTGGAATGGTCTAGGGATGACCATACAATCAAAATGGTCATGTAGAAGCAACATACGAAACTTTTTGCAAAGAACCCCATATAAACCAGTTCCTATGTCACTAGAATTTAAAATCATCTTAGACTTTGAAGTAAAGATTTGTAAAGTATTGCATTTTGTAGTAGATGTGGTTTTCATTGTGCATATTGCCATGTCATTGAGTGACTTCAAGATTCTTTATGTTGAACTTGAGACTATGAATGAACAACATCATAAAATGAATATCATTTTTCCTCGAGGAAGATCTAGATTTTTTATTCAAAATATGGAGGCACAATGTTAGTGTCCATCTCAAGTTGCATTTTAATCCTAAATGTATCTAGTTTATGAATATTTAGTGCAATTTGATGCAATGTTTTTTGGTTTTTTGTTTTGTTTATTTCAACATTTTGTTGTGTTTTGAGCATGTTTGATATGTTATGTTTAGAATTCATCATGAAGTGAAAATCATTGGAATTCATATCAAGGTCCACAATCAAGTCAAAACCCACAGTGTTATAATATTTTTCCAATAGTCAAAATGCCTTCAATGCATAACTATTGTGGATGGTGTGTGATTCAATGCCTTTACCTTCTTATGGCAATGGCTTGTTAGATTCATGGGGGTGAAAGAATGGTAAAGTATACACAGTGGAAGCAACAAAATAATGGGGTCCTTCAATAAAAGGACTTATAAGTAAATGATTTTATGGGGATAACAATATATATTTTGGGTAGATTACTTCTTAATTATGGTTTGCATGCACTTCAAAATCTAAATTGTTATAATCATGGTTTTTTAAGCTAGTTGCAAGTACTTGAATCGGACCTAAAATTTGTGGCAGTTTGAAAAATAAAGTTCAAGTACTTGAAAGTAGGTAAAATATTTTTGCAGGTATTTGATTTTTTTTCAAACACCTCAATATTGATGTGGTGAACATTTTAATATATATATTTTTGTTAATGGAATTTTTTTCATAGTTAAAATCATCCCCAACGCCCTAAAAATGACATAATTTTTGGGGATACTTTTGGGGTACTTTTTCAAGTCCCAATGATATGACACATGTTGCTTTGAAAATGCTAGAGGAAAGTTAGAAATTTGAAAGACTATTTTTTTGATGTTTTCAAATAGAAAACAAGATAACAAATATGTACAAAATATCTTGTTTCCACCCTTGGGCTAATTTTTTATGGGCCACATTTTCAGGGATTCTTTAATAATCCATCACCTTATTCTATAATTAGTGAGGTCTTGCCTTGGCCATTCCCTATAGTTGGTGTGGTCTCATCTTTGCCAATTTTGAGTTTGTTATTGACGGGCCTTTTCATCCATCATTTTGTTTAATCAATTACCTTATAGTTTTCATGTAGCCCCTTTTATTGGTTTACTTTCTCATGCAATTGTTTTATTTCCAACACTAGGCATATTTCAAGTTCTAGTGATAGTTCATGCATCAACCCCCCCACATTGTTAGCAAAGGTTGTTGTGTTGAATGACCTATTTGATACCAATTCAAATTTGGATTTGCTACTTCTCCCCACTTCAAAAATTGAAAAAATCTTACAATTACACAAAAATAAAATAAAATTAGTGGGTTGTGAAGCTTTTTAGGCTAAGGGTCCTTGCTATTGATGGCAATTTTCACAACGAGGGATGTAATGTTTGTAACACAATTGACATGAAGCCTTGATTGTTCCCAAATGGGATACTTGGATGAAACATGCGTGAACACAAGAGGAAGGTAAATAAGGATTTGCTAAAGTTCCAAGTCAAGAAAAAATAATGGTAAAATAACAAGACTTATAAACACCAAAAAATCAAGCCATGTTTTTTATTAGATCATTTGCTACAATTTTGAAATAAGTCAATAAGCATAATCATTTGGAGATGGAAAAAAAAAGTTGGTTCAATTTGTTGCATGTTCCAAATCTTGGAAACATGTCATCCTATGGTAGTATATGAGAAGAAGAAGCCTTCATATTATTTCATTAGTGTGGCTAAAACCCTAAAATGTATTGGTTAAATTTTTTAGGTTGGATTATGTCTAAATTTAGGTATTCCTAGATTATTTATGCAATTCTAGCCATTGGTTCTGTTGCTAATTATGCGATCCTTGGGTGCAAACAAGATAACATGAGCTGCACCCACTTGCTTATGGGATTGTTTTTGGGGGAATTTTTTTTGAATATTTTTTTAAATCCTCAAAAAAAATATAAGAAAATTTTTATTTCAATGTTTATGTAAAAGATTTCAAATTAGATGTAATTTTCAAAAGTTTTGAAGTCTATTTGTAAGTCCTTTTAGTGTTAAAACACACACACACTACAATGATTAATGAATGATTTTGAGAGCTTTTAATTCATCGGATATTTTTCAAATTAATTCATATGTTCCAATAAAATATTATGAACCTTACTATATAAAAAAATCTTATACTTTCAACACCAAATTAAATTACCGCTTCTAAACATGAAAAATTAAACATTTGTTACACTAGTTGTAACACCTATTAGTGTGACTACACCCCCTTACATGTCATGAAATGAATTTATGGATAGTGGGAGTTAGCTATATTTCCATGTATGCATATGTGATGCATAGTTGGATGAAAGTTCCAATTATGATATCCTTTCAAAGGGTTGTTGATGGAAGAAAAGTTGAAAATTTTATTCTTGTGATCATGAAGGCCTTACATAATGGTGGAGGCTTGAGTCTAACCTTTGTAGCTCAAAAATTCCTTTGTTTTGGGGGTAGTTGGGTAAATGCATTCCAAGGAACAAAAATTGGTGTGACTAAACAAATTAATACAAACAATGCACCATGTTCCATTGGGCTGCATTACACGACTCATAGATGGAATCTTGCATTCAAGACCTTGTCTAGCTTGAGAATAGTGAATACCATAGAATGTTTACTACAAAGTTATCATTCATATTTCGTTCATAGCCCAAAGAAGCACCTTGAGTTCATTAAGCTTATTAACCCTGTGGAAACAAAGGGGCTTAAAATGTTTTTAAAAGTGAAAACCTTATGAATGTCATTGCTTCAACCTTTAAGGATTTTTTTTAATTCTTTCATAATATAGTCCACACTTTAGCCAAAATGTCTATGGACATGACAAACAACTAAGCTACCAAAATATCTTGTTGCCTTATTTTCTCAACAATTGTTTATTTATATGTTGTAATTTTTTTCAAATATGGTTTTTCTCATAACTTGTTGTAACTTATTTAAGATTTGCATTCTAGTTGCATTTTTAAAAAAATTGGTTGTAATTTATATTTAATTTAAAATTTGGCTAGATTTATTTCAAAATTGGTTGCAATTTATTTCAAATATGGATTTTGGTTGCAATTATTTCAAATTTAGATTATGGTTGCAATTTAGCTACAATTTATTTTAAACTTGCATTTTGGTTACATTTTTTTCAAAGTTGGTTGTAATTTCAAGTTTGATGATGTTTTTATGTGGTTGCACTTGTAGGCTAACATGATCATGTTTGTTAATCCCTATTGCATGTTGGGGATGTATTGCATTTGTCCTTTGTTGGAGAATATTGACTTCCTTGTGTGATTTTCATATGCAATTATGTCGATGTAATAAAAATCTACTTGGGGTAACTCTAGTACTTTTTGTATATATAATGATTGAAGCTTGTCATTTTCCACTAATGAGTTTGGGGCATTTAAAAGTTCGTTGGATTGTAGCCATGACCACATCCACATGAGTAGGTGGTAGACCTAAATGATTATAATGAACAACTTACCTTCATTGTGAATGGTGAAAATATTTGGGCCATGCACAACAACTTGGTATCAAAAGTGAAGATAATTATGACTCAAGATTTTTTTCAAATTTTGATTTTGCAAATGAAGGTAAAATGTTCAAATAATTTTTTTAAATTATTTTGAGTTTGATCTAAATATATTGAATGTTGATGTGTTGTGAGTTTGGGGTTATGTTCGATTGATAAAAAAGTTGAATAATCATTTCCTTTAGTGTGCATTATTTGATTCTAAAATATTTGTTGTAGCTTAATTACAAGGACAACTTTGCTCAACATTCATAAGTATTGAAGGTTTGGTTTGTGTACCAAAAATGATGGGGTGTGGCAAATTGATTTTTATAGTTCCACATTTGTTTGATGATTGGTAGTTTGATGTTTAATAAAAAAATGTTTGGATGTGTATGAAAAACAACTCCAAGGTTGCCATGAGATCACCATTTGATCTCAATCTATTGATTCACATTTGTAAAACAATTCATGCATCTTGGGTTTTGACCCATTCTTTCCATGAGTACCTTAAGCTTGTCAAGATGGCCATAATTCATGTTCTAAGGTTCACATTAAAGAATTTTCCATATGCAACCATGTTTGATTCTTGGATTGGAGTAGCAAATCACTATGGTGTTCTTGCATGTATGAATTTTGTGTAAACATATTTGAGCTCCGTGCTACTATGCACTACAAGTGATGATCAGCTACTTAAATTTTTTCTTATGTTTTCATATGGTTTTCAGTAATTCATCATTATTTATGTCAATGTTAAAATTAATTAAAATTAAAATACATTTCATGGACATGAAAAACACACTTGTTAATTTTTTTCTCATATCCATGTTGATGGACGAGGGAAAATAGCGAGGTAGTTATTAAGAAATAAAATGAAGTGGTTAAGCTTGAAAATGAAATTGTTGTTTCTAAACTTGTCTTTAAAATTGTCCATGGACGACCATACAAAGGATTCCAAGAAATCCCCATGTTACCAGTTCCAATTATTCCTCATTAAAATGTTTTTGGCTATAAGACATGTGGAGATTGATCTCGAAAAAAAATTATTATGAAGACCTTGTTACACATTTTTAAACCATTGGAATAATATACTCATGCCATTGACAATTTATTATAAGAAAAATCAATCCATAAACAATTTAAGCAATGGAAATTGAACCAATGGCATTTCTACAATTGATTGAAAAGTACACAATGGGAAATAAGTTCAACATGCTCAAAAGTTCATAATCAATATAATGAGCTTGAAAACATGTTGAGAAGGGCCTTGCCTAATACTCGTATTTAATCATACCATTGCTAAAACATCTCACTTTTTCATGTGTGTGATGACTATGATATGGTAAATCTACAATTGTATAAGTTGTGCTTAAACCAAAAAAGAAGAAAGTTAGATTACTTTTGACAACACATAATTTTTTTCAAACATAACACACATGGATATGGAGTTGACACCATTTGCAACATCAACTTGCACCCAATTTAAATGAAATTCATGTTGAATATATTGTTGGAACCAATTCCAAGGGCAACACCAACTTGACACTAACAAAAATGGGCACAAAATAATCACAAGAATGACAAGAAATGTGAACAAGATTATATGACTTATTTAGAAATAATGGGTTTCAGACCATTAAAGGGTTTCACAAATGTCAATAGACATGTTAAATCCCAATACATGAAATTGACTAAAATAATATGAATAAAATTGAATGTAATTGTGAAAGAAATGTGGGAAAATATTGATAGTATAAGATCTTTTTGGTATTGCTTTGATTCCTTGGATGCCTAAACTACTCCTTTAGATTGAAGCAATATCATAAATGTTTTAAGAACACATAAAATTTTGGAAATGTTCCTTATTGAATGGTGTGTTATGTGATTAATTAAAATGAATTGAAAGTGAATACAAAGTTCCAAATTTTAATACTTGTTGAAACCTTTTGTGAAGACAAAAAAAGAACACCAAAAAGAAATGGAAGTTTCAAGGTCAACAATAATGTTGGAAATGGGAGGATATGAGAACAAGGGCATTGGGGCAAACAATACTACATGACAAACATTCCATAGGTGTTCAACCCAAAATTAATTTATGCACATGAAAACTTTATGAATTAAAGTGCATGTTAATGGGAAGACTTTGAATATGAAGTTAAAGCCATGTCTTTAGTCAGAATAAAAATGTTTATTTGGCAAGATTTTTAAATCCCTTGCAATTTAAAAAACATTATCAAGTTGCAGTCTCCTTATATTTTAATGTACTATAATGAGAAAATTATAAAAATGGGGAAGGGAGGTGAGAAGATGGGTTTACAAAAATCATGGTACTTTGAAGCTTCCCTTGTTAGTAAACACAACAAAACAAAGGCATCGAATTCTAGCATCTTTACTAAGAAAGACATTAGAAATTTTTAAACATCAACATTTAATTGTTGCATACTAAATTTGCATTTGGAATCACCACAAACCAACCATTGCACTATCACAATTGATTTTCACAATCAAAATTGTTGTAAATTGCCAACCTTTTGTCAACTCCTCAAGCATCAAAGGTAGCACACAATGTTTTGCTATCATTTTTTTCAAAACTTATTGTGAAGATGTTTAGCTTTTTGTACGTTCACAAACTCTTAATCAAACACCAAGTATATACTTAATCATTTATGTAACATGTCCTTTTCTAACATATTTACATCTTAAGATATCATGCAAGGCAATTATAAAATCTTGTTGCAATATTTCCATAGTCTATCATCACCTTCATGAATCAAACAAAATCATTGACCATTGCCATCTCCTTCTTAAGCCCTTTTTCATCTTTGTGACCAACAAGCTAGTATATATAAACCTTCTTAATTGGAAAGAAGGGATTCTTCTTCATTGGTTTCCTCATTTCAAATTTCACATATTCTTGATCAAGAGTTGCAAACATTTATTTCCTTTTGCTTCATAGGCCTTTATTTGTTTCTTTTGGATATTTTGAACTTTTGACATCAAATCTTCATATAATCCTAGTTATTAGTTTATTTTCAAAATAATTTGTTCTATCATTGCATCAAATTCCATATTATTCTTTGTCATTTGACAAAGGCTAGTTAATTCATTATATGCCATTCAAGGTTAGGTGATCTTTAAGATAAGAACATAAATGGTTTAAGTAATTAGTACTGTATTCCTACATTCTACATCTGGATTTGAATAATAGATGGGTCAATTGAATGCCCCGCTAAACTACACATTTTGAAACATTACATATAGAATTGTGAACTCATTTTATATGTATTAATCATGCATTTGGGCATACCATTGCATAGATGGGCCATTGTGGCATAGTTGGGCATTGGTGGATGATGTCATAATTCTTGCAAAACATGTCAAACTCGATTGGCTATACTTTTATGTTGTTCATTGACACAAACTTTTGCACTGCAAAATGACAAATAACCTCATAAAGTCAAAAAAACCAATATGTTTTTATTGCAATGCCATGATTGTTGACAACCTGTTCCTATACCTATTTGGAATAATGGTCAATAACAACAAGTATGTATTTATTACCATCCTTGTCTCTAGTAGAGTGACCACAATAGCATGAATATTGGGTTGTAAAATAAATCACATTTATAGGTGTATTATTTAGTTCATCACACTACGATATAATTTGATTTTTTCACACAATAGGTCACAATTCATGACATGTGTGAGGTAAAATTTGTGGTTTCATTCATTACAATATTCAATATGTTGTGTAAATCGAGGCATATATTACAAAAAAATGTAGTTTGACATTAACTTGTGGCACATATTACATAAATGGCAAACTATAATTTTAATATAATCTGCATCCACAATACATATGACATATTATACATTGTAATGGATGAAACCACAAAGTTTACCTCACACATGTCATGGGTCACAATCTATTGTGCGAGGAAAACCACATCCTATTATACATTTAAATGTAAATTGTTGGTTTTTTTCATTGTCCAACATAACTTTCACCACCATTCGCATTACATATATGATATCATATACTATACAATAAATAATGCATCTTCAATTCAATTGGTACACATTCTTCTCTAAATTGACCAATCTCCTAATGTTATACCCAACTTGTCGTTTGACCTTAGTACCATCAATATATTGTAAGTAAAGATATCACCTTCTCAATAATAATTCAAGGTTTTAAAAAAAATAACCTTGCCCTTCTTGTTCATTAATATAAGAGGCAAAATAATAGACACAATTGTATGTTTTGATATTACCATACCTATCACTATGGTTTGGTAATGATCAATTCCAAAAAAAGAACATAAAATAAGAATAAATCTTATAAGGACTAGGTATTGCCATATTTTTGGAGAATCAAACTTTTAACCTTTTGAAAGGGAATGATATTTTCAACCACCAACCTACCACATTTTTCTTCATAAAGTTTGTGTACCTTGTTTACTTATTATTGTTTGTCAAATTTTTGAAATATTAAAGACATGATTACTAAACCCCTTTTGATGAAAAAAAAATTGACATGTTTTGCTAGTTTTAAGTGGTGGTATGGTGCTATCAATGTTTCTTGTTGAATCAAATGTTTCATTATGTGTTTCTTTTTTGGACTCAATACTGCATGTTGTTTCAAGTTGCATCCATCATATTTTGTGCATTACAAATCAATTCCTAATGTTCATCAACATTCCATTTTTTTTTCCCCATCTTCTTCTTGTTTGCACAAGTTCAACTTCATTGTGCAATTTTTCCTTTGCCATGTCACATGTTTATTTTCCTCCATCATTTCTTTTATTTGGTTTTGGTTGATGGCTTAAGTTTTATTTGTTTTCAACATAGTGAAAATGTTATTGTTAATTACATATTACGATAAGATGATTCACTCCAAAACAATGCATCATGTGGACTATGTTGATTCCTTACAAACTACAAAATCCCCACCATTCATCATCTTTCCCATTGGTCATGTGAACCCATTTTTTTGATATCTTCAATCATAAAAAATAAATTTAGATGTTTTTTTGTTCCCTTTATGCTACCATGTCAAAGCCTATACATATTGATGTCCACATTCATCAACTAAATAACAAAAAACCCTAACAATGATGCAACAAATAAATCTACAATATGAAACAATGAACCATGACATGCCCATCTTTGTTATGATGATCACAATGTAATTTCTAGATTAGTTGGTCAAATGATGTTGTCCCTTACCTTTTTGTGGGTAATCCTTCTTAAGGTGGTTTCTTTCACTAATTTAACACATCCCACTTTATGGATGCTAGCTTTTAAATGCTAGCACATGAAAAGACATTTGTGTCTTCATATGTGGCTGCTTACACATTTGTGCAAAACTTTCATTTGGTTGTGTTGAGATCGTTGTTGAAATTGTGAATTAGGTGGATGATTTTATTATTTTTCCTTACTAAAACCAATAATCACCATTTGTTATTGGCACCTCCACTACATTCAATTTGATGCATCACATTCAGAGGAAAATATATGTTAAAGTTGTTTATGTAGCTTTCAATAGACTAACATCATGAATTTTTTGTTCAAAATTTCATATAATCAAAAATTGATAGCATGAGCTTTTTTGACCCCTTGAATCACATTGATTAACCTCCTCATTCATGTACATGGCAAACACACAAGCTTTCATGGGTTTTGTGTTGAAATTCTTATAAACTTTTGTAATTCTTTGTGCACATGAACCTTTGATAATTTTTTTGAAATTTTTAGAAAAAATTCACAACATAGTTAAATATTGGTAATGATCCTCACATGTTAGTGGAAGGGTTAACATTCGTTCCCACTTGTTGAACCATTGTTTGAAAGTGATTGGTAATGATCCCTAGTGGGAATAATCATGCCTCATGTAATTGATACATAGTGGTGACCAATACAATTGTCATTCCTTTTTATAACACCCCACGTGTTCACATGCATTTTTTATATTCATCTATAGGTAGTTTTTAAAGATGCTATTCAAACAACCCTTTCCTTGTCATGAAAGGTGTGAATAATTGAAAATCACACATTTACACCAATTGTTTGCAGAGTTTTGGATGAAACTTTTGTTTGCAAATCATCTAGCTTGACGGTGCAATTTTCCCTTGAAGATCAATGTTGCCCCTTGGTGGTTTCATACGCCTCTTTCATGTCCCACAACGAAAGTGTAATGAAAGGCACATGAGATGTATCTAAATATGAATATGAATATTCCTTTTTAGATTATAATGGTGGTGTTAATGGCTTGAACCACACACCCTATTTAACGTTACCATTGTCTTTGCTTGAATTAGCACCTTCCTCAAGAGTAGACAATGTAGTTGACTAGTCATCACCTTGGTATTACCACCATAACAACCTATGCTGCAATTGTAATTTTATTTTAAGGAGTGCTAATAATGCCACACCTTTTAAAATTCAAATTTTGATGCACTTGTTCTATGAAATTGTACTCCCTATACCATGAATCCAACACCTTAAAGGTTGTAGAAATCTGATTTCAGATGGCCAAGTTACAAATTCTCAAATGAAAATTAATTTTTAGAATTTGTATGGAATTATCCTAATTAGTGTAGGGTCATAAGGAAAAATATGCTTGAAAATTGGTTTATTGTCCACACACATGGAAATATTTGTCCATTCAATCTGTCATAGGAAGGGTCTTTGGCTACTAGCTACCAATCCATTGTTTCAATAATTAATTGGATAATAGTTGAAAAAAAAAACCTATTTCAATTTTTATGTACACATTTGGAAACATGGTTCATTATTTGTTTCTCCTTGTATTTCAAATTGTCAAGTTATTATTATATTTGTGCTAAAAAGTATTCAAAACTTCAAGGCTTAACATCCTTGCATGTTGAACAATTAGAAAATATATGTTAGGCATGGCATGGAAGGTAACAACGAATTGTGAACCAATATTTGATTATAATTTTCTAAGGATTAGATATAATACTTTTGATCTAGAACTTGACAAACAAAGAAGCCCAATGTTGATGCAATGGCTATCCTTTTAGTACGCAAACTTAATAGATGAAAGTGTCAAATTGCGAATTTGAAAACATGGGTTCAAATCCCATTATTGGTCAAAAGAACATATATTCCAAACAAAATGATTTCATGGTTTTAAATATCTAATACATCTACTTGGCATGTCAAAGTAAATGGCATTCATATTATATAAATACTAGTGGGTACCTGTGACCTTCGGACATTGTGACATATGACATCACTTTCTCTTCTATTAACAATATTACGAACTCTATACATAACAAAACAACATAATTCAAAATGTTTAAGTTTTTAAAAAGGTGTAATTTGCAAGTCTAAGTTCAAATAATTTTCTGAAAATTTCAACAAACCTTGTCATACTTGCAATATAAAAAAATAAACTCATGGACACGTGTGAAAACTAAATCCTTAAAAATAAATATATTGATTATTCGATAGTTACTTGCTGAACCCAATCACAGCATATGATATATCATCCCTCCCCAAATTACACATACCCACTAAACCCCCCCCCCAACATACAACCCAAGAGGATGACCGGACGGACAGTGACCTTCGGGCACTGTGAAGTCCCCCAATTTCTTTAAACTTGGTTCATGTTTTAGTTTTTTCTACAAACTTTTATTTTTTTATTTTTTTATTTTTATGTGTTTTCTGTTTTTATTATTATTTTGTATAATAAAAATAAAGTGTTTCTTTTTCACTTTTATATTTTTGTTTATTTGGATGCAAGTTTGAAGTTTGGAGAAAGAAGAC
>Ga0116228_10004409_pt1 | contig 12475 bp, 8 predicted proteins | sample S1TSphfallax_2_FD_89694 | JGI IMG/M metagenome (GOLD analysis project Ga0116228, IMG submission 89694) | Host-associated microbial communities from peat moss isolated from Minnesota, USA - S1T2_Fc - Sphagnum fallax MG | ecosystem: Host-associated > Plants > Peat moss > Unclassified | place: USA...
TACAATGAATTCAAGTAGAATGAATTTGATCGATTGTCGTGGACGTTTAAAAACCATGGAGTATATGAAGTCCCATGGAGTATGAAGTTTGAAGTTTAGTAGGGTTGTTTACAAAATTTTGAATGAGTGGTGGCTTAGGTGTAGGGGCAACTTGAACCCCCTAGGGAGGACGAGGCTATGGGAATCACTTGATTATTGCAATAGAGAGTACTTGCAATTGAATCCTTTTTTTTTTTTAGTGTCCAAGGGTTGGAGTAGGGTGTTTTCCAACATTTAGACACATTTAATTGTCAAACACGCAAAAAAATAAAAAAATAAAATTGAAAATCATTATGATAATAAAGAGTAGCATCTACAAATACATAAAATAATGTGATTGTGAAAATTATTATGAAAATAAGGTGGTGGGTAGCATCTACAAAAGAGGGACATCTTACTTACTACGACATTTTGGAAAAATATTGAGCCCGTTTTCAACAACCCTAAAACCCGCAAAAAAATAATTCAGAAACTTTCTTTTGCAATAATTAATAATTTGTGTTATTTATAATTCTGGTCAGTATGTAGCTTTCTAGTTCCATTCTGCTGGTCCATCCCCTTTACTTGGTGAAGCATTATTTATTATTTATTTATTTATTTATTTATTTTCTGAAAAATGAGAAACACATAAACCTTGAATCCACAAACAAATCAAACTACAAAGATTTCTCCATTGTGATGTGGTTTTTGGCCCCATAAAAAAAAACTTAAATTATTGGTTAGTTGGGTTTGGAGTTTGGAGGCCTACTACTTACATACATTACAAAAGCATTTGTTGAAAAGCTTGCTATGAACAACCAGCATCCCTTCACATTGTTTTTGTCTTCTTGCAGCTTCAAAAGTTAGTTAGTTTGCCTTTGGGCCAGGCCCATGGCAATTGGATCTTCTTTCTTCAATTGGTCCATGCTGTGTCATTAAGAGTTTACCAGCTTTGGGTCTTTTATTTTAGGGTTTGGAAACCTGCTTCACTCATGGATGGATGGATGGATGGGTGGATGGGTGGCCATAGTCTCTTCTTTCTGACACTCAGGAGTGTCCTGGCCATAGTTAAAAAACACATACCCTTCTAATTTAGCCTTATTTTTGTTATGTCTTTCTTTCTCCACAATGGATTTGTTTTCAAAAAATTTTGTGCCAAGAAATAAATTTTTTTCATTTCAATTGTGGCATAAGAATAATAAAAATCATAATCATAATAATCATATTAATAAGAATAATAGTAAGAATAACAACACCTGCCAATTTAGGTAGCATGGTGCATGGATTAAGTCCCAAGCCATGGATTAAATCAACAATTTAATGAAAGAAAAAGGCAAAAAAATTAAAAGTAAATAAATAAATATCCTTAAGACCTTGTGGATCACTTTTCAACTATGATAAGTGTCCACAAAGACTTTTTTTAAATAAATAAATTACTAAAAAAACAGGCAATCAGTTGGAGCACAGGGAAATGTATCTCCAATCAATCACACCCACTGAGTGATTTCCATTGTGGTGAATATTGGCTATTTTTTGTGAATATTTTTTGAGAAATACTTGGGATTTTATTAATTTTCCAGGGAAAAAATCATCACTTCTGTGAAATCAAAAAAATTGAACTTCAAAAAAAAGGAAAATAAAAATAAAAATCATTGATCAGACCAGTTGCTTCATTGCAAAGAGCTTCATGTTTCATATCAGCCTCACACAAATTGACAAACAAACAAATAGATACAGATGATGGTCATTTTCATCTATGAATTTAGTTTCATAAATGTAATGGAATTTCAACATTTGTTCAATTTCATCCATGTAATTCTTTTTATCATCCATGTTGTCAACTTCATCTATATTGTGATTTGATTCATGAACATAATTCATTTTTATCCATATGGTAGATTTCGTGAACATAAATTCATCCAATGTGGTATATAGTTCATTCCTATCATCAAATCCATCATGTGTAAATATAACTTTTGTGATAAATTTCATTTATCGAACTCAATTTCATCCATTTTGTCAAAGTTCATCCATGAATTCATTTCATGGACACAACTATTGGCATTTGTGTGTTTAATTTCAGCCATGAACCATGACACTTTTTATTATATAGAAATTTGTGTTTTCCCCATGGTGCAAAATTTCACACAGAAAAAAAATGCTGATGGATAGATGTAATAATTCAGAATAAGTTATTTATTTATTATTTTTGGATGAAAAAAAAATTTACAAAAGGAAACTAAGTTCACATAAAAAAACATTAAATTTTAAAAAAAAAACCTAGCCACTTGAAAAAAAAGGTTAACTAATTCATCAAAACTTTAATATATTGCTGAATGAAACCTAAACATTGATATTCATCCCATTTATATAATTAATTTTCAAAATATAATAGCCTTTCAAATCATTGGTTTTTATATTCTTTATTTCATTTTATTTCCAGTTTTGTGATGTAGAATTATTGGCAATCATCCCAGAAAAAAGTAAACATTAAATTGCAACAACTTTTTAGAAAACTGTTCCGAACTGACTAAAACCTCAGTTAAAAATTTGGCAAAAAATTCATAAGTTTTTCTTTTTCCCTCAAAAACTTGAAGAATTTTTTCCTAAGAAAAAGGAAAAGAAAAAGAAAAAGAAAACCAGGAATATGCAACAGGAATTTGCTAAAAAGTTGAATTTCTTTCTTTTTTCTAGTGTAAATTTGACTCAATTTTTGATATCACAAAACTGAAAAAGAAACTTAGCCAGGATGCAAAATTTCACCACCAAATTAAAAAAAGACAAAAAGAAAAAAACACCAAAAAAGGAAAACACTACTATTCCAGACACATTAGTGTGTGGCCTGTGCCATTGGCCCCAAGTGTTACCATGTCCTCAACTGATTTTTCCTTCCAAAACCTGGGTTTTTTGGAATTTTATTTGAATTTTCAAAAATCAATTAAAAATCAATTATCTCTCCCACATTCTGAATCCCAAATCTTACCAAATAAATTCCATTAAATCCTCTTCATCAAGATCTTTCCAACAACACCCAAAGGCACACTCTCCTTTGAAACTCTGAAATTTTCAGCTACAATTTTTAATATGTTTTTCAGTGAAGAAGAAATCATTCAATATTCAAGAACTTTTGCACTACTACTACAAGTCCAAACACCATGAAACCAAGCCAATGCACCTCTCCTCCTCCTCCAGAGCTTTCCAAAGAGGCCAAGAACATGATCTGAAGCATCCCAGTTCACTGGATCTCATCATCAGTACAAACAAAACAAAACAAAACAAAACAAACAAACAACCTTCCTTCATAGATGATAGATGGGTACATAGAGCAATAAATACAAAGACACCTCTCCCAAGAGGCTGTAAAACACAGACAGACACAAGGTTCCCCCTCTCCAAGCTCTGAAGCCCCTTAAAAGAGAGACCCTCTACATATATAGAGCCCCAAAGCCCTTCCAAAAAACCTCTGATAAATATGCTAGTGTATTTTGGACACACCCTTACAGAGTAGAAGAACAACACTCAGTGCAATTTTGGAAAATGAAACCGCTCATGATCGGAAGAGTGAGCAAGCATTTCGTTTTCTGAAATATATACCCCATGTCGAGAATTTGAACTCAGTGGAAAACATCAAGAAATCACTTCATCAGATTGATCAGTGCTGTAGTAGTAGTTTTTGAACAAGCTAGGAATGATTTCTGCAATTGTGTTGCAGTAGAAGAGGAAGTTTGGAAATCCAGGAATTCACAGCATCATGGGTAGTAGTAGTACTCATGTTGTTGTTGTTGCTGTTGTTGAGAATGGGAATTCTTCTGATTCTTCTTCTAGTTGTTGTTGTTCTTCTGCTGCTGCTGCTGTGAGGTCGAAGGTGCGAAGCTTCTGTGTGTTTTGGGTGTTGATGATGTTGGTGCTCAGCGAGGTTGAGCTAGTGCTCGCAGCTGCTGGCAAGTATCCTTCCTCATGGCGGAGTAGTAGAGAGTTGCAGTGGGATACTAGTGCTTCTGTGGGCCAGCTGACACCAGACTTTTATGCCTCTACTTGCCCACAGCTTGCATCCATCGTTGCAGAGCAAGTCTACCAAGCAGCTCAAGCTGATCCTCGCATGCCTGCTTCACTCGTGCGCCTTCATTTCCACGACTGCTTTGTCAATGTATGTAGACTGTTGCAAATTTACTGCCGCTTTCATGCCAGCTTCCATCACATGAATATGCATATCATAGCTGCCAGATTTTCTCATTGTATTTCTGTCTTCAGATCAGATTCGACATTCGAAGTCACAGTCTAGTAGAATTCTGATTTGCTTGATCATGGCAGCTCGATGCTGGACAATTTTGTAGCTCCAATTGTGTCAGTTGACAGATCTGCGCATTTGAACGAAAGAAAGCATATGGCGAGACATGATCTGCTAGCTTGATAATCGAGTTTGGGTGGTGGTGGATTTTTTTGCTGCAACGACGTGCAGGGTTGTGATGGCTCAGTATTGCTCAGCGGCTACGAGCAGCTTGCAGGTCCGAACCTGAATTCGATTCGAGGCTTGAATGTGATCGCCGACATCAAAGCAGCAGTGGAGCAGGCTTGTCCTGCCACAGTCTCATGTGCTGACATCTTAGCAATTGCTGCTCGCGACTCTGTCGTTCTTGTAAGCAAACTACCCAATTACTTCCCACAAACCCATGATGAATAATAGGTAGAACTGAAATGTGCAGGTTTTGTGTTGCAAGCTCGCAAGCTGCTCACAACAGAGCTCTTCATCATCAATGCCTGCAATTTAGCCTAATGCAGTGAGATAATCTCCTGCAGCTCGCTGCAATGGCTCCTGCAACTGCATTGATCAACTCAGGTGTGTGATCTGCTGCTGCAGGCATCAAAGCCCTTGTACAATCCGGGATGGACAGTATTGTTGGGTAGACGGGACAGTCTAACAGCAAGCGAGGAGGCAGCAAACGTAGGAATTCCAGGCGCCTTCATGAACGTGGAGCAGCTAAACGCCAATTTCGCAAATGTGGGTCTCAGTCCACAAGACGTAGTGGTATTGTCGGGTGCACATACATTCGGCAAAGTGCACTGTTCGGTGCTGGATCGAAGCTTGTATCCATCTGTGGATCCTCTCCTCAACCCAGCTTACGCAAACCTGCTCGAATGCTCATGCCCAGCTGCAAATTTCGGCACTGCAGGCGGCGCTAGTGCTGCTGCTGCAAGCGCCGCCGTTCTGGTGGATTTGCAACCCAACAATCCTTACTCCTTCGACACCCAATACTACAGAAGCTTGCAAGCGGGAAATGGGACAATGTACTCGGATCGAACTCTCTTCAGCACAGCAGGCGAAAGCAGAAACCTTGTCCAACAATTTGCTCCCGTTTCCAGTACTTCTGAATTCTTCTACCAGTTCGGGGTCAGCATGGTGAAGATGGGAAACATCAGTCCTCTCACTGGGAGTCAAGGAGAGATTCGAACAATCTGCAGTCAACCAAACCAGCAGTAGCTAGAAAAAACCTTCAGTTGTAGTACTACTTCTCTTGATCCATTTTCAGCTATGTCGAATTGGGGATTTTTTTTGTTTTTTTTTTGGGGTTTTTGCTCCTCCTACTTGCAGCATGCAGTAGCTGCTAACATTGAACCTGGAGCTTAAAGACTTCAATGAAATAAATACAAATCTTTGCAGCTGCTTCAATGGGTTGTGAATTTAAAACAATCTGCGTACTACTGCAGACGACTTCATCAGTCGCCCCAGACAAGAAATCTTGAGCAACTAATTAATACATGATGAGACTGGAATTTGCAGCTCAAATCTGTTAAGCATTTCTTGCTGAGAACTTCACATATATATATGATGCTCTCCAACACTTTTGCCATAACTACTTCAAGCTGGATCCAGAGTTCCATGCTCTCGAATATTGAGATCAGTGAGAATTTGACTTTTGTTGTGTGTTTCTTCTGAACTTGTTCTGTTTCTCTTGATGCCGATAATTGTTTATTGCATGAAGAATTAATTCAAAGGGGACAAAAAACAATTCTTTCACAAACAAATCTGAAATGAAATGTCGTCAACTGCAACCATGTAACCCACCTCTTGATGATGATGATGGTGATGAGCATCACTCAATGCTCCTACTACAACACCAAGTGCTTGATGAAGTACTTGATGGAGAGTATTTAGTATTGAACATTGTTGTTAGTTGTTGTGATTTTTGCTACCTAATGTAGAAATGAGGATGAATACTTTTTGTATTTTTTCGACCAATATAATAATGTTTGTAAAATTATAAATATGTACATAGCTTAATTACAAAATTTCAAAGAAGTCATCTTTAATAGTATTCTTTTAATGCTTGAATCTCTTTTTTTAACATATTTTCAAGATTAATTTTTAAAAATTTTTATGTGCCTAATTTTTGTTGCATCAATGTTGGAGGCTAGAATTGACCTCCCTATGAGCTTACTATGAACACTGCAAACCTTGTGAATTGCATTGTGCAGGAACATCACACTAGGTTGCAAATATCTATGAAAATGTTTTTAGTGCATTTTTTTTTTTTTTTTGGGCTCTTGACCTCCAAAGTTTGGTGCTAGACACATTTGTTTGGAGTAGTAATATTTCATGTGCAAGAGGTGGGCATTTAAAAAAAATGAAAGGCCTATAGGAGTGGACATTTTGTTTTCCAAAACACCCGTCCTCTTTTTTTTCATTCTGTTTTCCTGAATTTTTGCTTTAATTTGTCTATAAATATTTTTACTTGCTTAATGTTTTTGGTGTGGTTACTTCTTAACATAGTTTACGCTTGCTATCAAGTTGAGATTATAGTGTAGAGAAGGATTTTTTTTAAATTAAAAAGTTTTAAAATTTTATTAAAAAATTTAAAGGTAACTTCCCATGAAAAATGTTTTGTACTTTACACACTGGGGAAGGCTTCTCCTGAGGCCTCCCCTAATTTGAGGGTCATAGGGGGCTATGACCCTTACATTAGAGGGCCTCCTATGACCCTCAAATTAGGGGGAGGCCCTCGGAGCAACGCTTCCCCTATTCCTAAAGTAGGGGAAGCCCTTAAGAGCAAGCCTTCCCCTATTCCTAAAGTAGGGGAAGCCCTTAAGAGCAAGGGCTTCCCCTACCTATACATAAAGAACCATGGAGGTTCTCCTTTTGTCTTCTTTTTGTTGCTTGTCAGGCATAACCTTGCACGAGATCTTACAACCCACGAATTGTAGCTACAGAAGCTCTTTTGTAACTAGTGAGGAAAGGATTCAAAGAACTTACATTCACATTATCCTCTCACGTGCAACAACTCTCATATCTTTTTGTACAAGTTGAGTGTTGAGCATACACATATGCATTCAGGACCCTAGTTCAGGGGCTTCACAGATTCTCATGTGCCTGTGAACTCAGGCAGAGAGGCAAAGGCAAAATCCCGTATCCTACACATAATCAATTGTGCACCATGAATTGTGTAGCTACAGAAGCTCTCTCCTGTGACTAGCTGGGAAGGGAGGATTCAAAGAACTTTCATCACATTATCCTCTCATGCGCACCAACTCCTCATATCTTTTTGATTGTTGGATTATTCCTACAAGTTGTTGAGCGTCGAGCACACAAGCAAAGTTTTCTTCAATACCGCACACTGAATATTCAGGGTGGTAGACTAGTAGTGCATATCAGCCTAATGATTTTGTTGCCCAAGATGGAAACATTTGGTGGGTGGTTGGGAGATTGATGGTATCATATGAGTTTGTGTCAAAGATATTGCACTGACAACTAACTGATGAGGTCTTCAGGAAGTCGCATTAAAAGATTTTCACAAGCTGCTTTAGTTCTTCTTGTAGCTCATGAATTATATATCATTTTATGATGTTTCTCCCAGACCGAATGTGATCTGCTTGGTGATTTATTTTAGCCCCTTTTTTGTTTGTTTGTTGTTGTTGTTGATGTTTGCAAATTTTAAAGGCTTTTCATTTTTCTCAAAATAGATTAAAAATTAAATTTTTTTAAAGCAAGTTAATTAGAGCATCTCCAGGAGAAGTATGATAGCCAGCCCATACAAATTATTTTGCCTCAAAAACACAACTCTTGCATATTTTTGAAATCGAGTTTGAACTGTGAAACTTTGTTTTCGACCTCTACATATGCATATATGATACAATGATCTACAAAAGGGGCTAGTAAAAGAAAAATGACTAGGGTTTCATCAAATGACTACTTTTGATTGGCATGTCATAAGGATTGGCCCGGGTGAGTGGTGACATGTAAATAGTCTCTCGCTTTATTTTACTCTGTTCAATTTTGCATGTTTTATGGGTCGGGATGACTCCAAATAATTAACACTCTATGTCGGATGTGGTAAACATTGGTAAAAGTCCAAATAGGGGAGTGTGGGTGGAGATGCTCTTTGGTATGGAATATCATCAATTGTACAATGTAAGTACCTATGTAGTTCAGAGATTTATTTTCATTTTTTCAATTTTTTGAGGTAAAAAAGTTGGAACTTTTTTCCAAAAAAAATTAAATTAGTTGAAATTATGTACTGGAAAAAAAAAAAAAAACAGATTTGTCCAGAATTTTCTCCCGAAAAGATATTGTCAGTGGCAAAAATTTGCCATTAAAAAAGCACGGTGATGAGCGTCGTCATCTATCATGGGGTGTAATATGTTTCTCTTATATTTTGCTGCTCTTGGATTTTTCATGCATATAACCAACCATCAATTATCAGATGAAGCTCAGGATTGCATATATCCAGTGCCCACTAGTGTGTTTGAAAATTTTGTCATAATACATCAATCATCAGCAACAAGAAGCTCAGAATTGGAGATGTCTGTGGAAATATTTGTTGTCATCATACATCAATCATCAGCACAAGTTCAAAATTTGGATACTTCCACCAGTTGGGTCATGGTGCATCAATCATTAGTACAAAACTCAAGGTGGGTTCCACAAGACTAGTAGGTCTTTTGCATAGAGAAATCAGAGAAACTCAATGTGGGTCAGTAGCAGCTAGGGTTTTAGAAAGCTCAAGGTGGGTCAGCAGAAGCAAGGGTTTTGCTAAGCTCAAGGTGGGTCAGCAGAAGCTAGGGTTTTGCAAAGCTCAAGGTGAGTCAGCAGAAGCTAGGGTTTTGCAAAGCTCATGGTGGGTCATTTGTCATTTCTGTCACTAATGAACTACTAGCTGAAACTGTAGCTTGCCTCTTCAAGGGACATGTGATGGACCTAGATCTCCAAGGGTTCACTAACCATGGTTCCCAGTTTGCATCCATGCACATTTGCCTGCCATATCCAAACATGGCCAATATAACTTGTTCATGCATCAAGAATAATTCAGTGGTTCTCTAGAACATACTTAGAGCCCCTTCCACAATGACAAAATAAATAATTACTTTTTCTCAAATAATCAATTCTTTAAAAAATAATTTAAATCATATTTCTTAAGAAATTCATTAAGTTTTTTTTTAATCTTTTTTTCCCCTCATGATGTACAATGATTTACTACCTATGTGTTGTCATATGAGAAGTGAAATAATTCAGATCATAGCCTTAGATTCATGTGAGCTTGGGTTTTCAACACCTCAACATCATATTTTCACAAAAATGCATTTCAATATTCAACACATTATTTAATGATGAAACTAACCCAAGGGTAAAGGTATTCACTCTTGGAGAATAATTTGTTTAAAGAGAAACATATACATTAGTTTCAGGCAGGTCATTCTTTGTATATTTTTTTCAAACATTTCATCTTTTTAGAGATTTTTTCTTATATGCTATGAAATAATGATTAAAAAAATATTTCATTAAAACTGGCAACATTCTAAATTGATTTTAGGTACATTTCTCATAATGAATTCTAAACACCTTATTTACATTTAAAATTTTAACAATTTTTTACTTCTTTTTGGATTAGTTACACCTTGTATTATTTTTCACATCATTTGAAAAAATAGAATAATTTGACACCTATTAGATAAATATACTTGAGGTTATCTAAAAATGCAAGATATTAAATACCCTTTAATAAGCTATATTTAGTGCATTTTTGACTTTATCTTTTTGCACCTTCCATGGTTTTGTGTTGAATCACATTTCATGATTTTTCATTTTTTGCAAAATAAAAAAAAATTAATTTGCTTTATTTGTCCTAATTTTTTAGTTTGAACTTGAATCCATGATGTGTTTCTTGAAAGAAAAGTATCAACCAACAACATAGATTTGAACACTAAAAGAGATAATATGTTTAAAAATTATCATATGCACACAATCAAAACAATCAAAACCTATGACAAAAACCTAAGTTAATTGACCAAATTGACCAAATTAGGCATGCTTGGTTGTGAAAATGGCAAAGGTAGATTTCGCTTTTAAATTAGGTTACATAGGTCAATTTTGCTTCCCAATTATGCCACAAAGAGGCTACATTAACTATCTTTGCTTGTATTAAGTGTGTTTTGAGCACAACATCACTAGTAAAAACTTTTTCTAACTACATTTCCAACTCCTTTTCAACTATAATTTCTAGTTGAAAATAATAAATTTAGTTGGAAAATATTATTTGCAATTGAAAACCATGGCAATTAACAAGTACAAGTTGAAAACAACATTCTAGTTGAAAATGTTAACCACATGTCAACACCATATCAATCGTCATTTTAAACCATTTCAGTTGTGAATGACATCGACTATTATAGTTGAAAATAATTTTCAACTTGAATAACATGGTGGATGAACTTCATCTAGTGACATTTTATGACATCATCAAATTTGTATTTCAATATTAAAATGAAAATTAAATTTATGTGAATCGTTCAATTTAAGAAAGGAGGATGTTTTGACACGTGGATTAAGGAGACACTAACATGTGGCGGTGGTCAACTATTTAAAAATTGAATAATGTTGATAAATATAATTAATTTAGATAGTCCATCTTGCATCCAATAAGATTTTGAAACGTTGACATAAATTATATATTCTAGTAGGCCTAGGTACCTATATAGGTAGGTAGGTAAAATATTTACCAACCTACCTAAACTTAGCTAAGTAGGTAGCTAAACTACTTACCCATCAAAACCTATTTACTAAATAAGTTAATTTAAGATAATCCTATTTTATTTTTGGTTTAGTTTTTACGGTTAAACCATTTTGATTGGCTCACCCCAAGTACCATTTGTTTTATTAAAATGGTTGGTGCACCTAGTTATATAGTTTACAAACTTGAAACATGTGACAAAGAATATGAAACAAACATTATAGTTACATTTTAGTTACAACTATTATGATAAACATGCTAATATCTTAGGGACAAATATTTATAAATCTTTGTACATTGCTTTGCTGCTTTTGGAGTTCAAAAACATTTTGTAACCCTTCATTTGACACATTTTATGCAATAAAAATCATTCAAATCGATGAAGGAATGAGCAAGATATGCCCTTTCCAAGTGAGGGGGGTCACATGCATGATGTGGGTTGGCACATATGACCAATTTGGATTCTAAAGCTTAAGATCTTTCACATCACTCTATTGTCTTTGGCCTTGAAAAATGTTTTGTAAAGTTTCAGATGGCGCATCCAATGCAACAAAAATCACTGAAATTGATGAGGGAATGAACAAGATATGCCTTTTACAAGTGAAGGGGGTCATGGGCATGATGTGGGTTGGCACATATGACCAGTTTGCATTCTAGAGCTTAAGATCTTTAGACGTCACTCTATTGTCTTTGCATTTCAATTTTTTTTGGTAAAGCTTTAGATTGCACATGTAATGTAACAAAAATTGTTGAAATCAATGAAGGAATGAACAAGTGAAGGGGGTCATGGGCATGTAGGTTGGTGCATATGACTAGTTTGCATTCTGGAGCTTAAAATCTTTGGACGTCATTCTATTGTCTTTGCACTTCAAAAAGGTTTTTTAAAGCTTCAAATGGCGCTTCCATAGCTTTTAAAATTGTTCAAAACAAACAAGAAATGAGAAAGATATGAAATTTGAAAATAAGGGGGTCTAAATGTTTTTTTCTCTCTTTGAACAAGTTCATCCTCTTCTTGTTTCTTTGTTTTTGGAATTCTAAGAAATATTTTGAATTTTCATTTGGTTCACTTGTGGTCATGAAATGTTTTCCAAAAAGACAAGAAATTTCAAAAATATGGTAAAAGTTTGGTGATAGGCGTGTCTACCCTATCCATTAGTTATGTTATATTAACCTAATCCACCTATTAACTATACTAAATATTAAACATAGAAATATCCAACAAATAAAAAACATATTATCATCATTATATATATATATATATATATATATATATATATATAATAATAATAATAATAACTACTAATATTGATATTATAATATATTGCTGGATATTAACTATAATTTTATGAATTAAAAATTTCAAAAATATGGTAAAAGTTTGGTGATAGGCGTGTCTACCCTATCCATTAGTTATGTTATATTAACCTAATCCACCTATTAACTATACTAAATATTAA
>Ga0116228_10004410_pt1 | contig 12471 bp, 9 predicted proteins | sample S1TSphfallax_2_FD_89694 | JGI IMG/M metagenome (GOLD analysis project Ga0116228, IMG submission 89694) | Host-associated microbial communities from peat moss isolated from Minnesota, USA - S1T2_Fc - Sphagnum fallax MG | ecosystem: Host-associated > Plants > Peat moss > Unclassified | place: USA...
GGAACACCCTGCAGAATCGCTAATCGGGAAAACTCACAACTGATGAACCGATGGTTGAATTGGTACTATGACCATATAGTTGAATTTCCCCGTGATGCTAATTGGTTGTGGATAGGACCCACTGGACCTCATGCAGTAGGTGATGTAATCCAAAATTTTGCTAATACCCGAGGCGGTATGTGCTATCGCCTTGATTTAGACCCCAGATTTATCAAATTGCTTTATCAAAAGAATGATAGAAAAACTCTAGACCTTTATCTAGACCATATCCGCAACCAGTCATACTCTATTTTAGATACGCAAGATATCCAGGTATTAGGTACCACACCAGCCCTAATTCAAATCCTCGGACCAGAAATGAGCGATCGGGGTTACGAGTTTAGGGGACTCTTATATGCAGGGACTCATTTAACAGCAGACCTGTATCAACTTTTATCTACTGAGTTATTTCCCCAGGCGGTCAACACTGCTGTCTATGGGAACACCCTCATGGGAATGGCACCTATGCGCCCCTACCAGAGTGATGATCCTAACATCGTCTACTGTCCTTTAGAACCATTATTCAAGATTGAAATTGTGGACTTGGAGAATCCCAATAAAATATTGGGCTATCACCAAACAGGACAGGTTTGTTTTTCCTTGATGACGGAAGATCTATTTTTACCGCGAGTACTGGAGCGTGACCAAGCTGAACGCTGGGAAGCAATTCCCCAATTTGGCTGGGATAGTGTCGCCAACGTGCGTCCACATACAAAAAATCGTGTTCCGGTGACTGAGGGAGTGTATTAATTATGTTCATTCCAGCTATTACAGGAAAAGGACATCACAGTTATAGCAGCATCGAACAGCAAACTTTAGTAGGATTTGACGGTTCCGTTGTAGGAGCAGCTACTATTACTCCTCCCATGTTAGTGAATATGAGAGCTAGCAAAAATGCATCTGCGCCCTTATCCTGTTCGATTCATTCCCTACTCAATATATTCCACCAAGCTGGTAAATTATTCTGGGAGGGAAAAGCAGATGGACTAGAACCAGAAGAATATGTCAGGTGTGCTTCACTTACCTCTGGGATGCCAATTTCTATTGTCCGTCGTCTGACCTTGGGCTTCTTTCCCCAGCTTCTCTCAGCTATGGAACAGTTTTTACTGTTGCAAAGTCCAGGAGGATTAGCAGTGTTTGATAATTACATCTACCAAGTGGGAGAAATTTTTGTCGGACTTGTACCGAGAGGGAGAAATGCGGGGTTTATCATGCCTGGTAACCACCCATCAACCCATTATATGTGGTTGTGTGCCTTAGCGATGAAAATACCACTGATGGTACGCCCATCTTATAGAGATGTTTTTACACCATATCGGTTAGTCATGTCATTACTGGAGGCTGGATTACCTGAAGACGCGCTGGCATTTTTCCCTGGTAAACATGAGTTGGTCGATACCATTACTCAAGCTACTGCTTTAACAGTAGTTTTTGGTGGACAAGAAATAGCAGACCGCTATGCTGGGAATAATCATGTCAAAGTTTATGGTCCAGGGCGGTCAAAAGCAGTTATCCTAGCAAACGCGGATTTTCAGGAGGCGGTAGATACTGTTTATCACTTGATTGTGGACAATGGTGGGCGGGGTTGTATCAATTGCAGTGCAGTGATTGTGGAAGGTAACGCACAGGAATTAACAGATGCTGTATCTGCTTTGCTAAAACAAATTCCAGTCATCTCTCCTTTAGAAGAATCAGCGCAATTGGGCGCAATGACCAATACTACAGATGCTGAGTCCTATAATAGTTTGATCGATAGTCATCTTAGCCCAGATGCTAAGGAGTGGTCAGCAATCCCTGGGGGGAGAATTGCCAAAATTGGGGATGTGACGCTGATGTTACCTACTGTAATTGAAGTCCCATCTTTTGCACATCCACTATTTGGGATTGAGCTACCCTTTCCATTCGCAGTTTTCACTTCAGTCAATTCAAGACAGGAAATGTTAGTCGCAGCGCAAAACTCACTTGCGGTAGTTGTGATAGGTGAAGATGAGGATTTCAGCCAAGAACTGTTACTAGAACCTAGTATCGACAAGGTTTTTGTGAGTGGGGCGCTGAGTACAGAGTTAGATCCTAGAGAACCTCATGAAGGATTTATCCTAGATTTTCTTTTCCAGAAAAAGGCGTTCCAAGCAGGAAAGATGCTTGAACAAGCATATAGCCAGTAAAAATCTGTGAGTAAAGTCATGAAACCTTGGTCATTGATGTTTTATGACTTTGGTGACTTTACTTCTACTTCTACTTAGGAATATATTTAGTACATGAAATCAAGGGAGGGTAAACCTTTATGAACCGACTTCAATCTCTCGCTTTGCTGACCATACTAGCAATGGCTCCTGTATTGTCCTTTTCTCAAAACGCTAATGCTTGGGTAATTTTCGGACATGAAGATCATTATGAATATGATCATCACCATAATCGCGAATGGAACAGACGCCGTGAAATTCGATGGCATAGAGAACATGATAAATGGGTGAGACAACATGGTGACCATCATGACCATCGTTACAATCATTAATCATCAATCACAGCGAGCTTAATCTAAAATAAATATATACATCAGAAAACTTCTTTCTCTATATTATTCATCTAGAGAAAGAAGTTTTTTATTTGTTTAGTTATCACAATAAACTGCTATTTACTTATTACATAGATACAATGACGAAGGTAATCAAACATTAGTCATGAACCTTTCATGACCTGAGTGACTTATTTTTACTTCTACTTAAGAATATATTAAATATATCGAATCAAAAAAAGCAAATTTTTATGAACTGTCTTAAATCTCTGGCTTTAATAACTGTACTAGCGACAGCTTCTGTATTTTCCTTCTCTCAAAACGCTAATGCTTGGCAAATATTTCCCAGCAATCAACCTAGTTATGACTATAATCATCATCATAATGATGTAGCGTGGGAAAGACACAATGAACGTGAATTACGTGAACGTCGTGAACGCGAATTACGTGAACGTCGTGAGCGTGAATGGCGTGAACATCATGCACATGAATGGCGTCGTTTTTAATTAATTAAGACTAATCAAGACTAATTTAATTTTATCTTTGAATAAACATCCAAGTCACAAAACTTCTTTCTTTACTTATTGGTGGAGAGAGAGGAGTTTTGTGATTTTTCAATTTTGCCCAAAAAAATCCTATATATAGTGGTATAGTGAATATAGTGAACGGTAACGCTACTTTTAACGGACTAGAATAATATCAATTTTAGTGAAAAATAATGCGATTAAAATTGTCCGAGACGTTCGGCGATGGCGAACTTCGAGCCATCACTTGTATCTCAGTCCTAAAGGAACCGAGTTTTACGCTTACCAAGTTTTTTCATAAAGTCAGATGAAAGTTGAAAGTATCCACATAAAAAGCATCAAGGCGCAACAAAATGCTATTTTGCAGAAAATTTTCAACTTGGTTGTCAATCCCACCCCCAACAATGCTCAAATACAACAACTAATGCAGATATTAGTTAAAGCAGTAACAAAGGTGGAAAAAACCTGTTTTGAACGACAAGCAACACCAGGTAATTTGACCAGCCTATCTCGTAAAGTCTACGCTTGGATGAAATTTCTCACCAATGAGCATAATCTCCAAATTCATTTACATAGTACTTATTTAACCCGGAAAATTGCTAGACAAATCCTCCTCACCCATGAGGGGAGTTTAGTAGAAGTGATGATAGAATTTACTAATTTAGCAGGACTCTATAAGGCTAATAGAGTGAATAATAATGCTAGTTTAACTGTTAATGAAGGTTTTATTCATGCTTCAGAAGAAGTTTTACAAGCTTTAGTCAAATCTGCTTTTTGTGGAAAGTATCAACATAGTACTCAACTTATTCGCTCGTTTGCTAGTTCGCAAGAATATAGCAATGTACTGATGGAACTAGATTTAATTGCTGATGTCATCGCTGAAAATCCCCAAGGTACTTGCTATAACTTGAATGAATTATTTGAAAAAATTAATCAGGAATACTTTACAGGTTCTCTGACCAAACCTCGTTTAGTCTGGAGTCAAATGAAGACTTACTGTAAATTCGGACATTATGAACCAGCCAGAGACAGAATAGTCATGAGTTTAACGCTTGATGATGCTAATATACCTGAGTTCGTGATTGAATTTGTGTTGTACCATGAATTACTCCACAAATTACATGGTACAAAGTGGGTAAATGGTAGAAGCAGAGTCCATACAAGAGAATTTCGGACTTATGAATGCCAATTCAAATTATACAAAGAAGCTGAAGGTTGGTTAGAGAAATTAGCATCAACTTCGTTACGTTCTTAGTTATCCCTAGCTCTCCTGTTTGAGCAATAAAACTGATTTAACCGGACGTTTAACCGGATTTCCCGACGCATCTACCTTCCCATAAAATACCTTTCCCTTGTAATACAGTGAAGAAGAACTTCCTCCATCTAAATTCATTGCTTTTTCCGCGCCCAGAGTTTTGAGCAAATTTGCCAACATCGGTAAAGATATTCCAGAGTCAGCAGATACAGCAGGTTTTTCAGCTACCATCACCAAGACAACAGTACCATTATGTTTAATCCCGATCGCTGTTCTCGCATTCATTTCATTGCTTCCCAGCGCATCTCGTTTATGAGCAACATCCGTAAAAGCTTCTGTAACTAGATTCAGTTTTGGTAGTAGTTGTGGACCAGCACCTATCGCATCAATCAACTCACATCCTTGAGGCGATCGCCGATTGTGTGGACTGACATCGTACCGCGTTACTCCCCCACATAGATAGCGACGAAATTCAGTGCGATTGAAAATTTGACTAAGGTAGGATTTTAAATTGGGATTATTCACCAAGCGATCGTTTTTTTGGGGATCTCCTACCAATTGACCAGAGATAGTAACGTAGGAAGTGGATTTTTGATTAACTGGGTCAAAAAAACCTGCGTTAATTACCGCGCTGACCTGCTGTTTATCCCCTAAATATTTCTGAGCAAATTCTTCTACCGTTTGTGCTTTGTCTGATAGTGCGGGAGTGAGTAAAAATCTACTCCCAGGAGGAATAGATAAGATATGAACTTGGCTGTGAGCTAAATCACGCAATTCATACTGTATTTCATTTTGTATATTTTTAGGTGATGAAGCTTGAATAGCTGGTATGGATGGAAGTGAGAAATGGGAATTACATAAGAGTATGATGCTGAAACTAACTGGAATTAAACCCAAAAACCAAATCCTTTTCACTATTCCTCCAAGTCTTTATATAGGGTTCATCCCATAAAACAATAATCTCATTAGTATCATATTCATAATTAAAATTATAGCGGCTTATGAAATTTCCCCTTGACCGCAATTTAGAACTCAAAATTAAGTCTTCCCATCCTCGGTTACTAGAAGGACTAAATAATTGGCTGGAATTAGGTCTAATATCCGATGCTGAAGTGAGAAAAGTCTGTGCGGAGTATCTTGTTTGCTATGTAGAAATTCAACCATCGGTTAAACCAACTCCAAGGTTTAAAGAACCATTAATAGCAACTCTACCTCCCGAAACACCAGAAGAATCTGAACCTAATTTTATTACTTCGGTTTTTCAGTCTTTGGCTCAAGAGTTAAGTGTTCGTTGGCTATTATTTTTAGGATTATTCTTAGTAGTTGTCTCCTCTGGAGTATTAGCAGCAAGCCAATGGCAAAGATTTCCCGCTATTGGACAATATGGAGTTTTATTAATTTATACTGTGGGATTCGGTTGGTTTGCTTTTTGGGCAGGTAAACAAAATAACCTGAAATTAACCGCACAGACTTTACTTACTGTGACTTTGTTACTCGTACCTGTAAATTTCTGGGCGATGGATAGTTTTAGCTTATGGCTAAATCCTCTGAATGGGATTTTGATGGCGATCGCTGGTTTCATTCTTTCAGTGATGACAGTGATACTCTGCAAAAATCGCGCGATTATTGTGAATTTCCCGATTGGTAAATTACCTTTTGTGAATATCCTCTTGCTCAGTTATCTCCATTGGGGTTGGAAACTACCAGGATTCCCCCTGATAGCGGTTTACTCAGCGATGATAGTCACCACTATTATTAGTATTCGCAATCCTCCCCGATTCCGGCGCGATGGAGGAGAGGAAGTTTTTAGCCAATTTTACATAGGTTTGGTAATTTCCGCTTTATTATTGCTTTTACTCAGAGCTATATTTATCGCTGGGGTAAGCGTTAACCAGTTAGGGTTAGCTGTGGGTATTTGTGGTTGGTTAGGGACTCGATTAGCTAAAAACAAGCAAATTCCCGCAGTTGGATCTGAAGTTTCTGATGTTAAGGAAAATTCTGCTTATTCTCTCTGGGATGTAGTTGGTTGTTTATTGCTATTGCTAGGTTGGGTATTGGCGATCGCTAATCAACCTTTACAAGCTATCTTAATTTGCGGGTTGAGCTTACAGTTTTTCACGCGTCATTTATCCAGATATAACTTGAAATCCGACTTCACAGCTATTTTCCTGATTGGCTTACAAACAGTCTGGTTGATTTGGCGATTAGTTCCAGCTGGATTACAAGAATTGGCAATTAATACTGGTACTCATCTAACCCATACACAAAATACACCTTGGGCGTTACTCAGTATTGCTTTATTTCCTTATATAGTTTTAACGCTAATTTTAACAGAGCAATTCCATCAAAGCGATAATACTCATAAACAAGACCTAGCAATTTTTGGCGAACAGCTAACTCTGATTTTAGGAGTTTGCTTAATGGTTATTTCTACGATTAATCCTCTATTGCGATCGCTCAACCTTGTCTTATCCACGATTACCCTATATACAATCACCCAACGCCGATATTCTCATCAACCCTCCTTAGTCTATCTAAGTCACATTACAGGTTTATTGACAATTTTTTCCCTGATTAACTGGTTATCACCCCATTTAGGTTTATCAATTTGGGCGGGGATTTCATTAATCCTGATGGTATTAGAATGGATATTCAGTTTGGGTCGGGGAATTTGGCAAAGTAGCGCTTGGTATATCGGATTTGGATTGAGTAATATTAGTTTTTACTTATTACTTTTGAGTGGAGAAGGTTGGGGAATTTTTTGGTTGATTACACCTGTAACGTTAACAACTTTAGCTCATCGTACTAGCGAACAGAATCGCTACAAAAATGCTATTTTGAGCTTTATAGCTGTAGGAATTTCCCAAGTTCTCACTTTTGGTTTACCCATAAATCGGTTGATTGGTTTAGCGGTGGGTACGGGTCTGATGTTTATCAATACCCGTTATTTGAGAAATCAATTATCAGCATTAACTACAGTCGGTTTCGGATTAAGTTTGCTCGTAGCATTAGCATGGGATTACACATCTATATCCATCGGGTTTGTTTTAGGCTCGATTATTATTCTCTTCCTCTGGTTAGGACGAACAGTTCTATCGCGTCGAAATGGTGAATTAGCAGTCCTCTACGCTGTCGCAGCTGATAAATGGGCGATCGCTCTATGCTGCGGGGAACTACTAGGATTAATATTGCATTCAATACAAGTATATCAAGGAATTGCTCATGGAGGAATTTACTATCTAATCGCCACAGCCCTTATATTGGTAGGGATTATCTACCGCACTTGGCGAGAACACCAAACCTGGGCTTTCTATAGTATAGGTTTATGTTTAGAATTGTTAACAGCAGAAGTAATCGGATTTGGAGAACATTCCCTGATTAAATTGGCGATCGCTAACATTGGTTTAGGATTAACATCACAATTTTTTGGAGAATGGTGGAGACAAAGATATCAACTAGACCGACTACCCCATAGTTTCCATGTTTTACCGCTAGTTTATAGTTCCTTGGGTCTGGTTTTCCGCTCTCATACCTTTACCGATTGGACAGGTTTTTGTTCTTTAGGGGTCGCCTTAGTTCTGATTGGTGTGGGACGAAGAAGTACGGGATTTAAAGGACTGCTTTATTTAGGTATTATTGGCGTATCTATTTCCGCTTATGAATTTCTCATCTATCAAATACTCCAAGCCAAGGGGGGAAGTTTTGGGGATGGATTAATTGTCATGTCCGCTTTAGGAACAGGTATCATGACTAGTTATCGGATCTTCTCACCTTGGTTAGTTAGTTATTTGGGCTTAACTCGCCAACACCTGGAACAGATTGCTCATTTCCACTGGGTTTGGAGTAGTTTGTTGTATAGCGCTACCATCTTATTCCCAATTCAAACCAGCCTTTATCTCACCATAGGAACGGGATTATTTCTAGCTCGCTATGCTATTTGGCAAGCTAGGGAATATGACGAGACAACCGAAGTATCCACATTCAAAATCGCAGCGGATGAAATTTGGGTTTACCTGGGCTTATTAGCAGTGGGTATTCTAGGTATTCATTTACAACATCTCTCCATTATCAACTCACTCAGCCAACAATCATTACCTTGGAGAGGAGCGATCGCTTGTGTCGTTGCTGGTTTGCTCTATATCCTACCTTGGAAAAGTTTAGGTTGGTCAAAAACCCCTTGGGAAAGAATTGCTTTTATCATTCCATTAATTACCATCTGTCAAACTAGGCTGGAAATTCATCCCATTACCTTAATCATCACCTCCGCATACTATATATTATTAGCTAAGTTAGCTAAACAAATCCGGTTAAGTTACATTAGTCTAACTTTAGTTGATTGGGCATTATTCCACTGGTTTTACACTTTACATATTACCGAGTACTTGTGGTATATCACAGTTATTGGCGTATCGCTGCTATTTGTGATTCAAGTAGATGAACAACTCAAACCCCAGAATTCACGAACCACTCGCCACAATTTAAGAATTATCAGCAGTGGTTTAATTTGCGGTTCAGCCATATTATTCGAGCAACATCTTGCTTTCATTCCCGGAATTTTCAGCTTAATCGCCATTTTCGCTGGATTAGCTTTACGAGTTCGGGCGTACCTCTATATTGGTACAGCTGCATTTTTCACCATTAGTATCAACCAATTAGTTATTCTCAGCCAATACCAATCATTTTTAAAATGGGTGGTGGGTTTAGTTGTGGGGATATTATTAATTTACATCGCTGCTAACTTTGAAACCCGACGTACCCAAATAATTTCCTTACTGCGCAGCATTGGTGATGAATTGAAAAAATGGGATTGAGAATTTTTCTGTTCCCCGTTCCCTCTTAACCATATAAATATTTAATCCATTCCCATTCTTGCTGTAAACCCTCCTTAAGAGATATTTGCGGTTGATAACCCAGAATTTTTTGCGCCTTGGAGACATCAGCAGAGGTATGGCGCGCATCTCCCTTAGCTCTTTCAATATGATGGCGTTTGACCGGTTTACCTACAATTTCTGACATGGTATCTAAAACATCTGCTAAAACTACCCTACTCCCGCCACCAATGTTAAAAATTTCCCCTACTGCTGCTGGTACGGTAGCAGCAGCTAAATTAGCGGCGATCGCATCACTGACAAATGTAAAATCTCTTGTTTGCTGTCCATCACCATAAACAGGAATAGCTTCGTCTTGTAAAACAGCTTGAAAGAATTTATGAAACGCCATATCTGGGCGTTGTCTCGGTCCATAAACTGTGAAATAGCGTAAAGACACAAAAGGAACCCCAAAATTTTTATAATATAGCTCGCCCAAACGTTCAGCAGCCAATTTAGTCACCCCATAAGGCGAAACAGGTTGAGGAATAATTACTTCATGGGTTGGTAGGGTTTCAGCATCACCATACACACTGGATGAAGAAGCAAAAACTAATCTTTGTAAATTTCCAGCCTCTTTAGCTGCTTCTAGCAAAACTTGCGTAGCGTTAATATTGCGTTCCGTGTAGGAGCGAAAGCCGTTTCCCCAGGAATTTCTTACCCCCGCTTGTGCTGCTTGATGATAAACCACATCTACATTTTGTAAAAGTTTATGCCAATCCAAAAGCTGAATACTCGATGTAATTAAAGTAAATTTACTGGATTGCTCGAAGTTGGCGATATTTTTATACTTGAGTATGGGGTCATAATAATCATTGAATTCATCAATACCAATTACTTCATCTCCCTGCTTAAGTAGTGCTTGGACTAGTTGAGAACCAATAAAAACAGCAGCACCCGTAACAATAATACTCGCCATATTTTTAATTTCGGTTTAATCTTGCTCTTTTCTATTTTCCTAGATAGAAGACTTTTCAAACACTTTCTTAGATAATAGTAGACCCAGGTAACTCTGTAACTGGGGGTTCTCCCCAAGTTTCGATTTGATTAAATGTATGTTTACTTACTGGATAAAACCTGACACTATCTTCTGAAGGCTCGATCTGTTTGCGGAGTCTTTTTTGCAGTTCGTGATATTTGCTTTGATTAAGAATACATTCAAATACTGAATATTGAACTCGCTTGCCATATCCTTCTAGCAAATCTGATATTTTCTTACGTCTTTTATCACATGGGATATCATATACTATGATATAAAATAACATTAGCGAATTTGATAAGGTTTATACAACTTACTTGGTTGATAAACAAAATCTTTAAAAGCTTTAATCTGCTGTGTCATTAAATCCCAACGAGGTTGTTTTTCTCCCTCTACATTTTGTACTTCTTCTTCTAATCGTTGTAAAAAATACTTGATATACTTAGGTCTACCAGAATTATTCAAGTAGCAACCACTATCATGATATTCAAAATCATTGTTAACGTCGATAATTTTGGTGTTGACTAACCATAGTACCAATGAATCAATAATTGGAGTACGGAACTCCTCAATTAAGTCAGAAGTTAATGCTGGATGGCGTTCTGTACCTTGATGTAAACAAGCATAATAAGGGTCTAATCCTTGGAGTTCAATTAAAGTCAGCAGATGATTCCACAAAATTTGATACCCAAAACTCAACATGGCATTTACTGGATTTCCTGGTGGACGACGACTACGAGCTAAAAACACAAAATCAGGATTGTTTAAACATTCTCCAAAAGCATTAAAGTATTGTGCAGCACCAGCACCCTCTAAACCCATTAAGCGATCGATGGTTTCCGCCTCTCCTGCTTTTTGTGCTAAGATTTCTAGACTTTTAATAGCGATTTCAACAGCTTGGGATGGGTGACGGCGTTGCTGACGGAGCAAAAAAGTACGACTATTTTTTAATTTAGCTTGAATAATTTTTCTAGCTGCTATCAATTTATCTTCTGGTGTTAATTCTTGTTGGTAACGAGATAGGCGACGATAACCACGCTCAATTGGGATCAATCTACCATAACAGTATCCCATCCGAGATAAATAGGCGATCGGGATATCCCGCCAAAGACAAGCACGAATTACTTGAGTAGTAATTTGTGATTTACCAAAGATCAATATTTGTTCCAATAATGGAAGTTGCACTTCTGCATTTATCATTTCTCCTTGTTTAACTATTAAGGTTTCAGCTTTAAGGGTAATATAACAACCTTGACGAGAAACATAGAGTGTCCGCATACAATATTCTATGAGTTGTAGTTATTTTTTTAAATTATTGTTGTTTTGTTCGCTTGATTGTAGAAAATATATGACGCGATCGCTTGCTGTTGAGTTGCTCCCGGCTGGCGATCGTGACTAAAACAGTAGTGGTAATTACTGCTGCTAAGCCAAGAGGTGCTATTAAGAGAATAATTAGGGTAATAGTCCCATTGAGAAAAGCAACGGCTAGATTACGAACTAGGGCAATACGAGGAGATATACACGAGTGGATAAATAATGGGTTATGTATTTCAAGTTAATAATTAATTGGCGTTAATACAAGGCTTTTCATGCGAATGACAAATTTTATTGAATTAGTTTGCTAGGGTTGCGCTGGGGTAGCCTGGAGGACAGAATCCTTATTCTCTCGTTGACCCTGCCGATGTCTTATCTGGTAAGGGTTCCAGACTTTTTGTCTCTTTATTTTTTTTGTAAAAGCTATTGTTAGTTTATACCCTGTCGAAAATGGCATCTAGACACTAGGTGCTGTATGGGTTTAGAATATGGGTATCGCTTCTATTATTGGAAGTGGAATTAATGGAAACCTATATAAATTTATTAACTACTGGATAACTACTGGCGATCGCTTCTATTATTGGAAGTGGAATTAATGGAAACTGAAGATAAAAGAAGAAATAGACAGAGTAGCATCTCAGCTAATCGCTTCTATTATTGGAAGTGGAATTAATGGAAACCTGTGTAGTGGTATTGGTAGGTTAGAGTCGTTCAGTCTGGCGAATCGCTTCTATTATTGGAAGTGGAATTAATGGAAACTTTCTTGGTATCTTTCTTAGGTGTTGTTTTGTCTTTAATCGCTTCTATTATTGGAAGTGGAATTAATGGAAACTGACTTGGGTTGTACGATAGTAGTTTGAGCAGTGGCATCGCTTCTATTATTGGAAGTGGAATTAATGGAAACTTAAGTAATGCTTATAGTGGTGCAGGTGGTGAATCGCTTCTATTATTGGAAGTGGAATTAATGGAAACGCTAC
>Ga0116228_10004411_pt1 | contig 12471 bp, 12 predicted proteins | sample S1TSphfallax_2_FD_89694 | JGI IMG/M metagenome (GOLD analysis project Ga0116228, IMG submission 89694) | Host-associated microbial communities from peat moss isolated from Minnesota, USA - S1T2_Fc - Sphagnum fallax MG | ecosystem: Host-associated > Plants > Peat moss > Unclassified | place...
CCGGATCACGATCCAGCCGACGGGGACGAACGTGATGTAGAGGACGTCCGGGCTGAGGCCGCCACCCGCGATGAATTGGTGGACCACGAGGATCGGCACGGCCACGACCGCGATGATTTGCACACCGGTTTCGAGCGGATGCCGCTGCGCGTACGATTTGAGCAACGCGCGGTTGACCGGGTGCGACGTGAACGCCGGATTGAAGAGGTAAAAGAGCAGCGGCGCGAGCGTGAAGATGCCGGTGACGTCGCCGAGCCAGAAGCGGAAGACTTGTGGGTGATACTGCGATGCCGGCACGAAACCGTTGAGCATCAGGACTTTGATCGAGAAGAGGGCGACGATGTACGGCGTGACGATGCCGCCGATGAAGAAGAACAGCGTGAGGTCGCGCGTGCCCGTCAACTCGCGATCGATACGGAAGAACCGGACGAGCAACGTTGCCGCCAGGCCGTAGCCGATGGTCGCGACGAGGCCGAAGAGCACGATCGGCCAGATCTCCAGCTTTTGCCCGTGCGGAAAGAGGAACCAGACCAGCGGCGAGCCCAGCGCCATAAGCGGCGTATAGCGCAGCCCGAAGCGGATCAGCAGAAAGAGGGAGAGGCCGGCGGCCGGGTACCACGGGTAAACGCCGGTCGTGGTCGGCGCGAGGAAGAGCGACAGCCGTTCGAGCACGATCCATGCCACGAGGTACGAAACCGCCACGAGGAGGCTCCGGAGAATCGTGGGTACCCAGCGAGCGGTCGCTAACATGCAAGGCTCGCCTTCGTGCCCCGGCGACCATGGTCCGTTCCTTTCGAATCACACGGTGCTACCGTCCCCGAATGACCCGATGGTATCGTCGTGGGTGCCCCGTCCCCGCCACCCTGGAGGTTCCCTTGGCCACCGTCACGTCCGACTATCGGCTCGCAACCGAACGCAACCTCACGCACTTCGTCGCCGCGATTCTCGTCAAATCCGGCGTTGCGCCGGAGGACGCGGCGATCGTCGCGGACGTGCTCGTCGCAAGCGATCTGCGCGGGATCGAGTCGCACGGCGTCGCGCGCCTGGAGTCGTACTACGTCACCCGCCTGCGCGGCGGCCAGCTGGAGAAATCGCCGGCGGTCACGACGATTCGCGAAACCGACACCTCGATTCTCGTCGATGCGGGCAACGGGCTCGGCCATCCGGTTGCGAAACGCACGATGGAAGCCGTCATCGCCAAGGCCAAAGCGCACGGCGCGGCGTTCGGCGCGGTGCGCAACTCGAACCACTACGGCATCGCCGGCTATTACGCGATGCTGGCCCTCGATCACGACCTGATCGGCATGGCGTCGACGAACACGGTGCGCTTCGGCGCCCCGACCTACGGCAAGGACATGATGCTGGGCACGAACCCGCTCGCCTACGCCATCCCCGCCAAGAACGAACCGGCGTTCGTGCTCGACTTCGCGACGACGACCGTCCCGCGCGGCAAACTCGAAGTCTACAACCGCAAAGAACTGCCGCTCAACCCCGGCTGGGCGATCGACGCCGCGGGAGCCGAGACGACGTCGCCGCAAGCCGCGCTCAAAGGCGCGCTGCTCCCGCTCGGCGGCCTGGGCGTCGATAACGGCGGCCACAAGGGCTTCGGTCTCGGATTGCTCGTCGACATCTTCTGCGGCGTGCTCTCCGGCGGGAAATTCGGAACCGATGAACCGCAGCCGGCCGACGGTCCCGTCCCCGGCGCGATCTCGCACTGGTTCTGCGCCTTCCGCATCGACGGCTTCCGCGACGCGGATACATTCAAAGCCGACATGGACCGCGAGCTGCGCGACTTCAAAAACTCCGCCAAAGCCCCCGGCCACGACCGCGTCTACGTCGCCGGCGAAATCGAGTACGAGAAAACCCTCGACCACCGCAAGAACGGTATCCCCATCCACGTGAAGGTCTGGGACGGCCTCGAAAAGCTCGCCGCCGACCTCGGCGTACCGTTCGACATCGCGAAGACCTAGCGATTCGCGTCTCGTGCAGGGGATGAAACCATGAAGTATATGGTTATCTATTCTCCGACGGAAACCGGCTGGTCGGCGTACGCGCCGGACTTGCCCGGCTGCGTCGCGGCAGGCGAAACGCGCACGGAAACGGAGCGACTGATGTCGGGTGCGATCTCGATGCACCTCGCCGGCATGCGCCAGGATGGGGAGGCGCCCCCGGAGCCATCGGATGTTGGAATGATCGAAGTACTTCCGTGATGGACTTTGAAATCGGCGCGCCGCTTGAGGCGTATCTTGCGCCGGCGCCGCTCATCGATTCGCTGCATCCGCAGATCGGCGCGTTCGTGGACGAGCATTTGCGCGGCTGCGCGCCGGAAGAGGCGGCGCGGCGGGTGTTTCATTTCGTGCGCGACGAGGTGCCGCACTCGTGGGATATTCAGGGGCGTCGCGTGACACGCAGTGCGAGCGATGCGCTGAAGTATCGCGAAGGGATCTGCTACCCGAAGAGCCATCTCTTCGCGGCGCTGCTGCGCCGGTACGGCATCCCGACCGCGGTGTGTTATCAGCGTCTGACCCTGCTCGACGATGACAGCGCCGGCTACGCTGTCCATGCGCTCAACGCCGTCTACCTCGACCATCGATGGCATCGGCTCGACGCGCGCGGCAACAAGCCCGGCGTCGCGGCGGAGTTCTCACTCGGCGAAGAACGCCTCGCGTTTCCGATCCGCTCGTCATACGACGAAGTGGATTATCCGACGCTCCATGCGCAGCCGCATGCACGCATCGTCGAGACGCTCCAGAACAACGACGATGCGATCGACATGTATCTCAAGCGTCTGCCGGATCGCATCGAGTAACCGCGGCGCGAAGCGTCACGCCGCCGCCGGGCTCGGCGGCGATCGAACGTGCGGCGGTTACTCGCCGGAGCGGTACGCGGCCCGAAACGGACCCAAGAGCTCGTGATAGTGCTGCGCGCGGTGGAGCGAGCTCCGGTAAATCGGCCGCCGCACTTGGCTCGCGCTCGCGGTCCGAACCGTGCGCGCGGTTTCGTAGAACCGCCGGCACGCGTCGTCCCACTCCAGGCCGCAGAAGGCGACGATGCGCCGCGCTTGTCCGGCGAGGTCCTCGACGACGGCTTCATAACGGACCTCGAGCATCGCATCCGGCGGCAGCACGGCGCGCCAGTGCGCCATCACGCGTTCGTAAGCCCGCACATACCGGCCGATCTCGCCCAGATCGTACGGCCAGCCGAGTTCGCCGGCGAAGTTTTGCATGAAGCACGAGAGCGCCGTCTCATCCGGCGCGCGCTGCACGTGGATCATGCGTGCGTTCGGCAAGAGGCGGTGGATCAGTCCTGCGAAGCGGAAATTGAGCGTCATCTTATCGCTGATCCGCGCGGCTGCCGGCGCGCGGCGGCGCAGATCAGCGACGTACCGGCGGCCGATCTCTCGCAATCGCTCGGCACCGGCCGCATGCATGACCTCCGGTGCGAACGCGCCGCCCGCGCCGAGCAGTTCGTTCGCGTGCATCGCGAAGCGCGGCAGTTCGCCCGCTCCGAAAACGCGCGGATGGCTTGCGAGGATCGCTTCCACGAGTGTGGTTCCGGAACGCGGCAGGCCGAAGATGAAGACCGGCACGTCGTCGCCGGTCGCGCTCGTGTTCGCGGCGTCGAAAAAGGCGGGTGTGTAGATGCCGGCGATGCGCGCGAGTTCGGCGAGCGTCGCGCGCTCGTCGTAGCGTATGGCGCGGCGGCGCAGTTCGTTTGCGGCCGACAGATGCCGCGCCGCGCGCTCGTAGGAACCGTCGGCGTCGGAGACGCTCGCAAGCGCGAAGTTCGCTTCCCACCGGTCGCGGTCCAATGGGGCCCGGGCGGCAAGCGCTTCGAGTTGGTGACGGTCCGTTGCGCTCAGCGCAGCCGGCCGGATCTTGGCGAGTCCATGGTAGGCAAACGCGGTCTCGGGGGCGGCTTCGATCGCGCGCCGATAGATGTCGGTGGCGTCGTCGAGCCGGCCGATCTCCGTCAAGACCATGGCGTAACTAGCGAGCGCGGCCGCATCACCCGGACCGCGCTCGACCGCCCGCGCGAGGACGTCGAGCGCCGCGGCGCTGCGTCCGTCGGCGCTCAGCGCCTGGCCGAGCAACGTCAACGCCGATATGGAGTCCGGAACGAGTGCGACGAGCGCCGCGTAGTGCGGAATCGCTGCTTCGTGGTTGCCGACGCCGGCATAGAGTTGTGCGAGACGATAGCGCCCTTCAGCGTCGCTCGGCGAGTGCGTAACCGCTCGCTCGAGGACGATCTGCGCTTCGCCGAGCGCGCCGCTCGCGTGCAGCAGGGCACCGTAGGCGGTCAGCCGATCGGCGCGCTCCGGCGTCTCGGCCAGCGCCCGGCGGGCGTGCTCCAAACGCTGGGCAAGGTCGCCATCGCTCGGTTGCGCCATGCGTTGCAGCGTTCGGCGCGCGCGTCTGCGGGCTCTGCTCTTCGGCAAAGCGTTACCGTGTGAGCTCCCCAGCCGGACATAAGCAAACTTCAACGCGGGCCTAATGGTCGGCCGCGTCTTTTCTCGGCTGCGCGGCGTTTTATTGAAGAGAACTCGCACTCATTCGAGGTGAAACGAAAACGATATGAAACGGCTCCTCTCCGCTCTTGCCCTCGCGCTCCCGCTCGCTTTCGCGGCGTTGCCGGCGCTGGCGCAAGACGAACCCCCGTCCTACGCGGTCCCGGCTCCCGCGCCGGTCCAGGACGACGCGCAAATTCGCGGCCGCATCAGCAACTTCGACGGCGGCTACGCCTTGCAAGTCACCGACGACAACGGGTACATCGACAACATTCAGCTCCACGAAGGAACGATCATCAACCCGACGGGTCTGACGCTCGAACCCGGGATGGTCGTGAGCATCCTCGGCTACAACGCCGGATCGTTCTTCGCGGCGAACGAGATCGATACGCCCTATACCTACTACGCCGGCGTGCCGTACTATGCGGGACACCCGTGGAACTACTACGGCCCCTCGATCAGCATCGGCTTCTTCTTCGGGAACACCGGCTGGTGGCACGGCGCCGCCTTCGTCGGGCCGGTCCGCCCGGTTGGCGGAGCCCGCTTCTACGCCAACACGCGCGTGACCAACGTCTATAACGGCGGCCACTTCCAGGGTCGGAACTACGTCGCCCCGCCGGAACGCGGCGGCTACCGCGCCCCGGCGGCCCGCGCCGGAGCTCCGCGGCCCGACCACGGCAACGTCCGCCGCTAAGTCGTAGCGGTCACGAGAGAGAGGCCTCCGCATCCGCGGGGCCTCTCTTGCTTATTTGAGGCGGCGCATGCTGATGATGCGGACGGGTGTCGGAAGCATTTCGCTTTGGGTCGGGAGCGCATTGATCGCGCGCACGACGTTCATCCCGCTCACGACGCGGCCGAATGCGGCGTAGCCGTTGCCGTCGGGTTGATGGTCGGCATCGAGAAACGTGTTGTCGCCGATGCACAGAAAGAATTCCGACGAGCCGGAGTTCGGATCGGAGGTGCGTGCCATCGCGATCTCGCCGTCGGTGTTATGCAGACCCGTCGTGCTCGTCTTCTCGAGCGGGATCGTCTCGGGCGGTGCGGCGTCGCGTAGGCCGCCTTGAATGACGTCGATTCCGGCACCGGGTTCGAGCTTCGGGTTCACGCTGCGATAGAACGTCGCGCCGTCATATTTCTTGTGCGCGACCAGCTTGAGAAAATTCGCGGTCGTTACCGGCGCATGGACGGCGTCCAGTTCGACGACGATCGTCCCGGCGGTCGTCACCATCGCGACGCGCGGGTGTTGCGGATCAGCGGCGGCTGCGCTCGTGCCGAGCACGGCGGCGGCGGCGAGCGCGAGAACGAACGAACGGATGAAGGCGAACATGCTCCAGACCTACGTCGCGAGCGAGATGATCCCCGTGCATGGCAAGCCGTCACACTGGGCGGGGATGTAGGGCAGCGCCATCAGTTTCGCGCGGATGGCATCGGCGAGCGCCGCGTCGGGCTGCGGGGTCAGCCAATCGACATCCGCCGCGTGGCCGTTCTCGTCGACCGTGATGCGTAGCCGCATCCGCGCCGGAAGCGCCGCCCGGATCGCTTCCAGCGCCCCGAGTTGGGCCGGCGCCGGCGGATAGGTGGCGCTGAAGAGTCCCGGGCTACCGCCGCCCCCGCCGCCGGCTGAGGGAGCCGGACCCGATCCGGAGTCGGCCGGACGCGCGAGGGGAGCGGCCGTGGGCGGATGCAGCCCGGGCGTCGTTTCGGCGACCGTCGCCGGGGCGACGGATGCGCCGGCGACGACCGCGATCTCGCTTGGCGCGGCCCGCGTGCGCACGGCGTGGCTCAGATCGTGGCGGACCGCCACGGTGTGAACGGCCGCTGCGCCGGGGAGCACCGCGTGCACGACATGGATCGTGGCCGCCGGCGGCTGCGTCCTCGCGTGGGGCGCCGCTTGGGGCCGCGCGGCGGGGATGGGCCCGATGGCCGGACCCGGCGGTGCCGGCGGCTTCGGTCGCGGTCGCGCGGCGATGTGCACGACGATTGGAAGTGCTGCCGGTTCGGGCTGCTCGGGCACCCGCGGCCACGGCAGCAGCAGCGCGACGGCGAGCGCGCACAGATGCAGCGCGATCGAGCAAGCGATCGCAATGCGGTCGCGTCCGGGAGCCGTGTCCGAGAGCTTCATCGCGCGGATGTACGCGATTCGCAGGCACGCCCGCTCGCAACCTTTATGCGGCCGATCACGTCCCTGCGAGCATGGGCAGAGCGACCGACATGGTGTTATATCAAGCGGAATGGTGTCCGTACTGCGCGCGGGTACGCAAGAAGTTGACGGACTTACTGCTCGACTACAAGACGGTCAACGTTCCGCATTCACATGCGGAACGCGCGGAGGTCAAAGCCGTCTCGAATCAAACGAGCATCCCCGTGCTCGTCGACGGTGACGTCGTCCTCGACGACGACGACGACATCATCCCGTATCTGGAAAAAACGTACGGAGCCGCCGCGGCCACATAGCCGGACGGTCTTACTCGACGGCGATCTCGATATGACCGGCATCCTTGCGCCGTTTGGGCATGACGAGGATGAACGGCATCAGCGCGAAGCAGAGAACGCCGAGCGCGAATTGCGCATCGGCGAACGACATCGCCGAGGCCTGCGTGAGGATCGCTCCGTAGAGTGCGCCGATCGTGCCGCCGCCGCCGTGGACGAGCGCGGAGAGCGCGGGATTGGTGAGCGTCGCCGTCCCCGCCAGCACCGATTGGTGGAACGCGTTGCGCTGCGCGAGCAGCGTCACGAGCGCGGCGGTTGAGAACGATCCGCCGAGTTGCAGCGCGAGGCTCTGGAACGCCGTCGCCTTGGGGATGATCTGCGGCGGCAAGGCGCTCAGGACCGCGATCGAGAGCGGCACGAAGACGAGGGAAAGTCCGAATCCGCTGAGCAGCGCGGGCGGGACGAGGGTCGGGAAATCGTTGCCGGTCGTCGTGAGCGCCGCGAGCCAAAATTGCGCGATCCCGATGCAAGAAAAGCCGACGGTGAGGAAGATCCGCACGTCGATCTTGCCCGAACTGGCGACGCGTGCGACGAACGGCGTCATCACGAGGATCACCATCGCGCGCAAGAAGATCAGCAGTCCGGAGAGCGACGCGGTGAAATTCAAGAGACCTTGCACGTACTGCGGCAGGATGACCGTCGCACCGTAGAGCGTCGCGCCGATCGCGAGGCCCATCAGCGTTCCGGCCAGCACGGCCCGATAGCGAAACGCGCGCAGGTCCACGATCGGGCGCGTCGTCCCGAACAGCTCCCAGAACACGAACGTAACGAGACCGATCAGCGAAGCTGCGGCAAAGAAGCAGATCAGCGGGCTATCGAACCAGTCATCGCGCTGGCCCTCGTCGAGGATGAATTGCAACGAGCCGAGGCCGAGTGCGAGGAGCCCGAGGCCGATGCCGTCGATCGGGATCGGTTTCGGATCGGTCGGATTTTTCAGCCGGCTGAAGACGATGATCGCGGCAAGCGTTCCCGGCAGCACGTTGATGAAAAAGACATAGTTCCAGCTCACGTTGTCGGTGAGCCAGCCGCCGACGATCGGGCCGACCGATGGTCCGACGAGCGCGCCGATCGCGAAGATCGCTTGGCTCGCGCCGAGCATCTTGGGCGGAAACGTATCGCGCAGGGTCGCTTGAGCCGTCGCGACGAGGCCGCCGCCGAAGAGGCCCTGCACGATGCGCCAGAAGATCAGCGCCGTGATCGATCCCGACAGGCCGCACATGATCGAGGCGAGCGTGAAGCCGATGATCGCGGTACCGTAATATTGGCGGCGGCCGAAGCGCTGCTGGAGCCATGGCGTAATCGGAATGACGATGACGGCCGAGATGATGTAGCCGGTGACAACCCATGCGCTTTCATCCAGCGTTGCGCCGAGATTGCCTTGGATCTGGACCAGCGCGACGTTGACGATCGTCGTATCGAGCGTCTGCATCAGCGTCGCGAGCATGATGCCGATCGTCACGATGATCAGCGCCGGCCCGCGTTCGACCAGATCGCGGTCGTTGTGCGCGAGTTGATAGTTTGCTGGTGCGGCCGGCGCATCCGGCGGAGCGGTGGCGACGGTCATGGGCTTCCTTGCATACGCGCGTTCTTAGACACCGGCAAACGCCGCGACGATGCAGTCGACAAACATCGGACGTTACGCCCTTGCGTACCAGAGCACGGCAAGCACGCCGGCGACGAGCGCTCCGGTCAGCGTCGCTGCGCCGTTGACGAGATCGTTGCTGACGCCGGGCAGACCGCGCACGATCGATGTCGGCGAGCCGCAGGTATGCGGATCGATCTCGCACGCACGTTCGCAGACGGGACAGCGGCGCAATTCTTGCAGCGTGCCGCCGAGGAGCGAGTCGACGAGTGCGCCGGTGATGCCGCCGAGCGTCACGGCGAGCGCACCCGCTAGCGGAAACGCTTCGCGCAGCTCCGTGACTCCGGGGAGCAGCCGAAGGCTCGCCGACGCGACGATGCCGATGCATGCGGCACCGGCAACCTCGGCGAGCGTGCCCGCCGCGGTCACGCCGCCGGAGAGCCCGGCGGCGATCGGCCGCCAGGTGACGATCGAGCGCGGTGCAGCGCGGACGAGGGTGCCGATCTCGGTCCCCCAGGTGTCCGCCGTTGCGGCCGCGTACGCGCCGGCGAACGCGGCGACGATCGCCGCGAACCACGGCCCGGAGACGGAGACGAGTGCGAGCGGGAGCGCGCACAGCGTGGCCACGCCGCCGTTTGCGAGAACTTGCGCCGCGTCGCGCGCGCCGAGTTTGCCGACATCGGTCAGCCGGCCTTTGCGTGCTTTGCCGACCCGGCCGAGGGCAACGCTCGTAACGAAGAACGCGAGCAAGATCGCCGCGTACGCGAGTCCGCCGCTCGCGAACGTGATCGTCCCAACGATGAAGGCGGCGAGAGAACCGCCGCGCGTGAGGGCGCGTGCGCGCAGCGCCGCGAGCGCGATGATGGCGGCCAAGAGCGAGCCGGCCGGAAAATTTCTGGTGATCAGGCGGTGACGGCTGCTTCCAGCGCATCGACGAGGCCGTCGGCCGTGAATTCGCCGGCGACGACGTTCACGGTGATCCCCGCCGCGCGCGCGGTGGCGGCGGTGATCGGACCGATGCACGCGACGATTTTGCCGCGCAGCGCCTCCGCCGCATCGGGAATGTTCGCGAGCAGCCCGCTCACGGTGCTCGAGCTCGTGAACGTCACGACATCCGCGTGGACGAGCTTCACGTTGAAATCCGGATCGACGAGCGTGCGCGTCGCGTACGCGGCGACGTCGTCGCAGACGCGCCCGGCCGCGCGCAGCGCCTCCGGCACGATGTCGCGGGCTTCTTGCGCGCGGAACAACAAGACGCGGTCGCCGGCTTGCGTGCGCGCCAAGAGTCCCTCGGCGACGGCTTCGTTGACGTACTCCGCCGGCATGAAATCGACGCGGATGCCGTGCGTCGCGAGCGCCTCACCCGTCTTTGGACCGATCGCCGCGATCTTCGCATCGCCGAAGGCGCGCACGTCGCGGCCCGCCTCGCTCAACCGATCGAAGAAGGCGTGGACACCGTTTGCGCTCGTGAACACGACCCACGCGTAGTCGCGCACGCGGGCGACCGCGACGCGCGCGGCGGCCTCGTCGTCGGGCGGACCGATGACGATCGTCGGCGCGAGGATCGGTTCGGCGCCGAGCTCCCACAAGCGCGCGGAAAACTCGGCCGTCTGGGCGGCCGGCCGCGTCACGAGGACGCGTTTGCCGAACAGCGCGCCGCGGTCGAACCAGCGAATCGATTCGCGCTCCCGCACGACATCGCCGATGATGACGACGGCCGGCGCCGCGAAGTGCGTGCGTTCGACCTCGTCGACGATCGTATCGAGCGTCGCGACGAGCGTCTCTTGCGTCGGTTTCGTGCCCTCGCGCACGATCGCCACCGGCTTGTCGCCCGGCATGCCGTGCTGCTTCAATTCACCGACGATGCCGCCGAGATTCGCCATCGCCATCAAGAGCACGACGGTTTGTTTGGGGTTTGCGAGCTTCGCGAAGTCGAGCGACGAGGTGCCCCGCAGCGGATTCTCGTGGCCGGTCGAAATCGAGAACGAGGTGTTGTGATCGCGATGCGTGATCGGGATCCCGGCGTAGGCCGGTGCGGCGATCGCCGACGTGATCCCGGGGACGATGTCGAACGCGACGCCCGCTTCGTGCAAGGCCCGCGCTTCCTCGCCGCCGCGCGCGAAGACGAAGACGTCGCCGCCCTTGAGACGCACGACCTTTTTCCCTTGCTTGCCGAGAGCGACGATGAGCGCCGTGATCTCGTCTTGGGGCATCGTCAGCGTGCCGGCTTTCTTGCCGACGAAGATCTTCTCGCAATCCGGCGGCGCGAGATCGACGATCGCCGCCGAGGCGAGATAGTCGTACACGAGCACGTCGCACTGCGCGAGGGCGCGCGCGCCCTTGATCGTCAGGAGGCCGGGATCGCCCGGTCCCGCGCCGACCAGCCAGACCTTTCCCGCCAACTACTCGTTCTCTGCCGGGCCCAGGTACGCGGTCGCGAGTTCCTCACCCGGCGACGTGCGCAGATCGAAGAGCTCATCGAGAATCAGCGCGTGCGTGATCGCTTCGGTCTGGTTCTCGACCGCCTTGTCGCGGATGCGCGTGACGGCGGTGTGCAAGAGTTTGGAGATGATCGTGAGCGACGAGCCGGTGATCAGCATCCGCTCGCGTTCGGTGAGATCGGGGCAGCGGGCGAAGAGCCGGTCGATCTCAGCGGCGCGAATCGCATCGGCCTTTTGCGTGAGCGAGGCGATCACCGGAACGGCGACCCGCGACTGATACCACTGCGCGAAGCGCGCCGCGTGTTCGACGATGATCTCTTCGACCAGCGGAATCGCGGCCTTGCGCGCTTCGAGCGTCCGGTCGACCACGCCGCGCAAGGCGTCGATGTCGGCGACGCGCACGTTCGGGATCCGGCCCACCTCGGGATCGGCGTCGCGCGGGACGGCGATGTCGACGATGAAGAGTGGTCGCTCGGGGCGTCCGCGCATCGCGTCGGCGACGTTTGCGGGTGTGAGGATGAAGTGCGACGCGCCGGTCGAGGTCACGACGATGTCCGCGCGTGCGAGCGCTTCCGCGAGGCCCGGCAACTCGACCGCCGTGCCGAAGCCGATCTCGGCGACGAGGTCTCTCGCGCGCGCTTGCGTGCGGTTCGCGACGTGGATTTCGCTTGCACCGGCATCGCGGAACCGCCGCGCGGCAAGCGCCCCCATCTTTCCGGCGCCGATCACGAGCACGGATTTTCCGGCGATGCCGCCCACGTGCGCCTCCGCGAACGCGACGGCGGCGGTTGCGACCGAGACGGAATCGTCGCCGATCGCCGTCTGCGTGCGCGCCGCTTTGCCGGCGTTGAGGGCTTCGCGGAAGAGCGTGTGCAGCGTCTTGCCCAGCGAGTGCGCGCGCTGGGCCTGAATGTAGGCGTCTTTGACCTGGCCGAGGATCTCGGCTTCGCCGATGAGCATCGAGTCCAGACCCGTCGCGACCCGGAAGAGGTGGTCGATCGCGCCGCTGCCGAGCAGCGTATAGAGATACGAGTCGAGATCGGCCACGTCGCCGTGGCGGAAGTTGCCGAGGAACTCCTTGAGCTGCGCCACGCCCGCTTCGTAGTCGTCGACCTCGGCGTAGATCTCGAGCCGGTTACAGGTGCCGAGCATCAGCGCTTCGCGGACGGCCTCATAGTCGCGCAAAGCGATCAGCGCCTCGCCCATCTTGTGGGCCGGGAACGCGTGGCGCTCGCGCACGTCGACGGGCGCGCTGCGGTGACTCAGACCAAGACAGACTAACGGCAAGAAGGGACCTCGGGGAGTTGGACGCCTTGAATTATGTCCGTGCTTCCATCAAGACATCTGTGAGGGCGTCATCAGCTGCAGAAATCGTGCGGTCGATGTCGGCTTCGGTGTGGGCCAGAGAGATGAACCCGGCCTCGAATTGGGCCGGCGCGAGGTAGACACCC
>Ga0116228_10004412_pt1 | contig 12471 bp, 7 predicted proteins | sample S1TSphfallax_2_FD_89694 | JGI IMG/M metagenome (GOLD analysis project Ga0116228, IMG submission 89694) | Host-associated microbial communities from peat moss isolated from Minnesota, USA - S1T2_Fc - Sphagnum fallax MG | ecosystem: Host-associated > Plants > Peat moss > Unclassified | place: USA...
ATATATATATATATTTTTCAATGCTACCAATGAATGTAAAAAATTCATTCCTTCCTTACCCTTAATTTTTATTTTTTTCAAATTCTTTTCGCCTTTGGGGTGAAGGGTGGGGGAAGTGAGTTAGAAGGTGGGAAGGTCGGTAACCTAAGTAGGTAGAGAAGTGGCTTAAGTAGGTGGATAGGTGACCTATGTAGGTATGTACACTGCGTAGGTTGGTGGGTATAGAGAACCCCCTCCCCCCCCCCACCAAAGCCCCAAAACCCATTTTGCCCCACCCCGAATCCCAAAGGAGACAAAAAATCAATGTTTGAATAATGAACATGAACAAATCTTATGCATAATATGTGGGCAACATTGAAAGAAAACTAGTTTTGGGCAATATAACCCTAAGGTACTTGAGGGCAAGCACAAATGCATTTGCTTATGATGTGGTGGCCCAAGGCCTAGGCCACCATAACAATTTGACCATGGGCCATTTGGTTTTTCAACCAAAATTGACCACATGTTACATAAGGCCTAGGTCAAAATGTACCCTAAATTGCTCAGGGTCCTATGACGTAAAATATTCTAATTCTTACCCTAGGCTCAAGCTAATAATCCATGTCTTGAGGTCCCAAGACATATAACGTTCTAATATATTTATTTCAAGCACATGTTAATATTTTACTCCCTAACATCCATTAAAGATAAAATATTTTATTTCTTACCCTAACCCAACCCCATAACCCATGTCTTATGTCTAGCACATAAAATATTTTAATTTCTTACCCCAACCTAAGCCAATACCCCATGTCTTGTGTCCAACACATAGAATAATTTGATTTTTACCTCTAGCCCAAGCCAGAAAATTTATTGCCTTTCCCTACCCACTTTCATGGCCTTTTGGGAGCTTGTAAGTGTTTTAGGTTTTACCCCAAGCCTAAGTCAAAATTTGGGTGCCATCCCACCCCCACCCCATGGTTTTTTTTTAATTCCCTAAACAAACATTTTTTTCTAACCCATTTGTAACGGTTTTGGTAATCGAATGGAGGTTCAAATTAAAACTTCCATTCAACAATCTAGAATCTCTTTCTCCAATGGAAGCAATTCTACAACATTGCTCTAGATGTCCATGCACAACTGTCACCTCCACTTGGTCCAAATGGAGCAAAGATTTTATCCCCAAATTTTGCATTGGTACATACTCTTTTTTAATGGGCAAAGCTAAACAAAATCCCAATGCAATCTATGAGTAGGTGCAACACACATTGAAGAGGCCCCAAATTTTTGGGGCATTTGGGGTCTAAAGTATGGATTTTCCATTTACGTCTTGTTCCAAAATGTCCCACATTATTCCACCTAGATCATAGTGGGTCCCTTCAAGGCTCCCTTATGTTCCTCATGCACCTAGGCTATAGGTTCTTTGACTTGATGTTGTTAAACCTAGTTTTATACATGGGGGCAAGTACCATTCATGCTCAATTAGAGCAATGTAACATATGTACTACCTTGATAATGCATTTCCAAATACACATGACATGGTCTAGTTGTAAAAGCAAGGATGGTTGGGTCCAAGGTTATTTTCCAAATTTTCTCAATATAGCCTAAGTGGCGATCATCCACAATAAGATGTATAGAAAATGGTGATCATCTGCTTAAAGATTAAGCTAAATTTGGCTATATACTAGATTTGAAGAACAATTCATGTATGAACTTTTTATATTCACAACTAAGCATTAAAAAAACAACATACAAATATGGAAATTTTCAATATTTTTTTTCAACTTCAAGTGATGGAAACCATCCGAAATCAGTCCATTTTCACATTTTTTGTTGTCTATTTATATTTTAGGAGACATTTCACCAGTAGAAATAAGGTTGGTTGCTTGATTCTAGCCCATCATGAACATTTTGAACCCAATATTGGACAAGGATTCAATATACCCAAGTTCAAATGTAGTGAGTGTGCGAATATCCCACTTCCTCATTTAGGTAGTGTTTTTTTTCGTGTGAAATTTCGCCAACATGCATTTCTTTTCAAAACATCTCTAATGATGCTCAATATATGATCCTGAAAAATGATATTTCAATATGCGATCCTACAAAAATATTTTTCAAGTCAAAGGTTTATCTACCTTTTGTAGCTCCATTGATAAAATTATGATTGATATTATAGTTGGGTGGGGGGACTACTAATAGTAAACCACCTAGATCAATCTTATGATTGTCCAATTAAAAACATTGAGACCTATTAAAGCATATTTATTACACTAATTTCTTTGTGTACATCAGTAAATTGGTAATAATTAAAATGCATTATTAAAATAAGATTCCACGTAAAAATGGAATAAATATGGATGGTCTCACATGTATTTTTCAGCAAAGTTCTTTTTCTTCACATTGTGATTCAACCCTTTTTTTTCCCCTTTTGGTGATGGGGCACATGTGGCAATGATCCCAAATGGATTTAGCATTAGATGGTCACAAGTTATTGTAAAAGTCTCAAAACATAAAAAAATTTGGGGAAAACAGAGAAACATGTATAGGTCTAGTGAATTCTATTAAGAGGTTTGGTCAAATTCGACAAAACTACAACAAAATATATTTCTTTTAACTTTTGTGGGTGCATTTTTTCATTAGTTTTCCAAGAAAAAAAAGTTGGTGTGATTCATGTCATTTAGTGCATGGATTAGCTCCAAGTCAATTGTTTTTCTTAAAAACGAGCCTCATTCATAAACTCGTCATCAAATTTGTCTGAACCAGCAATCAACATTGATTGGTAGATAAATTCCAATAAAAAAAAATAAAAATGAAATCTGAACAATTAAATTACCTTGCAAAGGTTTCAATCATCAAAGACTAAAAGAAAACACAATAAAAATCCCCATTTTTTTACATTTGGTTTTGAGTGTGTTGCCAACAATATAGAAGAATCATTAAATTTTTCTACTCCATGTATGGTTTATATTCAACATTGGTTAAATTTGGTTGAGGAGAATCACCATTTTTTTGCATCTTCTAACCACTTTGGTTACAAACACAATTTCTTTATAAAAAAACCATTATCATCAAGCACTCTTACATAAATGCACCTCTTGGAAAAACAAACTATGTGTTGGGTAATGGCTCATGAATGCATACTAAGTGTTTAATTGATTCTACTTTCACCCAAGAAATTTTCATCTCCAAAACTGCTTGTTACATTTATTAGTTTGGGCTTATATTCCTTTTTTGAGTAACTCGATAGACTGTCCATTCTAATCACTTCATGTGCATGTTCATGCTATTTTAGTTTTCTTTGAAGGTACCATATTGATTGGCTTATCAGTAATGATTTGGGACATTGGCCATTCCCCAATAGAACAGCCTCTTTGAGCCCCATATGGAAAAGATGAAAAATTGTGGTATGTCAATTATGGCCCACCCTACCACAGTATACATAGATGAGAATTCAACCACATGAGAACAAAATGAAGTCCTATTTTGAATGTCTTGGGCATAAACTTGGGTACATGCGGAACCCTTGATGTACGTGTTATCCAATGGGAACATGATGGGAAAACATTGGGAACAAGGGAAAAATATGAAAATATGTCCCTTGCCCAAAGAGAAAGTTGGACGCATCATATTTATGCATGTTGGGCCTTCTTGTTATACCATGAAACTTTATATTTCCACAATTGTTCATTACCACCTACCTCACATTTATGTTACCCAATTATAACACATATCCACGATATTAAATATAAAAATCTTGTAATTGTTCAATTAAGACCTAGTTTTATATTATAAACAATTTTTCCATATAGTTTACTTTCAAATATCTCCCTGCAAAAGAACCCATACTTTTTAAAATAATGGTATTTTATGATAAGCAGAGTTTATAATTTTTTGGGGGCTCATAAAAAATAAATCATGTGGGTGGCTTTGGATGAACGAACAACCATGTTGGTACCATGGGAAGTCTAGAACCCATCGGATTGCTCCTTTAAAAGCATTGCAAATATTCATGGATGAAGGGTGTCTACCAATCCACAATAACAATTATTTATTATTTTCTTAGTGGAGGCATAATTCTTGGTAGTTTGCAGCCAATCATAAAGGAAGGTTTTAAATAAATCTCTACTATCTATGGTGGTGTTTCCTTCTAATAGTGTTATTTAAACTTGACATTGTTCGACTACTCTGGGATGTGTCATTCATGCTTTGTCAATAAAAACTAGCTAGTGTCACTCATGCTCCATCCACAATACTAGCTCCAAATATGTGTGGTGTGGAACCATGGATGGGTTAAGGGGAGTCAATTGACAAATCATAACAATTTATTTTTTATTGCCTACAAACTGCTTCCTAGAATAGGCAAGGTGTGGACCATGTGCAAAGGAGAAGTGTTCGATTCTAGCATGTCAACAAGGACAGACATGTGCACCTTTAGAGGAGGGGACATTTGATGCATAGAAAATGGAACCATTTGTGGTAGGGCTTCTTGTTGGGATTTTGTGAAGTAGCGAAAGTGATGACCATCTAGAAAATAATGTAGTTAAATTTGGTTATATCATACATATGAAGATAAGAAAAAATATAATTTATATACTATTGAACTTAATATAAAAGTCTCGTAATTTACATTTTTTTTCAAATTAAAAATTTGACAAATTTGAGTCACTTTTCCATGAAAAATCCTTTCCATATCTTGAAATCAAGTTAATATGTTCAAAAGTTGATAGAAATGTTGGGTCATTGTAGGAAGATTATGTAAACATAAGAAGTCATCTATTGTGTAGACCTAGGAACATGCACAAACCATGGTAGGCAATTAGCTTACCATGTATTCATGCACAATGATCACAAATAATAAAAATTGGTGTTAGTGGGTGACACAAGAAACATTCCAAAGGGATCCAAACCTAATGACCAAGGTATAATTATGCCAACTAACCAAAACAATACCACACATGGGAAGCCAATAAATATAAGTATTGGGTGGTGTCACAACATGGGGAGTAGGCTCCCTTTTCCCATTAATTAGTTTTCTTTTCTTACAAATAAGCACCCCCATGTTTATAAGTGGGTAACAACCTAGTTGCAAATGGTTGGAAATAAATATTACTCCCAAACAACTTGGTTTTTGTGAATGAACATGCTGGTTTTCCAATAAATAAAATAAAAAACTATGCTTACCTAATAAAAAGGCTCTACATGTTGTCAAGGTGCCCCAAATTTTTATTTCATTTAGAGTTAGGGTTAGGGAAAATGATATTTTCATTTTCCCTTTATTCCCAATGTGTTCCCACCACATTGCCTATAATTTAGCAATGGGTTCCCACTAGGCTTCCCAACATGATCCCAAATTTCAACATGTGTTCCCCAACATGTTCCCAATGATACCTATCTATTATCCCGGCCACATTGGCAAATGGCGTCCTCCTCTTTCTTGTTCCCATTATATTCCCAATGGGTTCCAAAAAGGATTTCAACATTTTCCCGTGGCCCAAATGTGTTCCTAACACCCATCATTTAACAATTCATCTTTATCCCATATGTGGTGGCAAATGTTATCCCCCTTTCATATACCAAAATGGTCTAAAAGTGAAGTAACTTCATGTGCATCCAAATTTTGGGGGGCATCCATAATGTAGTTTTTTTTCTTTTCAATGAGCCAATCAAGTTATTTCACAGTATGAACATTCTGTCATTGGTATACACCTCATCTAAGTAACTGAAACATGAATGAATACCCCAAGTTTCATATTTGTGATTCATGTTACCTAAAGCATAGTTCATCTCACAATTGCTTTGACCATGCCCACCAATGTAGATTTCTAATATAGAAAACAATGGGTTTATGTATTTTGGGCCTTGCATGGTAGGCCCTTGGATATTATTTTATAGATTGTCATTTTTTCATTTAAGCATGATTTTCAAGTCCCCAAAATTAAAATTTGAGGTGATGCCATCTTTTGCCCCCATGGAATGAAGCTTCAAACTTTTCCAACTTTTCCATTATTCTTTTGTAGCATCACCCCAAATCTACTTACCAAATCCACCCAAAACAACCATACCTTTGCCAATTGACCCCTTTTGGTCATAAAGGATCTCAAATCTACCCTCAAGAACACTCCTAAAATCCCAATTTATCCCCCCTTTGCCAACATAGAGCCCAACCCATTTGGCCCTTATCCAAAAACCCCAACTATGAAACTGGGATGGGAATTGTGCATTTGTCAACAACCTTGCTTGGATTTGATTATTCTAGCTAATCAAGAACCAAACTCAATTCTAGTTCCATAGATGTAGAGTTGTACATAGGGGGTTGATTCCTTCATTATGGAGGACCCCTAGATCTGGTTCCAACTTGGTGAACCAAGGTAAGGGCTAGTGTTGGATGATTTTTAAAGAGAATAACAAATACCCATCAGTTCTTGACTTAGTTATACATACATTGAACAATTGATCATAAAAACCAAAAAAATCAATATTTGAATGTAACCATAGTTATTTAAAAAGTGTAAAAAATCAAATAATTGGCCAAAAGATATCAGTCCTTTTGCCAACTCTTTCATGAAAATCTTTTGATGTTTTTAAACTTTTGAATAATTGCAGTATTAGGGCCTTTTTTAATTTTGATTTTTCCAAAGAATTGAGATTTGGTAGTTCTTGGATTTTGTAACATTTAAAAAAATGAAATTGATGGCTCAATAAAGATTCAAAGAATGGCCCAACACTGGTATTGACTCAAATTTACTTAAGATTCGCATACTTGGAACCAAAACCAAGACCATGAACCCATGTTTTTGGTTACCAACACAACATTAGTTCAAACTAAAGTTTATATGTAAACCTAAAAAGAATCCATAGAAGCCAAATGAAAACCAAAACATGTTATTTCAATTTGCAATGAATTTCCTTTCATTTTTGGTTCAGATTTTATCTTGGGAAAAAAAAAAAAATACAACTCTAAAACTAATTTTTCCAAATCCTACAACTCAAACCCATATCTTAAAAAACACTATATAACTTTGAAACTTACTATGGACTTACCATAATTAAAGACTATTTATGGAATTATGAATTATTCATATTAGATATTTTAACCCCTTTCATTTCAAAAACTAATTAATTACACAATATTTGTAAAGATGAGTTGTATGTACATTTTTGAATTTGAACTTGTCACCAGATTACATAGTAGCACAAAGCCCCCTTGCATTAATGGAAAATGATGTTTTTTCAATGGACCATTCTAGGAAAGACATGTTTTGATCACACAATCATGCATTAAGAAAAAGCTTGGGGCAATTCTTTTTGGATTTTAATGCAGGGGTCACATATCAATTGATGCATAACACACAACCACCCATAACAATGTGATGCATGTCAGAGCCCAAATAGACACATCATTGCCAAAGGATGCACCAAGGGAAAATGTAGTCACCATTACACATGTTCATGTTGCTAGATTGCTTGTACATGCTCAAGCATATGATTATTTTCATGTGTGTTATTTTTTTATGCATTAAGTGTGTCGATCTAGATCAACAATGTGTTGATAGTTATCATTAACATTGTGTCGATAGTTTTAGAACACTACCTATAACATGATCAATTCCTTTCAAGATACTCTAGTTAGAAGGTGCTCCTCATTGTGCAAGTTCAGGAACACCATTTCTACAAACCATGCTGGTCCATTTCTTGGCGCATGAAGTGCAATTTGGAGGTTGCTCAACTATGACTATTGGCGTGGGTCCTTCATTCTAATGGCACAGGGCAATCGAGGTGGTGTATCTTTAATGCGTTCACATGACAATTCCAACTTGGCATATAACATTGTTGCCATAAAAATATAAAAGTTTGATGGTTGCTAACTAAATTTACCCAACCAAGTTTCAAATAACTATTCACAACTAAAAAGGAATCTATATGGATTGTTTATGCATTCTCACAAGAAGCATTGTAATGGTGAATAATATGTATGTGTTAATTGTTTTTTGTTGTAGGCGACAAGGCATTGTATAGTGGAAGGCAGCATAATTATCGAAACTTGAGACCTATAGTAGATGTGAGTCATGGATTATAATACCACAAATTGTTAAGTTTTAATTCCATAGTTTTCCTTAGTGTTAATGATTTGAATCTTGATAAATTTCCAAGTAATAATTATTAAAAGTTGAATTAGCCTTTGGATATTTCAATGTAGAAGACTCTTTTATTTAAATTGATGTAAGGCTTAATTAATTTTAGGACCTAGTAAACATTTTTAAGTACATTATCCTTTTATGTTGTAGCGAAGTGAAAGGGGATGTAAAATTAAATGGGATTTTATTGATATATTGGGAATATAAGCCCATAATTAACAATAACATTTCGTCATGACAATATTAAATTAGTTTGTAGAATAATCTTCAAGCACAAATGATGTACTTGAAAGATTTTTAGGATGCAATCCTAATACATCTTTATTTAGTCTTCACTTCTATTAGACTCTTAAATAGAATCAAAATCAAACTTAAATATTAACATTTCCACCTAAGTGGCCTCTAGTGAATTATAACTTAGTAAACAACTTTAAGGGGATAGATCACAATTGCAAAAATTCCAGAATGCGACGAATGGTGTGAGCTAGGTATTCGGCTCGATGCTCCATGGAAAGGGGGTTGATTAGGCCTTACAACCAACGATAATGGCCATCACCAAGAACCCAAGTTTGACAATGATGACGAACATCATTATCTTCACATTGACACTCTTCAAACCTTTATGGTGCGGCTCCACAAGCAAGGGAAAATTCTAAATAGACTATTAAGGCTTGCGGGTTAGGAGACAATCGACGATCCCATGCCGAACGATCGACTCGAGTGCGCACCACTCTTTTGGATGGTTCTTCTTCGCACGACCGTTGAAAGACATTCACGTCAAGCAGTGCTTCTTCAAGCTCTTCTTTTTCTACTAGTGAACCTAGAGGATTCAAGGGCGTAGCGACATCATCCACCATGACTAAATTTTCACTTGCATCAACAAAAACCAAGAGGGTAGCAGAAACAATGTGGTACTTACGTTCAGAAGGGGTCGAAGCTTTTTTATTTAATAAATTAGGGTAGGCGTAAGGTGTGGGAGTGACAACAGAACCTCATGAAAACTTGAACATCCTAGATTTAATGGATTCATCGAACCTTAATTTCGATAGTGGATCTAGAAGTATGTGAGGGATTTTGTGATGCAAATTTTAATTCCAATTTACTATGTACTACATAGTTAATTAGTGCATGGAAGAAAAAAATAAGTAGGGGATATCAAAAGAGTAAATGGTACGCGGGGATGTTACATCAACCATTGAATTTATTTAGTCAAGTAAGGACTCAAGGATGTTTATTTGTTACTACCGATAAATTGTCCTAGTAGTTAGTTACTTAAAATAATTAGGATGAAGAAGTAAGATGTGAGGGTCAACTAACGAAAAGGATAAGGATCAAACTCAAATACCTCATCAAGATATCCAAGATAAGGGAAAGGATGAGTCCTTCAATCCCATTAGTCATGAGGATTGTCATCCTATTTGATTTGAGGATGAAATAATTTTTTGTGTCTCATTGGGCCCAAGAATTCTCATCCTAAAATCAATTAGAGGGCAAATCATTCTCAATTCTCGTTGGCTCTTGAAGGATGAGGAGGCCATTGATTGGAGGGGAGGATTTCGAAGCTTCCATTGGGCAAGGGGAACAAGCTCAAGGAAAGGTCATGGAGGCTTTACCAAAGGAAAGGGAAGTCTCTTGGGTTGGGAAAAGGTGTTGTTCATGAGAGAGATGTGTGCAAGAATTAAACATGGAAGGATTTCCATGACAAAGCCTCTAGAGTTTTATTTCAAATAGTTTTTCCTCCCAAATCCATCGTTGGATTTGTGTCAAACTTATAACATTGCTTATTTAGGAGGTGTAGAAGGTTCTCTCCAAATCTCAGCATCATCGGTTTGGTTGTAAGGGAACTACACTTGCCGAAAGTGGAGGGTGTTGTAATGGAGTTCATGGAAGGATTTCCATGACAAAACCTTAGAGCTTTATTTCAAATAGTTGTTCTTCCCAAATCCACCGTTGGATTTGTGCCAAACTTAAAAAGTTCTTGTTTAGGAGGTGTAAAAGGTTCTCTCCAAATTTCAACATCATCGGTTTGGTTGTAAGGGAACTACACTTGCCAGAAGTAGAGGGGGTTGAATTGTCTGTTTTTTTTTCTTCGATCTAAGCAAAGTGATTCTTAGTCCCAAGGCTTAACTCTTGATCAAAAAAATAAAAATTTATAAGATTTTGTAACATGGCTCCTTTTATATTAACTTTTCAAAAAATCCAATGCATGTTAAATTAGGAGGTTGTATGTAGATGTTATGATGAATGGAACAAGAGGGGTTCAACCATCAAACGTGACATGGAATGAACGTCAACATAATGCCCCTTCACATTCCATCATGGTGAGTTACAATTCTCCCACAATGTCTTTGTATCTTCTAAGTGGACACAATGCATTAGATTTTTAGTGAACTTCATTGCATTACATTGAACTACCTTACTTGTTAGACTACAACTACATAGTAGTTCCACTTCCAAACGGGTTTTGTGAGTGCATATCTTCATGTTGAAGGTGTGCAAGAATGCCTCATAATAGACACATTGGTGGCAGGAAGAGGAAGATCAAGGTCCTCAATGCATAATTCAAGTATTGTTGCAATAACACAACTAGTGATTGGTTCACATTTATTTTTCAACCTAGAAATGTTGCTACCTAGCATAATTTAGCATCATCCTATAATCAAAATTACTAGCATCAAATCTATGGGCCCATATTTGGTTGGGTTTTAATTACATTAATTTTAATTTTAGCTATGGATCTTAAGTAACACTATGAAAGTACTTATTAGCTTAGAATGTCATATGCATTTGATGTATGCAAGGCATGATGAAAGATGTTAAGCCATAAAAATCTAAGTTGTAGGATGTTCAACCCTAGAAAGACAAGATGTAAGTTGTTTAATCATAAAATGACATGCTTTTGTTTTGGCTTGCATAACCAAAAGTCATTTGAGACACTATTTTTGCATGTAAGAAACATGACTTAATACTCATTGTTGTCTATTGTTAGTACCGGTCCATTGTTTTCCTTGAAATCTTTCCACTTTGGATCAACATCTATAGTTGGACATAAGAGTGATGCAATATAAACATAATCATTTCATCCCAAGTTCCACAATCGATCGTACAACTACCATAGGAATGGCATAATCTAAATATAATTGCATTGTTTCAACTTTCACAATCAATCATACAATTGGTGTAATATGGCACACAAGCAACATGGAGCCTCTCAAATGGAGCATGGGGAGTAACTACCTATAAATAGTCTATTGAAACAAAAACGAATACATGATAAGCTGTGGCGTAGGGAACAACAATTGGTAGAAAAGTATGGATTGATTCGCATCAAATGTCAATGTGTTCGTTGTAAAGGGGTTCGACAAGGAACAAAGCCTTCCACTATGGAGGATCATCTCATTCATCATGGCCGAAACCCACCAATGCGAGTTTGGAAAGGTCATGGTGAAAAAGATAATTTAGATGATGAGTGGGAGTATGTTTATAGGCCACACCATACACAATTTCCAGAGGGTGTAGTCATAGATGAAGATTTACAATGGGAGGATATGTTCCATGATGCATTTGTTACACCAACCATGGATGCTAATAGGAATGGAGGACCACTACTAGATAATTAAGTTGCTGCCACTAGTGGGGTTGCAAATGGTCCTTGTGATGTTGGCACCACCATTCAAATTAAGGAGGCCTTGGCCCATGATGTCCATCAAACATGTGCAATGTTTGATGATGTAACAACAAAACCCCAAATAATGGAAGAGCAGGGTTATGGACCCCATGGGGGTAATGTAGAATGCTAGTTTGAAAACATCAAATGTGATCAAACAAGGCAAGCTACATTGATGACACATCAAATATGCATGGAAAGCAAGATGGGATGGGAGATGGTCCATGTAAAGGAGGAGATACTAGGGTTCCAAATGTACTTGATCTGAATGAAGCTTGTTGTCCATTATACACAGGGGCAAGATGCTCAAAATTATCAACCACATTGATCTTGATGAACATTTATACTACCCATGGTTGTTCCAATAAATTTTTAGATGAACTCTTGTTTCTCCTACATAAGTTCATTCTTCCTGTTGATAATTGTTTACCATCCACAATGTACCATGCAAAGAGCCTCACATGGAATGCAATATCATCCATGCATGCAAAATGGGGTGCATATTGTATAAGGGTGTTTATGCAAATATTCAAGAATGCCCAAAATGTGGTTCCCCTAAATACAAACAAATAGGTCGCACCCAAGTCCCTACAAACATTTTACGTCACTTTCCAAACATACCACATTTGATACGATTTTACGCTCACTGACCATATCCAAACTATTGGTATGGCATCACGAGAACAAAAG
>Ga0116228_10004413_pt1 | contig 12469 bp, 11 predicted proteins | sample S1TSphfallax_2_FD_89694 | JGI IMG/M metagenome (GOLD analysis project Ga0116228, IMG submission 89694) | Host-associated microbial communities from peat moss isolated from Minnesota, USA - S1T2_Fc - Sphagnum fallax MG | ecosystem: Host-associated > Plants > Peat moss > Unclassified | place...
CCGTGGCGGCGCTGCCAGCGCTGCAGAAGGCGGTGATCCTGGAGACCGGCTACGGCCCCTCGGGCCTGCCCCACGTGGGCACCTTCCAGGAAGTGGCGCGCACCACCATGGTGCGGTCGGCCTTCCGCGCCCTTACGGGCGACGCCATCCCCACGCGCCTGATCAGCTTCTCCGACGACATGGACGGTCTCAGAAAGGCCGCTCCGAACCTGCCGAACCAGGCGATGCTGGCCGAAGACATGGGCAAGCCCCTGACCCAGGTGCGCGACCCCTTCGGCACGCACGACAGCTTCGGCGCCCACAACAACGCGCGGCTGCGGGCCTTTCTCGACGGTTTCGGCTTCGACTACGAGTTCGTCTCCTCCACCGACTGCTATCGTTCGGGCCGTTTCGACGCGGCGCTCCTGACCGCGCTGGCCCGCTTCGACGCCATCCAGAAGGTGATGCTGCCGACCCTCGGCGAAGAGCGGCGCGCCACCTATTCACCCTTCCTGCCCATCAGCCCGACGACCGGCCGCGTGCTGCAGGTCCCGACCCTGGAGCGTTATCCTGACCGCGGGACCATCGTCTTCGAGGACGAGGACGGCACAAAGGTGGAGCAGCGGGTCACCGGCGGCCTCGCCAAACTGCAGTGGAAACCAGACTGGGCCATGCGCTGGACGGCGCTGGAGATCGACTACGAGATGAGCGGCAAGGACCTGATCGACAGCGTCAAGGCCTCTGCGCAAATCTGCAAAGTGCTGGGCGGCGTGCCGCCCGAGGGGTTCAATTACGAACTGTTCCTCGACGAGCAGGGCCAGAAGATCTCCAAGACCAAGGGCAACGGTCTGACTATGGAGGAGTGGCTGCGCTATGGAGCGCCCGAGAGCCTGGCTTACTATGTGTTCCAGAGCCCGAAGTCGGCCAAGAAGCTCTATTTCGACGTGATCCCCAAGGCTACGGACGAATATCTGCAGCAACTCGACGCCTTCAACCGCCCGCCGCAAGACGGCGCCGCCAACCCGCCGCGCCCCTTGGACAACCCCGTCTGGCACGTTCACGCCGGCCATCCGCCGACGGCGGGCTCGCCCGTCTCCTTCGGCCTGATGCTGAACCTGGTTTCGGCGGCGAACGCGGAGGACAAGGCGATCCTCTGGGGGTTCCTGTCGCGCTACATCCCCGGCGCGACGCCCGAGACCCAGCCCCTGCTCGACCGCCTCGCCGGCTACGCCATCAACTACTATGAGGACTTCGTCGCGCCGACCAAACGCTTCCGCGCACCGAACGAGCAGGAGCGGGCGGCGATGCAGGATCTTCTCGCCCGCTTCCGCACCTTGCCCAAGGACAGCCAGGACGCCGAGGCGATTCAGGGCGAGGTCTATGAGGCGGGCAAGGTGGCGGGCTTCGAGCCTCTGCGCGCCTGGTTCCAGGCCCTCTACGAAGTCTTGCTCGGCCAGAGCCAAGGGCCGCGCTTCGGCTCCTTCGCCGCCATCTTCGGCCTGGAGCGGACCATCGGCCTGATCGAGAGCGCGCTGAAGGGCGAGTTGGTCTCGGCGGCTTAGCTCTTCTCGAACCCGTCTTTCGCCTAGCTTAGAACACCGCCACGCAGATCGCCCCCGCGGCGATCAGGGCGACGCCGAACCAGGCGCCGGGGCTGAGCTTCTCGCCGAGGAGCAAGGTGCCGGCGATGGCGACCATCACTACGCTCAGCTTGTCGATGGGCGCCACCCGCGCTGCGGGGCCGAGTTGCAAGGCGCGGAAATAGCAGAGCCAGGATGCGCCGGTGGCCAGCCCGGAAAGGCCGAGAAACAGCCACGTCCGCCCGCCCACCGACGCCGGGCTTTGCATCTCGCGGGTGACCAGGAGCACGATCAACAGGGTCGGTACGATCACCAGGGTGCGCACGAAGGTGGCGAAGTTGGAATTCACCCCTTCCACCCCGACCTTGGCCAAGAGCGCGGTAGCGGCCGCGAACACCGCCGAGCCGACGGCCCAGAGGCGCCAGTCGGAAAGCACAGTCGTCGGCATCACCCGTGGTCCGTCACGGGCTTGGGCTTGTAAGCCGCCTCCAAAGCCTGGACCTCATCCGCCGTCAGCTTGACCTCCAGCGCCTTCAGGGCGTCGGGAATGTGATGTTCCTTGGAGGCGCCGATGATCGGCGCGGTGATGACCGGCTTCGACAGGACCCAGGCGAGGGCGATCTGCATGGGCGGCAGGCCTCGCGCCTCTGCCACCGTGTTAAGGGCGTCCTTCACGTCGAAATCGCTCTCGCCATAATAGAGATGGTCGGCGAAGGGGTCGCTGGAGGCGCGGGTGGTTTCGCCCTTTGGCGTGTTCTGGCCGGGCGTCGGCCGTTGGCGATCCTGGGCCAGAAAGCCCCGCGCCAGGGGCGACCAGGGGATGACGCCGATCCCTTTCGCCGCGCAGAGGCGCAGCATCTCCCGCTCCTCCTCGCGATAGACCAGATTGTACTGGGGCTGCATGGAGACGAACGGGGTCCAGCCGTGCGCCTTGGACGTGGCCAGCATGTCCATGAACTGCCAGGCCCACATGGAGGAGGCGCCGATGTAGCGGGCCTTGCCGGCCTTCACCACGTCGTGCAGCGCCTCAAGGGTCTCCTCGATGGGCGTTTCCGGATCGAAGCGGTGAATCTGATAAAGATCGACGTAGTCCGTACCGAGACGGTTCAGGCTGGCGTCGATGGCCGCCATGATGTGCTTGCGCGAAAGGCCCTTGTCATTGGGCGCCTTCGACATGGGGTTGAACACCTTGCTGGCGATCACCACGCCGTCGCGCCAGGCCTTGCCGGCCACCTCGCGCAAAGCCCGCCCGGTCACCTCTTCGCTGGCGCCGACGGAATACATGTCCGCCGTGTCGTAGAAATTGATGCCCGCCTCCCAGGCCTGTTTGAAGAAGGGGAGACTGGCGTCGTAATCCAAGACCCAAGGCCGCCATTCGGACGAGCCATAGGTCATGCAGCCGAGGCAGAGCTTGGAGACCTTAAGCCCGGTCTTGCCGAGATTGACGTAGTCCATGGCGGCGTCCTTTGTGTTGAGATGCGGTTCTATTCGACGGCCACGACCTCCGGCCAGCGCGCGCGGCAGGACTTCACGACGTTCTGAAAACCGGCGGAGTTACGCGGACGATGGGGATTGGGACGAAGACGCATAGCGAAGAGGTCCGTTAGCCCAAACGGCGCGGCGAGATCTAGACGGTCATCGGGCATGAGGCGCACGCCTACGGCGAAGGCGGGGCAGACGAACCGCTCCAGCATCTCATCGGTACAGTTCAGCGGGGTGTAGGGCTCGCCGAACTTGCCCTTGAACCACAGATGCACGCGGCCCTGGTTGCGCACCTCCACCAAGTCGCAGAGCGGCGGGGGAAAGTGGGCGGCGGCGCTTTGGATCACCACGTCCTCCGCCTCCCATGACGGGTCGGGATCGAAGTAGCAGAGGTCGTAGTCCTTCACGCCATAGTCGGGGTCGCGGCCGGTGAGGGCGTTCCACACCGGCTGATAGACCGCCCCGGACACCAGCCGCCAATCGGGCAGGTCAAGGTCACGGGCGAGGGTCAAGACCCGCATCAAGGTCGCGCTGGCGCGGAGGATCTCGATCAGGCGCCGGGCGCGCTCCGCCTCGGTCACATGCGGTCCCTTAGCGGCCAGGCGTGGTCGAGCGGGCCGTGACCGCCGCCGAAGCCCGGCGCGCGGCGGATGGCTTCCTGCACATAGGCGTGAGCGCGGCGCACCGCGTGCTCTAAGGCCATGCCCTGGGCGAGGCCGGCGGCGCAGGCGCTGGCGAGGGTGCAGCCGGTGCCGTGGGTGTGGCGGCTATTGATACGGCCGCTCTCGAAGCGCACCTCGGAAACGGGGGTCAAAAGGATATCGACCACGCGTTCGCCCGGCACATGCCCGCCCTTCATCAGCACCGCGTCGCAGCCGAGGGCCAGCAAGGCTTCGCCCGCGCGACGAAGATCGTCCGTTGACTGAATATCGACACCGGTGAGCGCCGAGGCCTCCGGCGCATTGGGCGTCAGCAAGGTTGCGTGCGGGATCAGCGCCTCGCGCATCACGCCCAGGGCGTAATCGGCGATCAGCGTGGAGCCGTCCTTGGCCGCCATCACCGGATCGACCACTGCGGGCACGCCCGCCTCGGCGATCAGCCGGGCCGCCAGCGCCACCACGGCGGCGTCGCCGAGCATGCCGGTCTTGATCGCATCCGCGCCGATATCGCTCAGGACCGCGTCTGCCTGAGCCGCGATCGTCTCAGGCGGGATCGGCAGCATGCCTTGGACGCCAAGGGTGTTCTGCACGGTGATCGCCGTGATCGCCGTGGACGCATGCCCGCCGAGCGCGGTTATCGTCTTGACATCGGCCTGCACTCCCGCGCCGCCGCCGGAGTCGGAGCCGGCGATCACCAGCACGCGGCCGAGGTGATCATGCGGAGAGGCGGCGTTCATACCCCGTCATTCCACATCACGGGGTCTCTGACCACGGCGGACTGTAGCGCCCGGCTCATCAAGTTTAGAGCGCCGTCACGCCCGTCCACACCGTCTTCAGCATGGCCTCCAAAAGATCGCCGACCTCCACATCCGGCGAAATCTTGCCGGCGAGGTGCAGCATCAGCACCCCGTGGATCGCCGACCAATAAACGTGGCCGATCAGCGAGCCGCGCTCGGCGAAGGGCTTAGCCGGCATCAAACCCTTCAAGTGCGTGGTCATGCTGTCGCGGGCGCGGGCGGTGGCGCGCACAAGGTCGGGATAGGCCTCCTCGCCGGGCTGCATCAGGTCGAACATCAGCCGATAGGCGTGCGGCTCGGTGAGGGCGAAGCGGACGTAGGCGCGGCCGACGGCGACGGACCGCTGTTCCGACCCCTCTGCACCCTTGGCGCAGTAGGCGGCTTCCAACGCATCGGAAAAGCGGTCGAAGGCGGAGGCGCGGACGGCGGCGAGGATCTCGTCCTTGTCCCTAAAATAGCGGTAGGGCGTCATCGGACTGCAGCCGAGCTCGGCCGCCAGCTGGCGCATGGTCACCGCCTCGGGGCCATGCTCGGCGAACAATCGCTCCGCTGCCTGACAAAGGCGGTCACGGAAGCTTGAGACATCTTCGGGGGAAAGGACGCGAGGCACGGCGAAGGGCTATTGCATATGCACGCATTTTAGCACATAAATTTACACTGTAATTTATGCAGAATTTGCGGGTTTCCTCATGCCCCCGTCTCTGTCGCCTCCCTGCCCGCCAAGCCTTACATGAGAGGCCGTTCCCGCCAGATCAGAACCGAGAATGATTTTGATCGACGTGTGGTCGGCGACCGGATGCGGCGGAGGGCGACGGCTGGCTGCTGGTCACGGTCTATCGCGGGGCGCAGAGCCCCTCCGATCGCGCGGTTTTCGAAGCGCAGGATGTGGAGCAGGGGCCGGTCGCCCTGGCCGAACGACCGCGCCGCGCGCCCTTCGGCTTCCACAGCGCCTGGGCCGGCGCCTGACCTACTCAGCGGGTTGAGGAACCACCGACGGCGCCCTCTGCCTCGCACTCCCGTTCACCAGTCGCATCAGCGTCAGCATCATGGCGACCACGGCGACCCAGGCGATCAGCTGCAGCCCGTTCGGCTGGTCCGTGTAGCCGATCAGCGTCTTCAAGAGGCGCCCGAGCATGGAGTCTTCCTTTAGGACGCCTGAGGTGTCCCAGAGCGGGGTCTGCAGCACGGTGATAAGGCCCGCCTGCTGCAGAAAGGCCGCGGCCTGGCTGGCGAGCCCGGCGGCGAGGAGGGTGATCAGGCCTGTGGTGGCGGCGAACAGCCGGTGCGCCGGGATCGCCAAAAGGCCGAGATACATCAGCGCTGAAAGCCCCGCTCCCAGCAGCACGCCCAGAACGCCGCCCGTCAGCATGCCGGCCATGGTCGCGCCGCCCCCCGCGGCGATGCCGTAGAGGAACAGCACTACTTCGGAGCCTTCTCGCAGCACCGCGACGCCGACCACGACCGCCATGGCCAGGAGCGAGCGCCCGCCGGCGCGCACTTCCGCGCCCACCGCCTTCAACTCCCGCGACATCTCCCGGCCGTGGCTGGCCATCCAGACGTTGTGCCAGGTGAGCATGGCCACCGCGATCAACAGGATGGCGGCGTTGAACAGCTCCTGTCCCGCCCCTTGGAACAGCGCCGCGAGGGCGCCGGCGAAGGCGGCCACCAGGCAGGCTCCGACCACGCCGCCCGCGACGCCGAAGGAAACCCAAAGCCCGCGCCCGGCCACGCCCTTGGTGGCGGCTAGGACGATGCCGACGATCAGGCCGGCCTCGATGACTTCGCGAAAGACGATCAGAAGGGTGCCGAGCATGGCGGGTTCCCGAAACTAGAGGCTATTGCGCCACCACCACGCCCTGGGCGGTGGCGGAATGATATTCGCCCGTGAAGGCGTAGCGGCCGGGGCGCAGGGGATGGATGCGCACGAGACCGCTCTGGCCGCCGGCGATCACCTTTTCGACCTTCAGCGGCGTGGAATCGAATTCTTCCGCCAGGGAATCGGCGTTGGTGACGTTCAGCACCACCGGCTGGTTGGCCGGAACCTTGATCAGGTTGGGGGTGAACTGATGGTTCTTTAGGGTCACCGGGATCGGCGCGGGATCGGCCGCAGCAGCGCTCGCAAGCGCGAGGGCCGCCAAGGCGGCGAAGGCGAGGCGTGTCATGATCATTTGGTCTTGCTCGGATATTGGAAGGTCCAGTCCGCCTTGATCGGCTTCCACCAATCCGGCACGCCCGTGGCCGTGTCCACGTGGCGATAGAGGGCGGGCGGGGAGATCACATAGGTGAGGTGGTAGGTCCCCGGGCCGGCCATCTTCACGCCGTTGGCGTAGTGCAGTCCGTCCTTGGCCACCATGGCGGCGAGTTTGCCGGTCTTGTGAAAGGCTGAGCCCTTCTTGGTCAGGTCGTAAGAAACGGTGAGGTAGGGAATCCAGGTGTCTTCGGGGAGGCTGTGCGCTTCGTCCGCCGCCGCATGCACGTCGGCTTCGAGGTGGATCGCGTCCGGCCCCATCTCCATGCCGGGCGGGGAAGCATTCATCTCGATGCCGGTGAGATAGTTCGGGACGATCTGCAGGTGCTCCTTGACCACAGGCTCGCCCACATAGAACTCCTGCGCCGCTAGGGCGGGGGTCGCCGCCGTCGCGGCGGCCGCCGCTATCCAGAAAAACCGCATCGAAACCTCCAAGCTTCGCGTCAATAAACGCGAACTATTCTCAATTACAAGACGTGGCGGCGAAAATGCGGCGCCGGCCAGCGCATCCCTTGGCGGCTCCCCAGAAACTTTGTTAGCGTTGATCCGAGCGGGGGCTCGGGGCGAGAGGCCTTTTGTGAACGGTATGCGGATGAAGCTTTGCCAGGCCGGTGTCGGAGCCACCAGGTTCGGGGCCGCCTTCGGCGCGACCTTTGTTCTGCTGTCGGCCCCATCATCGGCCGACGCCCGCGTCCGCGATAACGACACCTCGGCGCTGGCTATGGACCGGGTGATCGCCCCGGCGCTGCTGTCCCTGGAGGTCACCTCGCCAGCGGCGGAGAATGGCAGGCCGATGCCCGACCTCTACACCCTCTTCGGCAAGGACATCTCTCCGCCCATCGCCTGGAGCGACACGCCGCCGGGCACCGTCTCCTACGTGGTCATCATGCAGGATGCGGATGCGCGGGGCGGCCCTGCGACCCACTGGTTGATCTACAATATCCCCGGGACGGAGAAGGGACTGCACCGAGACATCCACAACCGCGCCGACCTGAAGACCACCGGCGAGATGCAGGGGATGAACTACGCCGGCGGGGTCGGCTATATCGGCCCGCACCCGGCCGTCGGCGACAAGCCGCACCATTATCATTTCCAGGTGTTCGCCCTCGACCGCATGATCAAGGTGAAGGCCAAGAGCGACCTCGAGCATGTGCTGGCGGCCATGGAAGGGCGGGTCCTGGCCGAAGGCGAAGTGGTGGCCGTCTATGCTGCGCCAGATCAGACGGCGCACGGTGCGACGGCGAAAGCGCCGAAAACCGCCGATAAGTCCGGCGACCAATAGCCCCTGGCCGAAAACGCGCCCTTGCCCCCGCGCCCCGCCGTTGCAATCTAGGTGACATGAACGCCCTTTCCCCCGCCCCCTCGATCCTCGACGTCGCCGGTTGCGACACCTCACGCGTCACAGGCGTGCTCGAAGAGGCGCTTTGCGGCGCGGATGACGGCGAGCTGTTCCTGGAGCGCGCCGAGAGCGAAGCTTTGGTGTTCGACGATGGGCGGCTGAAGGCGGCCAATTACGACGCCACCGAGGGCTTCGGCCTACGGGTGGTGGCGGGCGAAACCGCCGGCTACGCCCACGCCAGCGAGATTTCCGAGGCCGCCATCAAGCGCGCCGCCGACAGCGCCGTCCTCGCCAAACGCGGCTATGCCGGGGTCGCCGCCGAGGGTCCGCGCGGGACCAATTCCAAGCTTTATGCCGAGGACGATCCCCTCGCTTCGCCCGAGTTCGGCGCCAAGGTCGGGCTGTTGCAGGAAATCGACGCCTTCGCCCGGGCGCGCGACCCTCGGGTGGTTCAAGTGTCCGCCTCCATCATGGGCGAGCGTCGGACCGTAGAGATCCTGCGCGCCGACGGGCGGCTGTTGCGCGACGTGCGCCCCCTGGTGCGGGTCAACGTCGCCATCACCGTGGAGAAAGACGGGCGGCGAGAGAACGGCTCCTCCGGCGCCGGCGGCCGCGCCACCTTCGACGCCTGGATCAGGCCCGAACACTGGCAGGGCCAGGTGGACGAGGCCTTGCGCCAGGCGCTGGTCAACCTCGACGCCGTCGCCTGTCCGGCGGGCGAGATGGACGTGGTCCTGGGCCCCGGCTGGAACGGCGTCCTGCTGCACGAAGCGGTTGGGCACGGGCTGGAAGGCGACTTCAACCGCAAGGGCACGTCCGCCTTCTCCGGCCGCATCGGGGAGCGGGTGGCGGCCCCGGGCGTGACGGTGATCGACGACGGTTCGCTCAGCGGCCGCCGCGGCTCCCTGACCATCGACGACGAGGGCACGCCCACCGAGCGCACGGTGCTGATCGAGGACGGCATTTTGAAGGGTTACATGCACGACCGCATGTCCGCGCGCCTGATGGGGATGGAAGCCACCGGCAACGGACGTCGGCAGTCCTACGCCTATCTGCCGATGCCGCGCATGACCAACACCGCCATGCTCGCCGGAGACTCTACCCGGGAAGAGATGATCGCCTCTACTAAGCGCGGGCTCTATTGCGCCAACTTCGGCGGCGGCCAGGTGGACATCACCAACGGCAAGTTCGTGTTCCAGTGTACCGAAGCCTATCTGATCGAAGACGGCAAGGTGACGTCTCCGGTGAAGGGCGCGACCCTGATCGGCGACGGCCCGTCCGCCCTCACCCGCGTCAGCATGATCGGCAACGACTTCGATTTCGATCCCGGCGTCGGCGTCTGCGGCAAGGGCGGCCAGAGCGTGCCGGTGGGCGTCGGCCAGCCGTCCCTGAAGATCGGCGGCCTGACCGTGGGCGGGACCAGCCTATAATCCTTCCGCCGTCCCCTCCGTTACCAGGATTTAATGCACATTGCCGTCTTGTAACTGGCCGCGCCCCAGCGCGGTCGGGCAAATCCTCCCGCGTAAGAGGGTGGAGGCGGCTCTATGTTTCAGGCGGCGGTGATGATGGCCCTGGCGACGCAGCCGGGCGCCGAAGCGCCGCAAGGTCCGCCGTCCACCACACCATTGACCGCCCAGAGCGGCGCCACAACGCCAGCGCCCAACGGCGCATTGGCCGCCAGCGCCGGCAGGCCTGAAGCGACGATCCAGCCGCCCCCGGCGGAAGGGCAGGCGAGCGCCGGCGTCACGTCCTATCCGGCGAGTTTCTTCGCGGCGTTTCAGCCCAACACCGCCACCGACATGCTGAACCGCGTGCCGGGCTTCTTGATCGACGACGGCGGCGACGTGCGCGGCTTCGCCGATGCGGTGGGCAATGTGTTGATCGACGGCGCCCGGCCCTCCAGCAAGAGCGATGACCTTCGCAGCGTGCTTCGCCGCATCCCCTCTTCGCAGGTAGAGCGTATCGACCTGATCCGCGGCGGCGCGCCGGGCATCGACATGCAGGGCAAGACCGTGGTCGCCAACGTGATCCGCAAGAAGGACACCGGCGTCACCGGCGTCTTCGCCGTGTCCAACAACTATCTGCCGAAGGACGGGCGGATGATGCCGGCGGTGCGCCTGGAAGCGCAGAAGCGGGAGAACGGCACAGCCCTTGAGGGCTCCTTCGTCATCGCCGCCTTCGACGACGACGGCGCGGGCGACGGGCCTGAGACCGAGACGGCGCCCGACGGAACGCGGCTCAGCAAGACCAAGGACAACACAGCCGCGGGCGGGGTGCAGACCATCACCACCCTCGCCTACACCACCCCGGCGTTCGGCGGGTCCCTGCGCGTGAACGGCCAGTTGTTCGGCCAGACCTACATTTATGACGAGCGGGATCAGGACGTGACCTCTCTGCTCGACCCGCCGGCGATCGAACACGACCGTCAGAACCAGGAGCGCGGCGAAATCGGGGTGACCTGCGACCGGTCTTTCGGTGCGAAGCTCTCCACCGAAACCCTCTACATCCAGCAGTTCCAGGGCGAAGATTACCTGACCCTTTATCAGGACCCCGGCGACATCGAGCATTTCCGCGAGGAGCATATCAACGGCGAAAGCATCCTGCGCTCGACCGCCACCTACGCGTTTTCGCCGGCGCTGCAGATCGAGAGTGGGGCGGAAGCGGATTACAACTGGCTCGACGCCCACAACAGCTTCATCGACAACGGCGACTTGGTGCAGTTGCCCGCCGCCGACGTGGACATCGCTGAGACCCGGGGCGAGCTGTTCGGCAAGGCCACCTGGATCGTCGATCCCAAGCTGACCATCGAGGCAGGCCTTCGCATCGAGGCCTCCCACCTCACCTCCAGCGGCGACACCATCATCGACAAGACGCTGTTCTATCCCAAACCTCGTGTGGTGTTCACCTGGTCGCCCGAGGCGGCGGATCAGTTCCGCTTGCGCGTCGAGGAAGAGGTGAGCCAGCTCGACTTCAACAACTTCATCGCCACCACCGCCCTCACCACCGGAGAAATCTACGCCGGCAATCCGAACCTCAACCCGCAACAAGCGCTGGTGGTCGAGGCGGCCTATGAGCGGCGCTTCTGGAAGACCGGCGACGTCAGCTTCACCTATCGGCATTCCGCCCTGACGGACGTGATCGACCGCGCGCCGATCGTCGATCCCAGCGGGGACTACGACGCGCCGGCCAACATCGGCTCGGGGACCAAGGACGAATATCTGGCCACCTTGAACGTGCCGGTGGATCGCTTCGGCGTGCCGGGTGGGCTGATCAAGGCGAACCTGACCTGGCGCACCTCCAGCGTCATCGACCCGACCACCCACGTGGAGCGGCCGATATCGGGCCTGCGCAACCGCGAAGGCAGCGTCGAGTTCGACCAGGATCTACCGAAGTGGCGGCTGAAGTGGGGTGCGACCTACAACCTTGGATTCCGCCAGCCCTACTACCGCTTCTCGCAGGTGGAGATCGACACTTTCCGCCCCTATGGCGAGCTGTTCGCAGAGTACGTGATCCGGCCGGGTTTGACCCTCCGGAGCGAGATCAACGACATCGGCGCGGACTTCCGCCGCACTCTGGAAGTCTTCCCCGACCTCCGCTCCACCACGGCGCAGGAGTATGCCGACGTGCGCGATCTCTATTTCGGACCGACGGTGTATTTCCGAATGCGCCAGGCGTTCTAAGACTCAACAAAAAGGGCGATGGCTGCAGCCATCGCCCTTCACGCTGACTATTTCGCTTGAAAGTTCAGCGCTCGGCCTTCTTGGCCACAGTCGAGAGGGGCGTCGGCTGGGTCTTTTCGGCGGCGGCGACGAAGCGCGGCGTGGCATGGGTGAAGACGTTGGACGGACGCAGCTTCTCCGCCGCCTGGACCGAGCCGGTCTGCAGCACGTCTAGGGCGCGCATCAGCTGGAAGTCGGTCTTCGGATTCACCCGGGAGATGCCGGTGTTGGCGGGCAAGTTGGCCACCGCGTCGTCGTCATCGTCCGAGGCCGGGGTCGGGCCTGTGGCGCTGGTGACGTTCTTGGCCAGGATCTTCTCCGGCTTGCCCTTGGCGGCGTCCTTGGCCGCCAGCTTGGCGGCGGCGATCTTCACCGGATCGGACGCGTCGGGCGGCACCTCGATGGCGGTGAGGAGCTTGCGGGTCTTGCCTTCCTGTGCGTCCAGCGCCCCCTTCAGGGTCGATTCCGACCATTGCAGCGCCTCGTCGTACACCGCCTCGGCCTGGCGGTGCGAATAGGCCACCGCGAGGTCGGGAGTGATGCCGGTCTTCTGGATCGAGCCGCCTGAGGGCGTGTAGTAGCGCGCGGTGGTCAGGCGCAGGGCGCCGTCGACGCCGCCGCGGAGCGGGATCACCGTCTGCACCGAACCCTTGCCGAAGGTGGTCA
>Ga0116228_10004414_pt1 | contig 12467 bp, 13 predicted proteins | sample S1TSphfallax_2_FD_89694 | JGI IMG/M metagenome (GOLD analysis project Ga0116228, IMG submission 89694) | Host-associated microbial communities from peat moss isolated from Minnesota, USA - S1T2_Fc - Sphagnum fallax MG | ecosystem: Host-associated > Plants > Peat moss > Unclassified | place...
AAAATTTAATGAAAATTGAATTTCAGACTTAGGCTAAATAAATCATTTTCCCCTTTAGTAAAGCACACACTCCAATGTTTTTGGATTTGTATTAAAAAACATATAGAATATTTGTTTGTGAGTTGATCACATGTAGACATTGGGTCATTGAATTTTAAAACATCCACATTTTTAATGGCAAATAAGTTGGCCTTTGAACCCACATATGAACCACCTTGGGTATGAAGTATGAACCTTTGAGTCACCCATGAACAAGCATTTTTTTCTGCTGCCCTGCCCGGCACTAACTCCGGCAGTATCCCAAAAGGGGTTGGGGGTTAGTGCCGATGGCGCGGGGAAACGAATTGGCCGGTTATATGGGCGTTTTACCTCGGTTATGATCAACCGGGTACCAATCCAGGCCTGAGCTTGCTCGGAAACCCTCCTAACCCTAATTCCAGGTTTTGTTTGGCGAGTACATTTGTGTGCGCACCGGGCATCACCATCTCTTGCTTCTTCCCTTTGATCGCCATCTCGTGAGTAGAAAGAGAGAGTGCAGAAGAAATGACGAAGACAGCGATCGATCTGCCGCCAAAGGGAGGCTTCTCCTTCGACCTTTGTCGCAGAAATGCTTTTCTCGAGAGCCAGGGTGCCAAGATGCCCAAGTTCCGCAAAACAGGCACTACCATCGTCGGCCTCGTCTTTAAGGTTTTTGTGTTATAACACACATCTCCTTTCGTCTTCTCCTTCTGCGTCTTCTTCTTCTTCTTCTTCTTCTTCTTCTTTTTCTTCCTGTATTCGATGTTTCTTGGCCCTAATCTGGTCTGGTTGAGAGTTCAGAGCTCCTGATTTGTTGGTGACTGGTGATCGTATTGGCTTTTAGGGTTTTGGATGGAGTTTTGTGAAGCATAGTTTCTTGTTTCCGGTTGGATTGTGGGAGAAATAGGGGAGTTGATGTGAGAATTGAGTTGACAGAAAGAGGAAATCAAGTTTTGATCTTCTTAGGCTGAGTTATATAGATCTCAGAATCTCGGATTTCTTCGTATCTGATAGTATTGTCGCCTTTATGTTTTCAGTGAAGGTTGTGATGGTCTTCGTGTCCTGTAGTTTGTGGATTGATGAGGGTTTTGATGAGCGAGAACTGGAAACCACCTTTCAGTTTTCAGTTAACTTAGGGTTAGGGTTGGAGATTATTGTGTGGATACTTTCTTTCCATGTGAGCAATTTCTCTGAGAGGGCTGTTTTCTTGAGGTATTGGTTACAGGATGGTGTGATTCTAGGAGCTGATACCAGAGCAACAGAAGGGGAGATTGTGTGTGATAAAAACTGCGAGAAAATCCATTATCTTGCCCCCAACATCTATTGCTGTGGTGCAGGCACTGCAGCAGATACTGAAAATGTGACAGGTGAGTCTCATTTTACCTGGCACTCCAGTAATCTTGCTTCTCTAGCTGTCTGACAGCAGGCTTTTCTTAGGATTGAAGTATAGGTTTCCTGCTCAGATTTTGGCGTAGCGTTTTGATTATTATTCAATTCAAGTGGCATTGTCACATTCAAAAATAAGCTCTCACACTTCTTGCCCCTTTACTGGGAATGAACAGATATGGTGAGCTCGCAGCTGGAGTTGCACCGATATGCCACAAGTCGTGAATCACGTGTTGTTACAGCACTGACCATGCTCAAGTCCCATCTTTTTGGGTTTGTTGCCTTTGGCATCTCTTGTCACTCCCATTTGTCTAAAGACCAGAACCAAACATGGGGATCTCTGTACATATGCTGACTGGTGTTTAGATTGTTTGAAGTTGCATGATGAGTGCTTTAACTGGCAAATTCTCAGACCTGAGACCAGATAGTGTAGATAGTACTCTGAGTCCTGGACAGTTTGACTAGTCTGTCATCTAAGTAGACATCAAGACACCCTTCTTTCTTCATCATGAAATAATAGGTTCAGACTATTTCAGCTTGGTGTGGTGGGTTGTGATGTTCAGGTATCAAGGTCAGGTTAGTGCAGCTCTAGTCCTTGGGGGAGTGGATGTCACTGGACCTCACCTGCATGCTGTAAGCATCAACTGTGTTTTCTGCTCCAACCTTCCTTTTTTCCGCTTCACTCTGAATGCTAACTGTTGAGAGAGGACTTACTTGCTGCTTGCTGTAGAAGTAGTGTGCATTTTACAAGATTAGCTGAGACAAGAGGAGGCACTGAGTTGCCAGAAAGAACTGTGGGATGATTTTGCAGGTGTACCCCCACGGATCAACAGACACTCTTCCATTTGCAACAATGGGTTCAGGCTCCCTGGCTGCCATGGCTGTGTTTGAATCTAGATTTAAGGAGGGCATGACAGTAAGTCTGTCTTTCCTAATGTCATATTTGCCCCTGAATGTTCATTAGAACTGGTTGTTACACATGAACTTTTAGCATTTCCTCAGCCTTGGGGTTGAGAAAACCTACACACACATTTGCTTCTTCTATATTTTTGAGGATTGGAAAGTTTCAAGATGTGAAGAGGTGAATAAAATAGTCTCTGCTGATTTAGTATCTTTGCTGCTGATGAAGTTTGAAGAGGAACTTGTCTATTTTCCTTCACAAAATCTCTGATTATGGTACCAAATGCAGAAAGAGCAGGGGATTGAAGTTGTGTGTGCTGCAATTTGTGCGGGTATTTTCAATGACCTTGGCAGTGGTAGCAATGTGGATCTCTGTGTCATCACCAAGGTATTTTATCTCACCAATCTTGGTTTACAAGGTTGTGAGTGAAGCATTCTATTCAGGTAGTTTCTTTTGAAAGATGTGGAACATCCAAGTGTCAATTTCTTGTTCTGGTCTAATTTATGACTATCTTCAGGGTGGGAAGGAATATTTGCGAAACTATCAACAGCCTAATCCTCGCAGCTATACCCACTCCAAAGGCTACCACTTCACCAGTGGACATACTGGTTTGGCCTCTTTCTCTCTCATGTATCCTTTACCTGAGAAACATTCACTCTAATCACAATCCCTTGCAAAACCCTAGCTAGAATTCATGTATAAGAGCTCATATTGATGACTAACAACCAAGAGTATGCCCCTCTTAACTGCATATTTTGTTCTGCTGTTTGTGCACTGCAAAGATGTTGAGGTATTTTAGTTAGTCCTTTAGTTGATAGCCATGTTTCTTCCATTGTTATTGCAACAGGATGCATTTTTTCACTATATTGATTGCCCCTGTTTTTTCTTGATGACAGCAATTCTTTCATCCAAAATTAGGAGTCTACGCAACCATGTACGTGTGGTTGAAGGTGACGCCATGGAAGAGGAGTAGCTTACCAGCTCTGTCATTTTCAGGACATTCTTGTCCATTGGTACAGAACTGGAGCGTACATTCTGCAATCTGCATTGAGGTGGACCAGTGTTTGTCCAAAACAATGAACACTCAGCCAGGAATAAATTCATCCAAACCCTTTATACCTTGAGTTTTCAATCAAAATATGTGTCTCAATTCTTCTCATGTTGCCAAAGCAAAAAGATTAAGATGCTTTCTGCTGTTTAAGAGAGCTCTGCAGAGAGCATGACCATGGCTTGTGGACTTTTAGCCTTGCCTCTTTCTGCAGCTTGCAAGGTCATCATACTTGGTTCCAAAGTTCAGTTGCACATCCGTGTTTGTATTTGCACAGGCAGTTGTATATGGAATTGCAGGTGTAGGGATTGGAGTATATCCAATCTATATGTTAAGTAACCACTATCCTACTCATAAACTGCCATAAGAGAAAAATTTAAAGTTCTAGTGTCATTTTGAACCATGAAAAGGGTATGAGTGCAGATGACCAGTCAATTGCTGATTAATAAAACCAACTATTAATCACTAACACTGCCTAAAATCCAGATTACTGAAGGGAACTAGTGCTGCTTGAGTTGAACATTTGACATGTGTCAAGTCTGGTCACAACCAAAAATTCAAGTGCAATCCAAAAGGAATTGCCTGCTTGAGATGTAGAATGTGAAGTAATAGTCCTAGAGGAGAAATAGATCTGGGAAATTGGTGGCCACAATGCAATGAACACACACACACACACATGCACACACACACACACACAAGAGGCACTGCTAGTCTCAGCATTAAACCTCCAACATTGCAAAGTGAGCTTGCCATTGCAGCAGACTTGGCATTTAAATGCCACTTTCTTTAGCAGTGTACTAATGTAGTCCCTGCCATGTACATATGACATCAGCTATCCTTGGCACTGCCATTAGTGAATCTGCTTGCTGTCATCTAGTATATAGAGATATACACTACTGTATGTAAAGACTGACACAGCATAGCTCATTGCTGCAACCCAAGATGCCCTATTACATCATCAGTTTTCAAGCACAAGAAAGCAAGTTACGTTGCCATGTAAAATCTGTTCCATTCCACTCACTCCACAGACACTTTTCTCACACAATCCCATTCTAGTAAAAAACCCACCAAGTCCAAAACACATCTGCTCCAGCTGCTGCCAACTCTCCCTCGCAATAGGTTACTGCAAACTAATGAAATTATATGATGTTACTTAGAGGATCATCATTAGTTTCTAGTAACCCATTGTACATATTCTTACAGGCATGTCATCTATCTAAGGTGCAAGCTGCTGCCAGGTGGCAGTTGGGGGGTTGGTTGTCTGTTCATCTCCACCATTTCCTTGTACACCAGCTATCTAATATGCCCTAGCTGCAGGTACACAAAATAATGTTTTTTTTAAGTGGCAGTACTGACAACAAAAACATGTATATGATACAAAGTGGTGGGCTACAACTTAGAAGCACATTAATCTACTTATAGGTGCTTCATTTGTGATTTGCTATTGAGTCCTTTGCTTTTTGCTCAATTGAAATTGGATGGAATTCAGTACATAAAGATGTGGCCGGGAATTCGTAGTGTGAAACTGACAAGCTTTACAGAACCGAATTTTCCTCCAAAAAAGTGGGAGGGAATTCCATTTTGGGTTGGGATTTTCTGTTTTTTGAGTGGGATGTTACATTCTGTGCCACATGCCAGGTAAAGCCCACAGATGAGGCTTCACCAAAATTTGGTACACGGCCTCGGCTCTCACCTCGGGGTCCCTCATCTTGGTACACATACATTGTCTGGGACTCATAGTGCAAGGCAAAAAAATTGCAAAGTGAAACAAAATTGGGGAAGAGCCCACCCCCAGCTCTCCTTTTCCCTTCCCTTCCAGAATCCCACTTCCCACCCAGACCCAAACATGATGGGAGAAATAGAGAAGTGGTAGTTTCTAGGGGGTCTGTACTTTTTTGGCACCCAAGTCGCTGAGGAATCAATGCAGCACGACGATCCCCAGTGTCCTGTACTGCTGCTGATGATGACGATCCTGTACATGGGAGCCTTGGATACCTGCCTTTTCCATGCATAATACTCTGTGCCGCACACTCCTTAGCTAGGCTTGCGAATCACAACAAAACTGAACTCATCAGCAACAAGCAGGGGGCGTTGGTGTTTTTTGGCAAGATTGTTTTCCTGCAGATTTTGATCTAAATTGCTCTTAACACAAATATACATCTTTATATTCTTTCTTTTTTGTAGTTGAATTGCATGGTGACTTGGTAGAGTCGTCAGACAGGGAGTTAAGAGCTCAACAGCTGGAGAGTGTAATGTGCCTAGACATGAAGCGAGTTTAGAAACATAGGGAGCTTGCGCTTTGCTTCTGATGCGGCTGTTATACTATTCTAGCTTTCACATATGCAGCTCATAGTCCATAGTATATAGAAGTTGAAGGTTGTTTTTGAAGGTTGAGGAGTGAACCAGAAGTAAAGAAGCTTGTGCCTCGCGTAATTCTGACAATGCAGACGCGTAGATCATCAAGAGGATGTATTCATGTAAGATCTACAGCTGTAGTAGTAATGATCATGCTTCTAGCTGCATCTTTTCCTGTGTATGTTGAGTCTAGACGAAACCACCAAAAGCGGCACCAACACAGTGGGATCAGGAGCACTGCAACAGTAGACTTAAGCGCTGATAGACAACGAACAGCAGTTATATCTGAATTTAAGAGCTGGGTGGACAGAGTGGGAGCCAAGGTGAAGAGGAGGCAAGAAGCAGCTGCGAGATCGGCTCATGAACTCCGGCGCAGCAGTGATTCACGAATAGTAGCTGGAAACAACACAGTCGAGCCAGACTTGTCACAGGACTTCCCGGGGATGAAGAAGTACTTGGACTGGCAGACTGTAGTGTCGTCCTCCACCTACATTGTGGTAGACCAGAATGGAGGAGGCGACTTCCGCAGCATCAATGAGGCCGTTAACTCCATTCCTAGAAACAAGTATCGCAAATACCGCATCACTATCCAAGTCAATTCTGGTGTCTACAGGTAGTGATCGAGTGCACTGCTCCCAGCAATAATTTCTTGTTCTTCTTCATGTCATGATTATCTGTTTGTAAACAGTATTGTGTAGAGGTGCCACTCATGAAATCAATCACAAAGTGCTCATTTGTTTATTCTTTTCCTTTCATTGTGATTTCTAACTTCTATACACATCCATTTCCTCAGAAAAGATTCATGGAGGACGAGTTAACAACCCAATTCTTCTTCATCATCATATAATAAACAGAAGCTCTGGATAGGTGATCAATAACTGGGGTTGTTGTTGAGTGTGGGAATTTTTTTCTTGGTGGTGCAGAGAGAAAGTGTCCATAGGTAAGTCCAGGCCATTCATAACTTTACAAGGAAATGGGCAGCCTACCATTGAGTGGAACGACACTAATTTCCTGTCTGGCAACCACACCTTTGATAGTGCTACTTTTGGGGTCAGTGGCAACTTCTTCATGGCATGCAATTTCACCTTCAAGGTTAAGTACTACAGCCCCAAAACTCCCTAACCAATTATGTTCCTCATGAGTTCTAAGCACCAGCACTAGATCTTGATTCTCAATTGAATGCTTAAATGAATAACAAAGTCACTGAGCATTGGGCTGCAGTGACTCCAGCAGCTATTTTCACAGGTTTAGGCCATGGAGTCTAGTTCTCTGACCAGGACTTATTTTTGTTTAATGTTGTGCTTTGGTTGCATTATTGCCTACAGAACTCAGCTCCAGCTCCACCACCAGGAGCTGTAGGGATGCAAGCTGTGGCACTTAGGATCACTTCTGACATGGCAGCTTTCTACAACTGTGCAATTCTTGGGTATCAAGATACTTTATATGACCATAATGGTCGCCATTACTTCAAAGATTGTTTCATTCAAGGCAGTATTGACTTCATCTTTGGGGATGGCCTCTCCATGTACAAAGTAAGTTCCCCCCCACCTCTTTGAACTCAAGCCAACCACTTTATACTTTTGTTCCTCATTTGAAGAGCTTCTTCATCCAAACCCATCAAGATCTAAACTTTATAGTATTTCAATGTCTCCCATTGATACTTTATCCAGCCATGAAGAGTTACACAAGTAGCAAAAGCCCTCAGCAAGAATTCATAGGTAATGTGGTCCTTCTTCTTTGCAGGATGGTTGTTGCAAGTCAGTTCATGATGTTTTCTTCATCAGCAGTTGGGTGTTTACTAAGGGGCTTGAAAATGTAATAAGTTTAAGAGTGTTGATTGCTATATTGTTTGTGTGACCATCCCCACCTAATGCAGGATTGTGAACTAAATGTAGTTCGCTTACCAGCTACAGCAGGAGCCTTGACAGCACAAAAGAGGCAAAACAGCACTGATGACTCAGGCTTCTCCTTCATAGACTGCAGTGTGACAGGGGCAGGACAAGTGTATCTGGGCCGGGCTTGGGGACCTTTCTCTCGGGTTGTCTACTCCTACACTTACATGTCAGATGTCATATATGCCCCGGGTTGGTTTGACTGGGCTATCCCTGCCCGACAACAGTGCGTCTCTCTATCCTTGGCTTTCTTTGATCATAAAATACAAGTCTAAAAAAACTGCATGAAGGTTTGCATTTGAGTAGTTCCTTCCACAAATCCACACTTTCAAAAAAAATATAAATACAGTTGTGGCTGCTCTCAACTTTGGTCTTCCACAATCAGTTCCACATGATAACAACAGTTTGAATGTCTTTGTTTTTCCAGATGATAGGGTTAACATTGAGTTAACCCAGAGACTTGGGACTTCCTTTTTTCTATGCTATGTGTTTAGACTTGAGATCTTTGTCATAGTCATAGTATTTACTGAGCATTATTATGGTTTTGGATTGTTTGAGAAATTGCAGGTCTGTATATTATGGACAGTACAGGTGCTCTGGTCCAGGCGCTGTGCAGGAGGGAAGAGTGGCTTGGTCTCATGAACTCACACCTGCAGAAGCAGCCCCCTTTCTCTCCCTTGATTTTGTGGATGGCACTTCATGGATTCCCGCATTCTTGTTATAGCCTCCACTTTGCTTCCCACATTCTTGTTGTAGAATTTTGCCCATTTTGTTGATGATATAAAAAGGGTTGCTTCACGTGGCAATAGATCCATCCTCTAAGGATCAGCTGGCTTCCCACAGCTAACTCTCCTACACAAGCACTTTCATGGTTGAAAGAAATTGCACTGCAGAATTGCATTGCTAACTCCCCAAATTACATGACCTCGTAAAATGTCATACCTCCCCAAAATTTGATAAAAATCTTCCCCATTTGCAAAATACATTTACATAATTTCAAAAAGAAGCTTAATTTTTATGTAGAGACATTTACATACAAGCCGTGGCATTTTATTTTTCCTTCAGGTTCTTTGCATTGTGAAGAACATGACATTTCTTTTTCTCAAACTGAGGTTTAATTACTTATTGGGTATTGAAATTTTTGAAGATCAAATGTTTGGATTATTGTATATATGTATGTATATAATGTCTGTATTGGGCAATGACTTGATGCAAGGACTCAGCCTTCACTTGGGTCTACAACACCATATAAACACTAGGAGTAGGTTGGACCTTGTGGTGAGAGTAGGTTTTCTTCAGGCACACCTATATAAAAAGGAATTAGATTTTCTGGAGTAGCTTAAAAGGCTAAAACTTAAAAGATCTAGAAGTTTTTAAGAGGATGCAAATAATTCAATACTTCATCTAGTTTAAAAATCTATTCGAATTAGTTTGCAAGGTAGCCTAGTTCATTTTATTTTCCTTTCCATGCAATTTTTTGTTTAGTTGTAATTTTAGTGTTTTGGTTAATAATATAATTTTTAATTTACCAGAAATAATATCATATCAAGTGTAATTGTAATTATGAATTAAATAAATTAACCTATATATCACAAACACACACCTTTCCAAAAAAATTGCAAAAAGCTTGCCAAGAAATAGTTTTTTAATGAGGTTGAAGCTTGTAATGATAAGAATTTTATGCAAAAGAATAGTGCCCTACCATGCCTAAGATATTGTTGCCATTGCACCTTGAACATAGTTATCCTTAAACACGACATTTCATTAATGTATAACTCTTATGTAACTTCATAGGATTCTAATTTTTGTCATTAATCATTTGAGCTGTGCACTACCAGTGACAATCAACTATTTAATTTTTTAAAAAATGTTTTCATACAGTTTTAAATAATTCATCATTATTTATGTCAATGTCAAATTTAATTTAAATTAATATACATTTTATGAACATGAAAAGACACATGTTAATTTTTTTTGAAAAATATCTATGTCAGTCATTAGTCGTTAAGGAAAAAGAGTGAGATAATTATAAAATGGAGGTAGTTAATAGGAAAAGGAAGTAATTATTTTTAAAAATAAAAATTATTAGGCTTGAACATTAGCTAGTTATTTCTGAAATTGTCTTTGGAATGATCCATGGACGACCATACGCAGGATTCCAAAAAATCCCCCATATATACCAGTTCCAATTACCCGTAACTGGAATTTTTGTGTCTCTTGGCTTTACTTTACGTCCCATATTTGTTGGTGTTTTTAATTGCAACCAACAACCCCCAACATTGATGAGGGTTAATGTTTGACTATAATGAAATTGGAAAAGTGAGACCTGTTCCTTAGTAGCTCTTTGTGACCATGACAAGAGGGGCCAAATTTTCCAAATGAATAGGACAAGTTGATATACTTCATTAACAAATCTCAAACAAGGGGAGTGTGTCACACTGTGGCCTTGCCATTTACATTTTAAAGTATCTTAAGGCAAAAGAAGAATTATGGAAATTCAAATATTTCACCATGCAAAAATATAATCTACAAAAAAATCCTCTGAAAGAAACCAAAATCCTTCAAGATATTATTATAACTCTATAACTAATCTCAATTTTCAACACAAGCCAAAATATCATCTTTTGAAAATCCTCATATCAAAATAGACCTACTACCTAGGGGCCAAAATCCCTTAAGCTACTGTACTACTCTATAATGAATTCTAAACACAATATCCAGGCAAGGCCAACAAATCAATCACACAAAGCCATAAGAATATGGCTTTTTTGTGCATCCTTGAAATTGCCATTATCGTACTACCTTTAATCATTCCAGCAATAATTCAATTATTTTCAGTAAATCTCCATTTTCTTAAAAAACATACCTACCTACCCAAATTTCTAGAAATTTTGTATCTATGTAATTTATATGGTCATTTTGCTTGTTCCAGGTCTTCATGGCCAGGCCTTTGAAAGCACCAGAATTTCAGGAAATTCATAAATTGTTATTGCCGAAGTGAAATTATGAAAGAAAAATAAATATTCTCCAAGAAGATGCTAGAATGGTAAAGGCCCTCACATAATTATACATGTCAGAAGCTCATCTAACCTGTTTGTTTTGTTGCTTTGTTTTTCTACATTCAAAAGAGCCTTTGAATCAAAAATATTGCTTCGAGCACAATAATAATATGGGAGTAAACCCTAACTCACTGGGTTCATTTGCATGTTCATGTATTCTTATACATAAAATAAAATAGAACCTAGGTGAACATTTCAAGACAAATCAAATCAAGGTCAAAGTTCTTGTACACACAACTAACCATACATATATCAATACCTTGCCCTAAGGTTAGTTTCATCACTAAATAATCCTCAAATTAATGAAATGAAAATTTTGTGAAAATATGAAGTTGATATGTTGAAAATCATTGTAATTGTCATAGATGAATAACTTTGTTACTCATATCACAATATTATAGTAGATGATGAAAATAATAATAACTTCAAATTTAAAAAGTGAATTCATTTTTTATATATAAATAATTATTTGTTTTGCCAATGTGGAAACTCACCCTAGGCTATGACGGTATGCCAAGCAGGAATCAAGCTCAAATTGGTTGATCTATAGTGGAGAGAATTGGAAATGCAGGGCATAGGATGTAAAAATAATGTTATTTGTGCAAGGAGGTAGTTAGTTATAAAGGTCCTAGAAACAAGGGGTGTGTCGCACCGTGGCCTTGCCATTTACATTAAAAAGTATATTAAGGCAAAAGAAGAATTATGGAAATTCAAATATTTCACCATGCAAAAATATAATCTTCAAAAAAATCCTCTAAAAGAAACCAAAATCCTTCAAGATATTATTATAACTCTATTTATACCTAATCTCAAGTTTCAACACAAGCCAAAATATCATCTTTCAAAAATCCTAGTATAAAATAGACCTAATATTATATTACATAGGGGCCTATAAAAATCCCTTAAGCTATTATAACTCTATAATGAATCTAAACACAATATTGTTGCCTTGGTAGGCAAAGCCAAAATAAAGAAATACACATACTCCAAGTTCCAATCATAGAAAGAATTTTGTAAATGTGCTTTGTATAGAGCTAGTTGTTACTTGTGATCCACAACAAACTTGGCACACTTTTATGGCCATTTTTAACATGGCATGAAACCTCGTAGCAAAAGTTTGCAAATGTAGGGCCAAGATGTACTAATAACAAGCAAAAATGATAGAGATGCCCTTGTCTTGACGTGAAACCCTTAATGTGTTCGTGATCCATGCAAATTCGGTGTAACGTCAAACCCTTGATGTGTTTGTGATCCATGCAAATTCGGTGTAACGTCAAACCCTTCATGTGTTTGTGATCCAGGCAAATTTGGTGTAACGTCAAACCTTTTAATGAATGCCATTCCTCTCCATTTACTCTACTCTGCAACCTTTCTCTTTGCCCTTTTCCACTACTCTCTTCTCTCCACATGGCATTCTCCCATGATGGCATTACCCTCTTTCCACAAATTTTGCACCTATTGCAATCCAAGATGCAATCAATGTCTTGAGACGGGTATTTGCCCTTATATATTGGGCAGATACCCACTTTGGCGGTAACAACAACAGCCAGTTACCGTTCCAGTTCCTACGGACTGGATTGGAACTGGGTCTGGTTTTCAAAACTGGAACCAGAATTTATTTCTTTCATGAACCAGACTTTGAACCAGATTCCCGGTCCCATTTATGCATGGAATTGGAACCAAGATAGTTTTTTTTTTTTTTTTTTTTTTTTTTTTTGGGGGGGGGGGGGTTTTTGTTTTTTTTTTTTTGTTAAAAAATCCCCACAAAGGGGGTATTTTTTTTTTTCTTGTGATTTTTTTTATATAAC
>Ga0116228_10004415_pt1 | contig 12462 bp, 7 predicted proteins | sample S1TSphfallax_2_FD_89694 | JGI IMG/M metagenome (GOLD analysis project Ga0116228, IMG submission 89694) | Host-associated microbial communities from peat moss isolated from Minnesota, USA - S1T2_Fc - Sphagnum fallax MG | ecosystem: Host-associated > Plants > Peat moss > Unclassified | place: USA...
ATATCCTACAATCATCTTTGAAGTGCAAAAGACAAGGAGTAATGAAAAATTAACAAGAAGAAAAACATGAAAAATAAGAAAAATAAGTTTTTTTCCAAGTTACAAAACGTGTTTTTTTCTTTTTCTTTGGACCCCTCCTACTTTCAAACCTCATAAGTTTCTTATTTCTTATTCATTTTAAACGATTTAAAGTGTTATAGGAGCGCCAACTGAAGTTCTACGAATCATATTGTTACTTTAATAGCAAAAAACCAATATAAAAGGAAATTTCTGGGTGTTTAAGAATCGGCCTTTTTAGTATTCAATGGTTTTTTTGAATTTTTGACCCCCTTTACTTTGGGGGACAATAACTTTTTCATTTCTAATCCATTTTTGACGATTCTTATTGTGTTAGATGCACTAAGAGGACGGCTTCAAGTTTTGTTTGGACATCAGAATCAACAAAACCCTCCCCTGGCTGCTATACTCTAATACATTAGTTGCATCTAATGTGCAACTAAGTTGGTTCCTAAGGTTTGCAATGGAATTTTTTATCCCATATCCTTTGGCTTCCAATTCTATTTGGCTCAGTATATAACTAGGAGCAATAACTGTGTTGTAATGAAACATCAAATGTCATTGGGGATGAGTGAATCAAAAAAGTTTTCCCTTTATGAAATGGTTAATTTTAAAAATAAAATCGGATTATTCTAATCTCACTTGTATAGCCTAAACCGAGTTATGTTCAACCTACTTATATACCTAAGTAAGCCTATTTACTTAATAGGGTTTAATAATAACCTAACTAACTAAGCAACACATGTCAACATTTTATTAGCCATAAATTGGACAATTTAGATATTATTATTCAATATTAAAAAATAGATGGGCCTTAATTTCCACGTGTCACCATATAATTTGTGTTTTAAAATGGACATGTGTCAATTGGTCAATGAATGTTCCATGGTGTGCCACGTGTCATCATCCTAGTGGCATAAATTTTAATGATTGAGATTAATCCAATGAATTTTTTATTTTGAAAACAAAAAATTAATTAATTAGTGACACGTGTCCACAAGCTAGTTGTCCAACTTTAAAACATGTGTCATATTTTTATTAGTTACATTGTAGTTGCAAGGAGAGTTACACATAAGGTGCAACTACATTTGGATTAGTATGTATGGATGAGCATGTATATTAACACCGTATATACATGTTGTATACGTAATTTCGCATGCAACTGAATGTCGTGTGCAACTACACAAATTTGCAGTTGCATGTGTCACATGCAACTGAATTTTAGTTGCAAACGACAGTTGCAAAACCCAAAATTTCTAATAATGTGACTAGTTTTAAGAAAATGGATGAACTATTCCAGGGGAAGGAATTTGAAAATGTTTTGGATTAGACCAAAAAATTAAAAATGGCATCAAAAGGACAAGGGTATGATGAGCTTAAGCTTTTCAAAATTATTGTGTTAAACTTGCAAGGCAAGGACAAGGACTTGTATAAGAAGCTTGAACCCACAAGTACTAATTGAAATGAAATGAAGGTTGGGATGCAACAAAAACTTGGAGATGTTAACTTAGATGAGTAAAAAATAGATGTTGTTAAACAAGAACCTCGTCAAAGGGTTCAAACGTACTTTGATCCTTTGGATAAATTATTTAGGAAAGGGAAAGTTAAGGATGTTGAACAAAAGTGTAGGTTCCTTGTGCATCTATGTCCTAAAATTAGGAAATTTTGTATGTTTAAAAATTATATTAATGTGGAAAAAATGTTGGTAGCTACCAAGGATGTAGAAAGAATATTGGGTCAATTGGGAGCGACACCCTTTGAACCTTTCAAGGAAGAATAGGAAGAAGGTATGCAAATGACTACACTAGAGAAACAAGTAATTGCTTTAAATGAATCATTCATTAATTTCTTCAACTTGGGTTCTTCATTTGGTGTTGGAATGAATCCACATATAACTAAAGGTTTTACAATGTGTTAGATTTACAAATCCATTGATCACATTGCCACAACTTGTTTGTTCATAGGAAACCTAAAACTAAAATGTGCTAAGTGTGGTCATCCACATAAAATGAAAATTTGTGGAATGAGAAGGGGATATTGTTTTGGTATGGGGCACACTTCAAACAAATGCTTTAAACATGGAAAATATGGTAAAGCACCATTTGCTAGCAACAATTATTAGAAGTTTGGGTGGATAATGAAAAAGCAATGTTGGAAAAGTTGAATAGATTGTGCGGTGCAAAGCATGATGTTTTCACTAAAGCCAAAATACCTAGGAGGCACATACTTGTAAAAGTAGTGAATGGAAAAACGGTTGATGATTGGAAGGTTGGACATGTGGATCTAAGTAAAAGCTCCACGACAAGGTCCAAGATATTTATGCATTTCATAAAAGGGAAGATTTCATTATCTCCCATGGAGACCATTTTGGTTATACCATGAAAATTAAAATCTTTAGAGAACCTTATTAAATTGGCAAAAAAGAAGCATGATGAAGGGCTGAAGTCAATCAATTTAACTAAAATAGAAAGACCAACCATAGTAAATAGGATCAATGTCCATAAGAATCATCGCAATAAAACACTACACCTTTTTGTGGAAATAAATAATCATTTAGTTGAAGGATTGGTGGACATTGGTGCATCCATGTCTATAATCAAGAATTATTGATTAGAGGGAGTCTCATAAATGATTTATGTTGGGAATGTGTGGATTCCAAATTGTAAAGCTAGATTTGTTATCCTTTTTAGGATGTAAATTTTAATCAAAATTAACATTTAATCTACATATGGAATTATTTCAAACCATAAATGTGAGTTTGATTTAAATTGAAGATGTTTAAGTTGCCATTTTATAATATACATTCATTTTAATGTGGTATTTGTTGGAATGTTTTTTTGTTGTAAATCAATATGGGGTAAAACATGATCAAGTATACAACAAAAGTAGCTATGAGTAGTTCAATCATATTTTTACACATAAATGCAAAAAAATAGAATAAAAACCTTTTCAATCATTGTCAAACCATCATGGTGCACAATATTGAGTTTATAGTATGTTGTATACAAAGTTTGGAAAACTTTAGTGTATTAGAATTATGTCAAAAGTATTTTGAAATTGGTGGAATTGTGTTCAAAAATATTTTTACATTGGAAGATTGATATATTATTATTATTACCTTGGAAGTTGAAAGTGCATAAGTAAATTTTAAATGACAATTAATCAATAAAGTAATACTTACAAATTTTAGAAATCTACTTAAATCTATTTTAAACATGTGATTCTTTAATATCATTGACATACATTCAAATAATATTTCATATTGATCATTAAATTAAATATTATTTAAAATTTTGATATGTTAAGGCATGATTTATGGCTATTTTACATTTTTTTTGACAAGGATCATGAAATGTATATTTGATCATGTTTTCACCTTTTCGGCCTACTCACAAACACCCATATTTTCCTTGGACTTGTTGTTGCACACACTTCCTTTGATGGAAACAATTGATGTTTTGTTGAATTTTGGTCAAAGCCAAAAGGTTAGTTGTAGTAATAAAAGTTTACAAAGGCTAATTGTATAAATTGTATTGTGATAATAACGCCTTCATTGATGATGAATTTTAATCATTTAATGGATTTTTGGTATGTGACCATCAACAAATCCACATGAAGTGGGTCATTGATTACAATAGTGAGTCAATAGAACACCTTGCCTTTGTGTTACATGGGGGAAAAAATGGGCACATGGGGGTTCCATATGTTCAGAGATTCTCATGGTGCCCCTAGTGACACAAGTTGTTTTTGTCCATGTACTTTAGCTTGTAAAAGTGGAATGTAAATGTAAGTTTATATTTACCTTAAACCTTTCTCAAAAATTCAATTAGTTTCAGCTTGTAATTTTGTCCAAAATCATGATTTAAATAAGGATTACATGAGATGGAAATTTGGATATAGGTTTAAATCTAAGTCCATATTTTAAATATTGGCATGTGGGTTGAGGTTGGAACTAGCAAAAGTTGTTGTAAGGTTGATTTAAAAGCTAGATGTTTGATTTCCTGAATAGTTGGTATTAAATGCCATGGGAGTTGTTTATCCCCAATATTGGTTATAAGCAAATGTGGACATATTTTTTCCTTGGCATTTGGAGTTGTTGAAAGAATTCTATGGGAGTCCATGTCCATGTGGAGTTGCAACAAATCCATCCCTTTCAAATGGTACATCAATCCCACTGGTGCCTATTGTTCTTTCAGGTTGGGACTTGGATGCACAACAAGGACTTTTCAAATTTACCATGAAATCAAATGCAATTCAAGCAATGGTAAAAGTGGTGGTAGTGGTAACTAACAAGGTGCAATTGCAAATTGTTAATCCCCTAATTTGTTTATGGAAGATGATCAATGTTTTTCAACTCATGTTTCATACTTTCCCAAAGTATTTGAAATTAACAAAGATTATTATGATTCATGTTCATGGGTCTCTAAAAGATGAAAGATGTTTCACTTTTATGTCATTTTTAAAGATCAAATTGTATAATTATTTAAACTTGCATCTACAATTGATTGTTGTTATGTATGCGCAATGCTTCTTCACATTGGACACTTTTCCTTAAACAACTACATTTGAGAGCTAAACAAACATCATGACAACTTTTAGTTGAAGCCAATATAACTGATTTTACCAATAATTTATATGTTCATGATTTCCATGATTGCAACAAGGTTGGATGTGTCCAAATTTCTATGTGTGATATTTTGCATTCTATAGGTCATGCTTTTGGCTAAATTACTAGCCCCCAAATATTTTTTGTAGTTAGAGTGCAATAGATATAGAGATTTATTAGGTAGAATATATATAGAAAGTAGAAGTATTTGGCACTAGTTTATTTAATGCATTTGTTTACAACATCGTCCAAAGGCAATTTTAATACAATGGTTGTAGCCAATTTTTTTGGCCACAAAGCTAAAACTTTTGCCACTTGTGTATTCAGACTTTGGATTTATTTGTCACATACACCAAAAGACTAAAGTGAAAAAAAATTGATGGTTTTCACATCGGCGTTATTGTTGTGTTCAATCTTTTAGAAGGAATTCGTAGGCAGATTTTGGGGCAAGTCATGGACTTGAACTACCACCTTACATGGATATTCAGTTTATGTTTGGATAAGTACAATCATTTTGTCCACTATTCGCCACCCACCCACCTTCATGTTTCTATTGTTGCACCTAAATCTAGGACATTTATTCTAGTGCAAGGGGAGATCCTTGGCAATTATGGCAATTATGGGATTGTTTAGGACACAAGGAAGGATTTTTGGGTGTTAGGAAATGAGTTGGTGATGTGGGGGCAATATGACATTTTAGCACCCTCCCATATTTTGCATAATAATCATAGGTAATGCTTCAAGGACTAGGGATAATCCATTATTTCAACCCAAGGTATAGGTGACCACGTAAACATGGGAATAGAAGGTTGGTCCTGTGGTTATAGGAGGTGAGGTGCAAGAACTATTGCGACTATTATAGACTTATACCAAATGTTTTGCCTTCAATTTGAAAGATTTAAGCCAATTGAAAGGACAAGAGGTTTGAATTATATTGGAGGTTAATAATCCAGTTTGTACATGAACTTATAGGCTTAGTGAGGTGGAAAAGGCCTTGGTTTAAGATTGAACAACATAGTTGTTGGATGTTAGTTTGGTAGGATTATCTAAAGGTGAATATGCCTCAACAATAATGATGTCGACCAAGCAAGATATATTTGGCAATTGGACAAAACATCGCATGTGTGAGGATTATCATCTGATGAGTAAACAAACCCATTCAAACAAATATTCCATGCCCCTATTGGAGGATTTTTTTATGCCCTTGGATAATTGAATTTTTTTAATAACTCAGACTTACAATATGGTTAATAAATTACCATTCAAGGAAAATGACAAAGTCAAAATGGCATTATGGGGAATTGATCTTCATGGAAATGATTGTTTATACCAATGGAGGTTTTTATCAATTGGTTTGAAAAATGTTTCTATAGAATTTTAGAAGGTGATGGATTAGGTGTTGGCAGGTTTCATCTTTGCCAAATGTTACATTGATGACATTATTATTTTCAATTCAACATCAAAGGATCATAAACATTGCCTATAAGAGGTGTTTAGAAGATTTAAAGATCATAACCTTAAGGTTCACCTTGGTAAACACAAGTTCTTTTATGAATGTCATATTGTGATAATTGTTTTTTTCTTGGGGAAGTTATGCAAATTTTGTTGCAGCATACGCCTCTTTTGGAGAAATGCAATTTAAAAGTAGAATTAGGAGTCAATTATCAAAGATATTATAAAGTGCTTAAGGGATTTTGAGAGTGACCACTTTGGCAAACCAATTGTCATGTATGCAAATTATGTTGTGGGGTGATTTTGATAGGTGGTGTTTAGGAAAAGAATACCCATTTCGTTGGGACCTCCAAATGCACATATTGTCCCAATAATTTGGGGGGGAGCGCATGCTAAAGTATACAATTAATTGTCCTTGATTTAGAATGGAGTAAAAAATGAAATATATTTAAACAAAAAACATAGGAAAATATAATCAAATTATATTTAAATTTCATTTTGAAACCATGGTGCTTTCCATTGGGTTTATATTAAGTTGAATACAAAATTTGAAAAACTTTGGAATAATAAAAGTAGGGAATAAGTACTTTTGAATTGATTGATCAATATGGTGTTCAAAAATACTTTTTCATTAAAAATTTGAATGAAATAGATTTGTCTAAAGTTATAACATAAAGATCATTGTATATTCAAAGGAAGGAGGATAAATAAATTTTACTTTCTCTTTGGTAAAATATACTTGACATATATTTGAAACAAATCTTACATTACAAAAAGTAGGCTTCAAAAGTTATTTACATTAAACAAAGACTACTTGAAACCTACTTTAACAATGTAAAATTAAAAAATTAATTCATAATAGTGAAGAAATATTTGTTTTTTTATCATTTAAGTAAAAAATTATATGTACAATAATTTTATGATGGGTTTTGGTCCTACTTTTTGTTAGCTTGACAAGTAGACTACCAAGGTAATTGAATTGTACATTTCACCATGTTTTCACCCTTGGGTGTTATTGGGAGTCTAGTTGGGGGAACAATTCGTTGTGTTTGTTAAACTTTTTGAAGTGGATATTGTGAATAATTGAATTCCACATTCCTAGGTTTGGGCAGTCATCATCGTTTTGGGATTATTCAATGTTATGTTGTTTTGGGATTTATGCAATCAACAAAATGTGGGACTCGTGGTATTGATGTTTATAGGGATTGATATTTGCCAAAAAGGTTTCGTTGAATTCATGAAAGTGAAATCAGAGTGGTATGATCCCTAGAGACATAGACCCTAACTTATTAACATAGTTGGTTATAATATGTTCCTATTGAAGTTTTGTATATCTCATCTTGCTTCCAAGGAAATAGTTGTGTGGACTTTGCATAGTTCATTAGTCATCAACACATAATTCATGTTACAAAGGAACTTGAGACCCCTTGTAATTTTGTTACAATGTGATCACAACTAACAAAACATCAAATATCCACCTAAAATTATTGCCAATTAATTCATGAAACCTAACAATTCATTTTAATTTTTGAAATAACCAGAACCAATAGTTCTTTGAATTTATTTTTTTCAAATACCTAAACCTAATGGTTCATTGATTCTAAAAAATTCAAATGCATAAAACTAATGGTGATTCTTTGATTCCATTTTTTTCAAATATTTGGAACCAATGGGTATTACAAAATCAAATACCCACCCTTGCATTGGTTTTTATTTTCATCATTTTTTCTTATGATACATAACATGTATTTGTCGGGTATTTGTCAAGTATCATAAGAAAGCAATGAAAAAAAAGGTGGGGCATTTCAAAAAATTAAATGTGAAAATGCCTCCTTTAATAAGTGTTTCATTTTTGAAATGTTTTGCCTTTCGCGAAGGAGAAATTTTATTTGATAATGTGCCATTGATATACATTAACAAAGTTGGCAATTGTTTGACATCTTCACAAGGTGTAAATTAAGAGGGTTCTTGCACCTACTCCTTCAGAGTGGGAGGAATTATACATTGAGAATTGTTGATTGGCTTATTATTGAAAGATCACTCCCACTTTTAAAGATCAAGCATAATGTACCGAGCCTATCTTTTCTAAGAGGGATATTAATATATTTAAAGCACTTTCTAAATAGTACACAAGGAAAAACTTTGAAATGTTCCCTCATGGGGAAATGAATGAAATTTGAAAAGGAATTCAACCTTTCAAACAGGATGCTCCAATTCAACTAACCTACGATGTTAAACCAAGGTAGCCAACATATCAAAATACACATGCAAAAGTTGTGACTAATGTTTAAAACATTTTTCCAGCATGATAATAAAGGAATTATCTTGTCATCTAGCAATGGAATTTAACTTAATTCATTAAACAAAGCCAACAAGCTTCGTTCAACTTCTACTTTTGCAAACAATGGCGATGCATATGCCATAGATGTAGAGAAATTATCTTCCTCTTTAGAAGAACCTCCATGCTCCTTCAACTAACATGTTAATTGCACCCTAATCATCATAACAATATCAAAGGATTTCATGGATTTCTCCATTATTTGATGCACAAGTCTTCATGAGAGAAATTTTCTGCAATATAACATGAGTACAAAATGTGAGTGTAGTTCACTAACCTAAATCATGATTATTGGGCCTTCATAGTAAAATCGCTTTACCTAGCCCTAACTCCCAATCCACCATAGATGAATTAGGTCACTATGTAGTACACCTATTTCATTATATAGTTCATTGAATCTATTGTAATATAATTGGATCATTATGTAGTGTGTATAATCCATTCATAGTTGAATTGGACCTTATGTTTTAGACCCAATTTGTTATATATTGAACCTAATTGACTTGAAACATTTTATAATTATTCAACAAGCATGCTATGCAATTGAAATATGTGTGTGTGTGTTTGCATTTGTTGCAACTCAAAATGGTGTTTCAATGTTATTAATTGGTTTATGTCACATAAATGTTAACCTAATACGAATTTTTGGTCATAATAATAGTTGAAAATAACTTAAGGTGGAATGGTTTAAATAATCAAAAGATGTCACCTATCTATAATAGCCTATAATAGTTGAAAGTAACATATATAGGGTGGAATGGTTTCAAATAACTAAAATTAATGTATCTAAAATAGTTTATGAAAGTTGTGAATAACCTAGTTAATGGATGGTTTAAAATAGTTGAACGTAAGCTAACATGGAATAACTTAAAACATTCAAAAGTAGCTTAGAAAAAAACCAAAAATTGCTAAAAATAATCTAGGATGAAATAATTTATAATAGCCAAAAGCAACCAAAGATGAAATAATTTAAAATTGTGAAAGTAGCTTAAGGCGAAATAGCCTACAATAGCAAAAATAAATTAAAAATAACCTAAAATAGCTAAAAGTAGCATAAGATGTAATAAGTTACAATAACGAAAAATACTTTGGGTGAAATAACCAAAAATACTTTAGAATTGGAGAAAGTAACATTGGGTGGAATAACCTACAATAACCAAAAATAGGGTAAAACTGTGAAGGTAGCTTAAAATGAAATAGCACCTACCATAGTCACATGTCATCCATCATCATAATCACATGTTGATCATATTTTTAAAAGTGTACATAAATGTATATTTGTGTGTGTGTGTGTGTGCATGTGTGCACATGTGTGTCATAGGCAATTGTCCAAATAAAAATTTACAACCTCATGGAAGGGTTATTAACACCTTAACCGTTAAGCCACACAAGCTTTTCTGAACACAAAGTGACAAATTTTCTTTATCAAATCGATTCAAATGAAACAAATAAATTGCATGATTTTGAATTTTAATCAAAGATATATTCAAAAATAATAATTATATAAAAAAGTTATCATTAACGTTTTAGAAAATGCTATTGAAAGTAGCATATTTTGAAAAAAACAAAATTAACATTTCTACATTATTTTTGAAAAAAATAACATACAATCTTTTGAATGTGATTCATTTCAATGTGAATTCAAAATATTCATTAAATTTTTTCCAAGTTCATTTTTGATGTATATCAATTTTTTTTAAATGGAAATTTAGGAAAAAAACATAATGAAAAACTCCAACTGCAAACCCAAAAACAATGACAATATCCATTTTTCATTTTTTTGAAATTATTGTGAACAGAACACATAATTTTAAAAAAATTTACAATGATTATTGGTGATGTAAGATTCATCCATGCATTTAAGAACTCACTTATTCAAATTTAATTTTAATAATCTATTCAAAACATTTTTTAATTCTTCTCCCAATGGGAATTTTAAACATAAACAAAACCTTTTTAAGTAAAAAATTAATTTTAGAATATTTGTGAAGCTTTTGGTTACTTGTCATATTTTTTTAGCAATGAAAAATGTAAACGCATTTTCCCACAAGTATGTTTAAGGTTTATTATTTATATGAACAAACTTACATAAACCTCCAACTTGATCATTTATGATCATTCAAAATTTCACATTGAAAATATGTTCAAAACAACTTGTATAATATGTTCACGAATATATGTTAATATAAATATTCATTCAAAGCAATTACAAACATTTACAAAACATGGAAATCACAAAATGTATCTATATATACATGGTGGAATGACAATGAAAATGGGCTCGACTTATTTCACCATTAATTGAATTAAGCTCTCTTTAAAAACCCCTTAATGAATGCATCTAATGAAATAGCCCCCCCTAGTGGATACATTTAGTATAATAGACCTTTTAATGAATCAAGCTCACTTTTAAGGACACATAGTGAATTAAGCTAGTGAATCTAAATAATTGTGTTTAAAACCACATTATAAGTTACATAAAATAAAATAAAAAATTCATAACTCTAACTAAAAGTTATCTTCAAAGCCGTGGTATTAGATAACATTCAAAGAAATTAGCAATGTTTAATTATCAAAAAATTGATAGCCTCCCACATATTATTATGTATCTAGTTGTAAATATATTTGACTAAATAAGATTGATAATCATGGATCTATAAGAAATTACTAAAAGTAAGTAAAAACCATTTATATCAAAAACATGTTAATGAAATACATGAAACTTCAAATGGAATCAAAACCAATCATGTTAGCGGTTAAATATTCTAACTAATTGCAATTTTTTTTTTTTGGGCCATGTTTGCCAATTAAACCTTTCCATCGAATAGATATACCTTCAACTTGGGAATTTAAAATTAAGTTACTTTTAAGTATTTCATACTTATGACTATTGTTTGGCATAAAATAAATTTCAAAAGATTTGGCTCTAAAAATTAAATTTTGTTGATGGTGTTTGTTGATTATCAAAATTTTGAACTATTCAATTTGGGACTATTGGACCTTTTTTTCTTAAATTATAAAAAATTTCAACAAAAATTGTCAATTGTCAATCATGTGTGTGAAAATCATTTTATAATTATTTGAGTTTTCCAATGCCAAAATTGCAAGGCTACATGAATTAAAGGTTAATATGTGACATTATTAGAAAATGGAATTTGTCACAACTTTGTTGGAACATACAATTTCCAAATGACAAGGCACCAAATCTAATTACCTTATGCATGTTCCCACACTAATTAATTAGAATTTCTTTTCAAGTATATTTCACCTAGGGAAAATATTCCTTCATATAGCCCAACATGTTTAAAACTACTCTGAACATATTTGTATCCAACAAATTTTACATCTCTCATATTTATAAGTTGTATTAAAATAAGAAATGGAAACAGAAAAAATGAGTTCTTCAAATTTCCTGACATCTTGTGTGTGTGTGTGTGTGTGTAGTGTACAAACATTTGAACTACTGAATCTGATCTTTGCACCTGAGACCTCACATTGAAAAGCACACACTTCCATCATCTTTGTTGCGTGGAGGGTCAAATTCAGAAAGCAAACAGACCATTGTAAGTTTAAGTTCATTCACTTGCACTTGGAGCTTTATTCACTTGCACTTGAGCTCCATGCCACGGCACACTTCCAGTGATGATCAACTGATCAAGTAATGAAAAAAATGAATTGATTTTATGAAAATTAACTTTCATTTGAATGAAAATATTAAATGACATTGCATGAAACTTGAACTGAATTGAATTCAAATTAGTTTGGAAATCCATCCAAGACTGATTAAGATAGAACATCACTTCAATTTGGAAAACTTAGCACATGGTATTAAGCATCATTCAACTTGCATATGCATGTGTTTTGTAGGCTTGTTTATAATCTGTAATTTGAACTTAAAGCTTCATCCCCCATTTATCAATTGACCATAGATGGACCCATAAAAGGTGTAATAGCATTGATTGTGCAAGGATTTGATCATATATTCAAATGCTCACAAACAAACATTTCC
>Ga0116228_10004417_pt1 | contig 12460 bp, 13 predicted proteins | sample S1TSphfallax_2_FD_89694 | JGI IMG/M metagenome (GOLD analysis project Ga0116228, IMG submission 89694) | Host-associated microbial communities from peat moss isolated from Minnesota, USA - S1T2_Fc - Sphagnum fallax MG | ecosystem: Host-associated > Plants > Peat moss > Unclassified | place...
AAAATATTGAATCTTTGAGAATGTTCTATTTGTCAAAACAAAAATTTAAAATAATTAATTAGTTGACAAACATGTGTCAAAGTTGCCAAGGTATATTACAGTATGCAAGTTTTTTTTTTTTGGCCCTGTTCTTCTATTTTTTGGTTTAGACATTTAGTTGGGTACAATTGGTGATTATAATTTTTTTAATTCAATTTTGGGCTACAAATGGGTGGGTGGAACCAGACTTGCTTAAGAATTTTTTTTTAAGAACTGAAAACCAAAAGTCTAGAAATGTGAAAAATCATGTCCAAAGGTCTATCAAATTTGTTTAATCTTTTAACCAAAACCCAAGACTCTCAAATATTAAAAAAGTTGAAACCGGGACCAGAAGTTAGAACTGGACCACACTGGTCCCTAGGGGGCTGATACTGGTACAAGGCTGGTATTGCCTCAGGTCTCATACCAGCCTAGTAAGGTCCTTTATATCACTATCAATGCCAGGCGCAAGCCTATAGGGCAGAATACCCCATCACCAAACATCTAAGGGCTCAGATTAGCTGACCATCCAGGGGAGGGCTCAGCTGGTCTTTGAAGTCTGAAGACATTTTGTAGCCCATGAGCAAGCACACCCATAGCCGTTTACAAACCCCATTTGGTGTAGAAATGAGGGAGATATCCCCCTTCAAAGTAGAGATACATAGAGGCTGGAAAAAAAATTCAATCAAAGCACATGAAAGGCTTATCACTAAATTGCACTCTATGATCAAGCTCTATGTGATTGACATATGGACAAGATCTTAACCTTCTACCAAAGTGGATGAATGCCAAAATTATTTCTTTATTCATGTGAAAATGTTCATTGTATGTTGATGGCCTAAATCAACATGTTCAAAACATGCTCTCATCAAGAGTGATGGGGCAAGTAGTGTTTTTCTAACCCTAATTTCTCAAAGAGGAATCAACACCATCATGCTAAGGCTTGAGGATCTCTTGTGTCTCCCATCATTGTTGGGTACAAGTAGTGTTTTCGTGATTCATGTTTCTTATTTTCCCCTCCTCATTGTTGCATGTGTAGCAATTGGGTTGTAATGGGAGTTTTGTTCATTTTTGTTTCCTACCTTCCTTCTTTTTGTTGTTGGTTGTGTAACAATTGGATTGTAATGGGAGTTTTGTTCCCTTTCATCTCCTATATTCCCCCTCTTTCTTGTTGGTGGTAGCAATAGGTGTTCTTGTGTTGGTAATTGTCTTCACAATCATTGGGTTTTGAAATTTTTTATTTTTTTTCCAAAACTAACATTTGATGTTTATGTTATGTGATGCAAGGTTGTGAAGCTTTAGTGTTTCTTTGTTCTCTTTGTTGCACAATTTGTTGTGGTCATTGTTGGTTGTAGGTGGGGAAATTTCCATGATATTTTACTCTCCCCCCCCTCCTTTTTTTTCTTCAATTGTTGTTGTTCATGGTCATTGTTTGTTCTTCTTTTCCTCAAACTTTTTCCCTTCTCCTACCAATGTTTTTCATCATCATCATCTATTTTTCATTTTCTCAATATTCCTCCCTCCTTTTCCTTTCCTCTACTATTGTTTTGTTGGCTTCTACTTTTGTTGTTTTTTTTTTTTTGACAATATTAAGATTTTTCTTTTCAAGCCCAACCATCATTGTTCGTTAGTATCATCTATTTTTCATCCTCTCAACAGTTTCCACCCTTTTTTTTGTTACAATTACTATTCTTTTAATGTTATTGACACTAACGTCTAACAACTTTTGTTTCTTCTTTTCAAATTCAACCCCCCTTTCCTTCTTCAATCATTATTGAACACCATTGTCCTCATGATAACAAGGATGCAAAATGGAGTACCTTTAAAATGATAAGATTTTGAACTATAAACAAAGTTGGAAAAGTATGTTCATTTAGGTTTATAACTAATTCAATTGTATGCACTGCTAACATCAAGTTGCCTAACCTAAGTTATTCCACATCGTACCTTAGTTGTGGTTGTTCCAGATCTTGTTATTGTTTTTTTAATTTCAAGCTTCAACATGTTGCATTGTATCAATTATATTCAATAGTTTGTAGCAATTACATCTTCTCCCCAATGTTCATTATCAACAAGTGCATCATTCGGTCTTTCATTATTTTCACATAATGTGTTTGTTGGTGTTGTTATGTAGACCTCACTAGGTTTAATCCTTTCATCCATGAAACTTGGATTAATAGGCCAGATCCCTATGGCCTTGAAGTAATTTTGAATGTTTTGTTGGACAATGTTTTCTCCATTGCCTTTCTACCCATTTAGTTAATATAGGTTGCTTTGGTTTATTATAGATGTATTTAACCATAATATTGTTTTTTTCTTTTTGAAGCTTCTTTAAATGAGTTGTTAAATCACTAAAGACTATAAAATTATCAAAACATATCTTCACAAAGATATCAATTTGTACTCCCAAAAAATTTTACTCACAATTTTCTAATATGTTGGAGCTCCATTTTTGACACCAAAAGGCATCATGACCCATACAAAAACTCCCCAATTAATAGCATAAATAATCTTGTACCAATCCTCCAATGTAATCAATGTTTAATGATATCCTAAAAATATGTCTTCATGTCCAACCACAATATTCAAAACTTCATATGTGAATGATAAAAGATATGGATTATTTTTTTCTTGCAACATTAAGGTTTTTAAAATCAACATAGATTTGCAACTTGCCATTCTTCTTAATAACAACCATAATCAATGATATTAAACTAGTTTTTTCCACTAGTTGAATGAAACCAACAAGTAGTTTATCAATATCTTGTTTGACAATTGATGTATAGTTCAAGTTCATTTTGTATTTTGCTTGATGCATCAGGGGTATAGAAATATCCAATTCGATTTCGTAATGAGCAAGCTCCAATGGTATGTCTTTCAAATCCTTGTACTTCTAAACAAAAATATTTTTGAACTTTCGCAACAACACAAATTGATTAGAACAATCTAAATCAAGCTTGGAATTGATTTTGAAAAAATGAAACACTTTATAAGTTCCAAGATTAATCTTTTGTAATTGTTCTTCAATCTTGCAATTTTAAAATCTTTAACATGACATAAATAGGATTTATAACACTACATAACTATCAAGGTAACATAAAATGGAATACCATATACCAAAAATTTGAAATCTTTTATCATACCAATAAGTTTGTTTATAGTATGGTTTGCCATTCTAAGCTAGTTATAGGGTGCCAGTTTAAGTTTAAGTAATCATAACTCTGATTTTAATTCCTTTGGAATAACATTAAATTTTAATCTTCCATTTACCAATATATTTTCAATAACATTTATGTCAATTTTTATTGGTGGTACTGTCATATGGTTATCAATTGCCACAACTCCCATAACTAAAGTATTAGGTACATAATCAAAAGTAAAAACCATAAAATGTTTAGTTTAGTGACAATCAATTTTTTTACCAATTTTGATTTCTAAATATAAAAGTATTTGATATTAAAAAATATTTTCAATATTTGACCTAGACTTCAAATATACTTAATATTCAACATCTATTTACCAATGTTAGTCAAAACATCTTCTACATTTTGTATTAGTTCAAATACCTTAGATACTTGATTGTGAATCAGTGGGTAAAACATTAATGTTTGGAAGTCTAACCCAACTTGTATTAAATGGCTGAATAATGGCTATTCCCAAAATCCTAACTTCATCATTGGATTGCATTTTAACAAAATAATCTCCTCAAAAACATTTTTCAATTTTTTTTCTTTCCTATATGAAGCTTTTTTTGGTTTCAAAAGTTTTTTGTTCTTGAAAGTTATATGTTTTATAGTTGATTTATTGTACATAATAACAACAACTACCATGTTAATTAAAACATTGTGAGTTGATCTAGATTTATTATGAATGTTGGTTTGGCTTTCCCTTTGATCATAACACAAACTTCAATTTATGAAGACAATCAACAAATCAATGTTCTTGATTACACATTATATAAAGGAATTTGAGCTGTGGACATGATGATTTGTTTGGGAGTGGAACAACTACAATTACTACACCTATAGGTTTGGTAGTGGATTCCTTTTTTAACTCCTTGCAATAATCCACTATATATTTTGTCCAATTACATTAGGTATAAATTCATATTACCCTAGGCACCATAGGTATTGTTCTAGTAGTAGAATTAGTTGGCTTTAATGTTCCTTTATTTAAAAAGGCATTGTAACATTTTGGTCCACTTTATTCACAAATTACAACAATTTTTTTATGTTGAATGAATGTCAATATGAGAAATTATGTCCATAAAGACCGCACTACCTTGCAACTAAAACTCAAAAACCACTCAAGGTCAATTGTGTTGCAACTATGTCCTCCAAAGTACAACTCCTATGCAATTGCACTTTATATAAATATGGTGATTTGATACATAAATTCCCACATCAAAAAATAAGTTAATTGTTTAGTAGTTGCACCATAGTCCTAAATGTGTTTCAAATATGGTAATTTATACCCACTATATTTACACATGTAATCAACTACATTTGACTTTTTGAGGAGTTGCATTGTAGTTGTAATGTGTAACTAAGTTTAGATTGTTAAAAACAAACTACACATTAAGCAAATGTTTTGCAACTACTCTATACAATTTTGATACATGTGATTATGCCATGTGTCCACATTCCCACCATCCACAAAGTATAAGTTTTATAACCGATTTTCAATTATGAAGTATGTTCGTGCAGCTAGTTGGCCACTATGTTGCCATTAAGTGGCCATTATGTTATTACTAATTGCCCACTATTGATTACCACTATTGTGGCATAACTATGCCACTATGTGGCCACCCAAATGTCATTAATTGTTACATATATGTGTGTCATTACAAGGCCACAATATTGGCATTGTTTCACAATTGGATGGCCATTATGGTGCCATTAGTTAACCATTAATAAAGTACTACCAATTCATTATCCATATGAAATGTGAATTTGTAGACCTCAACTTGGATCCCAATCCTACATAAACTATATTTAAAACATTTATATTGGAGGTACATCAAAGTATTCAAGTTTATACACCTTGAAACTTTTTAGGGTACATGAGCAAATGTGGAATTGATAATAGCTACTTCTTTTGCATATAATTCCTTAGCACCCACAAAGGTTGCATCTTGTAGCATATTTAATTTATAATATCTAGAAATAGTTTACTAAATATTATATATTAATTTATGGATTAATTTATTTAATTACTATGAACTAAAAATTAGATTAAAAATAATTAGCCCTTAATCTAAATTATTCAATCTAATTCAAATAATTTATGAAATCAATTAATTCAGATAATTCATTTTTTCACAATTAATTTTAAAATACTATAGTAAATACTTTAGTCCTATTTTTTGTGATTGGTGTTCAATTGTGTATTAATAGTATTCCACTACATTACAACTCACAATACCATGTTGGTATACATACATATCAAACCATAGGATTTCATGAAAGGTGAAAGTCTACTTTTGAATTGAAATTAAAAGCAATGTGCATATTCTATTAAACATTCAATAAAGGTGTACACATGGATATGTATTTATATACCTCAATGTATTTTATTCAAATTCATGTTTATTATTTATTATCTCATAATGAATTGTTTATTAATAATTAATATGTAATAAATTATTTTTACGAATTTATTAATTAAAATGAATAATATTCATATGCATTCATTAATAAAATTTAAATAATTGTTTTCTAGTTAATTCAAATAATAATAATTAATTAAAATCAGATAATTAATTATCCAATAACTAATTATTTAAATTCACTAACTAACTATTTTAATTTGATTAATTAATTCAAGAAAATTAAATAATACAATTTGCTAGTTTAGGTGAATAGTTATTGAATTTTATTTGAATTCATATCATTAATTACCAGAATAATTATTTTGATAATTAATTATTAGATATTTAATTCAGATAATTATGCCATATGATTAATTATAAAATTCAAATTAATTACAAAATTCAAATCAAACACAAAGCATGTGGGAATTGTTTTTTTGTAGTTGCAACTCAATTATAATTAGGGTGCAACTAAAAGATTTAACCTATATGTTTTGTCTTCAAGATTTCATCCCCCAAACTATATAAAGGAGGCATCTTCTCTTGCATTCTCACATTAAAATACATGTGCCATGTTGGGATAAGCTCATAAAATCTTAGCCCTAAAAACAAAACATGAAATTAAAAAAATATTTTCATGGTTATTCTTTAGTTCACTTAGTCTTGTGCTTTCCTACCTACTTACCTACCTAGGTAAATAAGTAGGTCATACTTTTCTACTTACCTATGTAGGTAGATAGGTAGGTTTTGGGTAAATACATAAGTATGTAGGTCTTAAAGCCTACCAACCTACCTACCTATGGTTATGTACAACCTACCTAACTACTAAAATTTTAAAAAATTATTATTTATTTCCAAAATATAATTAACATGCCATGTGGCATTTTAAAAAATTGTGCCACATGTCACAATTTCAGACCATCATTAATAATCATAATGGATGATGGAGATGAATATTTCCAAAAAAAAAAATCCAAAAATATTCATAATGCCATGTGTTGAATTTGAATGGATGGATGACAATTAATGATGTTAACATGACATCATGGGTGCAATTATGATGGAGTTGCATAGTAGTTGAAAATGAATTATTTTGACAAAGTTGCAATTGAGTTACAATGAGTTGCACCGTATATATGATGAGTTGCAACCCTACAACTCATGCAACTTGTTTGTTAGCACTCATAGTGTATAAATATAGTGAGTTATAAATATCTGGTGCAATTCAAAATTGAGTTGCAAGGCCAATTGCAAAACACCCATTTTTTTCATAGTGTGTGTTTTGTTTCATTTTAGTTGTGGTTAACTATATGTAAGAAAATAGTCAAGCCCGGAACAAAGTAATCAAATAGGTATGGATAATTTTGATATGCAGTTTGTTCCCCAAATGCAAAACTCTTTCATAATATTCCTCCACATGTTTGTTGTCTTTCTACTTGATGTTTCGCAACTTCATGTAAATTACTTCATTTGTCTATACTTGGTATTGATTACAAAAAGCTTATTAAATTTCAACAAAGTTGCAATGAATATGATCCTTCACAAAATTTGTTCCCCATTTAGAAATAATATTTTTGAACATACTTCAAAACAAATTGACAATGTGATAATCGTCAATTTTTTCATTAGCAATGATAACAAATTTGAAAACTTCAACATATGCATATGGATTTTATCTTTTTTGTATGGTTGATATGGCAATGTTCTTTTTATCATTATGTTAGATTTTTTTGCAATTGGTTATACTAGAGGCATTGGATACTAGGGTGGAAAGTAAGGATTTCCTTTGTGGTTTGCTCAACTAGGCACACCAATCAAAGGGTTGTTTAGTTTGAATATTAATATTAATCTAACAAGGTTTTGATTTATGCACAAAGACTATCTAGTGGGCTCCCCCTTGGGCTTCCATCACCACCAATTTCACTAGATTGTCATTATAATACTACAACAATTGACAACCCCAAATTCACATTTATAGAATTGGCTCTCAAAGGTGCATTTCCCATATTTAACATCATCATCGACATCATTGTTGTAGCATTGGGAACCGATATGTAAGGTGGGTATGGCATCTAATACCAAAATGGATGAATTACCATTGCCAAATTGATACAATATTAGATCCTTGCACTTCAACATGTGGTGGTGTACTCCATATAGTAAATGAAATTGTTAGCATGTTTACAACTCATCAATTTGATAGATCAATAACATGCATTTGTTCAATGCAAATATCTAATTTAGTGCCCAAAAAAAAACATTATTTTAAAGTTGAATACAAAAATTAGCATGATATCTTCCACTCTACAAGAATGATAGTGGGTATACTTCTTTTTCCCTTCAAAAAAATTCTTCAAACATCATTCATTGAAGATGTTCATTAATTCAAGGACAATTTTTGAACACATGTCCTACCCCTTTGCAATATTACAATTGTTCAAACTAGGGTTGAAATTTGGTTACACTAAATTTGGCCATTGAACATCATTCATAGCCAAAGTAGCATGTACATTTGATTGACCTTTGCATATAGTTGGTAGTGTTTCCACCACTATTAGTGCTACATTCTATACAAAAACATTTTACGCATCAAAAATTGCTTATTGGCTAAAATGTTGTTCGATTGTGATTATTGATGCATGGGCATAGATGATTGGTAGGGTTCATGGTTTGAAATTTATGTTGGATCTTCAAATCTTGAATTCACTTTAGATCACACATTAACCAACCTCTAAATCACAAATTCCAGATTATTATTACGAGCATCTTCACTTACATGTATCGATCTCATCTATGGATTCCACCCGTTGGTGATGGATCCAAGATTATGGAATCAATTTGGAAATCCTAAAAGGCTTTGACATCTTGAACTTAAACAATGGTTCATAAATTTTCATTTCAAACAAAAATATCACCCATGCCATTTATTTATGAGGGTTATCAACCCCTTTATGGATCTGGACAAATTATAGCCATTCATATGAATTTTGTAATAATCAGATCAGCCAAGCCATATTTGGCTATTGGAGGAACAATTGTTCATAGTCATTATGGTGAAGTTGTAAAAGAAGGAGATACTCTAATAACTTTGATATATGAAAGATTTAATGATTCACTTAAACCAATTGCAAAAATTAATTTAATTGCATAAAATATCATGGACATCATTCACTAACAAATCATATAGACTTGTCAACTTCTTATCGTTGTCCACAACTTCCCAAGAAATATGTAAACTCGACATACATAATTGTGATTTTTGAATAATATTTTTGAATTATATTTAAACCCACTATAACAAATAAAATCATAGATGATCACAAACAAATAGGTATTGACAACAATCCACATGCTATAAACATCCTTTATTAACAAAGAAAATGAGCACCAATGATTCAATAGATGAAAAATCAACTACAAAGATAATATTTCCAAAAAAAAAAGAATCAAAAATATATATATATATATCCTTTAAATGAATTCATCACAACTACTAAAGACAACTCAAATTGTTAGTTGGAAGAGGTAGAATCTCCTCACTAGTTTCCATCTCCAAATCCTCTTCAAATGTGAAGCAATTTGCCAATCTTTTAGATTACATGGCACATATTATGCACTTATGCCATGCTAATCATTATTGGGAATTTTCACTATGAACAATTGACCAACTTGTGGAAAATAAACACAAGAATACTTAAGCTTTTAATGTTGAGGATTTGATGGTGCATAGTTTAAAGCCAACAACTTCAAAATATATGAGTGAAATTGATGATAAGAAGGGTTGAAAAGTAGAAAAAGGTTGACTTAAATCTTCTACAATAACATCTATGTTTTCCACAAAATAATGTTTGCATTACAAGCCACTCCACTACAACAACCTATTGAAAAACATGGAACATAGAGCTTTGTATGGCACTTCCTTCAACAAACTTTCGGCATTTTGTTGTGGCATCTTCAATTTATGCAAGGATTTAGGAAAGCCATGCGACATTTTCATTCTTACCTCACAATTAAGGCCTGGTTTACATGAGGGTCTAGGCTTAATTACTCATGGGCCCAAGTTCAATTTTTTTGCCCCAACAATTAAACTCAACAAAATCATAAATTATACTATTTTTATGAGTTGTGCTTAAGTCATGTAAACCTTTTTGATTCAAGTATAGGTCCATAATCTTATCTTATGTCCTTTTTCTAAAGTTCATCATAATCTTTCACACTACTATGCAAGAGTTTCAAATTGTGTTTTTTTCTTTGCTCTCACACTTTTTGACATTTTTTTCCTTTGTTATTTTTTTTTGAATATTTTAATTTTAAATCACACTTTCTAATCTCATTTATTCTCAATTTTTATATTTCTTTTCCTTATTATTATTATTATTATTATTTTCATATTCATTCTTTTTCTCTAGTGTTTCTTTTCACTTTTAAAGTACCTTAATGTTAGGCCATGGAAGAAAGAAGGCAAAACATCCTTGTGGCCTTTGTTTTTTTCATGGTCATCAAAACATGTGATTGCAAGCATTTTGGTATTACAACAATTTATCTTAAATGAACAATTTTTTACATTGATGATAATGTGTTTTTTCATCATCGAAAGAAGGGAATCCAAGAAACAATATGGTGTGGAGCTATGAGAGGCCTAGAGGATTCATGGAATGACACCTTTTGGGTTGTGTTTTTGAAAGAATGTTTTGCCAACATACAAGGTTAGGTTCAACTATTTTCAAATATTTATATCAAGTGCTAACTCTTGCAATTAGTAAAACATATACAAATATTAGGGCATGTATTCCAATGGAAACTAGGGTTGCAATTACATTTTCAAGGTCAGGAAGTGGAAATATTTTGTTAGCTTGTGGTGAAATCTTTGGGATAGCCATTGGTACAACTTCTATTATTGTTAAAGAGGGTTTTGTAGCAATTAGAACCCTTTTGAAACCCTAAATGTGTGAGAAGCCGACATTAGCCAAAATAAAAATTATTGCAACAAAATTTGAGGCCTTACATGGAATACCTTATATATTTGGAGCCATTGATGGTAGTCACATACCAATCATTACACCTCAAATGACTTTACGTTTTACCATCATTAATAGAAAACCCGCCCTTTTGCAACTACGTTTTCAACTAGTGTTCAATTTCAACTATGCCCAAGTTGAAAACTACACATATAGTTGCAACTTGTTTTTGCAACTATTAACCAATAATGTCAACAAGTATAAATTGAAAGTGTATACCATGTGTTAACACCACAACTATAGGCATTATGTGCCACTACTTGTCAATTTAATTGAAAATTGTTCTACCAATCTAGTCAAAGGATGTTGTCGATTGCATTTGATTGGTGGATGAATTTCATCCATTGATTGGGCACGACATCAATCAAAAATATAATTACAATTTCAACTAGGTTGCAACTATGTAAGTTGAACATTTCAACTATGTTGCAATTATGTAAATTGAACATTTGGTAAGTGGTTTAGTGACTTGTGGCACATTCATAAAATTTGAGGTCAATGAATAAATGACATGTAGCATGCTCACAAAATTTGAGGTCAACAAATAATTAAATGACACATGGCATCCACATTAATAAGTTAGGCCACATGGCGCATTAATATAGGTTAGGTTTAAACCTAGGCACTTAGGTTAAACCTAAACATAGGACATTCAACTTAAGCTTAAATTAGGGCTAAACCTACACACCTATGTTAGGTCTAGACCTATGCCACATGACAATCAATAAATGAAATCTTATTTCACTTGGTTTAGCCTTGTATTATTCAAATAATGAACAAGTGAACACGTTATTTGATACAAAGTTTTTGAATTTTCCTAGCTATTTATACTAGTTAATTACTATTAAAAACTTTTGAACCCATTTAAAGACTATAATAACAAAAAAGACATAACATATCATACCATATTAGATCATTTCTTACATCTTGGAAATACATGGACATGTATTCTCTTATCACCTTGGAACATGATTTTAATCTTTTGTTTTTCCATCATCTTTGGAGTTATCTTTGGAAGCTTGCATTTAGGCTTGGGAGGTGATAGTTAAGTTAGGGCTGAATGGTGATTAGGTTAAAGTTAGGTGGCAAATAGACTCAGTCGGGAAGTTGGCTTTCAAATTAAATGGTTGGGGTGGAAGGATATATATAAATTAGTGTGTTGAAAGCAGTTTTTTTTTTCCGGTCCTTCTTGGGTGCACATAAAATGTTTCAATTCTTATATTAACTTGACCTTGTTGCAAACTAGAAATGAATGGCTTTAACTTTGAAAGCATTTGAGCCAATCTATCATGTTTGTTGGTCAATACAATTGCATTTTTTGATAGCTAAATCATGGTTGGTTGTTTTGCTTATTTAAGAATTCTCGAAAATAGTCCATTGATAAGAGTCTATGGAATATATAATGGACAAACACACCTCTATGGACACTAGGCATGTTGTTGGCATACAATGTTCACATGCCAATATCAACATCATATTGGTAACATAAACTATTGTTACAAGTTGGAAATTGTTATGGTGAATGTCCATATCTACTTGAACTTAAATATGATAATATTTTCCCACTTGAAGCAGTTTCTTTAACACTTTTGTGATGTACCTAGAGTGATGATCATCCAAATTTGTCTATTAATAAACTCTAAGTGAAACAATCTAAGCGTCCTTCTATTTGTTGGCTACCTACTTAAAAGTGATATAAAATTCTGGTGATTTTTTCTGACTTTTGGGGGTAGGAATACAACTTTTGTTGGATATGTTCACACCTGATTTTTTGTCTTCATTAAACTTAGGGCATGTTTACACTAGAGACCATGGGTGGGGGGCCCAAAGAACC
>Ga0116228_10004418_pt1 | contig 12460 bp, 13 predicted proteins | sample S1TSphfallax_2_FD_89694 | JGI IMG/M metagenome (GOLD analysis project Ga0116228, IMG submission 89694) | Host-associated microbial communities from peat moss isolated from Minnesota, USA - S1T2_Fc - Sphagnum fallax MG | ecosystem: Host-associated > Plants > Peat moss > Unclassified | place...
AAGATTCCATGTGGCGCGATCGGCGCTCTGTCGGAACGCAGCCGTAACTTCATAGAGATGAACGAGACAATGCGGCAATGACTGAGGTAGAGGAAGAAATTAGATCGATGGTCGACGCGGAGACGGCTGCGTGGAACGCACGCGATGCGGATGCTCTGGTCTCTCTCTTCCATCCCGACACCGTGTGGCCGTGGCCCCCGAACGCCGATGCGCACGATCCGATGACGTGGGTTCTACCCTTCGGGAGGTTTAATCGAGAGCGCTGGAAGCGATCGTGGCAAGAACTCTTTGAAACGCACGAGCTGATCCACAACGACCGCAAAACGCTACGCGTCATCGTCTCCGAACAAAGCGACGGCGCGTTCGCTGTCGTGGATGTCGATACCCTCTGGCGGCATCAAGCCAGTCACGAACCCTTCCACTGGAAGGGCCGCGCCTGTAAGGTCTACACGAAGGTTGGTGCACGTTGGCTGTTCCTATTTCAGACAGGGCTGCTTGAGTATCACCGCCCGTAACGGTGAACCGGACGAGATCCGATGTGAGGTTGCCCCGGCAGTCCGCATTGAATATCACTATCCGCTCCGCCCGCCTTCGTTGGCGGATAAAGGAGATATGGGTAGAACCTCGGGCCGAACGGCTGCTATCGGGGAAGCTGATCGCCGCAAAACCGCCGGTCCGTTTATGGCGGGAGTTGAGCCGTGAGCGGACCGTCCGGTATGGATTAAAAAACGCAGAGAGCTGACGTTCGCTTAGAAAGCGCCGCCTTGGCATGAAATCTTTGAAGTTCAAAAGATGCCTTTGCGACAGCAGAACCTTTATTGGGGTTGCGGTCATAACTGTCGAAAGCCATAGGAGCGAGACTTCTTTTCCGGCCGTCTTACAGCCCAGATCTCAGTCCAAGATCTAGCAGTTGTGCGCAAATTGAAAAACTTCTGCGCCAGGCCGAACGGCGCACAAAGGAAGCAAAATTGCGGCGCTTCGGATCTCTGTCTCGATTGCTTAAAAGCGCAAGAATGCGGAAACTATCGCGTTAACGCACATTAGGCGTCAGCTGATGTCATCCGACTCAAGATTCGGCATACGAAGCCAACCTCAAGTCGTTTTTCGCCATCGCAAACGTGCGTCACGCGCGTCCATGCTTTGAAACGACGCCGGGCTCCACGGCGTCCGCACATTCGGTCACGCGGGAAGAAATCTTGTTGTATTCTAAAATGCGACAGAATGTGTAACGTCTCGCGACAGCCGATACGCTCGTAACAAAATTTTCCTTGTGATCACGAAAAAGAACCGGCAATATTTCAGAGACGTGATTTGTGCGTTCGCGGTCGTGTTATATTCAGCGCTTGCCTAGCTTAAGCCTCATCCAATGCTCTCGTCCACAGGGAAATAATATGTCTGGCAGTACCATCACGACAACCATCACCAACGCTGTTGTTTTAGGAACGCCGCGATACGCAACCCCTCTGACGATCACCAATGCGGGAGCTATCGAACCCGTAACGCTGGGCGCCATCGGCATCTACGGCCCCGCGGGAATTTCTGGAATTGCGTTCAGCAATGGCGGAATCATAGACGGCGACGTTGGCATCACGGGTGCTTCAAGCGGCAGCGCGGGGGGCACCGGCGGCGATGCGGTGTACCTACACACCGGTACCGCCGGAAACACCGGCTTAATCACCGGCGCTGAAGGCGGCTCCGGCGGCGGCGGCGGCACGGGCGGTACCGGCGGTATCGGCCTTCTTCTTTCCGGCGCGGCGGCCAGCCTGGACAATGGCGGCACAATTTCCGGCGGCGCTGGCGGCACTGGCGGCAATCACGTCCGCGGTTTCAACGGCGGAAATGGCGGCGTCGGGGGTTTAGGCGTTGATCTGGCTGGCGGCGAGACGGCGACCAATAGCGGGCTGATCATCGGCGGCAAAGGCGGCGCCGGAGGCACAGGTGGCACCCATGGTTCTTTCGATTACTCCGGCGGCATTGGCGGCAATGGCGGGGCGGGTGCGCTGGTCGCCGGCGGCCTGTTCAGCAATAGCAGCACGATCATCGGCGGCATCGGCGGCGCTGGCGCCGTCGGCGCCTATTCCGCTGTCAACCTGCCCGGTACGGGTGGCATCGGGTTAAGCGTCACCTCGGGCGCAATCGTTGTCAATAACGGTACCATCATCGGCGGGACCGGTGGTTCAAATGTGTTTAATGCTAATCTCGGGAACGGCACCGGTGCTGGCGAGCCCGGCGGCGCCGGGGTCTACATAAGCGGCGGCACGCTGATTAATGACGGGACCATCATGGGTGGCGCCGCCGGCAGCAGAAGCTCCACGGGTCTGGGCGTCACCCTCGGGCCACTGGCCGGCAACCTGATGATCGATCCCGGCTCCACAATCGTCGGACAGGTTCTTGGCAACAGCACCAGCGACACGCTGGTGCTCGGCCCCGCACCTGGATCGGCTGTCTCCACGCTGCACGGATTCAACGAATTTTTCGCCGGCATCTACGGCTCAACATATCTGGACGGCATCAACAACTTAAGTTTCGCCACCGGAGCGGACTGGCTGGTGTCGGGCAATTTCGCCGAAACGCCCTATCAAAACGCTAGTTTTGGCTCTTCGGGAGAGCCGCTCGACATAAAATCGATCACCGGTTTTGCGGTGGGTGATACCCTGGCGGTTTACGCCGCCAGTGCTGTTGGGGTTACCGGATATTCGTTCGTCACAGGCGTCGGGCTGGAGGTCGGCCACGTTACCAATCGCAACGTCTCCTTTACATCCACCTACGCGATACAAGGCAATTTTGTAACATCGGATTTCCAGGTTTCGGAGCCGAGGCTCTTGGCGGCTTCAGGCGTCGAATATGACAGCGTGGAGATCACGCAGGTGGCATGCTTTGCCGCCGGCACGCGCATCTTGACCGCCGCCGGCGCGGTGAATGTGGAAGCCCTTTCCATCGGCGATTATGTCGAAACCCTCCATGCCGGCCTGCAAAAGATCAAATGGATCGGCCAGCGCGGCTATGCAGGCCGCTTCATCTCCGGCAACAGGGATATTCTGCCGATCTGCATCAAACGCCACGCGATCGCCGAAAACATCCCCGCCCGCGATCTTTTCGTCTCCCCCGGCCACGCAATCTGCATCGACGGCGCGCTCATCCACGCCTCCCGTCTGGTCAATGGTGTTTCCATTACGCAAGCTGCGTCCGTCGAGAGCATTACCTATTATCATATCGAAACGGCAAACCACGAGGTCATCTTCGCCGAAAATTGCCCGGCCGAAACATTCATCGACGAAAATTTCCGCGCGCAATTTCAGAACGCGGCGCAATTCCACGCCCTCTATCCCGGCCAAAATGCCGCCATCACCCCCTGTCTGCCGCTCCTTCAGGACGGCTTTGCACTCCACGCCATCCAACAGCGCCTCAACACCCGCGCCGGCATTCTTCTCCCGCCCGCAACCTGCGGCGCCCTGCGCGGCTATATCGATGAGCCAGGCCCAATTTTCTGCTCCGGCTGGGCCCAGGACGTGGCAACCCCGGAAACCCCGGTCTGCCTGGAAATCCTGATTGATGGCAACCGCATCGCCCGCGTGCTCGCCAATTTGTACCGCGCGGATTTACGCCAAGCCGGCCTCGGCTCCGGCTGCCACGCCTTCCGCGCAACTCTACCTTCCGGCCTCACCGGCCCCCTGGAAATACGCCGCGCCGTTGACGGCGCAAAACTCTCCTGGACTGAAGCCGCCCTCGCTCACGCGGCGTGATCAACGCAATCACGAAAACAACCGCCGCCGCCACACAAACCACCAAATGAAAACGTTTCCACGCAATAGAGCGCGATCGTTTGAGGTGCGCTCGCTTGAGCGCGCCGAAAACGTGAATCGCCCTCAGCAAAAAAGCTAGAGCGTGATCGCTACTTGAAGCGATCACGCTCTAATATTTTGTTATCAAACCGCTCACGAGATATCACGCCCCCGTCTCAATTCCCGCCGCCGCCAATGCGAGAATCCAAAAATCCAAAAAAGCCTCGGAATCCCAGCAGAATCTCATCAAATTCGTTACTAAACACGATAGAACGGCCCAAGGCGCCCAATCTAGTAATAATAACAATGTGTTAGTAGCGGTGTCACACGTGTGACACCCTCACCGCCAGCGGAGAACAAGATCAGTCCCATGGCACGCCAATGCCCCCAGCAGCGCCGCCGCCGCATACGGCCAGGCGGCCCCATGCGCGCTCGCAATCCACGCCAGGAGCAAAAAATCGCCCGCCAGCATATTGGGCAAAAACCCCGCCGGCATCAGCCCCCGCCCCGTCCGCCGGTGGTAAACCACCAGCCCCGCAGCTTCAAAAACTGTCAAAACCACAATCAGCGCCGCGGCATGGCCGGTGGCGATCCACCCCGCCATTACGGCCGCTGGCTCACAATAACCGCCACCTCATTGCGCCGCGCAAAAGGCAGCGTCCACGGCGGGTCATAGAACCATTCCACCACAGAACCTTGCGGCACCCATGCGGAATTCTTTAACCCCGCCAAAAGTTTTTGCTCCGCCGCCGCGACCGCCGCCGCCCCCGGAATCCCGGAAAACCGGTAAACCCCGTAAGTTGCGCCAGGCACGTCCAAAATCTGAATGCCGGAGTCCGTCGGCTTCGGCAGGCTCGCCAGCGTATATTTGGCCGGCATATAAAACGTAATCGTCCAACTTCCCCCCGGCCCCGCCACCTGCCCCACCGGCGCCGTCATCGCTATTTTGCTGCCGCTGGATTGCGCAACCGGCGCTGTCATGCTGATCGAAGCATCCGCCGCATTCGCCCCAAAAATAAACCGCGCCAACCGCCGAAACCCCGCCGAACGCGCCGCAATCTCGTCCCCCTGCACCGTCACGCTGGCCGCCAGCCGCGGCGCATATTGCCGTATCTGCACCGCGCCAAGGCTCGCCACCACCTTGTAAGCCGGCTCCTCGGTTCCGGAACGGATCCCCACAACCGAACACCCAGCCAGCGCAATCGCCAAAACAGGAGACAAAAACTTCATACCAGCCGCCATAATGAATGACGGCTGGTATCAGTCTTCAAAGCCACGTTTTCAAGCCCTTGCCCTACGGAGGCGAGCCGCCAAGCGCCGGAAAGGAGCTTGCCATCGCCGCCCCAAATAGCGGCTTGTAAACCCCCTGGTGGCACGTCGCGCAGTTGATTTTCGCCACATCCCCCTTCGGCCCAAGCTGTACCGCCGGGAACACACCCGTTAGCGGCACCATATAATTGCGGTTCAAATCCCGTAACATCCCTTCAGCATAATAGGCAGTCACGCGCTGCGGGGTGCTCTGCGTCCAGTCGTTAAACGCCCGGCTGTTATGGCAGAACTCACATCCCACCCCCAGCGCCGTGGCGTAGTGGATCATCAGCGCATAAGTCCAATCCGTATTCTTGATCGACGCCAGATTTCCGGATGGCAGCGCGGTGCTGCCAGAAACCCGGATGTTCTGATTGTTCAAAAGAAACGGCGTGAACGGATCAGACGGCAGGGATCCACCGGTCAGCGTCGGCAGGTTCTTGCCCATCTGGGATTCCGCAAGCCCGCCGCCGGAGCCCGGTGTCACGCCTTCAAACCACACCTGGCTGGGGATATTCAGCCCGCGATGGCAGGTATAGCAGGTGACGCCCACATTCCCCACATGGTCCTTATAGTTGGTGTTCACCGCAATGGTCATCTGCAACATGCGTCGCGCGATCACCTTGGTATATTTCGCATCGGATGCAAAATCTCCCGCTACATGGCAGTAATTGCAGCCCTGCTGCGGCGCCACCCAGGCGGCCATGGAAACCATGAGCCTGGTGAACGCCCCGGTGCTGATATTGCCCAGCACCTGCACATTCTTATACACCGTGCTGGAGAGCGGCCCGGCGTCAATCGGCGGCAAAGCCGGCGGCGCCTTGTTGCCGGCAAGCTCGGCCGCCACCGTATCCGGGTTATACAGCAGCTGCATGCCGGTGCCCGGGTTGCCGGTGGCAATCACATCCACCGGCGGACGGGTAAAGGTAAGCACCGCGATAATGGCCATTAAAAACGCGCCGGCCAGGGCGATGAGGGATATCGAGTTCGGTCTCATGGCTTGCCTCCCGCAGCCGGGTCAACAATGTTGGCAATCGGCGCATAATGCGGCGCAACCCCGTGTTTCACCGCCCAAAGGAACCAGTCATCCGTCACCGTTCCGGTCAGCAGAATGCCAATCCCGCCGGTGAGTGGTGTCAGCACCGCAAACCACCAGGCCCAGCGATGGATGGATTCCATGGTGGCGTTGAACCCCATGGTCCAGCGCCAGAACAAGGCCGCCCGCTCGGATGCCGTGCCGCGGTCAACGGATTGTTCCACCTCCTTATCCCCGCCAAACCGGCTGACCGCCAGAATCGTGGCCGCATGCATCGCAAACAGCAGCACCGAGCCGTAGAGGAAGACGATGGAGAGCATGTGAAACGGATCGTAATACAGGTTGCCGTAGCGGAGAGAAAATGAAACCGTCCAGTCCAGATGCGGAAAAATCCCAAACGGCGGCGCTTCGCCCCAGCTGCCCATGAGCAGCGGCCGCAAAAAGCCGAGGACGAAATACAGCCAGATGGCCGCTGCCCAGGCCCAGGCCGTATGCGTGCCAAGCCCCAGCTGCCGCGCCCGGCGGTAAACCCTGAAAAACCACAGCACCATGGCGGAGGTTAGGAAAAACCCGGCCATCAGCCACCAGCCACCCTGGTTGAGCGGCGGAATGTGCAGACCGTAAGCCGGCGAAGGCGGTTCCAGCGCCAGCCAGGGCAGATCCCGGATGAACAGAATGGGGCTCCAATTAACCGAAGCCCACATGTTCAGCCCAATGATCTCAATGGCGATGAACCCGCATATGAACGAGGCAACACCCAGTGTCCCCAGATAAAGCGGGCCAATCTGCGCGTTGCCAAGCTCACCGGCGAGGTGCAGGAAGAACGGCTTTCCTTCCCGCATCCACGGCCCTTTCGCAACCGGCACCCCGGCATGCAGGGGCCCACGGACTTGCACCCTGGTAAAAATGTTTTGATATTCAGGCATTACAGGATTCCTCTCCCTGCTGGCGTTTCGTGTTAGTGGCCCAGAGACCAGATCGGCATGTTCAGCCACCAGTTCCACCATTGCGGCCAGCCGGCGGTCCAGAACGGGCCGCTGATGAGAATGCACATGGCCGAAAAGAAGCCCGCACCCAGCGACAGGAACAGGCCGAGCCGGTGAATGCCAAGAGTGCCGATGGAGTAGCCGATAAAATCCCGGAAGAACGTGTCTTCATACTCAGCAGGCTTCACTTCTTCGCCCGCCGCCGGATTGAGGGCGGAGAGCACGAGCGAGCCATGCAATGAGAGCGCGAAAGTGGTGGTGAAGAACAGCGTAACCGCGATCATATGCGCCGGGTTATATTCGAAATTGAGATAGTTGTAGCCGGTATTCGAAACCCAGTCCAAATGGCTCATGATTCCGTAAGGAAAGCCGTTGCCCCAGGCGCCCATCAGCACCGGGCGGATGATTTCCAGCGTCACATAAGCGAAAATCGCAACGGCATAGGCAAAGGGCACGTGCAGGCCGATGCCGAGTTTGCGGGAAATTTCCACCTCGCGCAGCGCCCACGAAACGAAGGAGCCGGTGGCGCAGATGGTGATGATCTGCCACAGCCCGCCCTTCATCAACGGCGCCAAGGAAAGACCGTAGGAAATATCCGGCGGTGCGATGTTGATCTGCCAGATGTTCCAGCTGGTACCCTGGGAGGCGCCATACACGATGAGTGCAGTGCCCAGGATGATGAAAAACGCGGCGGTGACGCCAAAAAAACCGACATAGAAGGGGCCGACCCAGAAATCAAACAGGTCACCGCCAACAAGCGTGCCGCCGGGGACACGATATTTCTTTTCAAAACTGAGCATCGCCATCGGAGTCGTCCTCTTTTTTGCTCAAACTATTTTTAGGAAGGCCGAGGTTGACAGACAGGATTTTGACACCCGCCTGGCAACCTCGCCCAAGTTCATTTCGATGCTGGTAGTGCAGAATCCTGCGCCGGCGGCGGTACCGCGGCACCCCCTCCGATCCAGTCGAAACGCGGGGTGCTGAGCAGGATGAAGTGAATCAGCAGAGCCAGCGTGAACAGGAAGGCAAACAGCGCGATAAGGGCGCGCCGCGGGTCGAAAATCAGCCATATACGATACATGATCTGATCTCCTTATGCGAACGTGTTGGCGATTTGCGCCAACGCGTATTGTGCGTGAGTGGTGAGCATCGTGTACCCGCTCGGGCCGGGAATCCAGGGACGCCATGACCAGACCAGGAAGTGCGCGATGATCGCGATCACTGTGAAGACGATGAAGCTGAACACAAAAATCTTGTGAAACTCCTTCGCTTCGGTTTCGGTAAGCCCGCTGAGCGAGCCGTCCCGTGGTGGAAGAGAGCTAGACATTTACTTATCCTTTCATAGGCCGTGAAGCCGGGAGGCTGCTAAGCCAGGATCGCGCGCACCCCGCGCGAGGGAAGGGTTTTGCGCCTTGAGGAACAAAACCAATCTTGTTGATGAGGCCGTCATGCGAGCTGCCTCATTGAAATGGCCGAGGCGACATGCGCCGCGGTTATTCTGGCGTCGCCGTCATTGCGGGCGAGGCGTTCCGCCTGGTCGCGCAGGCGTTTCGCGGCTGAAATCCGGATAAGGTAGGGTTCGGATTCCAGATGGTCGTCCAGGAGAAGAATCGCGTCTTCGTCCCAAAAATGCTGGTCGACGGGTTTGGCGTGGGTTGGCTCGATCTTGTCCATGTCCGTGCCCAGCGGGAGGATGTGGAAGAGCGCGTCGAACAAGGCGTTGCAATATTCCTGCACCACGTAGGTCGCGCCTGCATAGCCCATAAAAGGCGTGCCGGTGGCGCGGCGGATGATGGCGCCGGGAAAGGAGGCGGGGATGTACATGCAGCGGCTGCCAAGTTCGGCCGAGTACATGCGTTCGTTGTAAGAACCGAAGAGTACCAGCGGCGGCTTTGCTTTCATCGCGGCGCGGACGGCATCGTTATCCGGCTTTTTGCCCGGCATACGGGCGAAGGAGAAGCTGCAGGGAATACCGAGGTCTTCCTCAAGAAGCCGTTTTAAGCCCCGCGTATAGGTTTCAGTTGCGACAACGGCGAAGGATGCGGTGGCAAAAAAGTCCTGCGTCACGCTGCGCCATAAATCCCAGATGGGTTTTATGGTCTGCTCTTTCTCGCGCGCGATGAAGGGTTCAGGGTTTACGCCGGTGAGCTCGCCTAGTTTGCGCAGAAAATTAGTCGTGGCAAAAATACCCATGGGGGCGCGCAGAAAAGGTTTGCCGAGTTCCTCGCAGAGTTTGGTGCCGAATTCGCGATACATGCAGATGTTCACATCCGCGTCGGCAAGTTTTTGGATGTCCTTTATATGATGGCCGAGCGGGAAGACGGCGTTGACCTCACAGCCTATGCCTTCCACCAGGCGGCGAATTTCCGCCAGGTCTGACGGCATGTTAAAAGTGCCGTAGATGGGGCCGATGATGTTGACTTTTGGCTTTTCGCCTTCGGCCTTGGGTTTTGGTTTGGCTTTGGCGTTGCCGAATTCGTGCCAGAGCCAGACCATGGCGCGCTCGGCGCATTGCCACTGGTCTTCGTCAATCGTGCGGGGGATGAAGCGGCGCAGGTTGGAGCCTTCCGGCGTCACGCCGCCGCCGATCATTTCGGCGATACTGCCGGTCACGACAACCGCGGGCATTTTTTGGTCGCCGATGGCGGCGGCGCGGCGCATCGGGCCTTCCGTTCCGGTGCTGGAGAGATTTTCCTCCGACAGGCCGGTGACGACGATGGGCAATTCATGTGGCGGCAGACCGTCCGTGTAATGCAGCACGGCGGTGACAGGCAGGTTTTCGCAGCCTACCGGCCCATCAATGACGACGCGCAGGCCCTTTACGGCGGTAAAAGTGTAGACGGCACCCCAGTAACCGCCGGCGCGGTCATGGTCTTGCACTAACATTTTTCTGCTCCTCCCCCGATGGCTTTTTTGGCGGTGGGTATGATCACCGGCTTTGCGGGCTTGGGGGTTTCAAAAAATTCGATCATGCGGCCGAAGCGCTCACGCCCCGCTGTCTGCGCTGCAACGATGGCGGGCAGCGATGCGGCGCCGGCGGCGCCGAATAATGGTCGGGCGGAGACCATGTTGGTAAAGTAGACGGCGGGCGTGCCTTGTTCCTTCGCGGCCTGCACGAGCGGTGTGGTGCCGAGCGCCAGATCGGGTTTTACATCTCGCATGGCGGCAATGTCCTGTTCCAGCGAGGCGCGGTATTGCACATGCGTGCCGCGGGATTCGAGCCACTCCCGGTCGGCGTTGCTCCATTCGGTGCGCGGCAATGCGGTGCCGACATACGGAATTGTTGCTCCGGCTTCCATCAGCAGGCGGGCGACCAATAATTCGGAACCCTCATAACCCGACACGACCATGCGGGCGGTGACGCGGTTGGCGTCCTGGACCGCTTTTATGGCTGGCAGCGCCTTGGCTTTTGCGGCGTCGATGGCAGAGGCTTTAACATCTGCAGCCTTGCCGATGGCTTCAAGCCAGGCGGCGGTGCCGTCCAGCCCCACCGGGGCGGAGCCGACGATGGGCCGGCCGGCCGCGGCAAATTCGCGAATGGTTGCGGTGTAGAAAGGGTGGACGGCTGCAACGGCCGTGCAATCCAGCGCGCCGTAAAGATCCCGCCATTCACGGGCCGGCATCCCGGGGGCGAGCGAGAGGCCCATGGGTGCGAGCAGGGCGGCGACACCTGGCGGGTCCGCCGGGAATAGTTCGCCGAGCAAGGATATTCTCTTGCCCTCGGCAATCGGGCCACGGGGACGGGCGACGGCGCCGCGTTCGGCTTCGGCGCGGGCGTATTTTAGCATCGCGCCGGCCAAAACGTCTTTTGCTTCCGCGTGGGTGGGCACCCCGAAACCGGGGACATCGATTCCGATGATTCTTACGCCGTCGATTTCTTTTGGCAGCAAATCCAGCGGCACGCCGGAGGCGGTGGGGACGCAAAGGTTGATAATGACAACGGCATCGTAATCAGCCGGCCGGGCGGTTTCTCGCACGGCTTTTCGGATGTCTTCAAACAACTGACCGGTGACGAGGGTTTCGGAGTCGAAGGGTACATAGCCGACACTGCGGCGCGCGCCGTAGAAATGCGATGTAAAAGTGAGGCCGTAAACGCAGCAGGCAGAGCCTGAGAGAATCGTCGCGACACGGCGCATGCGCAGGCCGACTCGCAGGGAGCCAAAAGCCGGGCACATGCTTTGCGGCTGGTCATGCGGGCCTTGCGGGTAATCCGCCGCCAGTTTTGCCAACACTTCGCTTTTGCCAGCCGCCTTTGCGGCGGCGATCATCGTATCCTTGCCCCCATGGCAGGAGGCTTCGGCTTTCACAGGCGGAATGATGGCGCCGTCCATATTTCAGGCCCCTTCGTAGACGACTTCGAGGGATGGTTTTTCCACGTGATTGACGCCGCACATATCGGCAAAACTTGCCGGGTCCAGCACCACGTCGCGGCCGACCGCGTCGCCCTTGAACAGGCCGAGCAGACCATCCTGCGTGAGCGGTTTCGGGCGCACCGGCGGAGCTTCAGCGACCGCGAGTCCGAGTTCCTGAAACAAAGCGCCCCAGGGGCTGGCCGAGGTGCCAATGATTTCGTAATTCGCACTTTTTTTGCGGATGTCGTCATCGGCAGGAATGGCCGCGAGGATGGGAATGCCGACCACGTCGCAGAACGCCTGCGCCTCGCCGGTGCCGTCATCCTTGTTGATGACCATGCCGGCAACACCGACATTGCCGCCGAGATTGCGGAAATAATCGACTGCCGAGCAAACATTGTTGGCGACGTACAGGGATTGCAGATCGTTCGAGGCGACGACGATGACTTTTTGGCAAAGATCGCGCGCGATAGGCAAGCCGAAACCGCCGCACACAACGTCGCCCAAAAAGTCCAGAAGAACGTAGTCGAAATCCCAGTCCTGAAAACCAAGTTTGTCCAATAACTCAAAGCCGTGGATGATGCCGCGGCCGCCGCAGCCGCGGCCGACTTCCGGGCCGCCGAGTTCCATGGCGAACACGCCGTCGCGCTTGAAGCAGACATCGCCGATGACGACAGCTTCACCGGCGGCTTTTTTCTTTGCCGAGGTTTCGATGATGGTCGGGCAGGACCGGCCACCAAACAACAGCGAAGTCGTGTCGCTTTTTGGGTCGCAGCCGATAAGCAGAACGCGCTTGCCTTGTTCAGCCATCATGTATGAAAGGTTGGCCAGCGTAAAACTCTTGCCGATGCCGCCCTTGCCGTAGATCGCGATGATCTGAGTTTTTTTCGGACTGACAACCGACGATTCGGCCGAAATATCCGGTTGGATGCGGCCGGTGGATGCGTTCATTTGGAACTCCAATCAATGATCAGTTTCAGGCAGGAAGATGTTTCG
>Ga0116228_10004419_pt1 | contig 12458 bp, 7 predicted proteins | sample S1TSphfallax_2_FD_89694 | JGI IMG/M metagenome (GOLD analysis project Ga0116228, IMG submission 89694) | Host-associated microbial communities from peat moss isolated from Minnesota, USA - S1T2_Fc - Sphagnum fallax MG | ecosystem: Host-associated > Plants > Peat moss > Unclassified | place: USA...
CCAACGGCTTTCTCAATGTATCTTCCTGATTTAAAAAATGTAGATGTAAGAGCATCTCCAGCAGTGCTCAGTATGTAACCTTGCAAAAAAAAAAATTTGCACATACAATTTTTATTATTATTATTTAAAAAAAATTCCAATCCCACACATAAAACTAAAATTGAGACTGCAAATAGGTGAGAGACTACTAATAGCAAACCACCTGGACCAATCATTATGTTTTAGGGAGCACCAGTAACATCATATTTATTACACTCTTCTCTGGCAACGGTTACGCTTTGTCCCTTTTTACCAGGCTCAGCAATCTCTGCAAAACTCCTGCCAAATCGCCATATTTTGACTTTGTTCATCCCATTTTAATTCGCAGGGCACAAACTGATCACCGGTAGGGCTTTTTTTTGTGTCAAATTCATCAAGTAGTCGACTGGCAACCATCCCCAGCATTAATTAGCATTAAATGGCGACTGTCCTAAGTGGGGCTGTAGCCATTTTACAAAAGTGCTGCCACAAGTGGCGACCTAGGAAGTGCCTAGGTCTAGATGTGACAAATTTAATTTATTTTTATTTCGAAAAATGGCGAAAATTCCTTTAAATCACATTTTTTGAGAAATATTTCCCTTTTTTGAAAAAAAAATTTGAAAAAAAAATCTCCCAAAAAGAAAAGAAAAAAACTCTGGATTCACATGTAAAATTGCTCTAAATGTCACTCTAAATGACATTTGTGTTACATGTAAGTGTCACACAACTCTTAATTATGATTAGAATGATGCACATCAAGAGATTTAGGATTGTAAATTCATCCTATGTAGATTGAAAAAGTTATTAGCCTTTTTCCTTCAAGTTTGAATGGTTGTTTTCAAATTCAAGTCAATTATTTTTTTAACATGTCAAATAAAGACTTTTTAAAAAATAGATGCCTCTTATTGAAGGTACATTGTTGAAAATTAATTGACATCAATTCTTTCATTTGTGCCAAAAATAAATTTAAAATAAAATATTTGACATCAATTGAAAATTACAATAAACAATTGATCTTACTTGTTTTCACAAAGCACAAGAAAAACCTTGCCATCTTTTGGTGACATTTTAGAACCTATTGTTTAAATCTTTAATCTTGTTGCTTAGAAATGACAAAAATTTGCCAAGAAAATAAATGGTACATGTAATCCCAATTCCAACATATTTAGATTAAATCCATCATTTTTTCATTTGTGAAATTTTGACAAAAAGAAAGACTAAAAATTTAAAATGTGAAAAGGAAATGATTTGTGGGGTTTTCAATTGTCATACTTCATGCAAAAAATGAATAATTTCAATCATTATATTTCAATATTTTGTTTTAATAGGCAACCAAAAATATTTTAAAATGTTGATTTTTTTTATTTCCTTATATTATGTATATAAAAAATTGGTTAAATCATTGCCATTTCATATACATCACAAAATATTGATTAGAAAAAGGAAAAAAAATAACTAACTAACTAACATATTGGATATAGTTTCATGGGTGAAAGAAAAAAAAGGAAAAATCTTCGTTACGTTTTATTGTAATGAAAATTTATTATTATGTTTTCATAATAATGAAAAATATCATGTCAAATTTTCGTGATGATCAAATTTTTGTAAGTTTAGCATTGATAAAAATGAAAATGTCATTTTGCATTTGCGAATTGCACATAGCTCTTGCTTATGGTTGGAATCCACAAATGTTGCAACCTTAGCTTTGGGCTCGCGACCAAAGCAAGGGCTTACGAAGGTGCGGGCCAAGAATGAAGCCCATGAGTCACATTTCATGCTCTCGGGAGTGGGAGAATGTGAGGGAATGAACCTCCACATTCTCAAATGAGCTCCCACTTTGGGAGTTGAAATCCTAATTGGATTTTTGAATATATAGAAAATGATAGCAAAGGTCAAAACCCATTAGATTGAAAAGTTTTGTATATCATTAGAAAGCTCTTGGAACGCATATGTTTAAATTGGGCTTGCATGACCCATTTGGACACTTAAAACACAAGTTATGGCCAAAAGAAAAGTCGGGACTCAAATTGCCAATTTGACTCTCGACCATTAAAAGTCAATAATCTTCCCAATTTCCTTAAATGTAAGTGATGTGCTACATACCATTGGAAAGCTCTCAATGAGACCTACAATTTTGCTTTAAACCTCATCTCAATCAGAGGTCTACACACAAAAATATGGGCTTCCAATGTCATGGGAGTCCCAATTTCGGAACAAAATGACATCTGGGTGATGGCCTTGTGGTCAGGCACAAAGAATACTATAAGGGGGAAGGTGGTGGCTTCCCCCAAGTCTAGGCCGTGGTGAGTTTTATGAGTCTATGTTTGCTCGTGATTCGTTTATGCATCAAAAGTGTTTTGATTATGCACTAACCACCTCATTGTTTGGTTTGTGCAAGTTCGTGTGAATAAATGAACCGCTTGCCACTTGCCCTAATCCCATCTCGAAACTCTAGCATGCCCTTCTACCCCCAAAGTGCTACGAACCAAGGAGCGCACCCAATCCTTCTCCTTTCGTTGTCTTCACCTTTGAACTCGCAATTGACTCCATCAAGGAGGTTGGGGGTGCATCAATTTCATTTGAAATGAAGATGTCATTTTGCACTTGCGAATCGCACATAACTCTTACTTATGGTTGGAGTCAACAAATGTGGTAGTGGTGGTGGATGTCATCACATGTGTGTCCACAAATGTAAATAAACAATAACAAAATTACCCATCCAACATGTAATTTGTCTCGTTCATCATTCTTTTGTTCTTGACTTCATGTGCTTTCTCCTTTTGTTTCTCTCATTTTTCTTTCTTTATGTGGAAGACCTTAAAACCTTATCCTTATATTATTGTAATTTCATCATCCTCAAGTGGTGGTGGTGGCAACATAGGCTATGGCAACTTGTGTTTTTGAAACATGGTTTTAATTTCTATCTTGCCATAGAAGAGGTGCATTTTAAAGTTTTGTCCATTTCTACGAAGTAGTTTTGAACATGCATTTTTAATCTTATGGAAGGAAAATGTTGCCTTGTTTCAAAAATCTTCTTCACATTACATGCAAAAAAAAGATCCTAAAAATCTACCCAAAATGATTCCTTTTATAAAATTGGTACACCTCTATGAACAAATACTCAAATTTTGACTCAATAAAGTATCCTTCGAAAGGCTATGCCTATGTTATGTGAATGTGCATTTCCAAACTCATTCTCCACCATCCTTGCTTACCAACATCTAGTCCAATTTGATACATAATGGTTTGACCATAATGTGTAGTACTCAAAACCCCAACAAAAACAAATAATGGTTTTGCCCCTATTAACTAAAAGAAAAAAGGATGTGTAACCTCAAGGTTGGAAATTATGTTGTAATTTATGACATAATCCCCAATGCATTAACCCCAATAGTTGGAATCATCTTGTGTCTTGCATTTGTTACTTTTGAAACCATGACAACTCTAGTTTCTACCATTATAAAATGTAAACATGGGACCAAATATTTTGAAAAGTAAACCTTTAAAACCTTGAGCTTTAAACATAACACAACCTTCTAAAGGAAATTGAGGAAATAAGTTGGGCATTGAAAACTCACCCTTTCAACCCAACCTAGAGGCAAGGCCTTCATGAGAAAAAAAAATTTACAATGTCAGACCCATAATATCCAAAATGAAGGCATTTTGTTGGAACTTATGTAGAAATTCATTTTGCAAATGATGGTTGGAAGATGTCCACCTATGTCATTTCCTTCAATATCTTTGACATCTTCACAACCTCCATGTCCATGTCTTAACATCATCTAAGCAATGCAAAAATGAAAAAATCCCTAATGCAATAATAAAAAACAAATCACATTTCCAATCACACACCATTCATTTTTTAATTTAAAGACAAGTAAAGCAACACACAAATGCACCATGAACATCACCACATTGTATACAAATTCATCTACCATGTCTACCAATGTATTGAAAAGGAAGAAAAAATGAATATACAATTGAATTGAACACAAAAACTTAATTTCTAAATAATACAAACATATTGCACGATCCATAACATGCATATATTAAATACATGATTGGTTTCTTGCATTCTCTCACTCAAAGGTGTGAAAAATTGATTTACTGGAAAGTGAGTTAAAATCAAAGTTTCTCCAACATGCATTTTTTCTTGAAATAAAACCAACAAACTAGTAAATGAAAACAATTGGATTGGTTAACTATTGCATGCAATTTACTTTACAAGTTCAATTAACTAAATATTCAAAACATGTTGAAAGTTGATTTTAAAAATCCAGTAAGAATTGTATTTCCAAATAAACGATGTGTTTGACCAATCATATGTCTACTCATAAAGATGTGTAGTTGTCAAAGTTTTGTAAATATTAATTTAAGGTTTGGTAACATGTTTCAAATTCGTCTATCGTGCCATCTAGTAGATCTCATTCTTAATAGGAATCTCACAAACCTTGTTATTTTATTGTTCGCTTGCTAAAACAACAATAATAACACCAACATGGTGTGCAACAATATAGTTGTGATAAAGATGGAAAACAAATCTTTTTAAGGTTCAACATTTTTTTAATGCATATATTGTGAAGATTTGAAAAGGGTATTGAGATATGGAAATTGATTACATATAGAAGATAACCACGTGTGACATAATCAATATAATGTTCCTTGAAAAACTCATTTTTTAATGACCCATGCTACATCCTTTATGACCTCGTCTACCTACTTGCAAAAAGAATAAACACCAAAATACAATACCAAGGGACATATTATGAAACAAAAGGTTTACAACCTTACATCTAAGAAAGATTTGTCAAGCCCAAAGTGAATCAATTGTGGTGTATTATATAGATATCATTTCTTCTAAAATATTTTGTAAATTATGTTAACACGTCTAATTTTAATTTAAATGATTTGCAGGTTTCAACAATCTAGTTTGCAACCTTCAATTTTTAGTCATACAATGAATTAAACTTTTTATTGTTGATTCATACGAATGTACCAAATCATGTTTATGTGATTTAATAGTTGACATTTGCATCACCTATTATTCTTAGGTGTTATAAGGATGTTGAATCATGAAACACATTTATCAATGATATGCATCTCAAACTTTTGCAAAAAGCTTGTTGTGTAGCTTCAAATTGTTCCACAAATATCATCCACTTAACATGTCCACCATATAAACACGTTTTCAATCTCATAAACACTTGAAAGAGTACCACCCATAATTTGTTATGTTACTCATTCTTTCATAAACAACTTTAATACTCAAATCCCAACACATGAAAAATTACATTATGTTTTTTCTTTACAACACACTACTTATTTTATTTGTGATTTTCACCAAAATCTTGTTTGGTCACAAAAATAAAACCTTAAGGTGCATTAACATGGTGTAATACAAAAATTTTGAACCCAAAAAAATCCCATGAAAAATGTTCTTACTCAAAAAATTCAAATTATTAAAAGTCACATTATCGTAAATGTGAACACCACACCAAAAAATAAAAAATCCTATGAATAATGAACATAAGTTTACATGATCATTTTATTTAATGATGAGTTTGGAATTTTCAAAATGTGCAATAGTTCAACCCCACTTGAAAATGAATTCTAACCTTATCTTTCATTATCCTATGTTATAATGTTGTTGATACATTTGCCTACAATTGTTTTTTACCTACTAATAAAACAATGCAAATTGTATTCTCCAAAATATTTACAATATACACAATCTATGGTTTTATTTATTTTATTTCATTTGTAGACTATATTTTCACATTTTCTTATTGCAATTATTGTTTTCTTACTTCCCAAATTTTTTATGATACTTAATAATCAAAATTTGTGATTAGGTTTTTAAACTTAGTTACATATAAAACAATTTTAGTTTCAAAATAATTTCACTATTTCCTCATCAATATGTTTTTAAAATTCAAAATTGAATGTAAAAAACATATGTAGTATAAAATGTAAAAATCCAAAATGAACATAGAAAATTTTGTGGTTCAAAACACAATAGAACTACTTATTGTGTCCCTATTTTATCCTCCAACAACTCTCTAAGTTTTTTTTATGTGTGTAAAATACAATCTCCCAAATATCATCAACTTTTGAAACTACATCCTAAGTTTTTTCCCTCCAAAAGTAATGTGAATCATCAAATTAATGAAATGTCTTCATCCCATCCAACTAGCTAGCCATCTTCATCATGCCTTGTTGAATCTCTACCATTCTCCTAGTCACATTCTACCTTGTTTAATCTCTGCCATTCGCCATGTAGCACATTTGTCCTTATTACCTAGAAACATCCATGATATAATAATGACACTTGGAAATATGCCAAATAGAAGAAGAAGACTTATAATTTTTTAGCTTGCTTTAGACTTCTTGCACATTTGAAATGGAAAAAACCATAAGTCCCATCTATATACATGTAGATAAATGTTTCCCAACTCATTGAATTATTAATTATAAGACATGTAAGAGGTTTATATTGTTTGCATGATGTGGGCAAGGAAGAAGTGATTGGAAATGGATTGCATAGAAAAATCTATTTTCAAATCATTGGTTGCAAAGGTTTTGTGTATTCATAGTTTTTGTATTCTCACATGGATGGGTATTGCGGGTTCATGTTACATCCTATGACTAATGATATCTTGTGAATAACAATGTTCAAAATGTTTGTCCTACACATGTGAGAAAATATCCAACTTTGGCAATACATCCTAAGTGTGCAACTAGTGAAGCAAATCAAGTTTTTGAATTTAATAATTCTAGGAAGATGTAGGGAACAAAATAAAATACAAAAGCAAAGGAACAAACGATAATGGGAAAGAAATTAAACTACGTGATCACATAGATTTTTGTTGGGTTTATGGAATCCAAGATTTAAAGAATGTACTATTGATGGGGATGAAGGAACCACTTCTAGTGGGTTGAACAAACCCGCTAACTAGCAATCGCATAATTCGTATGGGGTATGTAACATCTTTCAACTTTTTCCACCACAAGTAAGGTTGATGTTTTTTCCATTAATGAGTAGTAATTATAAACATGAACATATCCCCAATGGTTATCAAAGGGGGGTTTAGGATTCATGACTATCATTCTTGCAAAAATAAAAGATGCGATTATGATATATAACTACATTTTTCAAATTTTTTGAAAAAATCAAATAACCAACCATATAATTGTTAGTTTTTAGTAGTTAGTTTTTACAAATTGTAAGTTCTTTAAGCTTTTGAAATTACTAAGATGTACAATTATTTGATTTTGAGTTTTCAAAGAATAGAATTGACAATTATTTGATTTTGAAATATTCTAAAAACTAAATTGAAGGTTTTTAAAAAAAATTCAAATAACCATACAACATTGGTTTCTTCATACTTGTAATTGCCCACAAAATTAGTAGCACATGAATCTCTTATAAATGTTCATCATATAGAATAAAAATACACACTTTTGATTTGAAGAATGTAAAGTTACCCAACATCATAAAGAACAACATCCAAATAAGTACATAACCTTTTTGAGTGAAGGGGGATTGTTAGCAACAAACTTTGAAGAACCAAAAAACAATTCAAAAATCAAGCACTAGAAATTGGTAGAATGCTTGGGTATTTTTTGTGTCAAAACTTACAAATATAGTTGAATGTTATTGCCATGTGCAAATTTTTCTAATTAATGGGCAAATTCTCATTTGCCTAGTAATCGGTTGCATGCCAACCAACATTCACTAACTAAGGATTGGTGTTTTTTTGGCGTTATGCCCATCTTCACTATACTACATGTTACATATTCATTTAGGTCACAATGTAATCCAATTAGAACCTTGTGGCCAAGGAAAAGCTTTGGATTAATCCAATGTTAACATTTTTCATAATTAAATTTTTTTGTAATAGTATCATTTATGATGCTATTTGTATTAACTCCTACTTTCATTTTGTGTATAAAAGATTTATAAATTGTATTTTTTTAAATGGCTCAAAATTTATAATATATGTGAAATTATTTATTACTAAATTATTGATTAATTTCCCAAAGTTTTGATATTTGAAATTGCTACAACAATTGCATAAAACAATTTTTTTTTTAAAATTTTGTGTAAATGTTCCTACGTTGTGTTCCAATTTTGAACAACAACATTATACACATTGGGTGATTTTTCCTAAAAACCATTTCATTTTTTCCTGTAGCCATTTACATGGGCATGAAAAGGTACAATACATTTTCAAAATTTAACTTTCTTTTCCTAATAACACCCTCACTCCTTTCCCCTACCCATATACATGGACATGAAAGGCACATGATAATGTGTATTTTTGTGTTATTTTTAAAATATTAAAATAATAATATCTTTTGAATAATATTTTTTTGAATTGCATACATATACATATACATGAACCACTTGAAACCATTATAACACTATGGCTAGGGGAATAGCTCTAGATTTATGGAATGTACTTTAATAACTATATAATGCTTTCAATTTTATTTAAAACTTCACTTTGAAAATGTGAAAAAGAGATAAAAATAATGGTAAAGGAGATGAATGTTTATTAATTTAATAATATCCCCTCCCCCTTTTTTATTTTCTTAATATGTTCCGTTATGGTTTTCAATAATTCATCATTATTTATGTCAATTTCAATTTTGATTTTACAACATAACACAAACATGAAAAGACACATTAACATAACCTTTAACATGTGCCATTTCATGTCCATGTGTCTAGGGGAAAAAATAAAATAGTTATTTTTAAAATACTTAAAAGTAATCCATGAAAAGGCACATGCTATTAGGTTAAGTTTTGATTCCAACTTTGCATCCCTAAATTCATGGATTACATTTGCACATATTGAATGCCTCTTCCTAAAACTACTTCAATTTTTTCCCTTGACCATTCACATCCATACATCTTATATATCTCAATTATAATCAATTATAATATAAAGACAAAATAAACTTACATATAAATTCTCCAAGTTGCATTTTTTAATACTGTGTATGATTGATGTTATTTTCCAAATTTCATTTACATTGACTCATCAAATTATTATTGAATTGCCCAAAAAATTGATATTTGAAATTGCCACAACCATTGCATAAGACTAAATTAAATAATTTCAAATTTGTATGAATGATTTTACATTGTATTCCAAAATTGAACAACCTTATAGGCATCATGTGTTTTGTAACATATATAGTTGTTGCCATGAAAAGCTTGAAAGGTAATTTGCATTTTGATTTAATACCAATAATGCATCAAAATTTATTTTGAAATAATGTTGGAAGACTTGCATGAGCAATTAAATCCATACATTTATCATTTGCAAAGTATTTTAGTTCTAATATGAGGACAAAGAAAAACTTGTATGCATTTTCCAAGTTGCATTTATAATATTGTAAATGATTGATGTTATTCTCCAAATTTCATTTATAATGATGCATCAAATTATTAAAATGTTGTTGAATTGCTCAAAGCTTTTATATTTGAAATTGCCACAATAATTGCACAAGACTAAATGAAATATACCTAAAAACTATTTCATTCTTTTCCCCTAGCCATCTTCATGGACATGAAAAAAAACACATATCATTGTGCCTATTCATGGGTATTGAAATAATAATTATTTTGAATAATAATTTTTTGAATTACATATGAATACACACACACACACACACACATGGGCCACTTGAAGCCACATATTCTAGATAAATCCATAAAATACGATCTATTAAGAGGTAATGATTGAGCTCCAAAACACCCATTATTGGTTAAATTGGACTTGGAACTAGATTTCAAAGGAATCTTCATGGGAGTCTTGGTTCAAAGGCAATTAAAAATTATTTGTTCAATTCTAATTCTAAAACAATGATGGCAAGAATCACGATTCAATTCCAATGTCAATTACAAGACATTTTTGAACCCATAGTTCCAATTATTAAACCATTTTTATTTTAATGTAAAAAATCAGATTCTATACATTTTAATGGTTATAAGTTATAATCAACCATAATCATTAATATCCCAACTTTAGTATAAACAAGTAGCTCATTATGTAACAACTTTGCTCTTTGTGGTAGGTTAAACCAATGTTGGTAATTCTCATTTTCTTGTCAGTTGGTTGGTTTCGATTTTATCTATGGTATAAAAACTTGATCAGATTATAATTTTTTTTTGGGTTGGTAAGAATGGACCATGGTATCATGATTCTTAGTTTTTCCAAACTCATCCAATTTTTAGATAAGGCAGTTATCACAATATATTATAATAGTTGATTTTCACAGCCTGATTATTAAATTTTCCATTAATTAAAATCAAATTTCATTATTTCATTATTTAAAAAAATCACACTCTAAAGATCACCAAAAAAAATGAAAACTTGTAAGCTGTAACAAATTTTTTATTCCAAAATTTACACATTCAATAAATTCATCCTTTTCAAAAGCTTTTTCAAATTATTCAAATTCCTCTTCTAAATTTACATTAGTCTTAATTAACTTTACTAACTTAACAGGGGATCGATAATGTATTCTAAGATCTAATTTTTGTTGACAAAAATCAATTTGTCCAAATTTTTTGATTGTAAACGACATCTCCTAAAACTAATAGTGATTCCATTTAAGGAAAAGATCCTCTCTATCTCAATTTGGGATCTAATTATCCCTAATTTTGTTTAAAATATAAACCAATTGTAAGAAACACATTTTCATGTTTTTTCCACCATTAAAGTGGACATTTGATGTCTTTGACATCCATTTGATAACACATGAAAATTAAAAGCTCTTTAATGATCAATTTCATTGTTGGTTCACTTGTGTTATTTGTTATCTCAAAGATATCCAAATTCCTATCCTCTTCAACCCCTTGGTCAACAATACCCCTTTCAGATTCAGCCAAAGGATGCAAATGAAAATGACATAATAAACATAGGAAATAAAGGTTTATTATCATATTTTTCAACAATGGCCTTCCCTTGCTCATAAACAATAAGTGAGGACACAAGACAAAAGGTTTTAAACCTAGGGTCCAACATTAAAAAAAAACATATTATGAGATTTTTTCCTCATATTTTTTAAAGAAGGAAATAAAAGTATCCAAAACCCCAACAATTTCCTTGTTCATTTTGGAAACCAAACATGATAATTCAAAAACAACATTTGCGTCTTTTTCCATTAAGTTGTCAAAGGTTACAAAATCAATTTCATTCCTAAATTTTTGATTCATGGATATGACAAAGTTTAATGCATCATTTAACAACTAATGACCCTTAGATTGTTTCAAAATACAATTATATACAATAGGGCCAAGGTCAGAATAATCATAGATATTTCATGTCAATGGAGGTGGTATTCTTGTAGTCATTTTCACAATATTTTGTTTGTTATAACTATAGTATAATAACTTTTTTAAGCTTAAAAGCTTCTTGGAAAAGGATAACTTTACTAAACAAATCTACTAAAACAAAAAAAATGTTAAAACTATGTATGAAAGGATTCAAAAATAATATGGAAACATAAAAAATATTCTGCCAAAATAAAAATTTACCTTGTTTTTATTGGAATATTCAATTTCCTTAGGGAAAGACTTGAATTAACACATGCCTAGTTCGATTCTTGCTTACCTTTTCCTGAATTTTTTGACCAAACTATGTAGTTCTAAAAGGCAACTTTGGTAGATACATATCTTAAACCTTTGCGAACTTTTTCATATGCTATTACATATTGGCATGCTTTAGAAAATGCATGACCAAAACAAGCTCCTTGAATTTTTTTTTTCCAAACTGAACACATCACAACTTACAACTGATTTTAGGGTTGTAATCATAATGTTTTTCAAACTGAACACATCACAACTTACAATTGATTTTAGGGTTGTAGTCATAATGTTCAGATTAAATCCCTCATCCTTGACATAAGCAACAATTTTTTGCTTCAACTTATAAATATTTAGTGAATTCATTTTGGTTTAGATGTGGTGTATTATTCAAGATATTTCTATGATATGTGTTGTAAGTGTTGTGGCACCGATAGTTGTAAGCACCGACTTAGGAGCCCACCACAATTTGAGCCGAAAATTTGTGCCCAAATCCTACAACAATACACGTAAGTAGTCTCTTCCTTAGGGGGGCAGAGCCAACAAACTGATGAATTTTTATTCATACAAAGTATTTATACGCTGTATGAATACTTTGTATTTGTACTCGTAGTTTACACAGGCGTTAAGAACACGAACACTCGAAGTCTTAGCTTGCCCCCCCAAACCCTAAAACCCATGAACTGAGGAGAGGGCAAAGCAGATCTCGCTGATCTCGCAACGCAAATCTGAGCTCAGTGCAGATTGTGTGCGCAGTTGCATTAGCCTTGTTGGGTTTTTTTTTTTTTTTTTCTCCCCTCCCTTCCTTTTTTTGGGTTGGTGTGCTATTGCGGTTACGTCC
>Ga0116228_10004420_pt1 | contig 12458 bp, 2 predicted proteins | sample S1TSphfallax_2_FD_89694 | JGI IMG/M metagenome (GOLD analysis project Ga0116228, IMG submission 89694) | Host-associated microbial communities from peat moss isolated from Minnesota, USA - S1T2_Fc - Sphagnum fallax MG | ecosystem: Host-associated > Plants > Peat moss > Unclassified | place: USA...
AGTATTGGTACATTCCGTCGCCAAGTACAACAAACAGCCGTTCTAAGTTGCGACTTTATTAACTATGGGTAGTACCGGACTCGAACCGATGACATCCTGCTTGTAAGGCAGGCGCTCTACCAACTGAGCTAACCACCCGATCTGCTGACTTTGTTTAATCTAGCATAGTAATGGAGAATTTAGCAAGTCTTTTGGCAAAATTGGTTTTCTAATCGACAAAATTCCACAAGACCATATCATTATATATAGTTTCCCCATTTCCATTGAACGATAATGCCTTCTGGCCAGACACACGATCGCATTACTTTGTGGTCTTTGCCATTTGTAACTGCTATAACTCTATCTTTCACTCACAGCAGTAGTATGACTTTACTTGTCGCTAGTGGATTTGTGTTTGGGGGACTCATGTTCGGTCCCGATTTGGATATTTATTCACGCCAATTTCAGCGTTGGGGATTTCTGCGCTGGATTTGGTTACCTTATCAAAGAAGTCTCCGTCACCGTTCTTTTTTATCTCATGGTCCGATTATTGGGACGACGCTAAGGGTAATTTATCTCAGCAGTTGGTTGACAATTTTGGCGATCGCCGTTTTGTTCATTTTCGCCAAGTGGGAAAATATCCCTTTGAATTTGCAGGACTTGAGTGCGAGTATTGGGCGATCGCTCCTTCCCCATTATGGTAAATTATTGGCGCTGTGGGTAGGTTTGGAAGTAGGAGCAATGAGTCATTCTGTGAGTGATTGGAGCTTTTCAGCTTATAAACGCATCCAAAAGCTAGGATTTTGGGGATGGTTGAATCATGGCAAGATAAAAAAACGCCAAGTTATCCGCAATAGTCGGGTGAAAAAATAGCAAGCCATTATATCAGGAATAGGAATATGTCAGAACAGCAGGTAGCTTTACAAGAATTACAAGAATTACAAAAATTAATTGATGTTGTGGCGCAGTTGCGATCCCCTGAAAATGGCTGTCCTTGGGATTTAGCCCAAACTCCAGAAACGTTGATTCCCTATGTGATTGAAGAAGCTTATGAGGTGGTAGACGCGATTAAATCAGGAGATAAACAGGCGATCATCGAAGAGTTGGGAGATTTGTTATTACAGGTAGTGTTACAGGCTCAAATCGCCAGTGAAACCGCAGAATTTTCCTTAGCAGAAGTCGCGCAAGGGGTCACGCAAAAGTTAATCCGCCGTCATCCGCACGTGTTTGGCGATAAAAAGGTGGAAAGTATGGATGAAGTAGAGAAAAATTGGGAAAATATCAAAGCTACAGAAAAGGGACAAACAACCATAACCCAAAAACTTAGCAATAAACTCATTCGTTATCAACGCAGTCTTCCCCCGATATTAGCAGCGATGAAAATTTCTGTTAAATCCGCTGAAGCTGGTTTGGAATGGAAAAATATGGATGATGTCTGGGCAAAATTTTACGAGGAACTGGAAGAATTTGAACAGGCTTTAGCTGAGGAAACGCCCGCGAGACAACAAGAAGAATTAGGCGATTTACTCTTTGCTGTTGTACAAGTTGCTCGCTGGAACAATCTCGACCCTAGTGCTGGCTTACAAGGAACGAACCAGCGATTAATTCAGAGAGTGCAAAAAATTGAAGCAGTTACTAATCGTCCTCTTACAGATTACAGTTCGGATGAATTAGATTCTCTTTGGAAACAGGCTAAAGCTGAAATTGCACAAGGGAAATAGCAATTATTTCATCTTCAAAACAGAAATTTGCCAAATTCTCTCCCGTCATAGCCGCACGGCTAAAACGAGAGAGAATATTTATTCAGCAATATCCTCTCCCTTGAAGATTAGGATTGAGAGAGAAAATTGTTTGGATTGGATTTTTTCCAATTCCGCTGAATATTTCCTCAATAGTAATTACCGGATTAACTACTTTTCCTCTCTCTCAAGATAGATATGAGAAAGATATAGTTTTGGGTTCATTAGAGTGAGAAAAAAGGTAGTATAACTTACTTATAACTACCTTCTTTTGGGATTTTCTTAACGAGCGCCTAAACCTGATCCAGTAGTAGTAGTAGTAGTACCTGTTCCTGTTCCTGTTCCTGTTCCTGTTCTACTACCTAAACCAGCTGCTGAAGAACTACCACCAGTAGTACCTGTTCCTGTTCTACTACCTAAACCAGCTGCTGAAGAACTACCACCAGTAGTACTTCCAGAATTAATCACGGGATTTCCGTAATTAGGAGGTAGAAGTATCAATCGACTATTTACTACATTAATTGATGATCCATTATTCACCACATTTTCTTGCAGAGAAGATCGATTAATTGTAACTGTACTATTACCCAATGCTTGAGTTAGGTCAACTGTAGCATTAGGTAATAAGGCTGAATAACTAATTGGTGTACTCACGATGAAATTATTAGTACCACCGTTACCTTGGATCTTCAGTGAAGCTAAATTACGGTTGATTTGGAAACTATTGGTTCCTTGCCCATAGGTTATGGTAGTAGGATTGTTCGTTCCTAAAACACTGGTTCCTGGGATTGTATTGCCATTTACTGTTTGACTCAATACATTCCCACTAGTGTCTAAAGTAGGACCGATAATGAAGTTATTATTAGCACTTGCACTAGCATCGATATTAGTTGTAGCACTTGTATTAAGAAGAGTAAAGTTATTTGTCCCTTTACCTAGCTTGAGGTCCAAGGTTTTAAAGCCACTGTAGTAAATTCCTTGACCCATCCCTAATCCAGTCAGGCTTGTATCTGTTAACACTCCTGTGGTACTAGATGTATCTTGTGAATCATCGATATTTAGAGTGGAATTATCAGTTGAGGAGCCACCAATAATATTCAGCTTTGATTGAATGGCACTCAGTGCTGTACCAAGACCACCGTTACCAATATTAACAGTATCATTTCCCCCTCCAGTGGCGAGATTAGTCGTGGTAGTTAATGTTGCAATGTTGAAAGTATCTGATTTACCATTGCCAGAAATTGCTAGTGATTTAGCATTAATTGCACCATTAATTGTCACTGTACTACCAGTAGTACTTTGATTGTTGTAATCAGCTTGAATTACGACATTATTAGTGGCGGTGATACTTGCAGTTGGATTGAGGAGGAAATAATTTCCTACCAGGAACGTTGCATTATCTGAGACTTGCACTTGAGCATTAGGCGATATAATCAGACTTGATGCTGTTAAACTCAAATCAGTAGCTTGCACTAAAGCGTTATTGGTGAGCACCAGATTTGTTCCAGATATTGTCACTGAACTGGCCGAACTGGTTGCCTGTTGGATATTGACCGTAGTGCCAGGTGTATTTTGGATGTTAATCGAGCCGCCTGATATCACATTCAGGAGGTTTGATGTTCCTAAAAAGATATCACTAGCCTGGATATTAGTAGTTGTGTTACCAGCGTTAATAGTAATATTGCTTCCTGTCGTGATGTTTTGGGTACTATTTACAACATCAGTAAACTTATAGAGAGCTGTAATTGGGGAGTTTGTTGTATTTGTAGTTTGCTCAATTTTGAGATTGACTTGTCCATTGCTCGCAGTCATTTTGTTCACATTTACTGTGACTGGATTGTTGTCTAAACTCTTAGCCGTCAAGTCTAAGAAGTCAGATTGACTAGCTAGGACACTGAGATAAATACTACTAGAAGGTACACCTGTGGTAACTGGACTGTAACCTTGGTCTAACTGAGCAGCGATGCGTTGAGTACTAGAACCAATACTACCGTTTACAGCTGTCATTGTCAGGTCACGGGTAATAACATTTTCTGTGCTTCCTTGACTGAAAATATCACCACCACTATAAAGAATAGTGCGATCGTGTGGGTTATTGATCACACCAGCCAGAATCAAGTCAGAAGTACCAAAGTTGTCAATTGTGACTACTGTAGGATTAACAGATAGCGAGCCAGATGCAGTAGTAGCAGTGATCGTCTTGCTAACATTAACTTGGCTATAGTCAGGCGCAGAAAGTCCAGTATTCGTCGATATAGTATTAATGTTGTTAATAATCAAATTCTCGTTGGAGTAGTTCTGAATTAACACCGTATCAAATGCTGGATAACTTTCAGAATACTTACCATTATCAGTAAATGATCCACCTGTAGCTACTGCTCCAGAACTAAATGTTACCCCTCCACTACCAGTAGCACTAATATTACCAACATTGATAGCTGTGCCAGTATTAGTAAAGTTGACATTAGCACTCTGTAACGAAGCCTGTCCATTAGTCCCAATTACCAGCACGGGGTTGATTTGCCTTCCTTCCCGAATTACCGTTGAATTGAAATTAGTAACAGATTGATCACTGATATTTGTGCTCGTATGTGGTTTTCCAACATCCATGGTAATGGTAACAAAACCAAGGTTGAGGGACCAAGCCAACTTACTGTGTGCATAGGTTGTGTTATTGAAGCTATTAAAACCAGACTTCACATTCAGTGAGTTAATAGTTAACGTGGAGTTCGGATCTGTATAAACATTTGCTGTCAGATTCATGCTGTTGTTAGCAAATGAGTCTGTGTCACCACCTAGTCCATCGCAATGAGCTAGAGCTGTGGAGTTAGTATTCACATTATTGAACACAGCATCGATGTTCATTGTATCTGCTTTTAGCGATGCGCCAGAATTGATATTAGTTGTAGCTCTCGTGTTGTTTAGGTTGATATTAGATGTAGCGTTGATAACTCCAATTAAACCACCAGCAGTTCCTAAACCCAACGCATTCACATTCAGATTGTCAACTGATGAATTAACTGTTAACCCTCTCGATACCACTGTTGCAGCATTAATATCAGTTTCGTTAACTCCATTGACATTAGCAGTTGCGGTTCCATAAGCAAAAGGTATCAAACCACCGCCATTGGCATTAGCCTTAACACTACCAGTAGTATTACTAGACGATTGAATTAGAGTATTTCCCTGGGAAGTAATGTTTGCCTGATTGGCGATCGTTGTGATGGTGTTGTGGTTAATATTGACAGTTGCGTTAGCTGTTCCTACAGGAATCAGACCACCAGCGGTGCTGTCACTTTCGATGTTAAACCCGTTACCTGATTGGCCATTAATAGTCACATTTCCCGCCGCTTGGATTGTTGCTCCAGTATTAATAGATGTAGTGTTGTTGTTGGTAATAGTGGCAGTTAAATTACCTACTCCAACTCCCACAATTCCACCTGTGTTGGTACTTGCGGCTCCAGTTGTTTGAACGTTTGATAACCCCTGAACTGTCACATTACCTATTGCTGTAATTGCAGCCCCAGTATCTAAATATGTCTTCATCGTTGGCGAAATACTAATGTTGGCTGTGGAACCACTACCAGCGATCGCCCCTCCTGAAGATGCTTGAGAATATGCAGAGAATATCTGATTACCTGGGGTGGGTACAACTATAGAAGCTCCCGATGACAGACTATGCGATGTTCCCGTTGCGGTTGTACTGTCTAGGACTAGATGTAGATTTTGAGTTCCCACACCGGCGCTAGTTAAAGTAACAATGGATTGTTTGATAAAGAAATAATCTGTACCTGAACCAGTTACTCCCGTCGTGTTGATAGTCAGAGCCGGTCCACCAGCTGTTTGGGCTAGTTGGAAACCACTTGCTGTGGAATTTTCCACATAATAAGTTGCGCCCTGTTGTAAGCTACTAGCTACCGTCAGAGACTGGATTCCACTACTTGCAGTTAAAGTAATTACTGGACCACTTTTAGTAGCTGATAGTTGGAATTGGTTGGCATTAATAACATTGACGTAGTAAGTGGTGTTATTGATTAAACCAATACCAGAACCTTGGTATGTGACCGCTTCCCCTGTAGTGAAGCCATGATTTGCTAGGGTGATCGTGTTAGAAGCCGTAGAGGTAAAGTCCTGTGTCAGAGTAGTGTTTAGTGATACAGCAGTGATTTCACCACTTGTTCCTGCGGTAACACTACTAAAGATGATTGCTGAACCGCCGTATGTTGCAGAAAGTTGGAAATCATCGTTATCAACTTTAATTACATAGTAGGTCTGACCACTAACTAACCCACCTAAAGCAGCTCCACTAGAAGTGTAGACCACCTGATCACCTGTAGCAAAACCATGACTAGCAGAATGAATAGTCCCGTTGGAAGCGATCGCTCCAGTGGTGGAGTTAAAGATATTGGGCTGACCGTTAGTATTGGGAATATTCTGCGATGTATCTATCGTAAATAATGCGAAATGGTTTTGGTAAGTAACAGTATCACCATTTTGGAACTGATTACCAGTTGGGTTTGTGGTTGTTCCATTAGTGACGACTTGTGTTTGATTAGGTGTGATGGTTGAACCACTTGCCCCTGTTGTAATACCACTCAAACTAGTAGCTTCAGTGGTCACCGGTGCATTTGGGTTTAGTGTTAGTTGGATAGTGTTGCTATTAACTACTACAACATAATACTTCTGTCCAGAAACTAAACCACCAATACTAGTAGTTCCGGTTGGTGCTTCATAAATAACTTGTTGTCCATTTGTGAAGTTATCTCCATTAGGGAACGTTATTGTATTGTTTGTAGTGTTTACTGTAGCTGCATCAAACGTACTACCTAACTCTATAGTATTAGAATTAACGGCAATAACTGAGTAAGTACCTTGGTTGACTAGACCACCAATGCTATTACCTCCACCATTGGAATAAATAACTGTATCTCCTGTTTGGAGTCCATCATTGCTACTAAAAGTAATAGTATTTGCTGTATTACTAACCGCAGTGGCAGGATTAAATGTTGTATTAGGAGTAACAGGCGCATTACCCAAACTACTAGAGATCGTTACATTGCCGCCAGCCGTAATATTGGTATTAGTACCAACGTAAGTATTAATTATGGGATTAGAATTAACTGCTGAGAATGCCAAACCCACTGCCACTCCTCCATAACTTCCTCCTTTAGTTGCTGCATCTCCCTCTACAGTCACCACTGAAAGTACATTCACATCTTGACTAACGTTGATTGTATCTTGGGTACCAATGTATGCGGAGATTGTCGGATTAACAGTAGCATGAGTATCACCACCATCACCAGAAATAATCCCTCCAGAAGAAGCTTGGACAGTCGATGTTACTAATTCATTAGCAGTCGCAGTCACATTGAGGTTATTGGTATTCTGAATCTGGTCTCCATTCCCTATATAGGCTTGAGTTGTGCCATTTTCCTGAACATTACCAATCACAACTCCCGCAGCAGCAAGTCCATAGGATGCGCCTAATCCTTGTGCATTTAAATTAGAGTATGAAGTAGAAGCCACACTCAAATTAAGGGCTTTACTGACAGTGACATTGTTACCAATATAAGCATTCGAGTTGTTAGTTGAATACAAGTCAGCAACAGCCGCTCCCAATCCCACAAGTCCGGCTGAACCAGCAACCGCTGTCACCTTTGTAGAGTTGTTAACAGACCCAACAGAACCAGTTGACTCAATTGTAATATTACCACCAGATAAGTGGGATAGGTCTCCTACATAAGCAGATGCATTATGTGTAATATTAGCGACTCCTACTGCACCACCTAAACTGATGAGACCGGCAGATAGGGACCCTACTGAAACATTCAGATTGGTAGTTTCAGAAGCATTAACAGTGAGGTTGCCTGAAGCGCTAGCAGTTCCTCTAATAAATGCTGTAGTTCCTGAAACAGGTGCACTAGCACCAAAAATGGCAGCGATATTGTTATTGGTATTAATATTCTGCTTTCCAGTACTATCCTTACCCATACCATTTAAGTCTTGCAGTTGCTTACTTAAGGTATTTTGCAAATCAGAATTACCATTTTTATCTTGCAGTGATTGAGTGTCCTGACTAGACATGCCACTGCCAACATTGATGATTGAAACAGCACCCTGAACGCTTATACCTCCTCCACCTAAAGATACAACGTTCGAGGTAACAGATTTTTGAGTTATCGCCTGTACAATTAAGTCTTTAGTAGCGTTGACTACCGATCCTGGAGAATGGGTCAAATCACTACTGGAGTCTATGTATGCAGCCGTAGTGTTATTCATCGTCGTGATATTAACCCCAACCCCTGCTGCTGCTAAACCGCCTCCTGCTGTACCAGCATTGACATTTACATTACTGTTATTAAAAGCCGTAATGTAAACACTTGGTTGAGAAGCTGAAGCTCCACTCAATGCACTGACATTGGAATTGTTATTCACATAGGCTTGGGTTGTATCCTGGAAGTTATTCACAGCGACACTAGCGACAAAAGCGAATCCACCAGCACCGTGACTACCAATTGTCACCCCAAGATTATCTTGACTAGTTGCTGTGATACCCACGCCGTATAAAGCTTGTGTTCCACCAGTGCCATTATTTGTGGGTATAATGATGCTTTGATTGCCATTTGCTTGAATACCAGAATTATTCACATAAGCATTAGTGGTATTTGCCAGGTTATTCACTGCTATTGTGCCACCTAAACCAATAAAACCAACGCTAACGGTACCACCGTTAGTCACCATAGTATTCAAGGAATTCGCTAATACACCAACACTGCCTTTAGCACTGATATTGCTGTTCTGTACGTAAGCAGAGGTGTTATTATTCATCTGATTCACCGCTACTGATGCACCAGCACCAACAAATAGACCAGCTGAACCACCAACGGCGATTGTATTAATTGTCCCAGTACTAGATGCACTGACTATTACGTTACCCACAGCATTGATGGTTGTATACTTTCCAGGGTCAGCTTGGACATCAGCTGTGACAGTATTTCCAATATTATTGTAAGCTACAGCTGCTCCAACTCCAGCCGCCCCAATCCCAGCACTAATTTGACCGGCATAAGAGTTAATTGTTGATGTATCTGTAGCTGAAATTTGGACACTATTTCCAGCAGAGATTGTGGCATTACTAGCATAAGCAGTAGTGGTATTAGCAATGTTATTGACAGAGACGGAACCAGTCAGAGCTATAAATCCAGCAACAGAAGCTCCTGCTGATGAGCTACCAATTATTCCTGTATTTTGAGCAATAGCATTGACATTTCCTGTGGTGGAGGTAACTGTACTACCACTGATATACGCCTGGGTCGTTCCCGAAGAGTTATTCACAGCCACAGATGCACCGATCGCCGCACCACCAGCACCAACAATTTGTCCCGCCAGTGATTGGATAGTCGCGCTGTTTGTTGCACCTAAAGTTACATCACCTACAGCATTTACAGTTGATTGATTAGTAATATCAGCTCGAACAACATTACTAATGTTATTCACCGTGACTGCTCCACCTGCAGCAAAGGCACCAGCGCCTGCTCCGCCTGCAGCCTTGGAATTAATTGTGCCAGTTGAGGTTGCGCTTAGATTTATACCACCGGATGTGCTTGTAACATTAGAGCCACTAATTTCAGCAATCACTTGACTAGTGATGTTATTAGTAGCAACTGATGCACCAATAGAAGCACCACCACTAACCGATAACTGACCAGACAATGACTCAATGGTTGGTGTATCTGTAGCTGTTAAGCTGATGCTACCCGTGGATTTAATCGAGGAACTACTATTAATATCTGCCTCGATCAGATTAGCAATATTATTCAGGGTGACTGCACCACCAGCTGCAAATCCACCAGCACCACTGCCACCAGCAGCAATAGAGCCAATATACCCATTTGAAGTAGCGCTAAGGCTAACAGAACCAGATGTAACTGTTGTACCACCGATTGCAGCGATTATGCTGTTGGCAATATTATTGGTTGCTACCGCAGCGCCCACTCCAGCAACGCCACTAACACTCAATTGACCAGCTAAAGATTGAATGTTTGAGTTATCAGATGCGGTGAGGGTGACTGCACCAGCCGCTTGTAGGCTAGAGACTCCTTTAGTATCGGCACTAGTGGTATCGGTAATCTTGTTCAGGGTGACTGCACCAGCTACAGAAACAGTGCCGCTTACTGATCCTCCTACAGCAGCGCTCTCAATTGTGTTAGTTGAGGTCGCGCTTAGGGCAATTCCCCCATTTGAAGTGACTTGGGAATTGGCGATTTCTGCCGTAATTTGATTGCTGATGGTGTTAGTGGCTACCGAAACACCAATTGCTGCTGTTGTTCCAGCAGAGAATTGACCTGCTAGTGATTCAATCGTGGAGTTGTCAGATGATGTTAAAGTTACATTTCCTACTGCTTTCACCTGAACAGAATTAGCTATATCTGTGTTAGAGGTATCACCAATAGTATTAATTGCTGCTGCTCCAGCCCCAGCAACTCCTACAAGACCGGCGGCTGCTGATGCTGCTACAGATGTAGCAGTGATAGTAGATGTGTCCCTTGCTGTTAGTTGTACACCACCAGAAGTCGCTGTCAGACCTTTACTAATATTCTGAATATAGGCACTGACATCATCATTGATCTCGTTTGTAGCTGAAGATACTCCAATTGATATAGCAGCACCAATAGCAAATGTGGCAGCGAGGGAAACAGCGTCAGCATTAGTAGAAATAGATGATGTGTCTGTTGCTGTTAAACTGACGTTGCTAGCACTGATACCAGTGGTACCATCTCCATTAATATATGCCTGAACATTTGTGGCAATTTTGTTATCTGTTCCTACTCCAGCACCACTGACAGATGCACCACCAATTCCACCTGATACTGCTACTGAGACAGAAGCAACAGTAGCGTTGATAGTTGAATTCGAGAGAGATGTTAAACTAAGTGCTCCAATTGCATTAATGCTAGAGCTACTGACGTAGGCCAGGACTTCAGATGGAATTTGCGCTAGGTTGACCTGTTGCCAATTTGATGTATTGCCGTAGTCAGCAGTTTGCAAATTAATAGATGCAGGATTGCCAATATATTGATAAATATCCCCTGCTCTAGGTCCTTGGGCAATCAGCACCCGATCGCCTTGATTGAGAGACTTTGTACCACTTCCAGTAGTGTATTTGTAGCTTGTATTGGTTGGATCTATTCCCCAGCCAATTTCGTTACGGGCGATCGCCACCCCAATGGAAGCTGCGACTCCAGCAGTACCACTCACTCCCACTGCTACAGATGCAGCTGCGATTGTCGCGCTAATTGCAGAGGTATTCTGGGCGCTAATGTTAACAGCACCAGCACTGTTGATTACAGAGCCTTGAGTATAGGCGTCTGTTTTAGTGGAGATATTGTTAGTCGATTCAGCACCTGCACCACTGACTCCTATACCTGCAGTGCCAGAAATTCCAGCGGCGAGGGAAGCAGCAACTGCTACAGCATTAATAGTTGCATTAGTAGTTGCGGACAATGACACATCCCCTGTCGTCGTCTTCACGAAGTGGTTGGCGTTCTGGATATATGCTTCTACTTGATTAGTGACTACATTGTGGGCTAGGGCTACACCAATAGATAAAGAAACTGAGGCAGTACCAGAAAATGATGCTGCTATAGATGCTGCTCCAGCATTAGCTGTAATACTTGAGGTATCTTTAGCTGTGAGACTTACAGATTTTGCCTGAATACCTGTTGCTCCATCACCGTTAATATAGGCATAAATTAGGCTACCAACCTTGTTTGTTGTACTGACTCCTGAACCACTACCACTGACTCCAGCAGTACCACCACCACTAACTGCAGCTGAACCAGCACCCACCCCAGCATTGATCGTTTCTTGGGCGATCGCACTTAGAGTTAAAGCCCCAGCAGCGTTGACGCTGGAGTTGAGAATATAAGCCTCTACTTCTGCAGGTAGGCTATTACCACTTTGATCATATCCAATCAAATTAGTCGCAACTGCTGCACCTATGGAGATTCCCACTCCTGCTGTACCACCACCACTAACTGAGGCTGATACAGCAGCGATCGTTGCAGATATCGTTGCCGTATTTGTTGTTGTCAAACTAACTGCACCAGCACTATTGACCACACTACCAGCGATATAAGTAACGGTATTCGTCAAGATCGTGTTATCGGCTTCAGCTCCAGCTCCACTGATTGATACGCCTGCTGTACCTCCAAAGCTAGCTGCGAGGGAAGCAGCAACTGATATAGCTTGAATAGTTGGATTACTATTAGCAGTTAATGTGACATCCCCTGTAGTTGTCTTCAATGAATGGCTGGCGTTATTAATATACGCTGCTACTTGATTGGAGATTAAGTTACTAGCTAGGGATACCCCAATTGACAAAGCAACTCCTGCAGTTCCACCAAAGGATGCTGCTATAGATGCTGCTCCAGCATTAGCTGTAATGCTAGAGGTATCATTAGCCGTGAGAGTGACTGATGCCGCCTGAATACCTGTAGCTCCATCTCCATCAATAAACGCTTCCACCAAAGTGGCAATACTATTCTCTGTACTGACGCCTGAACCACTAGCAGCAACTCCCGCAGTACCTCCTCCAGAAATTGCAGCAGAACCTGCACCTACTCCAGCATTGATTGTTCCAGAGTTGAGTGCTGTCAATGTTAGGTTACCAGGAGCAGTCACACTAGAATTTTGGATGTAAGCCTCGACTTCAGCAGGTTGGCGAGTGCTATCGTTATA
>Ga0116228_10004422_pt1 | contig 12456 bp, 10 predicted proteins | sample S1TSphfallax_2_FD_89694 | JGI IMG/M metagenome (GOLD analysis project Ga0116228, IMG submission 89694) | Host-associated microbial communities from peat moss isolated from Minnesota, USA - S1T2_Fc - Sphagnum fallax MG | ecosystem: Host-associated > Plants > Peat moss > Unclassified | place...
AGCAACTCCTGCCCGCGAAGAAGCCAGATCTGGATGTCAAGGAGTAGAAATTTTTTATAGCTGCTCCTTTAGATCGATCCGCTGTACCAAATGCGAAGCGGATAACGTCCACCGGAAGAGGAGGATCGCGGCTGTAGAACGGAGCACCAAAGAGTCCCAAGTAACGGCTGGAAAGACACGGCTATGGAGAGGAAAAAAGAAGCAACAAAAGCAAACTCTTCTGCAAGCAACAACGCTCACACTACGATCACAACTTCTCTCACTTTCTCCCGCTCTCTTCTTCCTTCCCCTCTCTCTCTCTCTCTCTTCCCTAGCACTACTCGCCGTAAATATTTTTTCAATATTGTTTTTATAAAAAAAAAAAGCAATGTGTTCTTGGTCAATTGTATGATATAGCCAAAGTGGCGATCATCCGTAGGAAGATTTAACCAAATTGGCGATCCTCCATGGGAAATGTAGCCAAAGTGGCGATCATCCGTAGGAAGATTTAACCAAATTGGCGATCGTCCATAGGAAATGTAGCCAAAGTGGCGATCATCCGTAGGAAGATTTAACCAAAGTGGCGATCGTCCATAGGAAATGTAGCCAAAGTGGCGATCATCCGTAGGAAGATTAAGCCAAAAATGGCGATCATCCGTAAGAAGATTTAGCCAAAGTGGCGATCATCCGTAGGAAGATTTAACCAAATTGGCGATCGTCCATGGGAAATGTAGCCAAAGTGGCGATCATCCGTAGGAAGATTTAGCCAAAGTGGCGATCATCCGTAGGAAGATTTAACCAAAGTGGCGATCGTCCATGGGAAATGTAGCCAAAGTGGCGATCATCTGTAGGAATATTTAGCCAAAAATGGCGATCAGCCGTAAGAAGATTTAGCCAAAGTGTCGGCGATCATCCATAGGAAGATTTAGCCAAACTGGCGACAACCCATAGGAAGATTTAACCAAATTTGGCTACAGGTCAAATACGAAAAGTAAATTTTTAAAAACATCCTTTCTACATTTTTGGATAGCTACTTGAACAATTGTATAGAAAATATAGCGATTTTTTTTCTTTAAATTGTGTTCGAATTATGGCTATTGATCATCTCAAAAAGCAGCACTCGATGATGTTAACAGTTTTGATTATTTTTGTTTTTCATTTCGTCTTTCTGGCTATATATATATATATATATTTAGCCATAGCCATAGCCATAGTCATAGCCACCCAAAAAAAGGCTGCAACAAAAGCTACTACTTCTCTTCCCACACTGCTCTACCAATGGATGGATGACTCCTCTATCTATCTCATCCATGAAGGCGTACAGCCGCTATCACATTTTAGTTCACAGACAAAAATCTGTCACACAGCCTGCCAATTAAAATATGCAATTGCACATGCTGCAAAGCTCTCAGAGCCTGCAAGAAAGCTTATAAATCAGACAAAATTACAAAAAGTTAGGTGGAAAATAATAATAATAATAAATTATATATATAATATATATATATAATAATAATAAATAAAATTTCAGTGTACCTTACAAGGACATGCAAGTTTCATCAAAATAATAATAATTAATTTTTTTTTAAAAGTGCCATAAAGAAATTTTTTAAAGAAATTTCATAAGAAAAATATATCTGAAATTTCAAGAGAATTAATCTTATAGCCATATAGAGAGCCTCATATTGACCCAAAAAATAATAATAATAATAATAATTGATTAATTTTTTAAAAATTTGTAGGATTCAACAAAAGCTACTAACAAGCATGTATGCACTTTAATCATGACTATATTATTATATAATTGTTTTGTACTCAATATATTTTTAATGTATTTTCAAACTTGGAGATAGCATAGACACCAACAACAAGGGGGGTGTGTCATAGTGTGTGGCCTTGCCATTTACATTAAAGAAGTATCTTAAGGCAAAAGAAAGAATTATGGAAACTCAAATATTTTCACCATGCAAAAAATTCTAATCTTCAAAAAAATTCCTATAAAAGAAACCAAAATCCTTCAAGATATTATAACTCTCTAACTAAATTTCTCAATTTTCAACATGAGCCAAAATATCATCTTTTAAAAATCCTTGTATAAAAATAGACCTATTATTTATTACCTAAGAGCCAAAATCCCTCAAGCTATACTAAATACTCTATAATGAACCTAAACACAATATCCTTGCCTTCATAGGTAAGGCCAATAAAATCGGCTATTAATTATCAATATTCAAATTTGCACTTGTTCATCATTATGTAATTGACATAGTATTATTATACTATGTTAACATGATCTCATCACAACTAGGAAATGAGTGTTTTTTTCTTTTTTGTGGCCAATTTGTTTTGGAGACAACAAAAATAACATGATAAAATATTGTGTTTGAGGTTTCTTATTTACTATTTTTTGGAAAATAATAATAATAATAATAATAATAATTTGTAGAGACTTAGACCTAGGTAGTACATCTTACTACTTACTAGGTTGTGAACTATATCAAGAATCCTTAAGAAAATCTAGAGTCCACTCTAACACTTTGTCATATGATGTTATAGCTTTTTGGGGATCCTCCTTAGTGAGACTACATAAATATGAAGGAAAAAAAAAACACTTACTAAGATTTGATAGTCCTTCCAACTTTTTATCAATAATGCATAATTATCAAACTACAAATAATAATCAATATAAAAAACAGCCATACATCCGATAATTTTGCCTTTAACAATAATTATCACCAAACTTGTAGGGTCCAAGTACCCCACCCATCATATATCTTGTTTTAGGGTAAAAGTTGTGAGAGTGTGTGTGTGTAATTTTAGTTCAATATGAAGATAAATGTGTACATTAAAACATCACCATTGCATTTTATCCTTTCCAAATAAAAGTGGTTAAGATTTAAGATGCAAAAAAATTAACTTGTATATGCACACATAATTTGCAAACACATGATTCATCATGTGAACCATCCAAAAACTCTTAATGTTTAGGACGAACTTGACAATTATTTCACAACAACTAACTTTGTTGAATTTGTGCCTCCAAAATTTATAGAACAAACACCTCTTTAATATTCCTAGATTTGTTTTGTAAATTTAGTTTTCAACATACACACAAGTCTTGTAAAGCCTTTGTGGATCACATTTCAATCAATGTTTAAGATTGACATGATGTTCATGTCTATTGACCCACCAAAACATCATATTCCCCAAACCTTAAACCCTAAACAAACATGGATAATAATCCTTGATTATTTTTTCTCAAATGTATCATCATTTTCAAATTGATTGGTATGGGATGGATAACCTTTGACACATTGACAAACTTGAAAACCGCTTACTTTAAAAATCAAACAAATGGTGAAATGTTTGATCATCACCTCCAAACTTAATCATATGACACAAGATAATCCAAACAAACAACACTACGAAAAAAATGAATATGCCTTACCAAAATTGGAATTGCCACACATAATGCAATCTAGAAATAATTTTTTGTCAAATCATCAAAATCAACAAACTCCTCCAAGTTGTTTTCAAATTCCTTTTCCATCTCCTCCAACAAATCAACCTCCCTAAAATCATTATTAGATTCCATTGTTACATTTCCTTCTAAACCAAAATAAGGCTTATTTGGCCAATTTTGGGAACCAAAAAAATTTGATTTAAATTATGAATTCCAAGTCAACATCTACAAATCCAAGTTTCAAAATTCCAACAATAGAAAGGAACCGTTTGGCTTTAATATAACTACTAACATACCCAAAATCTAATGAACAAAATGCAATGAACAAAGTGCATGACAATAGGAAACTAAGTTTCATTTGTTATTTCAATGGACTTTTATATAATTCTAAAACCAATTGTAACTTTTAAAAACAAAATAATTTTCATTTCATAGTTACAATCAAATATAAATAAATATGACACATAACCTTTGTCATGCACATCTTTATTAGTTGGTTTGGTTACTCCAAACATTATGTCAAAGATATAAGATTATAAAACCCACCTACCCAATCCTTTTTCAATCTTTTTTTCTATGTGGAAACATGAAACTAAAAACCAATGTTTGCTTGTCCAACATATAACAAAAAGTTATAATTTCTAATTGGGAATAGAAACTTACAAACAAAAAATAAATAAATAAATAAATAAATAAAGTTGGGAGTAGAAAGCTACGTGCTCAATTGTGATGTCATTTATTGATTGTCCCACACCACACATAACTAGACCATGGAGGTTGTTGGGTAATAAAATTTATTGTTCAATCTATCACAAGTCGATGGACTTTATAGTAAAAAAAGGTCAAAAAGGGGATTACAATTTCAAAATCATACATTGTTCCTAAATTGTGGCTTCTTCCCACATCATTATTCACAAAAGACAAATTTCCTTCAAATTGAAATCAAACATTCAAATCAACATCATGATTTTTGCAAAGGCCCAAATATATGTTGTTTGGAATTATACTTTACAAAGTTAATTTTTTTAGTTTTAACATACAATAAATGCAACCTAAAATTATTGGACTTGCTAAAATATCACAACTTTCCAAACAAAATTCATTTTCATTTATCAATTTTCATGCCATAAACTTACATCCAAATAAGCTTTTGTCCATTGCACCTTACCTATCATATATTTTTCTAACCATGTCATATACAAGCTTGATCATAAATTTTAAATAACATTGATATTCATTAGTTGCAAGCCAAAATCACCTTTTCATTGGAAGTGGCATATTAGCAAGCCTTGGAAAAAGGCTCAACCAAAATAAACACTTTATGTTACAACTCTAGCCTTAAGTTCGCAACCAAAGCAAGGGCTTGCAAAGGTGTGGGCCAAGAAGGAAGCTTGAGAGTCACATCTCATGCTCTCAAGAGTGTAAGAGAGTGTGAGGGAATGAACCTCCACATTTCCAAATGAACTCTCAGTTTGGAATCCCAATGGATTCTCGAATCTTCATAGGGCAATTGTAGGGTTAGAACACATTTGATTAAAGAGTTTTTTATATCATTGGAAAGCTCTTGGAATGTAAATGTTTAAAATGGGCTCACGTGACCCATTTGGGTATTAAAACACAAGTTATGGCCAAAAGAAGGGTCAAAAGTCAAATTGACAATTTGATTCCCAATCATTAAAAGTTGAGAATTGCCCTGATTTCCTTGCATCCAGGTCGTGTGTCACATACTATTGGAAAGTTCTCGATGAAGGTTATAATTTTTCTTTAGACCTCACTTCAATCAGAGATCTACACGCAAACGTATGGGCCTCCAAAGTTGCAAGAATCCCAATTTTGAAAATTGGTAGACTTTCACTTAAGAGTCCCAGGACAAAATGACATCTGGGTGTTGGTCCCATGGCCAAACATAGATAATACTATAAGGGGGAAGGTGGTGGCTTCCCCTAAGTCTAGGTCGTGGTGAGTCTTGTGAATGCATGTTTGCCCATGGCTCATTCGTGCACCAAAAGTGGTCCAACTACGCATTAATCAACTTGATGTTTGGTTTGTGTAGGTTCATGTGAGTAATTGACTTGCTTGTCAATCTGCTTAGTCCCATTTCAGAGCTCCAGCGCGCCCCTTTATCCCTGAAGTGTTGTGAGTGAAGGAGTGCGTCCTTACTACTTCTCCTTCCATTATCTTCACCTTTAGACTCGTAGTTAAGTCCATCAAAGAGTTTGGAGGTGCATCAAAGGGGGGACTACCAAGAAGCATTTAGTGGTCACCAAGTGGTTTGCATATTAGAATATCAAGGACCACTTGATGGACCACCTTAGAAAATTAAATGAATACCCAATTTTTTTCAACGTTAAAAAAAGAACATTTTGGAAATTTATTTTTCACTATACTATTTTTGTATTTTTCATTATCTTTTGTAATATAGTTGATCATGAGATGAACATTAGTTTCTCATTGATGTTTTGTGTGTAAAGTTTGAAAAAAACCATTGAATGATGCAGAGGAAAGGAAAGGAATTTACTTTTTGAATGCAAATTGAACACTTGATTTAATTTGTTGTGCAATTGTAAAAGGTGAGCTTGAGTAGCTTCATCAACAACCTTTGGTAAATTTATGTATTATTGTGCCTTCAAATATTGATCTCCTTTTTGTTATTACATTCTTGATTAAAATAATAACACATTAGCTTCCATTATACACCTTAAGTTGTTCATATTCTATTTTGAAATTGTTCCCAAGAGCAATAACGTTTCAGTCAAATTCGCCTTTTCTATCTACAATCAACAATTGTTTTTCATCTTTGTTATCCCCTATTCCCTTTACACCAATGACAATGGTAACAATGGGAACAAACCTCCGACTTTGAATAGAAATTATGAACTTTCTAATGGAATCCATGTGGGAAAACATGAGAACCATCTCAAGTTGGAATGAAGGAATTGATGACATAGTGGTTATGGATTTAATTGTAATGACAACATGCATGTCACCTTTCTCAAAACCCCTTTTGGATTTTAATTTAATGTTAAAAATTTCCACCTTCACAAACATGTTTTTTTGCAAATGATGTTCATGCATTTCTATATGAAGTGATTTCACCTTCAAAGTGATTGTGGTAAGAGTTGTTTTATCTAACAAATCACAATGCAAATATGCATAGCTTGGATCTTCCATGCTCCTATTTGCAATTCAATCAAAGGTCCCATACCTATTAAATACCTTTGCTTCAAATGCAACATCTTTAATTTTAAAATCCAAATCATTCACTACAACAATTAGTCTACCTTCTTTCACTAAAACATCAACCATTGTGCAAATTTATTTTTTTACCAAAATGAATTTGACAACTAACAAATGAAGTAGCATTTGGCAAAACCAACAGTTGCAAAAATGCACACTTGGTAATACATACATTTGTAAAAACACATACTTGCAAAGGAAATAAAAAATAATCAATAAATGATGAAAGCTTAAACAAAACACATTATTGTTGTGAAAAAAAAAACAACAAACATAAAATGTTACATTTATATGGGATAAAAGACCTAACTTAAACCCTATACTTAACTTTAAACGTAACCTTAAATCTTTTTCTATTTTGTATTAAGTTGAAGTAATTTTAACTATGGTTGATTTCAATTTAACAATAAAGGATCATATCCATGGTTTGGTGGCTAATTTATGTTCTAATAATGAACAAGACATTAATACCCTTGGCATTTTATAAATTTTAGTTATTGACTTTCAATAACTTTGATTATGATAAAACATTTACCATCTTATAAATTTTAGTTATTGACTTTCAATAACTTTGATTATGATAAACATTTACCATTAACCATGAATATTGATGAACCATGGTTTGGCAGCTAGATTGTGGTCTATTAATGAACAAGACATCAATACCCTTGGCATCTTATAAATTTTAGTTATTGACTTTCAATAACTTTGATTATGATAAACATTTACCATTAACCATGGTTTAGCAATTAGATTGTGGTTTACTAATGAACAAAACATCAATACCCTTGGCATTTTATGAATTTTAATTATGCATCTAATGTTTACACCTGAACTTTAAATATTTCAACCTAAATTTGAAAGATATTAATACATAAACTTTTTTTTTTCTCCATTATTTAACCATTATTTTTATTTTCATTCAAATACATTATTATTTGTTAAACATCAATTTTTTTAATCATGTAAATAAAAAAAATTAGACACACAAAAAACTCAAAATTGATTCCCCCCCCCCCCTTTTTTGGTTAAATGTACTAAATGTTTAGTTTTCAACAATTTTTTTTTCTTTTTGTTAATTTTTAAAAATATATATATTTTGATATTTTTCCATTCCCAAAAAATATATAATAATTAATTTATATAAAATATATATTAAAAAAAAATCTTCATTAGGTCACCATATCACAAAAGAAAAAAAGATTAAAAAAAAATACCCACCCCCTTTCTCTAACCACCCCATCCCACACCACCAAAAAAATAATTCCTTGAAAAATTTAAAAAAATCCACCTTCTTACTTTGAAAAACAACCAAACTTCTCCCTCCCATGCTACCCAAGAAAAAAAACTTTGGGTTAGTCTCCATCACTTCTCCCAATTGCTTAAAAAAAACCTCCTTTGGAAAGGGGTGGAATTACCCCATCCTCCCGTCCTCACTGAACAAAAACCCTTTTGGAAGAGATTTTTTTTTTTAACCCTTCATCCTCTTTTCTTAAAGCTCCACTTACAACTTGTAATTCTTTCGATTTAATTATTTATCCATTCCTTATACCCATTGAAAGCCCATAATAAAAAACAAACTTATGTGAGAGAAAATAAAATAAAATACCTTAACCCCTTTGCTCTCCTTAAATTTTCACCTATAAAGCCCATTGTACCCCCACCCAACTTTATAAATAAATTGTGTTTGCCTCATGCATGCTTGTTAAAACCTAAAATCATACATGCAGGTAGTTTCAACCTTGGCAAATAATGAAAAAATTCAACCCACTTTTTATACTTATTGAGGCTGAAGGCTTTTTTTTTAGTGCGCTTCTTGAATAAAATAACACTAAAAAAATCAATCCAAATATCATTTTTAGTTATATAGAAATGGTAACGGGGATCTTTAATCTATGGAAGACCTAAATAGACCTTACATATTTTTTATGTAAAGAAAAAAAATTTACGAAATCTTTTTGAGATGAAATTGAATATCAAAATGCTTATAGGCTCATAGGGGTCTAAGGAGTAGGATTTTAACCTAGTTTTGTGAACTACTATCTTAAGGCAATAATAAGTTTTTATAACATAAAAGGCAACAACAATATAACAAAAATTAATTTCATTATGATTTTTGTTATTAAATTTTCATCAAAGTCTTATTGAAGTTTTTAAAATAACATCAGATAAATAAATAAACATTTATATCTCAAAAACGAATTTTATATTAATTTTTAAATTGATGGATTTTATTTTAATCAATTCTTGCATAATTTTTCAAATCTCATTTTAATAAGATTTGAAGGAATTGAAGCTAACTATTTCTATGTTTATCAAACAAATTTCATTTGAAAAAAATCATATGAATTTTTTGTTACATTTCATAGTGATACGAAACCTCTTGATGCAAAAAGGCAAAATGACAACCCTAAAAAAATAAAAATGATATAGAGACATGATTAAATCAGTTACCCAACATTCATATTTTGAGGAAAAAACCCAACAAGTAGATGGGTAAATTTCAAAACAACCCATCAATTGGATGGGCGCACCCAAAATCTACACATGCCTATCCATCCATTAGCTTGGGCCAATAAAAAGCTCATACACAAACCTATAACATAATCCATTCAACCAATTATTGATTCTTCGACCTCTATAACCACTCAAAAGATGTTCCCACAATGCCCTTTGTAGGAGAGAGCTAACAAAAGTCAGATAAAGAGCTTATGCAAAGAGGGCTCATGACTACAAAATGACAATCAATGATAGCAAAGAAGACCTAAGAAAATAGCTCTCTTGCCACAAATTGGTAACCATTCTTTCAGATTCAGGCCCTACCCTGTGCCAACTAGGTTTTAGGGTTTAGGGAAAACCTAATTGGCACTAGTTAGGTACGTATCTATTAGCCTTGTTTTAGGTCTCGAGGTCTCAATTGGCTTTGTCGATTCTTGCTTCCCGCAAGTGTCCAGTGTATTAGGGTTTCTCCTTTCGGGTGGGGTTTGTCAGCCGGCGGTTTCAGGAGGGTGGGATAGGGCCGAGGAGGAGGAGGAGCTATGACGAGCGCCCTGGACATGTCCCTGGATGATCTTATCAAGAACAACAAGCTGGTGGGCCGTGGAGGTGGAGTGGGAGGTAGAGCAGGCCGAGGCGGTGGAATGCGAGGGGGAGCGGGCAACAATGCCGCGGTGTCTGGTGGTGGTGGCACCACGGGGCCTGCGAGGAGGCAAGTCACGCGATCGGCTGCTCGGCCTACTCCTTACGCCACAGCCAAGGTAAGCAGATACAAGGAATCGAAGAAGAAGATTGCAACGGCGTTTGGACTTGCCCCACACTGTAGCCGATTTTTAGTTTATTTGCATCCTCGCTTTCTCAAATTCTAGCCATTCTTTGTTCGTGCTGAGAAAGGAGTAGCTGGAACCCTACATGTCGTTGTCGGGTGATTCAAATGAAGGAAAAAAAAAGAAAAGAAAAAGTATGAAAGGACAGTGCAGAGCCTCAATCGTAATCCATGTTTGCCAGGAATTTTGAGCTGCTACATTGTCCCTTTCATGTTGTTGATCCATTCAATCTTGTTTTTTTTTGTCAAAGAAGAAAAAAGGGGAGCAAACAATCGAAGAAGGTACTGCAGCGTGTCTTTGCAGGTTTCTTCATTCCATGCAGTCTCTCAATCCTAACATATCTTGTTTATGTTGGCGAAAAGGAAAGCAGAAAAAGAAGAATTGTGCTGTGGCATAGACCTAGCCAAGGCCATACGCCACAGCCAAGGCAAGCATCTGGCAGTATTCCCTCCTCTTTGTGTATGCACACCCTATGTGTAGGCCTCTCTATACCTCGGCTTAGATGCTTGCTTGTACAGGGACAGGCTAAAATGAAATGAAGCTCACCCTCACAAGCTTGTTGCAGTTTGAATGAAGATACTATTGACTTTTTCAATTAACAATGTCTTTTTGAGTGCTAGCCAACATGATGACTGAGTCTTGCTGTTGTCTCTTGGAAATGCGACAGAAACTCAGTACACAGATGTTTTAAAATAGTTTCCACTAAAATTTGTGCCAAATATGTAGTACTTGTCTTCACCCACTGTCTGAGCTGGTGAAGTTAGCAGGTAGTCATGGCACCTTGTCACTGTTATCTGTGATGAAGGGGGTCTGACAGTTTACAAGTGGCTCTCAGAAGGTTATGATTGCACCCTTTGTTGTGTTACCTTCAAAGTATTGTCATGGAGATTCTTTGAAATCTCACTATTCTTGTGTGATTACAGAGAATGTAACCAGGCACACACAGATAGAGGAGGCATGGAAACCCTAGCCGAGGTTGGCCATTTTATGACAACAAATGGTGAGGAGAGAAATAATGTTGCATTGGCTCAACCCTGACCATAATTGATATTCTTAATTAGATGATGAAGAAGCTAGGATTAGAGGCCACAGTATCCCTAGCCATTCTTGGCTGTTTGAGAGAAAAAAATGGCTTTGTTTAGACTATAACTAAAGGTTATGAACAAATGAAAGGAGAAAAATTACACAGCAGTCTGTAGCACTAACAAGAAATGACTATAACAAGGAAAACGATGCAGTATATTGCCTTCGCTGTTCTTGCTTGTGAGGAAAGGAGAGCAAGAAGAATGATTCAGTGTCTGCAGTTGGTATCTTGGTTCAACCCTTCAGGTTAATCTTGAGTGCTTACCCCTTTTGTCAGGGTTTTACTTTGTCAGAAGGAAATATAGGTAATAGAGGAAGCCTGCATCAGCTTATTGAAATAGACCATGCTCCAAGAGCATTTCTTCCAAAGTGTGTAGTGAAGCTGAGAATGCATCCAAGACCTTTGACAGGCTATGTAATACCATATAATGGATATGGTGTTTGGCTATGTCTTCTAGTCACAGCCTTTGTGTTCACCATTACAGCTACTGTCTCCTTTTAGAGGTTGTAACTATGACACCCTGTTTACTTTCTTTTCCCTCCTAGGGCTTAAGGAGCCTTGAAGTTACTACACTGTAGATGACTTGTTGACTTTCTACCTTTGAAAAGACCTAGACCAGATGGTTCACACTCACATAAATCCAGTACTGAGCATCTGCCATTTCACACACATGGTGGAAGTGTGCAAATTGATCTGAAGGTTTGGCAATGTGGCTGCACCTTCTGCTCTTCTGCCTGGCCAATCAATCTCTGTAACTTTCTGTGACCATGGATGTTGGTCTGTGAATATGCTTGCGCTGATAACCATGTGACTTGTGTGTACTCTTGTGATTTGGTGGTGATGACAGCCTGTGCACCGTGCACCAACAGATTCTGCATGGCAGCATGATTTGTACAACGATGCCACAGCTGTTGCACCATCCTCCAGGTCACTTGGAATTGAAACAGGGACTAAGCTTTACATCTCCAATCTTGATTATGGAGTCTCCAATGATGACATAAAGGTCAGTCTCATCACCAGCCAGACATTTCTCAATACTTGAATTAGTATCCAAATCGCTGGAGGCCCAAAAACTAGTTGTTATGTACCTCTTTCATTCCTCAATTGGAATTTCATATAGCCTGTAAAGAATTTTTGAACTCTGTGTCAAAAGTACTGGGTACAGCTGCAGAGTTTGTGTGACAATCACAGTTATGTTCCTCAGTTGAGTTGAAGAAATGCTGAAGGCATGTTGGATTATTTACAACTTGACGTCTGAGTCTTCCCATTGCTTCTGGAAAGGCAACAGAAACTCAGGACGCAGATTGTGTATAATGGTTTGCCCAAGTTTTTGGGAAGATTATTATATGCTTATCTACACCCACTGTTGGGAG
>Ga0116228_10004423_pt1 | contig 12455 bp, 3 predicted proteins | sample S1TSphfallax_2_FD_89694 | JGI IMG/M metagenome (GOLD analysis project Ga0116228, IMG submission 89694) | Host-associated microbial communities from peat moss isolated from Minnesota, USA - S1T2_Fc - Sphagnum fallax MG | ecosystem: Host-associated > Plants > Peat moss > Unclassified | place: USA...
AAAAAAATCCAACTTTTTCTCCTTTTTTTTTTGTTGTTTTGTTGAGAACACGAAAAAGACAATTGTTCCTTCGTTTTTTTTTTTTTTTTTTTTTTTTCTTTTGGTTATGAAGAAGATGACAACAACATCGTCATTGTGTCATTGTCACCCTCTTATGTAATTTTGCAAGCGTGAGAAAATGATGACAAATAGTAATGCTACTCATCGTCATTATGTTGTGGTCTTGTAGCAAAGAAGAAAACAACAACAATGTCGTTCTTTTTTTTTTTCTTTTTTTTTGCTACGAAGAATATTACGATGACACCATCGTTGTGCCATCATTATCCTCTTATGTTGTTTTGCAAGCGTGAGAAATTGATGTCAAGCAACATTGTTGATCATCATCATCATGTTGTGGTCCTGTTCTTGCAAAGAAGATGATGACAATGTTGTTGTCGTCTTCTTATTTTTTTCTTTCTTTTTTGTTGTGATGAAGACGACAATGACATGGTCCTCGTGTCGTTGTCATCCTCTTATGTTGATTTGTAGGTGCGAGAAAATGATGATGTTGTTTGTTGTCATTATGTTGTGATCATGTTGCAAAGAAGATAACGATGGTGTTGTCATCACCTTCTTTTTTTCTTTTCTTTTTGTTACAAAGAAGATGATGAGGACATTGTCATCGTGCCATTGTCATCCTCTTATGTTGCTTTACAGGCACAAAAAAATGACGACAAGCAGTCTTGTTATTCATCGTCATTATGTTGTGGAGATAATGTTTGTCGTTCTTTTGTTATCCATAATGATGAAGAACATCAGTGTGGTCTTACAAGAGCAAAAGAACGCCATGTAACAACGATGAATAGCAGTGTTGCTCATCATTGACCTTTTTTTTTTTTGCAGTTGTAAACCAAAGGTGACAATGATGAACATTGTTGCGCCCATTGTCATCTTTTTTTTTCACTTGCTACTTGGAGATAGTGGTTACACTCTTTGTGGTCCTTTGCTTTACATCCGTTGGAAAGCTAGTGGTTGTATCCTTTTTGTTTTCTATTGCAACTAATGGCAATTTTGTTTTTATTTATTACTGCAAATGAAAGAGTGGAAAATGAACTACAAATTAAAATAATATTGTGTTGTTTTTGTTTTTGGTAAATGCAAACTCGAAAAAAACAAAGAATGTTGGAACATATCAACAAGTTTGAGCAAAAGTTATAGATGGCATGGGAGGTGTCACAAATGAAAAGCATTTGGAGGTTGGGGTGATGGGACAACAAGCGAATGTTGAGAATGTGGTTCCATTAATTCCAAGTGAGATTGTTGGGGAGGAGCAAATGGAAGTGGGTGAAGACATTGGGGAACCATCTAAAGGAGATGTGGATCAAATTGAGATGGATTTGGAAAGAATTATTTTGATGATAGAGGACCAAGAAAATGTAGTTTTTACTACTCCATTGTTAGAATAAGAAAATGCAAATGAAGATGTTGAACTTCATGCACATATTGATGGAGGTGACAAAGCCATGGAATTTCACTTATTATAATTATTACCCCACCCATCCTCTCAAGTGGAGAGGATGGGTGGGTTTTTTGGGTCAAATTTGTGATTACAATACCTTATTTGATTGTGGTCCTTAAACTTTTACTTGCCCCACCTTCCTTTCTCCATGTGAAAAGGTGGGTGGGGCATTTCTTTTTGGTCTAAATCTATAGGTAATATTCTTAGGTTTTGTAAGTGATATTATTATTTTTAGGATTTGTTTCATTTTATGCAAATTTCAACACTGGAGTTTGTCAATACCCTCATCATGTGTTTTTGTTCTTTTATATTTATGTGCAATACCCTCATTTTGTGTTATAATCTTCTATCTATCTATGTAATACTTTCATTGTCAAAGGGATAACTTTCATTTAGAATATTAAATCTCACATTAAGTTTTTTGTTTTTATTTTTTGATTTAAAATGTGGTTGCCCTTCCCTTTAGTTGTAATAGATGGTGTCCATTGGACAAAGGATGGGCCCAAATTTGCTTGTAGGGGTGATGGGTGTGATGCATCCTATATGGTGAAGTACAATTTGGTATGGCATTTGTAAGCATGCCACAATGTGACCAGGGAGGTGAGCAAGCCTGGATGCCCATCTATTCAAAAAGAAGGCATGAGGCATGAGGATCATGTGGCCATGAATGTGCAGGTCTTGAATAACCTTTTGACCTAGTTTCGGCATAATGAACAAAAGGCAATCGCTAAGGCTAGGAGTCATGCAAACCTAGAATGGGATAGGCTCCAAGTTACTTTTGTATTACACACATGAGTTTCCTAAGCCCACATTCATTAAACTAACTTCTAACCACATTTTTGGCTTCTTGGCATGATTGCATGGGGTGTGGGGGCCATCCCCCTCAACACATAGGCTAAGTTAGAGTGCGATGAGGACCTTGCACTTGTGATTTGAGCGACTTGAATTGGGCATGCAAAGGCCCTCAAAGGCATTTTGATGGAATGCAACTGGGAGTTTGTATCGAATAAGACGATCTAGCATAAGGAGATTGGCCTCCTTACGCAATACCATGATTAAAAAATTATTCATGGTTGATAAGTTTCTAACAATGTCATGTTCAATTTTATTTGAATTACAAGTTTTAGGTTTCATATGCAATACTTAGTATATTGTGTTGTTTGTTGGGGGGTTTGAGGCACTACTAATGACGCGCTTTCAAGCTCCTTGATAGACTCAAATGTGAATTTGAAGTGAAAACAACGGAAAAGTAAAGAGTTGGGGCACGCTCCCTGGCTCGCAACACTTTAAGGGTAGAAGGGCGTGTTAGAGCTTCGGGATGGGACTAGGAAGAATGACAAGCAATCACTCACTCACACAGACTTGCAAAAACCAAACAACAAGTTGGTTAGTGCAGAACTATAACATTTTTGGTGTTAGGACGAGCCACGGGCAAACTCGGACTCACAAGATTCACCACGGTTCAGACTTGGGGGAAACCACCACCTTCCCCCTTATAGTAAACTTTGTGCCTGGCCACGGGATCAACACCCAAATGTCATTTTGTCTTGGGACTCCTAAGTGGGAGTCCCGAAATTCCCACAGCTTGGATTCTCGCGACTTTGGGGGCCCATAACTTTGCGTGCAGACCTATGATTGAGATGAGGTCTATAGCAAAGTTGTAGCCTTCATCGAAATATTTTCAATGGTATGTGGCACGCCACTTGCATGTAAAATAATTGGGATGATTCGTGACTTTTAGTGGTCAGGAATCAAATTGACAATTTGATTTTCGACCTTTCTTTTAGCAATAACTTGTGTTTCAAGTGTCCAAATGGGTCATGTGAACTCATTTTAGACATTTAAATTCCAAGAGCTTTCCAATGACATAAGGAACTTATGAATCTAATGGTTTTGACCCCTGTAATTGCTTTCTGAAAATTCGGGAGTCCACCGGGACTCCAATTCCCAAAGTGGGAGCTCACTTGGGGGTGTGAGAGTTCATTCCCTCACACTTTCTTGCACTCCCGGGAGCATGAAATGTGACTCTCGGGCTTCATATTTGGTTCGCACCTTTGTAAGCCCTTGCCTTAGTTGCGAGCCCAAGGTTAATGTTACGACAACTAGGGAAGTGTTTGTGACTAATGTTGTGGACGCAATTTTGGCCAATTACGGGGAATTTATGTGATGACATGCCCATGATGCAGAGGTTGCATCAACACAGTACAAGAAGGCCAATGGGATCCCATCCCCTTTAAGTAGTGATACAAATAACCCATAATTTATATTAATTTTGATTAAGGTATTGTTTTGGTTTTTAGGATTTAGGGTAGCAATTTATTTTTGAGGCAACCATTATGACATGTTCCCCATTTTAGGGTGGGGTTATTTTGAACTTGGTCATTTTTTGCACATTTTTATGACACGTCATTCATATATAAAGCATTTTCCTTTCATTTTACATCATCTTGTGTTAATAGTTATAAATACATTTTTAGATATTCTTATATGTATGTTTGATGAAATTATCAAAAAAATGATTATAATCTTGCACTCAAACTAAAAAATTGTCTATACTCCCAAAAATAAGAAGTTCAAACTTAGAAGGAAAGTAATACCCTCATGAAGGTACTCTATAAACACCATGAATTGAATTATTTTGGTCGAAATTATTGGAAGGGTATTGCTTGCACCCATAATTATTCAATGCACATGCAATACAACTTTTAAGGTATATTAGAAATCCTTTGGCTCCATAAAATATCCAAAGATTCTTAGAGGGGTATTGCATAACCATACCAAATCCTATAAGGAAAACAATACCCTATTTGGGGTAATCTGCAAACACCATGGGGTCCTAAAGGGGTATTGCATTACTTAAACAAAACCTAGAAAGAATGTAATACCTTCGTGAAGGTAATCTATAAACACTATGGATTGAATTATGTTAGTTCAAGCTATTAGAGGGGTATTATTTGTGCCCAAAATTATTCAATGCATGCACAACACCTTTTTCAAGGTATATATATATATAAATTGGGTTCCATCATATATCTATTGAAACATGGATGGGTATTGCATAGCCATACCAAAATTTAGAGAAGGAAAACATTGCCCTATTTGGGGTAATATGTAAACATCATAGGCTTCTGGAGGGGTATTGCATTGCCCAAACAACCTAGAAGGAATGCAAAACTTTTATGAAATATCTATAAACACTATGCATTGAATTATATTGGTGTAAGCTATTGGAGGCGTATTGTTTGTGCCTAGAATTACTCAATGCATATCTCATACCTCACTTAGGGTATATAAAAAATTGTTTAAGCTCCATCACATATATATAAAACTTGGAAGGGTACTACATAGTTAGACCAAAACCTAGAAAGAAAACAATACCCTATTTGAAGTAATCTACAAACACCATGGGCTTAATTTTGGTTTGAACTATTAGAGGGGTATTCTTCATGCCCATAATTATTCAATTCACATGCGCTACCCCTCTTAGGGTATCCCATAAAACCTTTGGGCTCCATAACATATTTTTTTGAATTTGGAAAGGTATTGCATAGCCCTAGCAAAACCTAGAAGGCAAGCAATACCTACATCATTTTGGGGTAATATCGTAAACCATGAAAAAAAAAAGTTAAAAAAAATATTCATTCCATGCTCATTATGTGATGCCAAACATATTGATTCAAGAAAATGAAGGTATTACAAAGTTCTTCATATTGATGTTAAAAGGTCCATATAAACAAATTTATGGAATTTAAATGCATTACCTACATCATCTTAGGATATTTGCATTCACCTTGAAACTTGGAAGGGTATTCCATAGCCATAACAAAACCTAGAAGCAATACAATATCCACATTATATTGTGACAAATCCTAAACCATGGTACAAATGAAGGTATTGCAATTACACATCAAAACTTTGTTGAAATAAACCTTATGCCATCAATGTGGCCAATATTGCAATACTTTCCATGTACATATACCAATGATTTTGCAATGGTCCATTTATGAGTTTGAAAATGTCTTTCCACAATATTTTGAGTATACTTTAAAAATTTAACATAATTTTTTAATTAAGACATTACATATTTAAGAATGTAAAATTTTTAATAAATCCACACACTAAGAAATTAAGTATATCATTATTTCATATATTGTAAGATGAATTTTACATATAGTTAGAAAATTACACTGACCATACGTACATAATATTAAGTACTTATGTTTTAAATTGCAATTAAAACCTTTATTCCTATACCTTAAACCCTTATTGAAGCAAGTTAGGGTTTTTGGTAAACGATTTTCTTATGTTCTACAAAAGGAAAAAATGGGGTCATTATTGAAGCCAAATATTCGCCAAAAAAAAAAAGATTCACAAACACAAATTACACAAAATTAGTATTCAATTACATGCATTAATAAAATATACAATGTTAATAACTTATTTTTGGGAAAATTTTCTTTTATTTGAAAATTAAAAAACACCACAAACAAATTACAATATACATAACAATGGGTTTATATGTATTAACCAACTTGCATTGTTCCATTAATGAATTATTGTCGTTTATGATGTTGAAAATGTCTTTAAAGTATATTCAATGTTTAATTAAAAACTTTACCAAATGAAAATAGTCAAGCATATATTATATCTTTAGAATTATGAATTCTGCAAGCTAAGTTTTTACCTCTCCTTTAGTTGTAATAGACATTTGACTAGAACATCTTGCTTCAAATTAAATATTTCAAATAATTAAGCAAAAAGGTGCATGAGCTAGGAGTTTGTGCAATAATCAAGAGGCATGTGTGTGCGAGGTGGGAGTTGAAGGTCCCAAGAATGAAAATGAAAGTTCACGCGAGAATCAAAGGGTCTTGGAAGTGCAAGCAGGAGTCCACACAAGAGTCAAAATGTCTTGGAATTACGAGCAGAAGTCTGTGGAAGTGCATGTGAAACTTCGCATGGGAATTCAGGGTCCCGGGAATGGGGGCCACAATTCACACCAAAGTCAAAGGGTCTTAAAATTGTAATCAAAAGTTCGCATGAGAGTTTAGGGTTTCAGGAGTGGTGATGAAAGTTTGTGTGGGGGTCAAAGGGTCCCGAAATTATAGGAGGGAATTTGCATGGGAGTCTAGGGTCTTGATAGTGGGGGCAAGAGTTCGTGCAGGGGTCAAAGGGTCTTGGAATTATAGGCAAGAGTTTATGCATGAATTCAAGGTCCCAAGATTGGGGGTGAGAATCTATGTGAGGGTCAAAGGGACTTAGAATTGCAGGCAGGAGTTCATGCAAGAATCTAAGGTCCCAAGACTGGGGGCAAGAGTCCGCGTGGGGGTCAAAAGGTTTAAAGATTGCAGGCAGGAGTTTGCACATGAATCCAAGGTCTTGGGAGTTGGGGCGAAAATCTGCACGGGATTAATTCGACAACCTTGGCTATGCACTTTTCTTGCAACTGGTAATTCATCTCGTGTCTACGAAAGTGCATGCCAAAGTCCACATGAGAGTTATGATTCTACACAAGAATCCCAATGCACGCACAAGGTGGGAGTCAAAGATCCCGAAAGTGGGGGGATATTAGGAGTTAGGAGTTACCTTGGTTGATGTCAACATTTTAATCAATCCAACAACCTTGGCTATGAGCTTTTATTGTAACTAGCCACAATTTTTAGTCACAATTTTGTCTCCATTTTCATGCATCCCTTACATCAAAGGTGGTTGTTCCATTACATGAATATTTCTAAAAATCATCAACCCATTCAAGACATTGGCAATGCCATGGTTAGTGTGTGTAACATTGAATGTGTAATAACAATTTAAATTTTTTTTGAGAACCCAAATTTGGGTCAGATTATGTAATTTTCTTTGACTCTTTTTGTTGTGGCTTTCATTGAGTACCTATTGATATGCAATGACCTCATGAAAACTAAAAAAATCAACATGTAGGAGTGAAACAATAGGCAAATTTTTAAACCTTTCAAAATTATTTACCTAATCAATTGACTCAAAATCAGGACATTATCACACCTTGGGAGTTGATGGTCTTGAAAGTGGGGGCGAGAGTTCATGCATGAGTCAAAGGCTTTCAAAAGTGTAGGTGGGAGTGAAGGCAAAAGTCTGCATAAAGGTCAAAGGGTTTTGGAATTATAGGCGAGAGTTTGTGTGAAAGTTGAAGGGGAATTGTAGGCAAGAGTCCATGTGCACTCTTGGGACCTTCGATTTTTGTTTGCACTCCTAAAACCCTCAACTCTTGCATGGACTTTCACCCCCACTCCCAAGACCCTTGGCTTTTAGTTTATGCACACCTTTTAATTCCCAGGTGGACTTTCGTTCACACTCCCATTACTTTTGATGCATGTGCAGATTATCACCCGCACTACCTAGACCTTCAACTCCTACCCCGATTCGATGCGTCATGTTGGTTTAGACAACCTTGTTAAACAATGCGGGTGGTGGTGTAGTTTTAAAAAGTAAATCCTTCTTTACAATGTAAGTTTTCCTAGAATCAAATGTGTTTTCTTTTAAAGCTGAAACTGATTTGTAGTTCTCAATAATATTTTCTTTGTGATTTGTTATCTATTATTTGTGAGCATGAAGATCAGATGACTTGCTATTGATTATAGATAATGTTTCTATTTCTTGCTTTGAACATGCACATTAGATATTTGTTGATATGAAAATTCTTCAGAGGTGTGAATGTAGGCATAGAGATAGGATGAATTGCTAACTGCAACAAAAGTTCATAGCCAAGGTTATTGCATTGACCAAAATGTCGACACTAACCAAAGTAATTCCTAACTCCTAATTTTTAATATCCCCCCACTATCGAAATCTTTGACTCCCGCCTTGTGCATGCCTTGGGACTTTCGTGCAAACTCACAACCCCCACACAAACTCCCACCTCCGCTTTTGTAGACATAGGATGAATTGTCGGTTGCAATAGAAGTTTGTAACCAAGGTTATTGAATTGACCCTTGTGCAAATTCTCGCCCCCAGTCTTGGGACCTTGGATTCCTGAACATATTCCCAACGACAATTCCATACCTTTTGACCCCCATAACAACTCTCGCCCCTAGTCCCGAAACCTTGGATTCATGTGTGGGCTTTCAACTATAATTTTAGATACCTTTAACCCCATGCAAATTTTCACCCTGCTCCCAAGATCTTGGACTTTCATGTAAACTCCCGCTTGCATTTTTAGGTCTTTAGATTCTTGCTTGTACTTTCAAGTCTTTCGACTCCCACTTGCACTTTCAGGACCTTTCAACTCCCATGCAAACTCTTGCCCCACTCTCAAAACCCTCAATTCCCATGATGTGATAATATCTTGATTTTGAGTCAATTGTTTAAGCAAATGATTTTGAAAGGTTTTAAAACTTGCCTATCATTTCATTTTACATGTTAAATTTTTTTGTTTTCATGAGGTCATTGCATATTAATAGGTACTCAAGGAAAGCCACAACAAAAAGAATGAAAGAAAATTACATAATTTAACCCAAATTTGGGTTTTCAAAAACTCTTTAAATTGGTATTGCACATTCAATTTTACACGCATTAACCATGGCTTACCAATGCCTTCAATGGGTTGATAATTTCTAGAAATATTCATGTAATGTAACAACCACCTTTGATGTAGGGGATGCATGAAAATGGAAACAAAATTGTGACCAAGAAATTATTTTGGGTTTAACTTTCTATTAGTTGATAGTATCTTAGTTTATAATCATCATAAATGTAAGGATTTAAATAGTGAATCTTGGGTAAATCATGTTGCATCCATTACAAGATGGTTACATACCATAGCCCAACTAATGAGCTCAATTGCTATTTTCAAAGCATTTGGAGCACAAATTTTAAACAATCATAATTGGAAAAAAATTCAAGGTTCTACAAGCCTCAGTTGAAAAATGCACTTCCGAAAGAATACCCCATTTTTGCCCCACCTTCCTCCTCCATTTAATGTTCAATTAAAAATTCTACGAAATTAAAATAATTATGCAAACATTATATCTCTAGAAATGCAAAAATATATAATTTCACAGATTAATAAACGAAGTATATCATCATTTATTACATTGTAAACTAAAATTTGCATAGAATTAATTTACAAGGACTAAACTTACATAATACTAGTAACTTATATTTCAAACTTCAATAAAAATATTTCAATTTACATAGAAATAATATTCAATTACATGCATTAATAAAATATACAATGTTAATAACTTATATTTTGGAATTTTGGAATTTTCATTAAAATTTATATTTACAAAAAAATTGATCTATACATAACCATGGGTATATATATAATTTCAATTTTATTTCTATGTTTTTTATCAAATTTTATCCTATTTAAAATAAATATGAATACATTTATATGTATTAAAATGAATCAACAATATAATTCCATAGTATCATTAATTATATATAATATATTACTCGATATGTTCTAAATAATAATATATGTAAACCAATATTATACATCATAAAAAATAAAATTTACATAAAATCTTGTGTTATATCTTTATAAAATATATAATATTATTGACATACTATATATTATTTTAGGCTACAAATGATTTATTATATGTCAAAAAGTTAAAAATATATTTTCAATCATACGTAGGATTAATATATGAAAGAGGCCATTAAAAAAAATATAAAATCGTGTGCTTTAATTAAAAAAATTAAACATGCATTAAAATCTTATTGAATTAAAAAAATTATGTTGTTTTGTTTTAAAATGAGTTTACAACTTTAAGAGGGAAAAACATAAATATGTACATGATTGAAAAAATGTTAAGCACGAATTTTCAATGTTTTGATTTTGAAAAACTTTGAATTCTAACATCAATTAGTAAATTTTACATTAAACCTTAAACCTTAGACCTTTTTACTGTCAATGTGACCAATTTTCCATTACGTTCATTTATATGTATGTTAAATCATATTATAAGGTGAATAAATAGTTTTGAAAACATGAATTTCATGATATATTGACGGGGAATCAAGTATTAAAAAAATATTTTAATGTTTCGTAGTGGATGAAAATATCCCGTGATGATGTAGGTATTGCATTTAAACTTCATAACTTTGTTCAAATGACGTAACCATTAATGTGATTTTTTTTTGCCATAGTTTCATTAACTTGAATCAATATGTAGGGCATGTTATATTGAACATGGAATAAATATTTTTAAAAATCTCCTTTTGTTTCATGGTTTAAGATATTATCACAATATGATGTAAGTACTGCTTTCCTTTTAGGTTTTGGTATGGTTGTGCAATACCCTTGCAAGTTTCAAAAGATATGTTATAGAGCCCAAATGATTTTTAGGATACCTTGAAAGGGGTAATGCATGTGCATCGAATATTCCTATGCATGAGCAATACCCTTTTGATAATTTAGACCAAAATAATTTAGCCCATGTTGGTAGTGCTATGCATTATGCCTCCAAGTTTGAAAAAATATGTTATAGAACGCAATGTATTTTTGGGATAACTTATAAGGGGCATTGTAAGTGTATTGTGTAGTTTTGAGCATGAGCAATACCCCTCCGAGAATGTAGACCCATGGTGTTTAATTACTGAATACCTTAATGAAGGTATTGGTTTCCATATAGGTTTTGGTATGATTATGCGATACCCTTGCAAGTTTCAAAATATATGTTATGGAACCCAATGTATTTCTAGGATACCCTACAATGGGGTAATGCATGTGCATTGAGTATTCCTTACCATAAATAATACCCCTTTGATAGTTTAGACTAAAATAATTTAACCCATGGTGTTTATTGAATACTCCAAGCAAAGTATTGCTTTACATGTAGGTTTTGGTAAGGCTCTACAATACCCTTCCACGTTTAAAGTTATGGAGCCCAATGTATATTTGGGATAACCTATGAGGGGTATTGCAGGTGTATTGTGTAATTTTGAACACGAAAAATACCCCTCCAATAGTGTAGACCCATGGTATTTAATTATCAAATACCCTAATAAGGGTATTGGTTTCTTTGTATGTTTTGGTAGGGCTACACAATACCCTTTCCATGTGTCAAAATATATGTTATGGAACCCAATGTATTTATGGGATACCTTACAAAGGGGTAATGCATGTTCGTTAAATCTTTTTGGACATGAACAATACCTTTCTAATAGCCTAGACCAAAATAATTCACCCCATGGTGTTTACAATGTAGTGCAATGAGGGTATTGCATTCCTTTTAGGTATTGGTAGGGCTATGCAATACCCTTCTAATTGTCGAAATATATGATACAAAGCCCAAATTATTTCAGGGATACCTAGAATGGGGTATTGCACGTTCATTGAGTATTTTGTTTTATGAACCTGAGATCAGGGCTGATCAGGGCTGAGAAAGGGCAAACAAAAAAAAGTGAACCTGGGATGGCACAAGGATAGAAAAGAGAATCCTATCAGTGCACCATCCATCCACATTGGTGCACTGGTGGGTGCTGGTTCACTCTGATCCTCTGTGAGGTTAAAGCAATGTTGGGCAGGTATCCACTTTGGCAGATAAGAACCGCCAGTTCTAGTTAGACAGAATCAAACTGGAACCGGGTCTGATTTTTGGAACCGGAACCTGATTTGGGGGGCGGGGGGAGGGGGGCCAGGGACTATCGCATTGGATCCAACTTTTGAAAGTTTTACCTGATTAGAACAGATTTCACATTAGGAGAACCGGTTTCTTTGATGAAAGTGTTTAGACTATTTACATTGGAACGGATTTTTTTGGTGTTCAGAGTGTGCGCACAGTAGATAGATGTACAACATCTTATCTATTGGCAGGGCCAGCGTGTTTATTATGATGCCTTGTTTTCTTAAAGAACCAGACCCAGAACTGGCTGGATTCCCAGTTCTACTTAGGTGTTGAATCAGAACCCAGCTTTTTGATTTTTTTGAAAAAAAAAAGAGTGACCAGAATAGGGTTAACCACGAGTTTTCGTCCAT
>Ga0116228_10004424_pt1 | contig 12455 bp, 11 predicted proteins | sample S1TSphfallax_2_FD_89694 | JGI IMG/M metagenome (GOLD analysis project Ga0116228, IMG submission 89694) | Host-associated microbial communities from peat moss isolated from Minnesota, USA - S1T2_Fc - Sphagnum fallax MG | ecosystem: Host-associated > Plants > Peat moss > Unclassified | place...
ATATACTAAATTTAGACTTCATCTACCATTTGATGACGTCATCCTGATGTAATGTTTCATGCGACTATTTGTCGTCTGTAACTTATCTTAGGCGACTATTAGATAGTTAGTTGTAAAATGTCTTTTTCAACTAAAAAACAGTTGTAGACACTAGTTGTAAATCAAGGTTTTTCTTCTAGTGCAATTTGTAGTTTCAGATAATAAAAATCAGAATTAAAAACATGAAAAATCTTTGGTTTTTTCATACCAACAAAACTATGAATTCAAAATGTGTGTTTTTGTCTAACTCTAGTAGCTTTTTCCCTAACTTTGTGTGTAAAAAACAATAAGTCCTAAACTCCAACAATTTCTAGAAATTCATCTTAGATCACTTCTTTCCTAAAGTAATTAAAAATTAAAAATGTTCAATAGTCATAATCCTCTCCAGCTCCTTCATTGCCTTAATTAATCCCTACCATTTTTTTTGATCTATTTTGTCTTAGTTAATCACTACCATACACTGGATAACATTACCTTCCTTCCATTTTGGCTTTTGCATTCAAAATCCTTGCTTTAATAAAAAAAAAACCATGTTCTTTAAATCATTGTGTTAATCATTTATGGCTTGGTATGTTCCTCTTGAATTGTTGGTTTTACTACCTACACTTCAATTTGTGATTTTGTATGGCCTTCAACTTTTGCACTCACTTGAAAAACTAAATTATCATGTACTAGTGCTATTATACCTTTTTGAGCTTGTTGTGTATGTTCCATTCGTTGCTCCCAAGTTTCAATTAGTTCCTTCTATATGTTAATATCATTAGTTATGACTATTGTTTCCAACTATGAAGTTATCTATGCTTGCTCTTTAAATACTTCAGTTAGAGTATCATGTCCCCTTCCCTTCAGCTTTTATGGTTCTTCTTGATGTACGTCCTTAATTGTTCCATTGTATTTAGCTTCTTCCACTTATTGTACTAGATTAGACATTCACGTACTATCTAGACTACAATAAATGAAATTTGGAAAGGCTTTCTTGAAGGTAGATAAATGTTTTTTATAGGCGGACTCATCCCTTTTGTGTGTAGCTAAATTTTTCTACATCTCTTTTTAGAACTAAACTTCTACCAATCACACCATTCATTAGGCTCAGCATTGGCATCATCCATATCTTGTTTGGTACACAATATTGAATAATATTATACTAAATCATCATTTTCTTCCCATTTGTTTTTAACAAATGCTAGGTCCAAATCTTGTTCCTTTCCAACAAATCATGAAATTTTAACTTGGTTTTGTGCATCTCTTACTTTAATTCATTTACCTCCATAAATTTTTGGTCCTTGGCTTTCTATATGTTTTGCCTATTAAATTCCTATGTTGTAACCATGTCATTCATTTGCAAAATTTCTATTGTCATCTTATCAATTGTCTGCTTTTTAATTTCATACTCCTACATCCATAGTTGCTTCTCTCTTTTCAAACCTTCAACCTCATGCTTATACTTTATTAATGTTTTTTGATATGCATAGTCTACTTTACTCCATGCTTCTTCTTTTTTCTTCAGCTCCATGCATGTCTTCTTAAACTCTAAAAATCCCATCAACTTCCTTTTCATCTCCATATTCTTTTTGGCTAACTATAGCATCTTCACATTGATTTTCTCCTCCATCTCCTTCTATTTGTTCCAAGTTTGCATATGTTGTCTTTATTCTTCATATCCTTGTTGCTCATTGATTTGTTTCAACAATCCTTGCTTCTTTTCTTCCACTATTATTAATCTAGTTTTGAAGGACTTGACTTCCAAACCCAATTTACCCATCTTCAGACTCATAATTTCCATTGCTTGAAACATTTCAACAATTTTGCTTTTGGCCAATATTTCTTCTACCAACTCCTCTATAGTTTTGGTGTTAAATTCTATGGTGTCTCCTCCTTATATGCATCTTCTAATGACATTCCCATGTCCCTCATTTGCAAACCGAGATCCATATCTAACCCCTAACCTTTCATTAATCATGGTGTATTCTATGGTAGCATTATGGCAAATGGTTTAAAATCATATCATGTTGTTCATAATAGCTCCATTTGTTGTTCTTGAAATGAATGTGATTACTATTGCTCCATTTGTGGTTGTGGGAGTTGTTTCTCCATTGGAATCTCTTCATGGATTGCCATATGAACATGAAAATCATATAAGTCATCCACTACATCATATTGCATTTGTTTGTTTTGCTCTTATAATGCTAACATGGTTACTTGAAGTGATTTGCTCCTTTTTTATTTAATATGTTGTGATTGTTGCTTCCTTTCTTGTTCTTGTTTTGAGCCCTAATGTCTTTGTGGTTTAGTAGGAACATGTTTCATAACTACTCTTAGAATTGCAACCCTAATGGTTTGGTACTTCCACGAATTAGTTTTTGAGGCCTAGCATCCTCTTCCAACTTTGTTCGTTGTTTTGATCTTCTCTTGCTTCAAATGTGTTATTCCTTTTTTACATAAGTTTTGGAGATCCCCTTGTTACTCCCCTTTTGTTGTCCAAAACATGTTGCAACTCTTCTTTAGACCTTTTGGATTTAATTTGAATGTTTATTGTTTTTTTTGTTGTAACCTCAAAATCTTCTTGAAACATATACATGAACAATCTTTCCAAAACCAATGTTGAGTGACAGATTTCCTTCTTGTCCTCCTACTTTCCTATTGTCTACATTTTCTCTTGCATCTTGGTCCATCTATCCAACTCGTTGCACATATTATTGAATATGATTTATGCCCAATCCGCCTTAATCTTGTCTTCTACCTTCATGAACATCAACACATTTTTGTTAGTCATGTAATTTACCTTTCCCTTTTGATAAATCACAAATATAACTATAGGATATCTAGCACTAACTAGTAGTTTACACTTATTAACGTTCCATTGGTCTACATTAGTGTAAGGGGGTTTGATATCATGTTTGTACATCAACTCTTCTATTATAAGGTTTTGGTCACCTATCCCTTAACATGCTCAACATAACCACTTTGACAAACACCAAAAGCATAAGTTATTAACTAGTTGCTGATGACATACACTATATTCCTCCTTCCAAAATAAATCTCACATTTTTTTATCACAAAAATATTCAAGAATTCTATTAATGCATCATGATCTAGTTCCTTCTAGTTAATGGCTAGCAACGTGATTAACCCTACTTTACTAGCCTAGGCCTCTTTTGTGTTTCTCTTTTGTTTCCACACCTCTAGTCTAGGCACCTAATTAAAATAACTTTGTTTAGTTGTCGTAAAGAAACATTTGTTCTCATTTGGGATTTTAATGCCCCTTTCTCCTAGAATTTGTTGATCCATCTTCCACCGCTAAATTCTTTTATCTTCTGGTATGGATACTGGTAAGTTTGTCAAACTTGTTTGAAATGATGATGGAATCATGAATTGTTGCTCTGCCATTTGTGGCTACACCATTGTTTATGGACTTTTTGTGGTTTAACCACCTTCTATTGCAACTTCAAGAATGTTTTTAACCGCACCAACACCTTCTTCATCTTCTTTGTTGGAATCCTATATCTGCATAGGTTCTTATGTTGTTACACCAAGTTTCGTTGCCACTCTTGCTTGCCTTCTAAAAATTCCGCTTCACAACTTCTCCAACAATAATCTTGTCATCTCCTCAACATCCTCTACACAACTAACTACTTCATTGATTTCTTCCATGAATCATTTCCCCTTTTCACACTTGGATGATGATGATGATGCCAAAGGTGAAATTGTTTTCAGTGGCACAATGTTGTAAACTAGTCCACCATCTTGCCTTTCTAACTCCACTTAGAATTCCTAAGCTATCTTGTAAAAAAAATTGCCACATAATGTTCTTCTTCAATTTTTTGTAATCTTTCACTCAACAACCTTCTATGCTTCTATCTCTTGCAAGTCTTTATAGTTTTTATATCACATTGTTTTCACTCATATTCCAACATTCCTCAAAAAACACAAAGTTGTTTTGGAGCAACTTCGAATGCAAGATAACTCTATAGCCATTCTCTCCTCTTGTTTTTTTGTTTAGGGCAACTTGTTATTTTTTCATTAATTACTCATCTTGTTCACCGACCTTGTTCCTTTCATGATGGCCTTACTCTTGTATGTCCACGTGGAATTAGTTACTTTTGATCAATGGTTCAAATGCACTCTAATCTTCTTTATTCATCCAAATGGGTCGATGCATGGTTGGGTGGATTAATTTGGGTGTCACACTAGCCAATTATGCCTTGTGGTTGCCATTACAATGCCCATGTTGATTTATAGGTTTTAAAGTTTATTAAAATGGATTTGGTTTTAAAATCTCAACTTGAATATCTACATTATGCACAAAATAATTTTACAAATTTCTTAAAATTGTAAACTTAGTTGTGGACTTTTGAATTCAAAACTCATGGATTGCACCAATGTTGTCTGGTTTTTTTATTCAATCCAGTTATCAATATGTATAATTAGCAAATATGTATATATACATATTCGAAACTTGTGTCAACTTTTTAAATATATGAATATAAATATCCAACGGATGGATATTGATTGATTATCTATGCATATCCATATCCATCAGTGAACAACTACTTGATTGCTAAAGACTATTTGGTTATCTTTGAAGGTATTGTCTGTTTTGCCAAATAGCTGGTTCTTCAAGCCATTTTAGACTGTTACCCATTTCAAAGAAAATCAAATGTCAAGCTTATGTTGCACATGGTAATCAATTCATGCACATCACCTTTCAATTAGCCCTTTTGCAACTCAATTGATTATAATAATCTAATGTTATGTGAATAAGTAAACAACACATTTTTTCCATTGAATTCTGTATATGTTGATCAATATTGTGGATGATTAAGGGTACACATAATGTCACTCGGGGGCTTTCAACATGAAAATTGGTCCTTTCTAGTGGGAACTCTTACAAAATGCCATGTGTTTTGTTTAATGTTTCATGCTCCTTTTTGCTCTCCATTGTTACTTAGTATGAAAGTTTTGATCAAGTTCATTCACTATAAGCAAGAGGGAAACAAATTTATATTCTTCAATATTTAGTTTTGTGTAAGTTGAATGTTTAAAGTTGTGGCTAATTTTTTTCTTGTATGTGGGTACTAGGATTGTGCATTGTGATTACTATTGGCAATGGGCATCATAGCTATTGATAATTAGGTATGACATGCACTTTAAGGGATTGTCAAGTTTTTGGTGTTTTTTGTCTCTTATTTTCTTATTTCCTTATTTAGTTTTCTTTTGGTTTGTCTTTTTTTTTTGGTCCTGACAAGCTAGCCAACATCATGGTTGAGTCTTCTAATTATTGTTGGTTTATGACAAAACTTGTGTATGTAGCTTCACATAGGGTATTGACTATTGACCCACTACAAGGACTTGACACTTGGGATATCATGGTATTGGTCACCAACATAAATTTTATTGTTGAAATTCCTTGAACATGTTTATGACTGTCAGCATTGTTCAACATGTTCCTCAATTGTGTTAACATTTCTCTAAGGTTGGGGTATCATATTTTTTGTTTCCTACTATGTTGTTGGAACTAAAATTTCAATAACCTTATTATTGGCTCCATTTCTCAATTCTATTCAATTTGACTAAGATTGTTTCATTTCTGTTTTCTGATCTTGTTTTTTGTTCTAAAATCTTAATAATCGTATTAGTGGGTCATCTATATTATTCAATTTGAAATAAATCCTAAGTATGGGAAGTTTAGTCACTACCCTCTATGTAAGCCTCTCTTTGCCTTTGGTTTAGATGTTTGATTGTACAAATGCAAGCTAATATGAAATGAATGAGGATTAGGTGTAAATGTTACCTTTATAAGCTTATTGTGACTTAATGAAAATGTTATTGACTTTTTTTATTAGCTACACATGCAAAAGTGTTATCTAATGTTGTGACGGAGCCTCCTTTAACTTTTAGAAATGACACAAAAATTTGAACTTTAGATTTTTGTATAATCTTTTGCCCTAGCTTTTTGGCACATATTATATATCACTATACTTGCATTGCTAGGAGTTGGTTTGATGGGGGGGGGGGGTGTAATGACAGCTAGTCACTACCATTGATGATGATTGGTATCATGTTGCAATTGGGAGGTTTTTATTTAAACAAAGTGAATTGTTTTGCCAAACTATTTCATGAGTTTGTTTGTGTACTTCATGTGTACCCTACCTAGCATGGAAAATTACTTGTACAAGCCAGTAGGCAACTAAGACAATTCTGTTAGTGCATATTAGCTTTGATTAGTCATGTTTTGATGTTGGTAGTACAATTAATGGGATTGTAGGTATGAATGATAGGGCTAGGTTAGGTGATTACGATTTGTTCAAATGACTAAGCACCTAGCAGATGCACATGGCACAAAGGTAAGTTTGTAAATTCTCAATAGTAAATATAAATGTTTTTTTCCTTGTGTACCATGTTGAAGTATTTTTTCCTACCTTATTATATTCTTTGTTGAATACAAATTGTCACTATGCACATATTATGAGTTGTAGGAATAGAGATCATCATTGAAATGAACATGGCAAATAAATCTGCATCCATTTTGAAACTACATAAATTTTGATCTAGATACTTGTGAAAGATGAATGAAGATAATGGTCTAATATCTTGTGATAGTTTCAAGGTTATGAATTATGATCGCATTCATTTTTGTTACATTTTGGTTTCATTGGAAGTTCCATAACATTTATTTGCATGTTTTGTGGAGTTTCTCTTTGCAACCACTTTGACATATCATTTAAATTTATTGCAAGGTTGAAAGTTGAATCAATTGGTTTACAAAGATTAAGTCATTATTATTGTCCAATTGTCTTTTTCCTTTTATTGTTGGACCCCTGAACTTTTTTATTTTTAGGAGCAACCTAGTCTAAACTTCTTACCCACATGGTAATTATCCAAGTGGTAGGTGACAAACATGGAGTTGTGTTTAGTGGCTTGATGAATGCACCATTGCAACCAACACCCAAGAAAGAAGTACCAAGTAAAGCCCTTTGCATGTTTACAAACTAACATTTTGTATGCACATAGTTACAAGAATTCATTAAGTTGTAATGTCCTTTCAAGACAAGTATAATGTTAGTTTACAAGGATTTGAGTCATTATTTACAAGGAAATGCAATACTTGCTAGCCCTTTTCTCCTTTTGTGGGATTTAGGGCCCTTTGGATTTCATTATGGGATGGAGATTTATGTTACTATTTGTTGTTAAAAAACAATGGAATTATAGTAGATTTGCAACTAGTGTTCAACATCATATCATAGCCTCAAGTAAACATACTTTGTCAATGTTTTTCATTCAAGGGTAATACAAAGATGAATAAACAATTTGTTGTGTAATATCTCAGCTTTATCAAACCAACATCCCAACATTCTTACAATACTCTACGTACACCATCACCCATGATTTGAAATGCATGATAATGTGCCAATCTTTTTAAATCATTATGTCATTCCTTTAGGATGTTGGGTGCAAGTGTCAATGAGAATAGTCCTTTTTGTACATTAGTGCATGATAATGAAAATGGACTTGGGCATGAATTTTTTCAATTAAGCAAGCATCAATGGAGATGGAGATCAATTTGTCTACTTTTATATACCTAATAAACATGAAGACAAACATTATGGCCTTGTGTGTACTCTACATCTTTTGGATGGAGATATTTTTTTTGTTATTTTTGGCTTGTTCATTATAGGTTAGCTATGCATATTGGTAGGGTCTAAGAGCTCAGTCCATTATACTACTATTGCACACAAGGCTATCAATCTTGGGTACGGTGAGGTGAAAGTTTGTTGTTCAAATGTTCCTACAAATGTTAATTTCAACCATTCCTTGTGATCCATCTAAGGAAAAATTGTTATATTTTTTTCTATGTAGTAGCCATAGCTACAATTGGAGTCAGATATAGTATTAATATCATTGTTGTTGTATTTCTTTTTTGCTATTTATGATCTTGGAGGGTAGGGTGTAAGGTTTTCATTGTGCAATGGTTGAAGGACAAAAAAAGGAGTTGCATGGTGTTGATGTTGTTGAAAGTGTGGGCGAGATTGATTCCAATTGCTTTGATTTCACAACAACAAATATTATTGGCAACAGTTCAAATGTTGAGAGCATGGTAGTTGGTAATTTAACATTTGGTCATGTGGCAACAATAATAGAGGTTGTGTAGCTTGTAGCTATAAAAGTTCGCTACATTGTGGAAGCTTCACCATCGCTCATCCATTTGCTAGGTTTTTTTGTTGCTAATGATAACCTCCATGTTGACAATGGGAACCCATAGATGTTGAAATGCATTATTTGCAAGTCTGAACAAGTAAGTATGTTTTGACCGAGAGTTATTCTATTATAAGGAAGGGGTTTATAAAATACAAGTGTAATGGGATGACTCCTATGAAAACACACATTGATTGTGTGCATCCCAAGTTGCTCGTTGCCAGAAGGAAGCACCTTATTGAAATGATTCCCTTAGATCATATTCAACAACTAGCAAAGAAAAGGCTTGGAGTTATTGGCAATTCAATCACCAATTTTTTTGGGTCTTCAAATCCTTATAAACAACATGATGAGTAGCAACAAAAGTTTCTTGAGAATCTAGTCTTGTATGTTTGTAAGGGCTACAAGGTTTTGTCCACTTGTGAAAATATTTGGTTAAGAAGGTTAGTCTTATGCTAATGCCTTTGTGTTTTATTTCCATTTCATTCACAACTTGTGGGAGAAATGCTTCCTGCTATGGTTACCAAATCTATGGACATTCATGTTTTGCCAAAACTTGCAAGTGCATCAATTGTTTCTGTTTCATTTGATTTATGGATATCCAAAGGAGGCATTGACACATTTACTTTGGTTATCAATTATCTTTCTAAAAATTGGAATCTTGTGCATGTTATTGTTGGCTTGTTTAAGGTAAATGAATTGACTGGTCTGTGCATGGCACAACAATTGCCATATTTAATTTGCTTGAAAAATTTGGTTTGATTCATCAAGTTCTTGCTTTTGTCAAAGATGATGACAGCAACTTGGTTTCCATGGCTATAATAGTGCATTCCATTATTGATTGTGAATTACTAAACCTTTTTCAAGTTTATGAAGGCACATGTTTTGGTCATGTGTTGTCTAAAACATGCTAATATTCTATTGAATGATGACAAAGTTTTTATGAAACTAAAGTAAATGAGTGTGAAAGATGCCCAAACGGGTTTATAGAAAACAATTACTTGGACAAAAAAATCTAGGAAGGGGAGGCAAGAGTGGGAGAAAGCTTGTGTTGAAATTGGGTTGTTGCCTCACAAGCTCAAGACACCTATCAAAACAAAATTTGTAAGCAAAATCATTATGTTTGAAGTATGTCCTAAATTCACAAAACCATCCTTCTTTGTTATGGCATGTAGAAGACAATGACATTATAATAGTGAGTTCCTAAGGCCCAAGTTTGGGCTATTGCAAAGGCAATTACTTCTTGCCTAAACCCTATTATGAATGCATGTGTGATGAATTAATCAAAAGGACATTGGCTCCTATTAGATGTTTTGGCTACTACTATTAATACTGTGATGGGTCTGAATTTCTAGATGAATTGATTCAAAGCTCTTCACCTTGAAAAAATATATATAGCAAGAAGTCATTAAGGTGATCAGACCTTTCTTCTTGTTTTGAAAACATTTGATACACATAATGTTCACAACATGCTTGCCATCATGTTGGATCCTCGTTTCAAATCTTTACGAATTGTAAAAAATAATGTGGCCGTGGTGCAGCAATTTGTCTTGCTTTTCAATATGATGCGAAAGCAATGATTCCACTGCTAATGGCTTATTTTGGTTGATTAAATCCTATTTCCGAAGCATGTGCAATTGCTACTAATGTGCCCAATTTTTAGTTTGAAGAAAAAGAAGGTAATATGTTTAATGTTGGAACATCCATGGAGGAATCTTTCTGTGCTTTTGTTGTTGGAATTTTTTTATATTTAGGAGGTTATCTATCCTTGCACATATGCAGATCCTTTGTTTCGATGGTGGTGCAATGAAAACCAATTTCCAAATGTTGGTCTTTTAGCCAAGTAGATCTTTGGAATTCCAGGGTCCTAAATTGAAACTAAACATGTTTTTAGCATTGTTAGTGTGTTGATAGCCTTACGGTGTTGTCACCTAAAAGTGGAAAATTTAGACTAGATAATCATAGCTGTAAAAAATTGGCCAAATGATCCACTATTGAATTGCACGCCTATTGTTGCTCTTAAGGATTATATGAAACTTGAAAGTCTTCTAGTTGAAAAAATTATGATTTAATCGAAGAGATTGATTTTTTTGAATAGCTAGAGGTTGATGGCAATTAAGTAAGTCAAATGGCTATCTTATTTTGTTGTTTTTTTAAAAACCATAACTTACACTTTGATTTTTTTTCATCATGGTGATTGAACCTTTATTTTGGTATTGGTTATATCCTTCCCCATTTTGAATGTTGATTCAAGTCCTCTAAAAGCACTTAAATCTTGGAATCAATAGGGCTCCAATTTGTTGATGTTGACTAAAATGGGGTTGGGATCAAACTTGTCTACAATCACCATAAATGTTGTATTGTTAAATAAACAATAGTAAATCATGTATGATCCAAACCAATGTTGTTTGAACTTGCATGTGTGTTCCTTTCATGCTTTTGGAAACCAAAACACATAGTCACCAAAGGAGAGATCTAGACTTGGTTTGATAATGATTATGTACTCACAATGCATGATTCCATTGTTGCTTGCCTAGGGTTTTTGTTACAAGTGTGTGGGATTCCTCCAACTTTTTTAACTCTGACAATCAAGTATTAAGTACCCATGTCATGGCGAAATCTTGAGATGTTGCAAAATTGGTCATAGGTAACAAGTATTCGGTGGGCATAAAAGCATGCAATCCATACACCAACTAAAAAAGAGTATGACCTGTGGTCACCTTGAAAGTTGTTTTGTAGGTGAACAAAATAGTCTGGAGATATTTGTCCCAATCCATGCGATTTTTGTTGACTAGCTTGGTCAATAGTAGCCTAATAACCTTATGGGTGGATTTTGCCCAACCATTTGCTTGAAGGTAGTAAGTTGTAGAGCTAATGTGTTGGAAAAAAAAGAAAGTGGTAACGATCTTGATGGCTTCATTGATAAAATGAGTACCTTGGTTGCTAACCAAAGTGAGAGGGCAACCAAACTTGGTGAGAATGAATTCATAAATGAGTTGAGCTATGATTATAGCTATGTTGGTTCTTAATGCTTTTGCCTCCACTCGCTTGGTTGTATAATTGGTAGCAACCAAAATGTATTTGTTGTCATGTGAGTGACTCATGGGCTTAATGGGGCTAATGAAATCCAAACCCCATTTCATGAATGGTTTAGCTAGGAACATGTTATCAATTTTGCCATTGGGGTGTGTAAAAGATTTTCAGTTCATTGACAAGCATCACAATATTGATAATGTTGTTGGGCATCCTTGTGAAGAATTGGCCACCAATACTTGGCATCTTGCACCTTCCAGGATGTGATGTCCGCCAAAAAAGTCCCCCACCAACTCCTTTGTGCATTTCACCTAGGATGATCAAAATTTCATCCTCATGCATAGATTGGCGCAAAATGTGATCTTACCCTTGTTTGTATAACTTTCTATCAATGATGGTAAAGGGCAATGCATTCAAAATTAATTTCTTCCGCTAATTTGTGGAATATCCCTCTAGAAAATTTCCGATAAAAATGTATGTATGCATTTCCTATAGCCATTCCAGTTGAAATATAAACAATGATGCGTTAGTAGTTTTGTCAAGCACCCCTAGATTTTCAATAGCATCAAGAAGTCGCAAAAAAACATCTGCCATTAAATGAAAACACCCTATTTTGTACACCACTGAAAATTTGTATTCCAAAAATAACAATAGCCACCTAGTAATTCATCTTGACAGTTGAAGCTTTTTGACAAGGTACAACAATGCCATGTGGTTGACATACAAAATAAACTTGTTTCCCAGTAGGTAGGTAGTGTCTGAATTTTTGCAAAACATAGACCATGGCAAGTGCTTCTTTTTTGGTGCTGGTGTAGTTTGTCTCTGCATTGTTTTAAAGTTCAAAAGCATATGCAATTAGCTTATCACATTTTTTGGTAGGATTTTGAGCCAACATAACTCCGACTACTAAATTGGACGTGTGTGTGTGGACGTGAAACTCCATGTCCCATTTGGATGCAATTAAAATCAATGCATTTGAATACCTCTATTTTATGGCCTCCCACATTTTTAAACATTTGGCAATCCATGCAAACAATCTTTGTTTTGTGTAAGAGTTTCGTGATGGGGGCCATAATGAAGGCAAAATTCTTGATGAAACACCAATAGAGCTAGGCCATCCCATTGATAACCTATATGTTTTTAAGCATTTTCGATGTGGGCATATTTATGATTGCCGAGATTTTTTTGGA
>Ga0116228_10004426_pt1 | contig 12452 bp, 9 predicted proteins | sample S1TSphfallax_2_FD_89694 | JGI IMG/M metagenome (GOLD analysis project Ga0116228, IMG submission 89694) | Host-associated microbial communities from peat moss isolated from Minnesota, USA - S1T2_Fc - Sphagnum fallax MG | ecosystem: Host-associated > Plants > Peat moss > Unclassified | place: USA...
ATATTCCTCACAAAAACTACCCAAATAGTAATTTGAGATTTGCTTTGTTGTTGCGCATTTATCAATGACAATCAACTATTTTATTTTATTCTTATGTTTTCATATGGTTTTCAATAATTCATCATTATTTTATGTAAATGTTTAATTTAATTTAAAATTAATATACATTTCATGGGCATGAAAAGACACATGTTTATTTTAACACATGTGGAAAAAAAGAGTGATATAGGTATAAAATGGAGGTAGATAAAGATGAGAGATAATTTTAAAGAAAGTTAATAAATAGGAAAAGAAAGTAGTTATTAAGAAAGAAATGAAATAGTTAAGCTTGAAAAATGAGGTATAATTATTTCTGAAATTGTCTTTGTAATGGTCCATGGACCAAGCGACCGACCATATGAAGGATTCCCAAGAAAAAAATCCCTCGTATATAAATACGAGTTCCAATTACTCATCACTTGAAATTTGGAGGGCCAATCAACCCCAATTATAGAACCTATTTCAATTGGATTAATGACCTCTACAAGGGTATAGAGTAGTGATATTAGGTGGACAATTAGCATGGCTTTTAGTGGTGACCCTAAAACCATAAACCCTAATCTAAGAACTTGCACAAGGTAACCATGGTCAATGGGGGATGGTGGTCCCTAGTTCCTAGTACCTACTAGGTACTCAACTTAAATGCTTATTAATTTGATGCTCAGTACTCACTGGAAGAGAAAGAAGAGAGTTAATTGAATTGAAATAATACATACCCCCACCAAATTTCAAATTTTTTTCACATACCCCCAAAAGAAAAGAAAAATAAATTATAAAACCAATTTCAGAATGTCATTTACATTACCTAAGTAGCTAAGTACTAATAAGTACCTACCCACCACAAAAAAAAACCTAAATTTGTGTGTGTGTTTTTTTAAAGACAAAAATTTTCCTTTTTTTTTTTTTGGGGTTAAAAAGGATTTTTTAATTTATTTTGGTTAGAGTTGTAAAAAATTCTACTAGTTTTGCTAATTATTGGAAAGTTCATCATATTTTCAAAATCACAAAATTGGGAAAAAAAACAAAAAAAAAAAACAAAAAAACCTGGATTTCCCACTTCCAACTTTCCAAGTTCCAAAAATTAATAATAACAATAATAATAATAAATTTTTAAAGAAAAATTTAAAACTAAATTTAAAATGATAGACAAAAGAAAGTGGTATGTTGGATTTGAATTTTGAATGTGTGTAAGGAAATAGGGTTGTGAGGTTTTGTATTTTGATAATAATTTTGTTATTTGGGGGGTTTTGATGAAGAAAAGAAAAGCTTTTGGTAGGTTTTGAAGCTCTCTTTTGCTCATCTCTTGCTTGGCTTCTTCTTCTTCTTCATCTTCCTCCTCCTCCTCCTCCTCGTGCTCGTCTTCTTCATCGTCGTTTTCGTCGTCTTCCTTGTCGTCTTTCTTCTTCTTCTTCTTCTTCTTCTTTTGTTGCATTTTGCAGGTTTTTTCTCAACAGTTTCGCTGACAAGCAATCGATTTTTATTAAAAAAAAGTTCCGTCAATCATGGGGTTTATTTTTCTTCTTCTCTTCTTCTTCGTGGACTTCTCTCAGAATCATGTTCGTCAACCATTGGAAGAAGCTTCTCTCTCACTCAGATTGTCTGTCTTCCTTTATAAGTAACGATCGATCCATCGCTCCGTCTATCTATCTATCTATCCATCTCGATTCTCACCAGATAGTTGCAGCTATTGTCTGATCGGATTCTTCTTAGACTTCAAATATATGTTCTGTTGTTGTTGTTGCTGCTGCTGTTGTGGTGTAATGCCCAGTCTGCAGAAATCATCAGTCCCTCCCTGTGTTCTTGCAGTTGCTTTTGTTGGGGTGTTGGGTGTTGTTTGCTTCCCTCAAGTCAGCGTGAATGCATGGGTGTTAGTGGATCATCTTTGAGCTTTCATAGTTTCCTTTTGTTTGGATCTGTCTGGGTGGAGGGAACTTGGACCGGAGTCCAGACAGTTGAATTCGGCTGTAATCGTCGAGACTATAAGCAGCTGAGCGTCTCCATCTATTCCCATAGTGTGTCATGCACGTTTTGTGTAGAACTGCAATTCTGATCTGAAGCCTTTAGAACTAGACCGATCAACAAAAGCTTGATCACTGTGGTCGCCGGCGTGCTTTTCAACTACTCTTTCTCCTTTCTTGTCTGTAACTATCGTCGCTGCTAGCAAACTATACAACAATGAAGTGGAGCTTTCTGTGCGTTTGGGTGCTGATGTCGATCGCTGCAGTATTCATCATCACTCTGAGTCAATCTTCAGGTACGGAATCACTGCGCCACATCCGTATCCAAATCTCCAATGTGTTTGTATTTGTCGTATAAGTAATCATCATCACTCACGAGCTGCGAGTAGTTGGACATGGGTACTAGCTGTAAACTATGTAGCGGACCGATTGCTTCAACGAACTGAATGCATGAATAAACGACAAGACCAAGTAGTTGTTGTCATGGTGGGATCTTTGATCTACAAGGCTCTAACTGAGATTTGGTTGATCCATGTGCAATTGCCAGAATCGTTGCAGGCGGGCTTTGATGATGCAGAAACGGATCTACAAGAAGCTCGTGTGATGATACCAGTAGCTGCAGTTCTGGAGCAGCTTGATGCGCCGCGGGGGATGAGCTACAACCACTACTGGGTGCATGCAGCAAATTCTGAGGTACAAGCTCTCAAGCGGGAGCTGATCGCCTGCAGCACACTCGCAAGCTGCTAATGCAACAACAGACGACAATAAAAGAAGGAGCTTCGCTAACAATTCTGCAACAACAAGAAACAGTATTGGGAAAGGAACTTGCAACAACGAAGGTCGACGACGTTGCTGCCGCATCCGCGGGAAGAGGACGAACTTCTCGAGAGATTCTAGAGGATTATCGTCTTCCTCACAGGAAATTCACCTTCGCTTCTGCTAGAACGGTACCCACAGGACCCGATCCACTTCACAACAGTGAAAGATCGGAGGTCATTCCTTGACCAAAATCAAACAGCTCAAATTTATTTTTTCTTGCCACTGTGCTCAAATCCTCCGATCAAGACAATACTAAAAAAATCGCTCAAATGTTTTGATCCAACTCAAAATCCGAAATTTGGAGCCTGGAGGAGGAGCTTGGTATATATAGCTGTAGAACAACAACAACAGATCTGATCACTGGGGGGTGGGGGGAGTGAGTACCAGTTTCTTGACTGGGAGAAGAAGAAGAAGAAACAGGTGAACTTCATCAGGAGATTGCAACTTCTTCCGAGAGATTTGAAGAGCACCTCAAAGGCAATGTGTTGTGGTGAAAGGGTTTTGTGAACCTTGACATGTGGGGGAGAGAGAGATCATGTGCTTCTATGTGAACCTTGACAGATGAAACTGGGGAGGAGAGATCATCATGTGCTTCAATATGAACCTTGATCCAAACTGGGGAGAGGTCATCATGTGCAGATGCTATGAATTTCTTGATGGCAATTTGCAACCGCTGCTGCAATACTGGTTGTAATTGCCATGAATCCTAAAACCCTAAATCTAGGAATATTTTTGGCAGTTTTGTTTGCAGCTCACATGTTGAACAGGATTGATTCTTGAGTGCAGCAGAAGCAGCTCTAGAGTAGTAGAATTAGTGAAATTCTTTAGAGACAATTTTTTTGTGTGATCATATTACACAACTTACACCTGAATGCCAGTAGCAAGCAGCAACCATGTGTTTTGGGGTCTGATCACTTGGGGTGGGTATGTATTATCCTCATCATCATTATAGCACACAACAATATGATCATCTGTTTGCGCAACAACCTAGGGGTATTGCCCCAAATGAAAATATAACAAGATTACAATTGTTGGCTTCGGTCAGGGATTGGTGCTGAACTTGGACATGAATCGGAGCCTGATTCAATCTGTTGATTGAATCAGAGATTACCGATTCTTCAATTAAGAGATTAGTTGGTGATTAATGAACAAGGATTAGATTGGATTTTGAACTGGATCAAATTGTTCTTTGAGCTTTTTATTAATTTGCTCCCTTTTCTGGGTGAAGAATTCTAAGGATTGCATGGAAATCTCAAGGAGTTTGTTGCTAGCTATTGCACATATTTAGGTTTACCTTACATCATTGTGATATGCATTCATGAGTTGAATAAGTAGCCATATTTTGTATATCTGTGGTTGATGACACATGTGAGGCAAACTTTGTGGTTTCATCCTTTCCTGTACGAAATGTATGTAGTCTTTAGAGCCATGGTCCCTGAAATTTGTGAGCTTAGTCATCCATTTGTGTAGAATACATGTTCACTGTAATTTGACATTAGACTTAATATGTACGTTTGTGACATTCCAGTGTCCAGGCCATATTCTATATTGCAAAAGCCATATTCTGTTGTAGTTCTGATGTATTGGTTAGGGGGAAGTGGTTTTTTGGCTTTGTGAATTCCTGATTGTTGGAAAAGTTTCAATTGTAGATGGGTTGCTTTTCTACGTAAAAGGTTTTATTAATCAGTCTTATAAATGTTCTCTCCCTCAAATAATGTACTGTTTTTCCAATGCTGGTTTTCTTCATGTGTTTGCAGCAGACTCTATTACTTCATCAGAAAGTATTTTGGACTCCTCCATTATTTTGCCATGAACTGAAGAAACCCATCCTCCCACATTGAACATAGCTGCAATCAACATGAACCTTTTGCACATAAACAGCAATCAATACCTTTGCTGTACTAGTCCTTGTACACAGACCATGTGATGCCCTTTTCTGTCACCTCTTCACACTGAAGTTTCATAGTTATGCACTGCAATCAGAACCCCTGCCTTACACATGTTCATGAAATTCACAATCCCAGAAGACAACAAACATGACACAGATCTTAGTTTATATAACAGAATCAATTAACGCTGATCAGGAGTGTTCTCTTTTCTTTTTTGTGTGGCAACAAAAATCAATAGTCATAATATGGTTACACAGCTTTCAAGAACATTCAAATTCTCATGACTTGTGAAATCTCTTGAATGTTTATAAAGTTTTATGTTATTGGCATCAAGGGTACCCTTGACAACAAAGTATGTAAGCATGCAAAGGGGGGGACCAACCCCATCAATGCAAAGGAGAATGTGACAAATAAACATTGGACAATATACACTGTAAAGTTGCAAATTGTTGTGCAAGGCATAATTCAACAACTTTGGCTTCTTCCAACAAGAGGCTCATCTTTTATTCCTCCATAAAATTGTACACAATGCAAAAGATTACCTACCTGACCTTGGGTAAATTATAGTGTGTCAAACAGGATCTTTTTTCAATAAATAATTATTTTAAAAAAAATTCAACTTGTGATATATAAAAAATGGCCAAGTTTTCTAAAAGGTTAGAAAATTTACACTTGTAAAACAAAAAATTCCCAATTATTTTGTTGAAACAAAATCACCTGTCTCAAAGTCCTAGTCATTGACCCCCTGAAACTAGGGGATCAATGGGCCTTTGAACTCTCTTTAGGAAGCTTCAATAGTATCCCTTGGGGTCTTTCTTAAATTGATTCACAGAAGTGAAATCTTGATGAACTTTTTGAAACACATTTGCCCATGGCTTCACCCATTCTCTCTATATGCAGAAAAGTCAATGATACTTTGGATTGTTCTAAGAGCATGTACACAACTAACAAATCATCAATCAACTGTGGAAGAATATGCCATGTCTCTTCAATGGATAGTAGTATTCAATTATTCATAATTTGAATTCCCTTACAAAAATGAAGTTTGAACAATCATGGATAATAAGAAAAGAATATATGAAGAAAAAGGTTCAATCAATCAAGATCCTTCCAAGAGAAAACATGTGCATTTATTGAACATACTAACATTTCCAAACAAGACCCTTGAGACAAAGATAGAAGGTGAATGCATACTTGGAAATACAATGTAACTAGTGATAGAAAAAAATTATGTTGTATGTGGATTTGAAGTGTAATTGTTTATCACCTTCAATCCACTCTTGAGAAAGTCATAAAATGTTGAGACTATGAATCAAGCATCAAAACACAATACTCCCAAAGTGCTTATAAACTCAATGTTGTGGTCATTAGTCATTTCAACCTGCAAGAGAGACCAGCATTGTTATGATTGATACACCTCTTTTCTTTTTAATTTATGTTATGCAATATTTTTTCTCATAATTTCTATTCAGTTGGGACTTTGATCATGCCTAGTGAAAAGCTCTCTCAATCCTCACCAAAAATAGGTTAACCTCAATACCATATGCATCCTCCACAGTCCAAAAACTCTTTACCAAACCTGAATGATTGTCCGAAACAAAGCCAGCAGATATGCTGATGGACTGGCAAAAAAACAAAAAAATTTGCTCCTTCACCTATCTGAGATTTCACACTGTGGATCAACAGAAGTGATGACTACTCTGTAAAAGGAGGGAAATCTAAGCAGGCTCCAAGAACCAGTACAATTAGACAAATGCTATATGAACAATACACATGGTTAACATGACAACATAATAGACATCAACATGTAGGAGCATTTGTAAAATCCTAGAACATTCAAACAACTCTTGAGATTTGTGATGAGGTAGCAAGGCATATCAGGTTATGATTGGACAAAACCATAAGAGAAGAACAAGGCATTGTGGTTAAACACCGCAAATGGATTGCTGGCTTCAAATACTGTAAGAACCAAAGAGATATGGCCCCACATTGCAGCCCAGAAAAAAATTCCACTACAAGGCCACATGCCGCATAGAAAACAATTACTTCAAGTGCAAGGAGATGTGAAAGCAAAAAAAAGAAAAGAAATGTCAGTCCAAAAACACACAGACATTTTGAATCCCACCACCGACTTGGACACCTCCCACTTCTCACCACCACAACCTTCTACTGCTGCTCCTGCTGCATCCGAATCCACGAATCCTTGTCTTCCATTTCTGTTCCCGCCACCTCTCCTGCACTCGGTTCTCTCTCTGCTGCCCTTGTTGCTGAACGAGAAGTGAGCGCAGAAGAGCGCCAAGCTCTTCCACTGCAATCTCGCCAACCCATGACCTAATCCAGTCTTAATCAGAGGTTAACCCAATCCAAACGTCCTAATCCAGCCTTAATTAAAAGTTAACCAGCCTTAATCAGATCTTAACCTAATCCAGACGTCGTAATCCAGCTTTAATTGGAGGTTACCCTAATCAGGAAGTCCTAATTGAGCCTTAATCACAGTTTAACCTATTCCAGACGTCCTAATCCAGCCTTGATTGCAGGTGACCCTAATCCAGACGTCCTGACTGAGCCTTAATCACAGTTTAACCTAATCCAGACGTCCTAATCCAGCCTTAATTGCAGGTCACCCTAATCCAGACGTCCTAATCAAGCCTTAATCACAGTTTAACCTAATCCAGACGTACTAATCGAGCCTTAATCAGATTTTCACCTAATCCAGACATCCTAATCCAGCCTTAATCAGAGGTTAACTTATATGGGATTTGGGGCTGGTTTAGATGTTTAGAGTTTTAGACGACTGTTGGGGGTTCTTTGATTTTGTTAGAACCGCCGGTTCCGGGTGCCTCTGAAACCCGAAGAACAGACTGGCGGTCCAGGGTAGGTTATTTGTTGGTTTTTGAGAACTGATGGGCAGGGTTTCATATACCCGACCCTTACCCGCTGGTTCTCTCTGGGTGGGTTTTCTAACCTGATAAGTCTTTTATGGCTTTTATGTTTTTATTTATTTTATTTATTTTGGCAGGGACTGAGATTTATTTATTTATTTATAATTATTTTGTCAGGGTCCCATTTTTGACCTAATTCTTTAGGGATTTGAGCCTCTAAGCATCAGATGAAGGGCAGAATCTCTTCTGAGTGACAATTCTGCATCAAGGATTATTAGGTGTTTTCCATTACAAAAGGCCAATTATATTGTCACATATGTTACGGTATTCCTGGAATCTGTTTATGAGGAATTCTGAAGAAACAGAGAGACATTACAAAATTCATTTGTGCAGAAATCTCAACACGAAGTGATAGAGATGGAGCCCAGATTTTTCTACTACAATTGCACTTCAGATCACTCAAATTTCAGATGTTCACCATAACATGAGCACGGTGAAAGAGAAGTCCAAAAAATGAAAGACAAATGAAGCACTCTGGGTGTATCTTATCTTATACGGGTACCAAGGACAACACAAGAAAGGTTCTTGAAACAAAACCTGAGATAAATCCATTCACTCACCAGATCACTTGTACACAAACAAACTATCACTCAACATTTATAGAAAAGGGTTCACAACATGTCTACTAGATCTCTTACAGAATTTTGGCAGTTCATTTCTCACTCAAATGAAATTTCCTGATGTTCACAAATGGAACTTCAGGTCATAGAACTATGAACAAGGTGCATCCTGAATGTGTATCTTTTCTTCCTGTGTGTCAAGAACAACCAAACTTATCAAGTTTATGAACAAATCTCCAGTTTCCTAATCTTATTGTATTATATTGTACTCTCTAACTATTTTTGTATTCTTCTGTAACTTTGGGATTCTCTTCCTCAATTTTCAGTTTTGAGAAGTGAGTTATTCCCAGTGATGATTGTAAACAAAAGAAAACACTGGGGCAGACACTAAAATAGTTGTGTATACCTCAATTTGCTGAGAACCCCGGAGGTATGTGTAAATTTCAGTTGCATCAGACACTCTGTTGCTTTTTTTCAGATTTAGCTCCGTGGAAGGCAAATGCAGCCATTGACAATGTGCTACGCTCAAAGCTGCTGTGAATACGCTCACTAGTCGGTGCTTCACCTGCGGCTCCAAGGACAACAAGCAAAGGCATAAAGTGATCTGAAGAAGGATGAGCTCTGTGAGCATGAGGTGCTTTTGTTGACCAGTTGATCACATCCTCATATCTGCAACAACAACAACAACATTGCGACCTTTCAGTTTAGTAAATGACTCTTGAAGAAAGCCACAGTTCCAATGTTTTCACACACCTCTTGCTTTTAGGGTTATCTGGTACCTCTTGTGTATCCTTCCCCCCATACATGTGATGTTGTTTGTTCACAAAGACATAGAGTGAATTGATCTATGATCTGGTTTGCTCAATACATGCCACATTACCTTTTTGTTCACAAAAGTCATAGAAAGAAGATTCACAAGATGGTTTTTTGCAGCTCAATCCACGCCGACATTGTTTGTTCACAAAAGACATAGAACAAAGCACATGAGAATATTGTTTTGCTCATGAAGAATCAGAACCAAACCTGTTGTTGGTCAATGATTCATAAAGCCACTGATCGAATTCCTTAACCCACAGCTCAACTCCAGTCGCATTTGAATCAAGTTGCCTGAGGTTGTGGGTGATAGTTCCAGAGCCCAATATAAGGTAGCCTTCATCCTTGAGAGAAGCGAGTGCACGACCTAATTTGTAGTGGTGGGCTCCATCCTTGGAGCTTTGCACAGAGAGCTGGATCACTGGGATGTCTGCTTCTGGATACATTAGCATCAAAGGTACCCATGCACCATGATCCAGTCCTCTCTTATTATCTTCTACCACTGTTTCGAATCCTGCTTTCAGCACAAGCTCCTTCACTCTCTTTGCCAACTCTGGTGCACCGGGTGCTGTGTATTCAAGCTGCAAAATAACAACCCAAAAAAATAAAATGCCAAGGGTTTCAAACATGTGTATCATCACCATCCACAATTACAAGAGTGTGGAGTAGATAGATTCTTCTGAAATGCAAGAACAAAAAAAGAAGACACGGGAGCACATGTTCTTCTCAAGCAAAAGGTGCACGGGAGCTTGTCAATGCGCAGCATGTAGGTATGTACCTCATAAAGCTCCTTTGGAAAGCCATAGAAATCGTGGATTGTGCTATTCCTGCTCACTACATTCACCGACGGCACCGCTGTGTCCCAATGTCCGGAGATGGCAATAATCGCCTTGGGCCTGCACAACAGTGGGTAATTCCATTTCCCAGAGTTCAGAAAAATCATCACACAACAAACCACCTCCTCAACAACCAAAAAGTCTCTGCAATTCTTTTCCCGGGATTCGGCACGACATCTGAACAACAGCACTCGCGAGCTAGATTCTTAATTAAGCTTCCTTGACATCTATTAGGATGTAAAGAAAAATTTGTTCACCTTTCATGCATATACAGGTTCGAAAACTCTTTCAAAAAGCCCGCCGCAGGCGTGTTCTCAAATGCTTGCATGGGCGATCCATGCGACACGTAAAAGCTGGTCATCTCTCTCCTCTCCTCTCAGATCTTCTCCGCGTTCCTGATATCCAAGCTCAATCTCCTCAAGTCTCGGATGTCAGATACGATCTATGGACTGGGGGAAAAAAGCAGCAGCAACAACAACGGGGACAACAAAATGGCCAACCCCAACAAGTTGTAGAGAAAAAAAAGTTCACAAAAAAGAAAGAAGAAGATGACGACAAAGAAGAGGACGATGATGAGAGAAGGAGCACAATAGAGGATCGAATGATGTAGGAGAGCAGTGGTGCTGCAGCGATGGATGTAGTAGCGTGAGCATCGGGATTGCTTGCTTATAAACCACGTTAACATTCGAGAGACGAGTATGCGCGATCGCGGTGACTTCGGTGGTGCGTTGCTTCCGAGCCGGTTTCCTGGGCTTCTGTTCGTGGGAATCGAAGGCGACCTTCCAAGCAAGGAAGTCCTCTGCGTCGCTTCCTTCCAATTTAACATCATAATTCAAATTTAAAACTCTTTCTTTAATAACTCAAACAACTCCCTCAGAAAATAACAACAACAAAAACCATTACAACTTTTTTGGGGGTAGCCTTTTTTTTTTAATAGCCAAAAAAAACTATAGTATAAATTAAAAGTGCTAAAATCTAATGCTTTTATTTAGAATTCAATAGCCATAATTAGATCAAATTTTAAGAAGAATTGCCATATTTGTTTACTTGGTTCAAGTATTGTAGCCATAAATATAGAAGAAGGTTTTAAATTTTTGCTTTCATATTTTAACTTTTAGCCAAACTCAAAGTCTTCTAATAAGTAAAACAACTCCTCCCAAAAAATAAATATATATATATAAATATATAAATATATTTTTTAAAAATAAAAAAAATTACAACAAGATTGGTTCACTTTGCTTCCTTCCAATTTAACATCATGGTTCAAACTTAAAAAGTCTTTCTCTTCACAAAACAACAACAACAACAACATTGGATTACAACTTTTTTTGATGGGTAGCCTTTTTTTTCTTGCCTGCCTATAAGGTATAGCCAAAAATCTATATAATAAAATTAAAAGTGATAAAATCTAGTGCTTTTAAAAAATTTCAATACCCTATAATTAAACCAAAATTTAAGAAGAATCACCATATTTCTTTACCCGGTGGTTCAAGTAGGTAGCCACAAATATAGAAGGTTGCTTTTTATTAAAAACTTGCTTTCATATTTAGCTCGTAACCCACTTGCCTCGGGTTACGGTATCTAATGTTAATTTCATACTTTAGAATTTTCTACCCATTAACATTTCTTCGGGCGTTTCACGATATGGAATTCTAGAGTATTTGGAGGTCATATTATAGAGCTTAAAAATTTACAGAGCATTTTGGAAAATCGAATGTGTTTCTTTTTTTTTCCAAGAATAAATTTTTTAAAATCTGTTGTGGCAATTTATGTTTTTATTTTTATTTTTTATTTTTTATTTTTTTGTGTTGGGTTAACACCTCAGAGTAGGGTGTTCCTAAACCCCTTGTCTAATTTTTTTTTGGGGTGCTTTAAACAGGTCTCTTTTTCTTTCTTCCATGGGGGGAATGCATAAAGATGATAACATTTTTCTTCTGGGGAAGATCTCTCAAAATACACTCAAAAGTGGAAAAGAGAGTCAATCTCTGGATAAGGAACACGAGAGAACTATTGGTGGGCGTATGGCAAAATCTCTCAACCACCCTTATCAAGAAGTGGGGTCGGGGTGAACCATCACCTTAACTTGTTAAGTTCTCGATTCTCTTGAGTGCAACCTCTTAGTGGCCATATTAAACCCAAAAAATGTTAGATTTGAGCTCAGAGACCCCTATTTAGTCTAAAAGCATGGGATATCTGAAATATCTAGAAACAAATTCAAATGAGTTTTTTTGGGGTTTTTACTATGGTACCAATCTAGGTAGATGCTTGTTCACCGAAGGCATTTCCACACAATTAATTAATTAGTTGTTTGCAAGGAGTAAAAAGACTTACCGGGTTGTGTTTTAAATATTCAATTCAATATTATGGAGACATCAATTAGTATTTTCATTTGAATGAAATTTGATTTTCTTAAAATCAATTCAATTTTAATTTTTAAAATAAAAGTGAGCGTTACATTCATGGGAAGCTCCCAATTTGATTAGGAAGGAGCTCCCAATTTTGTAAGGTTCCTAAGATCTGGAAATTTTGATTACATAAGAGAGTTATCAGTTAAAAAGTCAGGCGACTAAGGCACGAGAATAGTCAGTTTCAGCAC
>Ga0116228_10004427_pt1 | contig 12450 bp, 11 predicted proteins | sample S1TSphfallax_2_FD_89694 | JGI IMG/M metagenome (GOLD analysis project Ga0116228, IMG submission 89694) | Host-associated microbial communities from peat moss isolated from Minnesota, USA - S1T2_Fc - Sphagnum fallax MG | ecosystem: Host-associated > Plants > Peat moss > Unclassified | place...
GCCTCCAGCCGTGGACACCGCAGGCGCAGGAATTCCTCATTGAACAGATGCAGGAATTCTTCTTTGGCGAAGGCGGCGCGCTGCCCAAGGAATACACGCCCGAAGCTCACTGAGCAGCGAGTCGTGTAAACTCGTCAGAGTACCAACCCCTGTTTTCGATCGTCGGGACGTGGCTCAGCCTGGTAGAGCACTCGCTTGGGGTGCGAGGGGTCGGCAGTTCGAATCTGCCCGTCCCGACCATTCAACTGGATTCAAAATTCCGTTAAAACAGAGACTTTAATGCGCCTGTGACGACGGCGTCCGCTTGGCGCGCTTGGCCCGCCGCGCCTGCAGCAGCACCATGGCCAGGGGTAGTCCGGCAAAGGTCCGGCGATGGCATTTCCGGCAGCGCACGGGATATTGCAGCAGCGCAAGGCGCTCCAGGTCGCTCCAGCGGAAGCGGGAGATGCGAAATTCAGTCGAAGAGCAATCCTGACAAATCATGAAGGGGCCTTATGGGGCTACGTTGCGCGTTTCCGGTGAGGCGTTGAGGTGTCCGCTGCCGGGGCGCATTCGGGATGCACGCTCATGGTTCATCACCCGGCTTTCCACGCTAGCTATACTGAAACGCTACCACGAATCGGTCTCGACCTGAATGGGCATTTAGGCGCACACTAAGAGAGATATTGAGACCATCCGGAGGTGGTATGGCCTGGGACCTTTCGTTTAGCTGCGATATCTGTGGACAGAAAAAGGGTGAGGCCAACCACTGGTGGATGGCCGTCATTGAAGACCAGCATTGCCATGAAGATGGCGAGCCGGGCAAAGGCTTTACCCTGCTCCCCTGGAACCGCGACCAGTGTCGCAGCGGCCGGTACTACCACTTGTGCGGGCAGAATTGCTCCATGCAGGCCATGGAGCGCTTCATGACCAACGGCAGCGTGCTGCTGGAGCCGGTTTCGTAACCAAACTTGATGTCATCTCATCGCAGGCTTGAGTCATGTCCACCATCGCCCGGTCGGGAATCGCCTTCGATCTGAAGCGGATCGAGGAACTGCTGGACGAATCAGTCCGCGAAAAGCTGCGGGGCCGGCTCTTGTGGCTTTTCAACACCGACAAGCCGCGGTTTGCCAGCTGGGGTCGACAGGATACCCAGGATAGCGCGCAACTCCATTTTCAGCTTCTGGACCTTCAACGGGGATGGCCGCACCCCGGCGCCGAGCGGCAACTCGGTCTGCTTCCCCCGGCCTACGGGCCACTTTGCGGGACCGCTGCGCGACTCCTGCTGCAGCGTCTGGCGTGCGCCGGGAATCGTAAAGCCTTCCTTGTAGAGAAGCTGCCGGATCTTCAGCGCCATTTCAACATCGCGCTTCCGGTACAGCCGCTGCCCTGTGCCGCTCTTCGTGGGCCGCAGTTGCGGAAATTCACTCTCCCAGAAGCGGAGGACATACGTTTCGACACCGCAAAGAGCTGCTACCTCACCGATCCGGAAATAGAGCTTGTCCGGGATATCCGACGATGGCGCCGACCGTCCATGCGGCTGCCCGGATTTGCCATGCCCCTTATGCATGGCCCTGGCTGCCGGCTTGGAGAGTTGGCTGCTCATTGCATTCCTGACGCTGGCCCGCAAATCTCTACCCAAAAGATATTCCGGTCAGCGGGCGACTGTGCATCGCTATCAGCAGTATAGGCGCTGGCACCCAAACAGTAACGGGTTTTCTTCGGGTTTTATGGTGCTTTTGCCGGTTCTGGTATTGGCAGGGGTATGATCGGCTGCCTCGCTTCCACCGCGCCAGGCGCAGAGCGAAGATACTGTGCCGGCCAGGTGATGCTGTGGCCGAGACTTTGCGCTGCGTGCAATGGCCAGTAGGGATCGCGGAGCAATTCACGCGCCAGCAGGACAATGTCGGCCTGGCCCGTGCGGATGATCGTATCGGCCTGCGCAGCCTCAGTAATCATGCCGACGGCGCCGGTCGCGATGCCAGCTTCGCGGCGGATTTTCTCGGCAAATTCCACCTGATAGCCGGGGCCGACGGGGATTTTCGCATACTCGACAAGCGCGCCGGAAGACGTGTCGATCAGGTCAACTCCATGGTTTTTCAGCACTTTGGCCAGTTGCGCGGAGTCGTCCGCGTTCCAGCCGCCCTCGGCCCAGTCCGTCGCGGAAATGCGGACCCAGAGGGGACGGTCTTCCGGCCAGACCCTGCGAATAGCGTCAGCCGCCTCCACGACGATGCGCGTACGGTTTTCAAAGCTGCCGCCATATTCATCCGTGCGCTGGTTGCTGAGCGGTGAAAAAAATTCGTGGAAGAGGTAACCGTGGGCGGCGTGGATCTCGACCAGATCAAAGCCAGCTTCGAGAGCGCGCTCGGCTGCCGCAGCATAGGCCTTCACGATGCGCCGGATGCCGGCCTGATCGAGCTCAATTGGTTGCGGATAGGTACTGGAAAATGGGATCGCGCTCGGCGCGAAAACCTCGCTCCAGCCGCCGTCTGCCGGCTCGACCTTCCTACCGCCCTCCCAGGGCCGTGCCGTGGATGCCTTCCTTCCGGCATGCGCAAGCTGAATGCCTGCGCGCGAGCCGTTCTGCTGCAAAAAGCTGACGATGCGCTTCAGTGGCTCGACGTGCGCGTCTTTCCATAAACCCATATCTCCCGGGCTGATGCGGCCTTCGGGTGTGACCGCTGTGGCTTCGACAATCACCAGCCCCGCGCCGCCAACAGCACGGCTGCCCAGATGGACGAAATGCCAGTCGTTGGCAGCGCCATCCTCGCAGGAATATTGGCACATCGGCGAGACGGCAATGCGGTTCGAGAAGGTGACACCGCGCTGGGCGAATGGCGTGAATAGGTTCGGTACGGGCTGGGACATGCGATCTCCTGGCTGGACAGCTTTTTAGTTACAGATGCGCCGGATCGGAATCGGTCGCTCGCCCCACATGAACTGGCCGCGAGGCCGTCTTCAAGCAAGCAAACTGGCCTCCCGCAGGAGGCCAGTTTGCTCGCTTTGTCTGAGGCGATTACATCGACATTGCAGCCGCCCCCGTGGTTGCCGGCAGGTTCTTTACCCGGAAGCTCTCCATCTTGATCTTCAGCGCGCGCTCGATCTTTCGCAGCTCGCCCCGTTCCGCGGGAATGGTGAAGGTCGAAGCAATGCCTTTCTTCGACGCGCGGCCAGTCCGGCCGACGCGGTGGACAAAATCTTCCGCGAGCTTGGGCATGTCGAAGTTGACGACGTGCGCCACGTGGGCAACATCGATCCCGCGAGCAGCCACATCCGTGGCCACCAGCACCCGATGCTGTCCCTGCGAGAACGACTTGAGCGCCGCATTGCGCTGGGCCTGCGTACGATCACCGTGGATGCGCGTCGCACTGTGGCCTGAACGTTCCAGCCTCTTGGCAATCTTGTCCGCACCATGCTTGGTCCGGACGAAGACCAGGAAGCTCCCCGGATCGGAGCCCAGCAGGTGCTCGAGCAACGGCATCTTCTTATCGGCTTCGACCTCAAAAGTCTGCAACCGGACATTCTCTGCCGGCTTCAGGTCGGAGCCGCCGATGGCAATGCGGACCGGGTTCTTGATGTAGTCGCGGACCACTTCGCTCACCGCGCCTTCGAGCGTCGCGGAATAGCAGAGCGTCTGCCGGTTGGCGGGCGTGGCGGAAGCAATGCGCTTGATGGCTGGTTTGAAGCCCATATCGAGCATGCGGTCGACTTCGTCGAGGACGAGGATTTCCACCGTATCCAGCCTCACCAGGCGGCGCTTGAGATAGTCTTCAAGGCGTCCCGGGGTCGCGATCACAAAGCGCGCGCCGCGCCGGATGGCCTGCAGTTGCGGCTCTTCGGAAAGACCGCCGCATACCAGGGCAGATTGGAAGCCGAAGCCGGCAGCCAGCTTGATGTATGCCTGCTGGACCTGCATAGCCAGCTCGCGCGTCGGAAGCAGCACCAGGGCGACAACGCCCTTGGTTTGCGTCGTTTGCAGCCGTTCGATGATCGGAATCAGAAAGCTGAGGGTTTTGCCGGTGCCCGTCTGGGCCGTGGCGAGGACATCGTTGCCGGCCAGTGCCGGGGCGATCGCCTTCTCCTGGACCGGAGTGGGCGTAATAAAGTTGCAGGCCGCCAGCTTCTTGAGCAGGACAGGCGAAATAGCAAAATCAGAAAATTGTGTCATTTTTTCCCAGGTTCTCGCCCGGATACACCCATGCATCAGCACCGGCGACGAGCGGAACACGTATAAGGTCGCGACAGGAGTCTTCGCACTTTCCTGTTTCGAATCAGATAGTTACCAATGCTTGGAGTACCGGAGTGGGTACACTCTAAGAGCAGTCACCAGTCATTTCCGGTGGTGCTCAACGGTCGATAACGAAGAAAAAGTCCCTCGACCTCGGCTCTGCCGCGCGATGCGCAGAAGGAATAACATTCCCACTGCTCGCCCCCGTAGTCTGCCGTCTTGGGATTCCTGCGACGAGGCGATTCCGCTTGGAGGCTTGGGAGGTATTACTTGGGCCGGGCCATCACAATGGTCGGCGACAACCAAACAACTAAGCGTGATTTGAGTATAACAGAGTCGTCGGCCGGCATCGGCATTTCGACGCTTTCATGTGGGTAAGGAGTCTTTGAAGTTACGAGTTGAAGTTATGAGTTGACGATTGTCCAGGCTGTCGCTGCGCTACATTTTGGTAGCGTCCTGAGCACTGCCCCTGTAGCTTTCTTATGCACCTACAGCTTTTCGGTGGAACAGACCATACCGTGCTTACGTAAACGTATCCGTGGCGACCGGCCGATTTCCAATCCTGAGGGGCACTACCTAATGTCAAAGCTGCTGCGCATTGCCTGCCTTGCTCCGTTGACCGGCGTCCTGCTGTTCACGAGCGCCTGCCGTATCGAAAAAAACAAGAACAGCAATGGCGACGGCGACGACGTGAAGATCGCGACTCCCTTCGGCGGCGTCAAAGTGAATTCCAACTCGACCGATGCAGCCAGCATGGGATTGCCCGCGTACCCCGGCGCGCACGTCATCCAGAAAAAGGACGGCGACGATGATGGGTCAGTCGACCTGCACATGGGCTTCGGTCCCTGGCAGATGCACATCCAGGTCGCAACCTACGGGACCAGCGATCCGCAGGATAAGGTGGTGGCCTTCTATCGCCAGGCGCTCAGCAAGTACGGCGATGTCGTGGAGTGCAGCGGAGACACCCCGGTCGGCAAACCGACCCTCACCTCGGAGGGCCTGAGTTGCAGCGACCACGACAACGGCTCGAGTCACTGGGGAAAATCCAACATCAACATCAACGACCTTCATCTGGCCCTGAAGACCGGGTCGAAACGCCATCAGCACATTGTCGGATTCAAGGACAAGGAGGGTGAGACACGCTTCTCCCTGATCGCCCTGGACCTGCCGAACACCGATAAGGACGAACAGACGAACTAGAAGCGGCCTCTTTGCTTCCTGTCCTGGCTTCCTATAGCGTTAATAGCGATGCAGGACATATGCCATCGCTGTGGATCGACGGTTTCGCGCCAGGATGGCTTTTGCCCGGTGTGCGGAGCGCCGCAGCTTCATTTCGACAGCAGTGAGCAGGTAGCTCTCGACGAAAACGCAGACACTCCCGGTTCAGCCGGCCGGCCTGGCCAGGTGAACTGGAAGGTGGTGCTCAGCGGCTGTGCGCGGTTCGCCATCCCCGCCGGCATCCTGTGCGGACTTCCGCTGGTTTCTGCCGGAGCGCTGCTCTGGGTTGTCGGCGCTGCGAGCGCGATTATTCTCTATTATCGTCGCAAACGTCCGATGGCCGTGCTGAGCACGCGCAGCGGGCTGCGCATTGGAGCATTGACCGGCTTTGTCACGGCCTACGTATCTCTCCTGCTCTCGGCGCTGTTGCGGGTCATCGTCAGGTTTCCCATGCACAACGCCGGCTCCATCGACAATGAATACGAGCAATATATCCATAGCGTTGCTTCCAACATGCAGACCACACCGGAAACGCAGGCGCAATTGAGCGCTTACTTCCATTTCCTGCTGACGCCGGATGGCCGCGCTACCTTGTCGCTGATGTACATTGCGTTGGTTGCAGTCGTGACAATCCTCATCGCATCGGTCGGGGGCGCGGTCGGCGTGCGCATGTTTGCCGGACGCCGCGTCGCCTGATCTGCTTCATTCTGGTTGGCGAACCCGGATTTCTGGAACGATGACAACGCCCTTCCCCCGGACGTTCGCACTCGGGCGGACAAGCAGCTCGCCTTGCTTAGAACCAACCCGCAGCATCCCTCATCTTTAACTGAAGAAAATCGGCAACTGAAGAAAATCGGCGAACGGCGCGGCGAGGAGATTTGTTCCGCTCGTGTAACCCTGAAATACCGTGCGCTCGCCATTCGGCTGGCCGATGAATATCTCTGGTTGAGCGCACAACAATTATGACGCCATGATTTCCTGGTCCTCCGGAATGTGTGAGTGCGTCGACGCAGTATTGCTCTTCGGAGCGGCAAACCCGTATCATCTGCCAGAGCCTATGTCAGCCAATCCAGTTCCCCAATTGCGTGAAAAGCTACGCCTGATGTCGGCGTCGGAGATTGAGCGGACGCTCGTCCGGCTGGCGCACGAAATCATCGAAAAGAATAACGGAAGCGAAAATCTTGGCCTGGTCGGCATCAAGCGGCGCGGCGTACCGCTCGCGCAGCGGCTGGCCACGCTGATCGGCGCGATCGAACGCCGGCCGGTGCCGACCGGTACCCTGGATATCCGCTTCTATCGCGACGACCTGTCCACGCATGACGTGCGGCCAATTGTGAATGCCGGCGACCTGGGATTTGATGTAGCCGGTCGCGATGTCGTCCTGATCGACGACGTGCTGTATACCGGCAGAACCATCCGCGCCGCCATGGATGCACTCTTCGACTTTGGCCGCCCCCAGCGCGTGCAGCTGCTGGTATTGATCGATCGCGGGCACCGCGAACTGCCCATTGAAGCAACTTTTGTAGGACGCCATGTACCGACGACTTCACGCGAAATCGTCGAAGTGAAGTTGAAAGAAATTGATAGCGAAGAACAGGTGATGCTCGTCGAGCGCACCGATTCTCTTTAACCGCTGCGAGGCGTAGCCGGCCAGCTTCCCTGGCACGACTGCGCAGAAATGTAACTGCCAATGCCTGTCAAATCCAAGCGGCCCGTCGTGGCCGACGCTCCTGCGCCTGTGTCCAACGGCGTCCTTTTCGCTCCCGCTCGGACCGCTAGTGGGGCAGGGGCCATCGATCCCCGTTCAGTGCTGTCGATCGCCGATCTTTCCCTCGACGAAATCAGCGCCATCCTCAAAATGGCGACCGACCTCGAACAGGAAGATCCGCTTCGCCGCGCGGAACGACTCTTCAAACGCCGCGTCGCCCTGCTCTTTTACGAATCCAGCACGCGCACAAGGACTTCCTTTGAGCTGGCAGCGAAAAGCCTGGGAGCAGACACCGCACTCATCAGCTCATTGTCCTCGAGCATCGAAAAGGGAGAAAGCCTCAAGGACACCGGCATCACGCTCAAAGCGTTAGGGGCCGAATGCATTATCCTGCGCCACGCCAGCTCCGGCGCGCCCTGGCTGCTGGCGCGCGAAACACAAGTCCCGGTCCTGAATGCAGGCGATGGCATGCATGAGCATCCTTCGCAGGCCCTGCTTGATTTGCGGACCATCCTGACGCATCGGCTCGGAGCGAAGAAGGCAAATGCGGTGAAGCCGGATTCACTCGCGGGCGTGACCGTCGCCATCACGGGCGACATCCTCCACAGCCGCGTGGCACGATCCAATGCTCTGCTGCTGCCCCGGGCAGGCGCGACGGTTGTCTTCTGCGGACCAGCCCAGTTGTTGCCGGACCAGGCAGCTTTGATCGGTCCCGGCGTCCGCATCGAACGCGACATGGACAAGGCGATCAGCGAAGCGCAGGTGGTGATGATGCTCCGCATCCAGAAAGAGCGCCTAGCCGGTCTCCATCTCGCCCTCGAAGACTACACCCGCCGCTACCAGCTCCACACCGACCGCCTGCACGCGCGCGCGCCGGAGGCACTGGTGATGCATCCGGGCCCCATGATCCGCGGGCTTGAAATTACCAGCGAAGTGGCCGACTGCCCTCAATCCGCGATTGCGGAACAAGTGCGGCACGGCGTGGCCGTCCGCATGGCATTGATCGCACGCGCCCTCGGAGGCCAGGCATGAACGCGCTGCTGATTCGCAATGGCAAGCTCATCGATCCCGCACAGGGCATCGAAGCTGAGCGCGACCTGCTCTTTAAGGATGGCCGCGTGCTCGCCATCGAACCGCCCGGCAAACTCAGGACCGCAGCAAAGAATGAAGGCGCGGAAGAACTGGATGCGACGGGCCTGGTCGTCGCGCCCGGCCTGATCGACATTCATGTCCACCTGCGTGAGCCCGGCCAGGGCCACAAGGAAACTATCGCCAGCGGAACGAGCGCCGCCGCCGCGGGCGGATTCACTGCCGTCGCCGCCATGCCGAACACCGTCCCCGTCAACGACTCCGTCGACACCATGCGCTGGATGCTCGCTCCCGAGCGAAATGCAGCCATCCGTGTCTATCCGATCGCGGCCGCAACGCGCGGAAGCATGGGCGAGACGCTCACTGAATTCAGCGCGCTCAAGGCAGCGGGTGCAGTTGCCGTTACAGATGACGGCAAACCGATTCTCGGCGAGGCCATTATGCGCCACGCGCTGCTCACTGCCGCGCGGAGCGGCCTGCCCGTGATCCAGCACGCGGAGGACACGCGGCTCACCGGCGGCTGCTCGATGAATGCCGGCGCGATGGCCTTCCGCCTTGGGCTTCGCGGAATGACCGTCGAATCCGAATCGAGCCTCGTCGAGCGCGACATCAAGCTGCTCGCTGCCGTCAAGGACAGTCGCGCGCATCTGCATGTCGCGCACCTGTCGACTGCCGCTGCACTGGACCACGTCCGCAAAGCGCGTCGCAACGGCCTGCACGTGACCTGCGAAGTGACCCCGCATCATTTTGCACTCAACGAGGAAGCGGTCGGCTATTACAACACCAACGCGAAGATGAATCCGCCGCTGCGCTCCGAGAAAGATCGCGAAGCGATGATCGCCGGCCTGCTCGATGGCACCATCGACTGCATTGCGACCGACCATGCCCCCCATGCCGCGCACGAGAAGGAGCAGGAATTTGAGCGCGCACCCAATGGGATCACCGGCCTCGAAACGGCCCTGGGCCTTTCGCTTGGCTTCCTCTATCGCAAGCACAAATTATCGCTCGGACGGGTCATCGCATTGCTCAGCACGAACCCGGCGCACCTGCTGAGTCTGAAAGGCCGAGGCAGCCTGGCCGTCGGCAATTTTGCCGATGCTGTTGTTTTCGATCCGGCCCGGGAGTGGATCTACGACGCGAAGGCATCGCGATCGAAATCGAAGAATTCGCCATTCTCCGGCTGGAGCATGCTCGGCCAGGTGCGGGCCACTGTGAGTGAAGGGCGCATTGTTTTTCGCGGATAAGTGTGCAAATTCCCGAAAAGAGATTTCCTTATCGGAGAAAAAACTCACCCGGCAGATTTGTCACAGAGGCATTTTTGAAGCCAGATAGGCAAGGGTTCGCGCCGATAGAATGAAAGTGGGACTGCGCATGCACGCGAGACGGGCCGGTTCCACGCAGACATGGAGTTGTTTGTTGAAGCTGGGAAACGTTCGAAGAATCTGCTGTTTGATGATTGCCATGGCGGCTGTGAGTACGGGGCTGACGTTGCCGGCACAAGCGCCCGCACGCCTGCTGCCGCCGGATGACGGCGGTATCGAGGGGTCTGTCTACGTTTCCATGGATAGCTGGATCTATCCCGCTTTCAGCCGCCTGGAGGCGCTTGGATATGCCGACACGGCATTCCAGGGATTGCGGCCCTGGACGCGGCTGACATGCCTGCACATCCTTGAGGAAACGCAGAAGAAGATCGACACCTCTGCGGATTCACCCGGGAATCGCGAGGCGCGAGCGATCTTTGACGCACTTGAACAGGAGTTCGGGCATGAAGTGCAGCCCTATCGCCCCGGCCAGGAGAATCTCCACGCCGAAGTGGATCGCACCTACACACGCTTCCAGTACATGAGCGGGACCCCGGTCAACAACTCCTACCACTTCGGCCAGACGCTGGTAAACGACTACGGACGGCCGTATGAAGGTGGCTTTGAGACCTATGACGGCTTCCAGGCCCGCTCCGAATACGCTCGCCTTAGCCTGGATGTGCGCGGAGAGATCCAGCATGCCCCGGGAGCGGCTGCGTATCCTGAAGCTGTCTATCAGTTCTTTACGCTCGCGGACAATATCCCGCTCGAGTCGCCCGCGCCTGTGCCGACTGCCAATGATTTTCGACTGCTCAATGCGAACCTGTCGTTCAACATCGCCAACCACGAAATTTCTGTCGGCAAGAGCGACGAATGGTGGGGTCCCGACCAGGGCGGAGCCATGGCCTGGAGCACCAATGCCGAGCCGATTTATGCGCTGCGCATCAACCGGACTGAACCGCTGAACATCCCGCTGCTCTCAAGACTGACCGGCCCATTCCGCTACGAAGGCATCTTCGGCGAACTGAAGCAGGAGTACCCGAGAGATCCCTGGGTCCAGGCAGAGAAATTCAACTTCAAACCCACGCCCAATCTTGAATTCGGCTTTTCGCGCGTGGTCGTCTTTGCCGGCGAGGGCCATGTACCCCTCACCTTCGGCTCGTTCTGGCGCAGCTTCACCAGCTTTTCGGGCGTGACGCCGCAGGTCAAGTTAACCAGCAAGGACCCGGGCGCGCGCCACTCCAGCTTCGACTTCAACTGGCGTCTGCCCTTCGTGCGCAACTGGCTTACGCTCTACTCTGACTCGATCGTGCATGACGATGCCTCGCCGATCGACGCGCCGCGTCACGCGGCCATTAACCCCGGCCTCTACCTCTCTCATTTCCCGGGAATTCCGAGACTCGACTTGCGTGTGGAAGGCGTCGATTCAGCCCCAAGCATCCCCGGCAGGTACAGGCTTGGCCAATACATTTACTGGGAAGCAGAGTATCGCCAGGTGTATACCAACAAAGGCGAATTGTTCGGCAGTTGGATCGGGCGCGAGGGCAAAGGGGGCCAGGCGTGGCTTACCTACTGGCTCAACCCGCAGTCGAAGATCGTTCTTGGCTATCGCAATGCCAAGAACACCAACGACTTCGTGCCCGGCGGAACTACCCAGAACGATGCCAATCTGCAGGCGGTTGTGCGCCTGAAGAAAGACTTCGAACTGAATGCGTTCGCGCAATACGAGCGCTGGAATGTCCCTCTGCTGCAGCCGGCAGGCGGGCAGAACCAGTTCACCGGCAGCCTGCAGATGACCTGGTACCCCAGGTTGAGCTGGCACGATTCAAATTAGACGCGGCAGTACGCTTCCCGTCTGCCGCAAGTTCGCCTCAAGACTTCACGGATGGACCAGGGCTTCCACTGCAACCGCCAGGAAGGCATGGCCAAAGCTTGTCGGATGTTCTTCGTCCCAGAAGAGTGTATGGGCCGGGTCGGCGCATACTGATCCTGTCGTTGCATTCAGGCAGGTGTTGACGATGTCCGTAAAGCCGAAGTGCGCCGGGTCAGTCTGGACCGCATTGCCGAGTGCATAAATATCCGGACTATGAATGTTGATGCCCGGATTGCCGCTCTGTTCAATGGATAAGAGCTGGACCAGTTCTTCGTTTGCGGCAAGCACGGCAGTCTCATCGAACGCAGCCCGGGCGCGGCCCGCGGGCAGTAGTCCTACATTGAAAAGACTGGGGACCACAAAGTAGCGGGCGCCCGCCTGGCGCAGTTCGACCTCAACCGCAGCGAGACCGGAGCCGATAGCGAATCCCAGTTGCGCGGCCGAGCCTGAAGTAGCATTCAGGATGTCGTTTCCGCCGCCCTCGAGCACATACAGGGCGTTCGGGTCAGCCTTCCCGCCATGCTGGCTCAGATACAGTTCCACCTGCGAGGGGACACTCGGAATGGTGCCCACCGGCGTTACAACGTCCTGGAGCAGTTCTGCTCCGCCGAATGCATAATCGGTGCCGCCGGCCAACTCCGGGAGCAGGGGCAGCTTGAAGGCGCCGGCAAGATGCTCCACCCAGATAGGGCCATTCGAGAAGCGGCCCTTGTAGTACGGAGGCGAAAGCGGCTTTAGGCCTCCGTCGGCGATGTACAGGTTGCCAACATCGCAATAGCTGTCGCCGAATACGTAAATCGCGTCGTAGGATTGAGCGGCTTTCGCCGCGAAGGCCTCCAGGGTCAGCGTTGCCAGGATAGCGAAGGTGCGCAGGTTCGATGGGATTTTCATCGAGCCTCCTTTCGGGGGGACTATATCTGGCCGAAGTGCCATCACACCGGCACCGGCGAGAGCACTCTAACCGGGAAGATGCGGCGTGTAAAGAGTACATCGACAGACAATGCCAATGCTGTATTCGCACCAGTTACGAATAAGGAGAGTAACCTCGCAA
>Ga0116228_10004428_pt1 | contig 12450 bp, 6 predicted proteins | sample S1TSphfallax_2_FD_89694 | JGI IMG/M metagenome (GOLD analysis project Ga0116228, IMG submission 89694) | Host-associated microbial communities from peat moss isolated from Minnesota, USA - S1T2_Fc - Sphagnum fallax MG | ecosystem: Host-associated > Plants > Peat moss > Unclassified | place: USA...
CTATTAACCTATTAAAATATTCATCATTTTCATGGATGAACTTTTATATTATTTGACATTTAAAAATATATATAGTTTAATATTTTTTCAACATACATGAACAATCATTTTATCAAGGTTAATTTCCCTATTTTTTTTATATATTAAAAAATGCCTATATCCAAGTCCAAAGGAAAAAAAAATTTGCCTTGATTGATGAAATTTAGCCTAAAAAGACATAAGTACAAAACACAACATCCATTATAGCATGTGTAGCATAAGACCACATCATTGGGGAATTGACCTATAACCTAAAATATACTACTAATGTTCATAAGTAGCTCGGCACACATGGGAGAAATCATCGTGGGAGTTACACACATGAATATAAAAATTGGGGAAAATAATGAAACCTACACTTCTTCTATTCTTTTGTAAGCACTTGCAATTTTCATATATCTCCAAAATCTTGAATGTGCATAAGTGTTCAACAAGGTCATTTTATTAATGTTTTTCACTCCAACCTCTAGGGTAGGGTATTAGGGTGAGCAGAGTTAGTCTAACAACTTGCCATAATAACATCATGCACATTGTTATTTTGAAGGTTATCATTTGTGAACGATGGTTCATTAAACATTGGTAATGGTTATTATATTGAAATGTCATTTTTTCAATGTAAATTTTAAACATTTTAGGTATGGCAATTGGTAGTAATGTGGGAAATTTACAAAAGCAAAGCATTGGTTGATAATTGGACTTGAAATTGTCCCATCTTAGCATTGTTTTTTTTTTTTTAAATTGTGTTATTGTCTTTTGTTTGTATAAATGTTGTTACATTCATAATGTTTATAATCAGTCTTGTTTAAAATAATTCAATATGTGTATTACAATTTTCATTTGGCTTACACTAAATTGTTATGATTTTAAAAAATAAAATTAAATTAATGATGCCCACTACTAAACTATTCAATATTCATTAAAAAATTCCCTTGAATAATCTAAATGGAGATTGCTGAGGGGCATTGCTTTGGGGGTTTAATGAAAGATTTGTTGCAAAGGATATCATCAAAAAAACATCAAAGCAATGGCAAATGAGCTTCACACATATAGATGAATGTACATGCATTTTGTATATTAAAAGATTAAAAGAACTCACAACACAAGACCATGAAATCCATCATCCCATAAATTAATTAGGTTTTGCAAGTTATATATTTTGCAGAAACATTGAGTGTGCAAAATGAAATTGAACTTTTACATATTGAATTTTGAATAGAACTTTCCACTTAACCTTAGGATGACAAAAAAAATGTCATCCACCCCCAAGCTCAACAAACATTAAAAAAAAGCTAACAAACACAACTAAAAAGAAAATGAAAAAAAATTTAAAAATGAAACTTCAACCTCATTGTCAATAAAGGTCAGAACACAAGGATCATGAAAAGGTGATGAAACTACATATAATGGCAAGGATTGCATATCCGCCATAACACTAACCCAAGCCTCAACATGCATATGTAATATTGGACTTGTCAAAAACTTTGAAGGAATTGAAGGTGTGTAAAAAATGGAAGTCTTCAAGATGGATTTTTGCAAGAAAGAATAGATTTAGTTACTACGACACATGTGGGCATTACTATGAAGGAATTGGAAGAATTGAAATTGGGACCTTTATTCATAATCCAAAATAAATCATCATGTCTTATTCACAAGGGAGTCAAGATCCAAGCTAGGGGTAGAAGTACTAGTGGGTGGTGATGTTGGGACTAATGAAAAAACCATGAAAATCTCTTAGAATAGGAACTCCTCAAGCTCAAGGGCAAGGATGTTGATATCAAGTCCTTGGCATGCCCAAATGCTATTCCTTGCGGAACAAAAGGAGAAGAAAATATATAATTTTTGACTCAAGAGCAAAGCCTATTCAAATGTGAAGAAGGAAAATGATTTGTAATGACTTGGTCCACAACCAGGGATCTAGGCCTCACACATGCCTTGACAATCACTTGCATCATCCCAATATCTATCTCTTTTGTGGCTCTTTAAATAGTTTCCCCAAGCTCGATCTTGACATAATTGTCAAGCTTGTGAAATTGTACAATAGGTCTTCAAAGGCTACATTGATTCCCTTGCTTGAAGGGTTCAGAAATGAAACTAAAGGTTGTTCTCAATATTGGGATTTGGAACCTTCATTAACAAGGTAGCCTTGCTCACAAAGTTTAGAGGAGAAGCAAATGTTACCATATTGAAGTGTGAAGAAAAGAAGGAAAAAAAATGTGGACTCATGAAAAATTAAATACCTTTGATAAATGGTTCTCGTTGCTTGTCTGTTGAAGATTATTGATCATAATCTACTTCATCTAGATCGACTTCAAAATATAGTTGTCCAAGAAGGACTAAATCTCATTCAACACACAAAAGTCATTGGCATGGAAAAGGAACATAAAACCATTATTGGACAAAAATTTGTCAAAAAAAATAATGATAGAATCAATGAAGTTGTCCACACTTTGATTTTAGCACAAGATAGAGAATGTTAGGTTGGAGACATAAGGCACTAGAAGATTGCTTGGGATGTCCGCAATAACAAGATCCAACTTATTGTCTGGGGAGATTTGTGGAGATGGAAAAGCAAATTTTATCAAAGTAAATAAAATAAAATAAAAAGAATGAAACATGGAGTTAACTACATCAATTTGATAAAGGCGTATAGGATGGAATCCTCACCAAACTTTGACACCGAAGTCTGGTGATGGATCGATTTCAAAAAAACCAAAATTTTGCTCTGAAAGTGTTGACATGCCTCCATTCACCAAAATTCGGCACCAAATTTTGGTAATGTGTAGTGTAAATTCACCAAACTTCAACACCAAACTTTGATGGATGGAGCCATAAGCAGCAAATCATTCCAAGTTGGAATGCATTTAACAAACTTTTCAAAGGGATTTGGTTTTAGAAATTTTCAAATAAAAGATGGGAAGAATGGAGAATTTAACTTATAGTAGTAATGAAATCATCGATCTATCCAAACTCTTCAAACCAACATTCAAGCTCTAGCATTAACACTAAGATGGAAGTCCACGAAAGGTTGATGACCTTGACATTGCTATACAAACTCCTTGATGTATGTAACTTTATGGGAGGTGGAGAAACCTACTTGTGTGATATTGGTGAAGCATCAACACCAAACCTCAACTTTGGAACAATTAGAGCCAAAAGTTGTAGGCCTCCATAGGTTGTTGCCAAGCTTTGGGAGGGTTGAGAGCTTTTGGCTCTCAATGCTCCAAAATTCAGCACCAAACATTGGAACTACAAGAGGTTTTTTTCTCTTCCAAAGCTCGGTGTCAAGCTTTGGAGCATTAAAAGGTTTTTTTTTTCTTCGCTCCAAAGTTTTGCACCGAAAGGGAAAAAACTTCTTGGTGTTCCAAACTTTGGCATTAAACTATGGAAGGCTGAAAGTTATATGTTTTCCACATTCCAAACCTTAGTGCCAAACTATGGAACATTGAGCCAAAAAAAAAAAGAAAAACGCTAAAAGACATTGAAGAAAATAGGTCGACCAAAAAATCTTGGTCGTAAATATGGTGACTAAAATCAAGTTGTTATTTTATAATGGTCTAATTTTTTTCTTTTGTTCAACACTCCATAATTTGACACTGAACATTAGACAAGTGCCATAAACTCGACGACGAATGTAAAAAAATAAAAAAAATAAATAAATGACTTGGATTGTTAAACAATAATGACCTAATTTTGGTTGCCATCTATGGCCAAGATTTTTTGGTTGACCTATTTTTTTCAAGGTCTCTCGACTCTTGCATTTGAAAAATTACAATAAAACAAAAAGAAAAACATAACAATTTGTATGAAAATCTTATTTTGCCAAATGTTCATTACAAATTCCCAAATTATGCAAGCCCATTCGACAACTACTTATCTATCATTCAACAATATTTGGGGGTATAGGTCCTTAGAGTGATAATTCTATTAAATATGAAAATGATTTGATTTCCCTTTCCCACTTATGCTTTAATTGAAAATTGATATTTTAGAATTGGTTGTTTTTCAAATAAACCTAATGTTAGAATTTGGACATGAAGCCATATAATTTGAACTTATTAGTTACTTCCAAAATAATTTCAAAAAATATTAATAGAAAATATTTTATTAATATTTAATTTGATTAGTGATCTATTAATTGTAGTTTATAACACATTATTAGACATATATACCCCTTATATGCCACTTAATGTTATCCATTCTCAAGAATATATTAATGTTTTTTCAATTGGACCTAGTAAAAGGATTCCAACTTTTGTTTCCTATCACATATTTGTGGATATCAATTTCTTTTATTCTATACTTTATCAACATTATGTTGTTTAATGATGATTACATTTTGATCTCATAAGTTATTTCCAAATTAATTTCCTAAATATATAATTTAGTATATCTTTCTTTAATTTCATTTGGTTAATGAACTATTCATTAAAATCTATATATCCTTTACATGCCTCGTTTTTTTATAAAAAAATCTCCTTTCTAAATATGATATTCTTTACAAATGTTTACATTTGGATTTCATAACTTATTTCCATATTATTTTTCTAAATAGTTAATTTAGTGTATCTTTCTTAAATTTCGTTTGGTTTTTGGAGGTATTGAATAAGCTTTACCAAACATCATTTCACTAATATCCCCAACATCTTTTTCTTTTAAAAAATTTCACCCTTCTCAATATTTTATTATTTCTTAACCCCTTACATTTGGTACTAATAAATTAATTGAAAATCGACTTATATATATAATTTGGTTGATCAAATGTTTAAGATAGTTTAATAAACATTATCACATATATCCCTTACCTGCTTCTGTATTTTTAATATTTTATCCTTTTTCAGTATTGTTGTATTTGAGGGTATAAAAATTTGGAATTGATAAATTATTTTCATATTAATATTTGACATAGAAAATTTAGTATATCTTCTATTTTATCCATTTGGATAATTAGCTAAGAAATATAGTTTACTATATAGATGAGTATATATATATAAATAATTTACTAGCCTCTTTCTTGCTAATTTATATCTTTGCTCAATACTTCTGTACTTAATAGTACAAACATTTGGATTTGAAAAGTTGTTTCCAAATAAAATTTTAAATGAAATTCTTGTTTATATTTCTTGATTCCATTTAGTTAATGGAACTATTAAGGAAGGTCTACTAGAAATATTCCATCAAGATTCATTATGAACCTCTAAATTATTAACGCTTATCGTTTTTCAATAATTCACTTTCCACATTTTGTTAAATTTGGAATTAATAAGTTATCTCCAAATTGAATTCCTATAAATAATAATTTGGGATATCTATTTTCCATCCCATGTGGTTAATTTTCCTGGTTCAAATTATTAAATAAATATGTGTTACTTGCATTTTTAAATTTCAGATTTAACCTTTTTTTACCAATTTCCAATTTAAGTCATTTTCATTTGGAATCAATAAGTTATTCCCAAATAAACTTCCTCAATAGAAATTTATTTGAGTATATTCTTTTTAGATTTATTTTGTGAATCATTTGTAGGATAATGCTAATCAAACATTATTAAATACACATTTCATACATTTCCTTTTTTTTAATTCAAAATTTCTAAGGAACCATTTCCCAATTAATTTGGAATAATAATTCCTTTCTTAAAATTCAAATTTTTGCAACTTGTGTATTTGGAAATAATGTAGAAATGATTTCATGTTGGATTGTAAATTATAATGTGATACTTTTCCTTCTCTATTATATTTGATATAATATTGGCTTTGTTATGTGTGATCAAAATAATGTTTATTTTGGAAGACAACATAATAATAAAATAACAATATAGATTCTGGTTGTGAGGTTTTTTTTTTTTTCAAATTATATTCCATCTCATGATTAGGAGTATCGCATAATGTGGCATCTTCAATGAAAATTAAATTATTACACCTACTTTTTACTTTTTATTATATTGGGAAAAACACCAATGAATTGAAATCACATGGAAAGTTATCAATTGCTCACAATATAAACAATTGTCTTCAAAAGGTGAGCAATTATTTGTATTTGTTAATTTTAGTTTGTTTGTTTGTTGATAATTTGATTGCATGTAGTAAACCCTTTTCACAATAGGATAATAGATTATGTCATTATGTGCAATATGGCTTTTTATGGGATAAACAAAATAAATTGTACTTGATGTCCATATATTTAATCTTTTCTTGAAGCCTTCCTGTATGCAACATTTCGTTTTCCTTTACCATCAACTGGCAACAATAAGTTCCACCAACATTTTTTGTGTTCTACCCTTCTTTCTTATTTTATTTGAAATCAATTGAATATCTTCCATCCCAATTGGAAATTGAAGTTTTTTTTCCATTGAACATTCCTTTTGTTCTCTTGGTTGTTGTGGATTTTTGACAAGGCTAACACATCGTTTTTATTTTTTTAACCAAAGTCATTAATTTTGTTAGTTGTCATTTGTTTTCCCACAAAACATTGTTATTTTTAAAGCATTTTCACTTCACTCCTCAAATCTTTGGTTTGTTTGATTCGTAGTAAATTGGCAACTTTTCATTTTGAAGGTAAATTCCTACTAACAAATTTGGAATCTCACATGTCATAGAGAAATGCTTATGTGTAATGTTCAGTCTCCATCCACAAACTGTTCATGTTTCCAAGGACGATGGATATGATGCCAACAACAATATTATTGGATCTATTTATCAAGTTTTAGTCATTGGTGACTTTAGTTTGGAATGGAGGGTGACTGTTGAAAGGTATAAGATTGTTGTGGAAAATCTTTTGAAAAGTTTTTAGAATATTGTTTTGACATTGAAAACTAACACATATGTTGTTAATGCCATCCCACATTTTGTGGAGATCAAACAAATAGTTATCCCCAACCATGTTGATCCTTAATATTCGTTCATAGATTTGTGTGGTTCTTCCAATGAGGGTGGAACGCTTGCAAACTTTTTTTTCCCATCAAAATATTTTTTGCATAGGAATCATTATGCTTCTATTTTTGCTAATTCTCTATATTCCATTATAGACATTCCCTCTATGGGAAGACCATATGTGTTGAGTGTAATAGACTATTTCAAGGCAATGTCATTTGTTACCCATGTTAGTTCCAAATTGAGAAATTTGAATTATGATAAGTTTCATATTGAGAATGTTCATTGCATTCCAACCACATTTAATGGTGATGTTTTATTTGAACTTCCCCCTGTTATTAATTTTGATAATCATTTTGGGTAGATGCAAGGAATAGACAAAAAACATGATGGCCATGTAAGATGATTAACGTCAAGAATGATTTTAGTTTTACTTTTTAAAGAGCTTGGTGCTTGGGCCATTTGTAATGCCAAAATGATGTCTATGATTTTATTTTTTAAAACAAAAGTAGAAAGGAAACAACTTCAAGTGGCGACGATGTTCATGACCTTAGAGGAGATTGTTTCACTCCTAGTCCACCTTTTCGCAAAATCTATAATACACAACAACACATTCTGTGTTTTGCAATTAGCCTTTACAATTACATACTAATTAGGAAGGACATATGTGACTAATGACTAGTGAGTTGCTAAACCCATGTTGTTTCACCCATTTAGTGTCAAGGGATGTTTAATTGCAAAGCCAAGTCATTTTAATGACTACAATTTTAATTTTTTCTTATAATATTGAAATTTCATGTCATCATTAACCTTGGTATGATGTGTAAAGTGCATGCCATCTCAATAAGTAGTCGTTTTATTCAATTAAGTGTTAAAAAATATGCCTTGATGGATGGACATGTGTCAAAAATATATAAACATGTTATGATTGCACATGACCAAAAGTCAACCTAATTTAGCCCATGTAGTTAGCATAGCCAAAAGTCAATTTAGTCTAGCTCGCCTAGCCAAAAGTCAACCTACCTTAACCTAATTAGGCTATCTACCTATGTTAAGCAACTTAAGCTAGGTGGCCTAAATTTTTTAAAATGTTGAACTTCTAATTTTAAAAACTTAAACTAGGCTACCTAATTTAAGCCAAGTGGCTTAGGTATCATAGGTTGTAATAATGAGGACTTGAACCCCTTGCTTTCATTTTGGGGTTCAAGTCTTCATCCATTACACTATCACATTTTTTGTACTAATTATATTTACACAAAACTTTTAGCCTTGAATTAACCTTGGCCACCCTAGGTTGACCTAGGTCAACCTACCTACTACCTATCGACCTAGCTTAAACCTATACCTCCCTAGGATGAACTAGTTTGTCAACATGTATTACTTACTAACCTAGCGTAGGCTAATTTAAGCATTCTTAGGTTAAAAATAAATAAACTTAAGATAATTATGTCACATCTAGTTGCATCATAGTCACCTCTAGTCACACAAACTTAAAGTGGTTTCAAACTTCATAAAATATGTTGTAATGAAATTATCTATGTTGACTTGGCAAAAAACCTAAAGTTAGGAACCTAGGCAAGCCTACCTAGGTTAACCTATTAGTAGGGTAACCTATTCTAGATATATTTAAACATACTAGATGTAATAATTTGTTAATGTTTAGTTAAGTAATTTGTAAAATAGCCTATATTACAAAGTAGGTTTTTATTAAATAGCTTACATACATATGTTAACTTAATAGGTATGTTAAACCTAAATTAATGTGTTAAGTGGTTAAAAGTCAAGGAGTTATGTGTCATCTTTTTCAAAACAATTAATAATATTGTAGTGATAATTATATATTAAAATAGATTTTTTAGTACACATATACATGCATGTGAATTCATGACTTCAAAAACCTCTTTGGCACATAAAAAATTATGACATGTCATGACAAATATCGGTGTCATAAATTTAAGACACAAAAAACTTATGATGTCACAAAACATCATGGATTACCATGAAAATTTGTGATACCTTGTTGCTAAATGGCAGGCGATGTCATCATCACATGGAAAACAAAGTTGTTATTAATTGCAAAGGACAACAATATTTTCAACTAGCTAATAAATGATATTAATTTATCAAATCAATGATCATAATGTTGACAAATAGGACCACATCATCTTGTTGGTATATAACATGCCATGTCATCATAATGGGAGATTGAGTCATTATTAGTTGCAAATGTTGATAGTTATTGCAATTAACTAACTAATGAACAATTTTTTTAAAATAATATGATAATTTACCAAAAAAACCAACTAGTTGTCATATTGATTACAATTGCAAAACCATGATGCCATGTGACATGTTGATATCTTTTGCCATTACTTAATGATTGATATGACTAAGTAGTTATAAATGTAGTTGAAAAACATAATAGTCATTTTTGTGTTTGGTTCAAAGGACATGATTTGTTGTAGTGAGGGTAAAGTTTTTAGATTTGCATCTTGATGCAAAAAGCTACATTGAAAGATTGGACATCATTTCTAACATAGTGATTGACCAATAAATGCTTCATTTTACCCAAAGTAGTGTATGAATCATCATGTTGACTAATAGTCAAATATTGTGCACATGTGGAATGAAACATCATCATGTTGTGAGACTAGAAGTCGTTATTCTAGTCACAAAAGTTAGGGTATTTTTAACTAACTAAATTTAATTTACTTAAATAAAAATTAAAAAATAATAATATATTTATCTTAAAAAATAAAGTAGTCATCATATTAACTATAGTAAAAAAACCATGACATCACATGACATTTCAATGGCCTTTACAACTACATAGAGATTTTTGTGACTAAGTAGTTACAATTGTAGTAAAAAAGGATAGTAATCATTTCTTTGACTTGTCAAAAAACTCATAATGTGTTGTTGTGATAGCAACCCCTTCTATGTGAATATGTGTGCAGCTCACATTTATTATGTTATGCACAAGCAAGAGAATTTGATTCAAATAACGATTCATTTAGGTATGCATGATCACCTGATGGCTAATAGTTGCTCTAAAAAAGTTGTCAACCAAGTTAAATCCTTGGTCAAGGAAGAGGTGTTTTGCACACCATGGGCTACCTAGCTAACCATTGCATTGGCTATAAGTAATTTTTTTCTTTTCTTTGAGCACTTGTTAAACAAGGATGGATAAGGACTAGTGGAAGTTCTAAAAGGCGACAAGTTGCACCAAATGATGGACAAGTTCATAACATTGTTTTCACCCAACATCCAAAATTTAGTTACATCCTTTAAGCATCGGTCATAGAACAAAAGGTACATTTCTAGCATTATCTATTTCAAGGAAAATAATGGTTATGATTACATTCAAGATAATGTTTTCTAGGGCAATAGACTAGAGAAAAAATGTTTCTATTCAAGATGTTTGTGCATGGAGATGGTAGTCAATGTGATTTAATGAAGCGGATGCAACTTAAGGGCAATTTCCAAACCGCTTGGATCATGTTTGGTCATGTAAAACATGTTGAAGGTTGGATGATATTCACCTTCCATGTGTATGATTATTTATACTGTAAGGTGATGACAATTAGCTATGTGATATGCACTATGAAGACACATATGCTTAATGCATATTGTGGCAAAAACTAAACAAGGTGATGGTGAAGAATGGTGTTCCTAATCCAAACTTCAAAGGATTCATGGCCAACAACATTTAAGCCAATTGGAACGTAATTTTAATTGTTTATGGTAACAAATATCCAAGCAAACCAATGGTTGACATAGAATGAACTTGTTTTTTTCACTAAAGTCATAACAAACACACAAAACGATATATCAAGCCAAAGATGCAAGAAAAACATAGGACATTGTGCTATGAATACAAAAATGCCATTTCTTTGGAAGAGGCAGATGTTTGGTATGTAACAATCCATTGTTGGTGGTATTCTTATGGGGTAGTTAATGAAGCTAAACCTCAAGAGTTGGAGAATTGGTTCGGTTTTTGGCATTTTGTGTGAGACAATGGGGAGGATTTATGATACACGTATTGTTTTCAACCTTCTCACATATGTCTTCTCTCATCCCATCTTCACAAGTTCACATTTAAAGTACCACTCATTTTAATTTAACATAATAATTTTTTTTTTCTTGCAAAAATTCACTCCATAAGAACTTGTAAACATGTTCACATTTAACCTTTCAGAAACAATGCACAATGTATGGTTTTAGTAGTCGGGAAAAGGGGAGCCTATTTGTATATTGCATCGTTAAATGACTATGTTTGAATTGTTAAACAATCGACATTGTATTCTTATTTCAAATAGGTGGCCAACCAATTCAAGGGCCTAATAAAAGTGAAATGTTTTTGTGTAAAACAACTTAATATGGAAATCTGAAGCAATTTGCAGACATAGTTTTGAAATATTCCCTAGGATCAACTTGCATAGTTATAATTACACAAATGGAAGGTGAGGATATCTTTGGTTCTTGTAAACAAAAGGAAAACCTAACCCTAGAGTAGAAGGGGATTCACATAGGCATAACCATGTGATTTTTTTTCATCCTTGTGTAGACCATGTAATTGTTAAATCAAATGTGGAAATTGAATAACTTGGGTCAAATCAAATTCATGGAGATGCTGAGGTCCTTGAAGCTCCATGTGCAGATGAAGTTTGGCATATAGAAAGATGCCCCCCTATGTCACATGTTCAATTCTCGCATTGCAAAAATCCACCAAACATTTTTGTGCCAAATCGACTTCTATTAGTGTCCTTACTTCGACTAATTCAGGGTTATGGTTTTAGTTCTCCAGTGCACCCATAAAGTTGCACAAGTTTTAGTTCTATGTAGATGACATGAATCGTTACATTGGCAGTATGAAGTGCAAGCATGCATTCAACAAACCAGTTGTTCCAAGAATTTGACCTGTTCAAGTTGAAACCAATTTCACTTAATATGAAGTCAAGTCTTTTGAAGAAGTAATATTTGTTTTGAAAAAATGATGATCGATCTTTTTTTGAAAACTATTCAGAGGGGAAAGATCCATTTTTATAAATAGGCTAGTGGATGAAATGTTATAGCCAATAACATGTATTAGTAAGGCTGTTTGTTAGACAATTCCATTCAATATGCCAAATCTACATTGCAATTTGTGGGAGGTTGGTTGACTTTTTGAAGTGAATGTAAACCCACCATTGGAGGTTCCCTCTCCTAGATATGGACAAATATATAAAATTTTATCTGGCCAAAATCCAAATAAAAAGCAATGTGAAATTATGATAAGAAACTTCATAACTTGCATTTTTAAAAACTTTGTAACAATGATTTTTAGTTTGTTAATTTGGTGAGCGAAGTGGGTGCTCTATAAACACATGTATTATGTTTTGTAGCATGTCATGTTTTGTGGGCAATTTGAAAATTTCATCCATTTTCCAACTTGGAGTTGTGATGGAGTTCGTCGCTTGTTGGTTGCTGTAACTTCTATGTAGGTAGGAGTTTACTTCTAAATTGTCATAAAAAACAAGTACAATGAACATTGTCAATTTTAAC
>Ga0116228_10004431_pt1 | contig 12447 bp, 8 predicted proteins | sample S1TSphfallax_2_FD_89694 | JGI IMG/M metagenome (GOLD analysis project Ga0116228, IMG submission 89694) | Host-associated microbial communities from peat moss isolated from Minnesota, USA - S1T2_Fc - Sphagnum fallax MG | ecosystem: Host-associated > Plants > Peat moss > Unclassified | place: USA...
GCAAAAGAAGAAGTGGGTTCAGTGGGCTGTAAAACTGCAGTTATGTTAATCTTTGGATTTTCAATTTTGGGTATGAAATATTTTCCTTCTGGCAACAGAAACACAGTTTCAAGGGCATGCAAAAGATTTGGCCAAGTCATTCAATCTCTCTGAAATAGATGGCGTCGTTTGTGTGAGTGGTGATGGAGTTCTGGTTGAGGTATGTCCCAATTCTTCCCAAGGAAATTTTGATTCATGATATATTTGTTGCAGGTCATATTTGTTTTCCATTGCAGTGGCAATAGAAAACAAATCTCTTGGTTTGGGCATATTGGGGGAAGAAGTTCACCCACCCACCCACTCGTGACCATTAATGTTTCACTCGTTTTACTATGGCGAAAAAAAAATACTACTGGTGGTGAGAGCTGCCTTCAGTAGAGATGAGTATGGTACACAAAACTGGAAAAATATGGTGTTCCAAATAGGTGTTGAATGGGTTGCTCGACAGAGGGGATTCGGAGTCTGCCATCAAACTGCCACTTGGCATCATACCAGCTGGTACTCAATTTTTTCTGATTTGGTTTGCAAAAAGAATTTAGTATGTTCAAAATTTGTAGCAGCCTGTTGTTGTTTGCAACAATTTCTGAACATGTTCTGCTGTCAGTGTTATTAGTACACACAAGATTGGGAAATTATTACATGTCACTGAAATGCCCAATTGTGGCTGGAAACAGGATTCTGCCTTACAACTTGCTTGCTTGCAGCCTACCTATTTTAAACTTTCAACTGCCATGTCTATTATGTATCATCTTATAGTACTATATGTTTGGTGAAACAGGAACTGGGAATGGAATGGCAAAGTCAGTTTTGGATCTGTCTGGTGAGGCTTGTGATGCTGCCACTGCCACATTTGCAATAATTCGAGGTAACATGATATTCTGAGCAGGGATTTTTTCTCGACTTGAAATTTTGTGCTTTTGAAAGTTTGGTGAAATTTTCTGAATTTTTTAGCAATTTCCCATTTTTATTTGTTGTCACAGTGCAAAAATTTGCCCAAAAAAAGTACACACACACAGAAAATTTGAGCCATCCCAGATAAGAAGACTGAATAGGTTAGCTTGGTGGGTATTGAAACCTATCATCTCACAGACACTGGAGTTGGGTATCAGCAAGGTAATAATAATGAACATCAGGATCTTCAGCCAGTTCAAGCATCAATTGCATATGAGGTAGTAAAACTGGGGTACATAACTTGTTGCATCTTTTTGTGCAGTCTTTTGAATGCTTTTTACTGGTAGTAAGAATAAATCTTTGTTTTGGCAGGGCATAAGCAAGCACTAGATGTTGCTGCTGTGGTGCAAGGGCAAGTCACATACCACAGCATTCTCATGCTTTCTTGGGGTACAACTTTTGCAACTTCATACATTGAAAATAGCAAATGCAACTACTATCTTACTTTGGTGCTACTAACTAGCTAGAGTATATAGTGATCATTGGTTAGGTATTGAGAGGAACCCGATTACTGGAATCATCACCCCTGCAACATTTAACCATGGAAGCTGCAGACCTATAATTTCTAGTGAGCACTATGGGTTGATTGAGCTCTGAAAATTTTAGATACATCCTCATTGAAATAACAACCTTCTGAAAATCTAATATCATCCGTTGGTTGATGGAGTTGGAATTGTTGTTGAGCTATTCGTTTCTCCATAAGTTAATTGAAAACCTTTAGATTTCGGAGTTAAGAAAAAAAATCTCCATAATTTAATTACAAACCTTTAGATTTTTGGATTTTTGGGCTTTTGTATGCTAGGTGATCGTGAGCGAATGTATTGATCGTGAAATTCAAATCAAGTTGTGTGTCATGTGGGGCGGGGGGTGGTGATGGCAGGATTTGTGGCTGATGTGGATTTTGAATCGGAAAGGTATAGGTGGATGGGTAGGTTTCGCTTAGATATCCAGGTATATACATTTGGTTTGTCTTTGCTAGTGATGTCCAATATTAATGTTGACAATGGATATTAAATCTTGTATGAGGATTAAGGAAAATGTATCATGGGTGGTTTCTAGCATGGTCTAAAAATTCTGCTACTAAATGTAATAATCTAACCTGCAAAACATGCTGCCAGACAAAGCTGGTGCTTTCTGAGTGCCAGACCTCACTCTATGATTTGTTTACAGTATAAGAAGGGCCAAGGGCCTGGCTTTTTAATTACTCCACAACTCTGTTGTTTTGACAGACAATAATCAGAGTTGTCAACTTGAGGAGATACAATGGCAGCTTTGCATACATCCCTGGTGCAGGAATGGATGGAACCAGGCCTCGGGAGACAGACATGCAAGATACCTTACTACAAGGTGCAGAAACCAACAGTGAACAGGGATTGCAGAAGAATGGTAGTTACTTGGGTCCTCCTCCTCCTCCTAAGCAATCACCTGCTGCTGCCTCTGAATGGCGAGCTGTGGATGGTGCATTCCTTCTCATTTGGCTTAATAATGTGCCTTTTGCTGGCGAGTATGTCATGCCAGCCCCTCTAGCAAAGGTAAACATTCTGTTGGAGAAAAATACCAGTCAGTGTACAATTAATTTTTCACAAAAGCAATCCCAAAGACAAAAGTCATAGTAACTAAGTCACTTGCAAGTTTTCCTAAAGGTAAAAAGCCAATCAAAATCAGCAGTCCAAACCTCTTCAGAAGAGATAAGTACTTGATGAGAGACTTTTTTGGGGTTGCAAGCTTTTAAGCTCATGCCTCAACTTTCCTTCTTGTCATTTAGGAACTCAAAATCATGAGACATTTAAGTCAAATTATTATAACTTGGGAACTTCTTTCTGTTTTCTTTGATTGTGCAACAGTTCTCAGACGGGTGTTTGGATTTGGTTATAATGAAAGAATGTCCACGATGGGACCTTTTCCAACTTCTTCTCAAAATCCGTAGTGGACGACACATCAAATCCAAATATGTTGAGTACTTAAAGGTAACAAAAATCTCATCATCACTGTGGAAAACAAAAATGCAATCATCCATGTATGTGTGTTCAATCAATTATGAAGCTAAAGCTCTCTTTTTACCATAAGAAGTCACAATTTGTTGATCCCTTTCTTTCCAAACAAGACAGAGTTACATTGCTACTGTGCTATCTACAAGTTTCCAGAATTGTCTAGAATTATTATCTACCCTAAAAACCCTAAACCCTTTGACACATGAGAGTTTCATAATTTAGAGATTTGGTGTTTTTGTGGATGCTTTTACCTGGGTGCAGGTGAAGGCATTTCAGCTGACTCCAGCTGGACGATTTGCTAGTGACACACAAGGGGGATATATTGACCTGGATGGTGAGGTTCTTGCACGAGGTTGTGGTTCCTTTGGCGATGGGAGCAAGGATCCCATGGTGTATGGTCCCACAATTGAAGTGTCAGTCAAAAGAGGGTTGGCAACAATCTTTCGCCCACCATGACTTTCTCCCCTCCTCAGTTTGTCAGTCTGATCCAGTACCACCAATCTTCAATGAGCATCTTTCAACCAATACTAAAATGACTCAGGTGTGAGGTTCTCAAAGAAAGAATGTGATGGCTGGGTATAAAAACCCACCCAGAGTTCGGTGAACTTAGCCTTGTAATTCTGTAAATTGCTAGAGTGTTGGCAAAATGCAGTTGTACAGGATGATTGGCTGCAACGGTAACTTCCATGAGTTAGTACTTGAACATGAAAGTATGGAGGCATAGGAAACCTTTAATTTTTCTGATTTGACATTTGATTAGAAATCTGGAAATCTTTCAGAGGTATGAGATGACTAACTTCATTTAGGAATTTTTGGTATGAAAATTAGCTTTAGGACTATGGATGGATCTAGGTTTTTTTCACATACCATTTAAGCTTTGTGTGATGTTTCTTCAACACTTGCCACTGACTGTAACAATTTGAAAAGTATTTGATAATGCTGTTGTCCGAGTGATATTTTGTTGTGCAAAGATTTTTCACAGCACAAATAACTGTTAGAATTATGTGATCAAATGTATCAGAAGTTTTACTCTGCAAAATTTCAGATGCTGAGAAGTTATCACAGAATGCAGAGCAATGAAGGAAAGAGGGGTGTTGATCATTGGTGCATTGAGGGGCATAAATGCTCTTTGGTACAACTTTTACCCTTAACTTGAGAACAATCAATTGCAGTTTGCAATATCAACTTGTTAGTACTTTTTGAGAACTACCTAAATGTGCTTAGGAATGCATTGCAGACTCATTATCCCTTTCGAAACGTATAATGCTCTTCAATGCAACTTAAATGAATATATTGTGACCATTTGAATGCAATGTAAACATAACCAATCAGAAAAGAACAATGAAACACGAATCCCAGTTTGCAGCATCAACTTATCAGTACTTTTTTTCTAATACCTAAATCTGCTTCTGAATGCATTGAAGACTAACACCCCCTTTTTAGACCTCAAAACACAATTTTGTTGTACCAAAAGTCTCCCCTTTGAGCTTGACCCATTGTTGAAAATGACATAACTAATTCTGTTGCTAGTAGCTTGGTGCAAAGCATCTTGATTTTAGACAAAATAAAAGACCCATGAAATTTGCTCTTGCTCCATGTGGCAAATTCAATGCCACTCTTTTCAGTGGAAGCAACACTGGGAATGATGACACTAAAGGGTTACACAAACAAATGATTTTCACTGGAACAAAAAGACTTGCAAGGTGTCATAAGATGCCTGGTAGATTCAAGGAGATAGGTTTTGAGGAGGTTGAGGATGAACCAGATTGGGCAAGCTCACCAGAGCAGGTATCCAGGGCATGTTTAACTGCAACCTGTCCAAGAAAAATTGAATATGGTTAACTTAGAGCACAACAAGGAAAGTTCGTCCGCAAAATGTAAAATAGACTGGCATAGGAAGGTGAATGCTACCTTGACTAATCAGACAAAGTGTCAATATTGTGCTTGTTGATGGGAGGGCTCAATCACTAGATACCAAGAACCTTGAGGGTGCACAGCAACTCATGTAGGAGCAAGGACCCCTGTTTGACAAGATACCAAAAATTCTGGTTTTGAGAAGATGACAAAGGGCATATAGAACAAGCTATCACATTTGACTTGAACTGGGGTTGTTATCACAGATTTTAACCTTACCAAGACGTAGGAAGGCACAGCTCAGCTCCATCAATATTTTCCTCCCTTCCCCCTCCCCCCCCCAGTTGAACATGTGTGCTGCAAGACCTGAAACAATCAAAAGTGTAACTTACACACGTCATCAGGTTAAAGCATATTCCACTATAGAACACCTAAAAGAAACACAGTAAGATATGAAACCAGTATTCAACATTTGAAACAACAAATTGCGGTCTACAGGACTCAAACAAGCATGGCAACCAGAAATGGTGATCCTGGTGGTGATCCTAGCAGAGTGAAGCAACTATCAAATGGTCATTAACATGTAGCTTTTATTTCTAGATGCAGAAATTGTCATGCATAATCTGTAATACAACTTGTGTACTGCACACTCCACTATGTACTAAACCCTATTGATAGCTAGACTGTCAATCCACAAATGCAGAGGTAAATGTCCAGGAAAAAATTTGTCCAGGTTCTGCTCCATAGCTGGCTCAGTTGGACCTGAGCTGTTTGCAGGTCTGCCCATCAAATTGATGGGACTGCACATCACTTTTTTTCTTTAGTGTTACAAAGGGTGTTTCAATGTCTTCACTAGCTGAACTGCAAATCAGTTTAATAATGCAGGGTTTCTGGCTACTGGGGAATGTAACTGTACAAGCCAGGTTAGGCACCCTCTCTTGTATGCAACCACAAAAAAAATGAAAAGCCTCATTTAGCTGACACTCACGAGTTCCTTTTTTTGCCTGTTTACTTTCAACCCTCACCAAAGATCTCAAACACTGGTGAAGGGTTGCCAATTCTTTGGGGTCCAGAATGTGCAATTCAGAGAGCCCCCAAGTTCTTACCTACTACAAAAACAAAACTATGGTCAAGTATGCTACAATAGCAGCAATATACATTGACAATAAAGTAGATGCAGTCACTGTTAGCCTAGGACTGCTATTTGGTAGAGAAGGATAATCTTGAGGATCTGGAAGCACACACTCATCCCCATTGAAAAGGACACGGTGAGGAAAGGTCCATCCACTAGCAAATGTGAAGGAGCTATCCTTTCTGAACAGCATTTCGGATTGAACGTTTCCATCTTCACCTGCTTGCATAAGATACTCATTGTAGTATTGAAGACCCCAGAAAACAGCCGAGTCATCTGCACCAAAAAGAAAAGTTAGTTTTCTTGTGCATAATTAATCAGTCCCTTCTGTACCCTACTTAGTTTTGTGTCAAGTTGGCCATGGTAAATTTCTGATTAATGTTAAGCATCTGCTTCCCACAAGAGATGAAATCATGCTATCCTGAATCAATTTCGAATACCATTTTTGCCTGCAACATGCCAATGTATCACTTGTAGCAATCAAGAGGGATATGATCTAAATTGTATAAGCTATGTGTACTTACTATTGTATACCCCAAAGGGGTTCAAGGGCTTATAGTTGAAGCTAAAAGCCTCTGTGAAATTGTTGAAATTTGGGTGCTGAATCACCAAAGTCCAGTCTGTGAAGTTCCTTGAGAAGTCCCGATTTATGATGGTGACCTTTGCCCGCCAGTATTCCTCATAGTTAGCCTTCACATGCCAATGAATTTTGATAGGGCACATATCAGTGGTGCAGTATAAAACATCAGGCTGATCAGTCACTGGTTTTGTCGGTAGAACAAGTGGAAGGTCTGCGTACGGTGTGTTCCTGAGGTCAAATGACAACATGCACTATCATGTCAATGAAAGCATCAAGCAAAGCAACTTCCTTTCTCCACTCTAAGTGGAAATAACACTTTCTGAATAAAATTACCTGGGTCTGAATTGTCCAAATCAATACCCTGATTTTGTTCGTGTACCCTAAGTTGCAAGAACACATTGAGTGCAGTGCCTTGGTAGATTGATAATATTTTGAAGCTCAAGTGTAACTACATGTTGGGTACACAGGTTGGTACTAACAAATGTAGATTTCCACAATGGAGCACAAATGAAAGCCGAATTGCATCATCTGTTGGTTCACTATGTTGTCGCTAAGTGAACCATAATCCAGATCAACCCCATTCTTCAATAACTGCCAATTCTAGAAATTTTGCTCATATAGAAAGCTGTAAATGTGACATCAATTCAAGTCAGAGAACTTACGGATCAATGCAGGTCTGCGCATTAGATTGTGGATCAGTTATGGTATTGGTCATTGCATTTGTCTGAAAGCTGTTTGGTGCGGTTGTCAGCGCTGAAATGTTTGGTGCACAGGCACAGGCACATTGAGCACATGGTGGGAGGCTTGAGTTGTAAAATGTTGAAAAAGAAACACAACATGATGGTGTTTTTTGTGCTAAGTACTGTGAGTAGGTGCATGTAACATTCCATGTCACTGCAACATAACAAGTGAAATGGCAACAATGGAGTGAGAAAAAGAGGTAGATGACTATATTATGCTTTAGAAACAATAGTTCAACAACACAGATAAATTGCCTTGACAGTAATGAAGGAAACTTACTGAATGCTTCAGTATATCTCATTCCATCTGTTGTAAACAAGCTAGGAGGCACCTTCACTGCTGGTCCACAGGTGTACCCAGGGCCTGGGCTCTTGAGAGTGAAATTCTGAGGAAGCTGAACAGTTTTGTTTGAAGTCCCAGCTAAACCAACTTTCATCTGGAAAACAGCAGAATTATTGACTGGATTCTGCAAAAAAGATGGTAGCATTCCTCCTTTGCAACAGTTGGCAATCTGCTCACTGTAAGGGATACTGGTAGGCAGCAGATCAACAATCTGAGGGGTCCTAGCACAGCTGTGTGGTAAAGGGTCGGTGGCAAACGCTGAGCAATCACCTTGGCTGATTGCTTCTGCCCCAAGCATGGTCCATATAACTTCATTCTTCGCCCAGCTCCAGCTCAGTTTCCAACCAGGAGGACCTGAAATATGCCGGTATTGTTGCCAGTTAAAGATTGTAACCGTTGTCTGTGTAGGAAAAAAAAACACAACCAACCATATTTTGTAGTGTGAGCGAGCTCCTCAAAGTGGACAACCATTGTGACACATGCCCAACTCTTCATACTTACAATAAACAAAGAAACTGGTGCTCCCCAAAGTCAGATTGTTTCATGAGTCCCAAAAACACTTTTTTTTCCCCCCTCAAGTTCTACAATGGGTTGGTCTGTAAACTAGAACTGCAATTGGCCATGATGTCATTGATCCCTGAACTTTATGTCTCCTGTGGGGATTGAAAAGAAGATTGAAAACCACACCTTGCTGCTCTGAAGACAATGCACTACACAATCACATCACAAAGTTCAAGAGAATCTTACCATGTAGCCATCTGCTGTCCATGACATGATATCCCACTTGACTGTGATGTTTCCATTTGGATCCAAGGAGTCAAAGGCCTCTGGGAACAAACAAGGTTTGCAAGCTGATAAGCACTGGAATGAACTCTTCTCTCATATGTCATCAACAACAAGCCTCGGAACTCCAGAAAAAAAGAATAGAATAGAAATATTATTATGCTACAAAGAATAGGACTTTGTGAGAACAAAATTTAGGAGACTTTATTTTTGTTGGTTCTTCTCACCTGCTGTTTGGAAACTGCAGAACAGGATTACTGTTGTCGCACAGCAGATCAGACACAAGGGCTTCATTACGATTTCCGCCACTTGTTGATGACCTATTGTGGTTGTGTAGAGCTTTACTATAGCAACAGCATAGTATAGTCGGCGCCACACCAGATTCCCGTAATTGCAGGCGGCAAACCAGAGTCGACCTCGGTTTGGTAAGTACTTCAACGCGCAACGATCTGCATGGATTCTGCCAATCTTCTCTTCGGGAGATTACGACTCCCCCCTCCCCCTGCACTTCTGTGAAAAATGAAACTTCTCAATTATTCCAAGGCTTTCTTTGCAAGACGAGCACTACTAGGCTTGACAGCTCTTCCGATTTGCACCTTCTGACTAATAACTGGAGAGCAATTGACGGGAGGCGTTATCGATAACACTCTTCTTTTGCTATCCGCAGGTTGTTTCCATAACGGGAGACAATTAAAGATAGACATGAAATTGTTGTACAAGGAAAGCAGAGGAACACCAAAATCAGACGGATCTGTTGTACAAGGAAATAGAAGGAATACAAAATCGAAGATGCAAACGATCTTGTAGCTGCTGGCTTTTGCTCAAACACTTACACACAGAAAAATGTTACGATCTTCGGCTGCAAGCAGCTTGGCTACTATGCTGGTGGGATGATGAAAACGAGAGTGAAGAATCGAAGACAAAAGAAATTGACGAACAAAACAAAAGCAAGAGAGTAATACGAAGTTCTGGAAGCGCAAAACTATGAATTTAGCAAATCGCAATAAGACACAATTGTCGACTAATGAAGAGCAACGAAGGCTGCTGTTGCTGACTATTACAGCAAAGTTTACGTGCATCGAACACAGAATTCTTCGAACGTCAAATGCGCGATAAGAGTTTCGATATTTGCTCACCTGATATACAAATCCGCCGACTACTCCTACAAAAATTCGCAATTCTCGGGAAAAACAAACAGCGTCAAGAAACCAGTTGAGAGCATGAAAACCGGATCCATCAAACAAACAAAGAAAGACTATAGCACCTGTAACAAGCTCACAACAGATAGCGCCATTTTGCAATCAACTCAATTGAAGCAATTGAAGCGATACAGCCTAATTGATTCGAATCATCGCGAATGCAAAAGAAAGAAAGAAAAAACAAGAAGTCAAACAACTTAACATCAAACCTTCTCCAAAAAGAAACACAAACACACACACACACACAAAACACACAGAGATCGAGGTGAAGAACGAAAAGGACAAACAGAAAAAAAAGAAAAAGAGATTTGGAATCGTGTGGCGTCGTCACGCAAATAGAGAAAGCAAAAAGAATTTTTGCAAATCCGAGAGAAACAACGAAAGAGATTTTGTTTTATTTTCTTGTGCTTCATTATAATGTTTTCATTATAATAAAAGAAGATTATTTACCTGTACAGAAGAAGAAGAAGAATAAGAAGAAGAAGACCTGTTGCAACTCTCTCCCTCCTGCTGCAACTGGAGCTGCAAAGGCCACGAGATGAAGTTCTAATACAAAGGCATCGATCGCTCTGTGTGTGTGTGTGTGTGTGTGTGGCCGGGGGTCCCGCCATAGCGCCCGCGTCGTTCTCTCCTCTCTTTCTCTCTGTGTCTCTCTCTTTGCGCTTCGCTTCTTCTCTGAGCTGCACTCAACGACAAAAACGCGCGAAAGAAGACAACAGTAAAGAGAAAAGTGGCAAGTGTTTTTCAGGCTATTGTTAGACAACAGCATGCGCAGCAAGGTTCAATATGTGACCCTGCAAACAAATTTCTCACATCCAAATTTAATTTTTTTATTTCTGTTTTTTTCGCAACCCCACCCCATAAAACCCTGAAACTTGGAACTGAAAAATAGCGAGCATCCCCACGAGTGCTCAGTATGTGTTTGACCGTGCAAAAATTATTCCTCACATCCACGTTTAGTTCTTTATTTAGTTCTTTTGGAATCCCACCCAAACAACTCTGAAACTGTGAGAACTGCTGGCCAATGGGTGGGATAAGTTCAACCCAGTTAATAATTGGGGGGGTAATGCCCATGTTGAAAATGGTGACAAACAGTTTTGGGAATAGAAATTTCATGCACCCAACTGGAAGGGTCAGAATGCACCCAAAGTGCCTTGATACTGGGGCTACTTATTTATTCTGTTTCATATATTAATTAATTGGGGGTGCATCACATGTCAAACTTATTTTATTTTTTTTGGCAATGAGCCCATTACAAAAAAAAAAAATTGAAACTATGGAGACTCCTCAAATAGAAGATTCTACAGAAAGACAAAGTGCTTTCCCCATTGGCCCGTGTATGTATGTGAGAGGAGGCCTAATATGAGGTCTGGAAAGCCCTCGTACCTCCAGGTCCGAAATAGAGGTCTCAAAAGTACTTACTATTGCCACAAAGGTCCTAAATAGAGATCTCCTAAGTGTTGACCATTGCCTCCAGCAGGAGTGAATTATATGGGTTCTAAAATTTAGCTAACTTTTCCCCAAAAATAGCAAAATAAGTTGAATTTTACACTAGGAAAAAAAAATCCCCAAAATTTCCCAATTTTTTTATTGGAAAAATATTTCATTGTTCCTGAGGTCATAGTTGAGATCTTGAAAGTACTCTTAGACCGAGGTCCTAAATGAGATTTCGAAAGTAATTTACTATTGCCCTGGGGTAATAAAAGGGGTTTAAAAAATCAGAGTCTAATAACAGCATCCCCAACTGTGCTCAGTATGTGACCCTGCAGAGTAAAATTGCATGAAGAAAAGTCAAAATGTGCTCGTTTGGCTCAGGAAAATAGGAAAATAGTTTTGGTGCAGCATCACATGCTAAGATCAGGGGGAGGTTTCGTAATAGGCACAGGCCACAATAAATAAGTACCCCCAGTTCATAATGGGGGTATTAGCCGAGGCCAAAAATGGTGACGAACAGTTTTGGAACATAGAAATTTCATGCAGCCAATGGGAAGGCTCAGCATGCACTCAAAAAATGCCTTAATTCTTTTTTCATTTTTCCTTTGTTCCCAACATGTTCCTTTCAAGTTCCCAATAGGTTCTCAATATGTTCTCTAGGTTCCCAAGGTGTTCCACCAAGGGTGTTCCCAATAGCACCTCACTTTGATCCCATATGTTTAGCCCAAAGTCCTCCTCCTCTCACATACATACACGGGCCAATGGGGAAAGCGCCAAAGTACTTTTGAGATCTCACCAATGACCAACTTGGGTTGAGAGTGCATTTGCGATCTCATATAAGGCCTTGGAGCAAAAAGCAGGTACCTTCAAGATCTCCATTTAGGATCTGGGGACAAGAGTACTTTCGAGATCTCATTCAGGACACAAGGGCCAAAGTAATTTTGAGATCTCAATTAGGACCTCAAGGCAATAGTACGTACTTTTGAGGGCTCTATTAAGGACCTCGATGCAAGAGTATTTTTAAAGATCCCACTTAGACCAACTTGGGTGCAAGAGTGCTTTCAAGATCTCATATAGGGTCGTCTTGGAGGAAGAGTAGGTCCTTTTGAGGTCTTCATTTAGGAGCTGGGGGATAAGAGTAATTTTGAGATCTCATTTAGGACCTCGAGGACAATAATAATTTGAAGATCTCATTTAGGACCTTGTGAGGACAAGAGTACTTTTCAAGATCTCACTTAGGACCAACCTGAGGCCAAGAGTAATTTCGAGATCTCATTCAAGACCTCATTTTACTCAACAAAGAACTCAAAATTCTTGGTAAAAGCTCTTTGCAATTTGCATGTTGCTTTTGCATGCAATAGTTCCTAGACTTCATTAAGGCAACTCTTTAAAAAAATTGAA
>Ga0116228_10004432_pt1 | contig 12447 bp, 18 predicted proteins | sample S1TSphfallax_2_FD_89694 | JGI IMG/M metagenome (GOLD analysis project Ga0116228, IMG submission 89694) | Host-associated microbial communities from peat moss isolated from Minnesota, USA - S1T2_Fc - Sphagnum fallax MG | ecosystem: Host-associated > Plants > Peat moss > Unclassified | place...
GCAAGTTAACCTAGCACACATCCCAAAAGATTCCACTACTGAAATTGCCATGGACTACTAGAACAAAGTTTGTTACCATGGTTCAGAGGCCAGCCTTAATAGTTGTCCAACTAGTTACCACCTGATAGTGGGGTTGGAGAAGCTAATTTAAGGAATATCATGTCAGGTTTGATTCGGGAAGGGTTGAACAACAAAAGTTGTGTACTCAAATCAACCAAATTGGGTTTCAGTTGGGTGTTGTACATTTATGGATGAAATGTTAGGAGAACACTCTTAAGGTGCATTCACACTTGGTGTTAAGGACTGCAGTGTTGAGTCCCCTAACACCATGCTAGCCATTTAGGACATAAACCTAGATGCCATGAAAAATTATGTGTTAAGCTAACATTCACTTAACATTGAGTTATGGCCCATTTAAAATTGGATGCCACCTCGATTTTCATTTAACATTGACTTAACATCAATCGTGAATGCACCATTAGATATCATATTTGATATTAGAGTAGATGGGCTTGTCACACCTTGCATCATGTGTTGTGAAGTTTTGTGTTTGAAAGCTAAAATGATAAGGCTTTTTGGGTTGGTTTATGACAAAAAGATAGGGATTTAGGTTTTGTGTGTGAAGAGGGTGTTTTTTGTCATTGTCTTGGCGCCGAAAACAACCTTCTATCTTGTTGTCTTGTTATGCACAATAAAATTGTTGATGATAAGTATCCATTTAAGGGGGAGCAAAAATTTAGGGATCAAAGCTATGTTTTTTTTTGTTTTCTCTTCTATGTGGTGGAAAATGGTGCAAACAATGGAGTTGGACAATGGTGCAAGACTACAAGAGGTGTTAAATTTTCCAAGCTAAGTATCTTGCTCCTAATCATTGATTGTGTAAAATCGGTTTTGATTAAAGAGATGGATGTCAGGATGAATGCTAAGAGATGTAGTCAATGTTTTATTGACTTCAAGAGTTCCACTACTCTAAAATCAAGGATAGAACATTGGTCTTCAATAGGTTTTTAAAGGCAAATAATGGAAGAGATGAAATGTTCTAAAAGATTTGCTCCTTGGTCAATTGTGGAATTCATTAATGCAATTTGTTGTGTTTGAATCGAACCTTAGTCATTGTTTGGGAGGGTTGAGTACTTTACATTGGGAACTCCAAGTAGTTGTTCCTTCATGGGGAAGTTGGGTGCTTCAAGGAAATTTTCTGAATTTTGTTAATGATGGGATTATAGTTTATTAGACATTTTCCTTAAACCTTGATTAACTGTTGATGGGGAGATCAATTGTCTTTGAACATATGTGAAGCTCCACAACTAGTGACCATGATAGCCACTAAAAGAAGATCCAATGTGATTTGATCCATTATTTTCTTTAGTTTAAAGTCTATATTGCATAGGGTTGGTAATGATCATATTGTAACATGAACATTCACATTTGAAGTTTTTAAGTTGGAATGAAGGTGTACTTCATTTCAATATGAGGAATTGATTACATGTTCTTCTGTGAACTTGATGTGACCCCATTTTTTGGTATCAAAGCAAGTTTTTTCTATGAATATAAGAGTTGCATTTCAAAGTATTAATGATGTTAGATATCAATTATGTAGGTGAAAAGTTATGTCAGTGGCATCAAGATGGATGGAAAAAAGAAAGATCAATTGAGACAAGCTCAACTTAAAGATGAGATGCTTGCCATAAGTGAATTTGATTTTCCAATTCCACATTTTGACATTCTACCAAGGGAAGGTGTTATCATTCTAAGGCTACAAGGTTTTGGAGTGGTTAGTATAATAGGGTTTAATCCAGACCTAGCAAGAACAAGAAATTTGGTTATCATTCAAATTGGGATGTATACAAAGGTTCAAATCTAGTTTAAAATAGGGGATGGAGTAGGACGCTGGACCACCATTTTTCACCATCAACATTGATATTATTTCTCTTCAGTTTTTATCTAGTCCATTGAATATTGAATCATTTGAAGAAGTTGAATCAGTAGCTAGGGTAAAGTTTTATGGTTGCTCATTGCTACAATTTCACCTTCTCACATAATTATATTATTTCTTCCAGGAATTGATGTTTTGTTTGTTGTTGGAGATAAAGTGGTTAAAATTGAACATTATGGGGTCAAATCAAAAGTCTTGGTGTGGAGGTTTGGGAGAAATGTTGAAGGAGGTTGGTTATGGAATTTTGAACATGATGAAAAAATGTAATATGAATTGCAACAATTGTCAGCAGGATCACACATAGTGATCACTAATGATCTTAACCATGAATTTGAACTATACTAACGACAGCTACTACTAAAGGCATGGAAAATGGCAAAGCCAAACATTTTGGAAATAGTTCCAATTCAAATAATATCCCTCATCCTACTTTTCTCAATTTTGAAATTCCTAGTGTTGAAAATGGGATACCTATTGCAACCCTAGTCTTAAGCTCGCGACCAAAGCAAGGGCTTGCAAGATTGTGGGCCAAAAAGGAAGCCCGAGAATCAGGCCGCATGCTCCTGAGAGTGCAAGAGAGTGTGAGAGAATGGACTCTCACACTCCCAAGGGAACTCCCACATTGGGAATTGGAGTCCTGGTGGACTTTTGAATGTTCAGAAAGCGATTGTAGGGGTCAAAACTCAATGGATTTAAAAAAAAATTATATTGTTGAAAAGATATTGAAACTTAGATGTCTAAAATGGGCTCGCATGACCCATTTGGACATTTGAAACACAAGTTATGGCCAAAAGACGGGCCGGGAGTCAAATTGGCAGTTTGACTCCCGAGCATTAAAAGTTGGGAATCAACCCGATTTACTTGTGTGTAGGTGATGTGCAACATATTGTTGAAAAGCTCTCAATGTAGAATACAACTTTGTTTTAGATCTCATCTCAATCCGAGGTTTTCACGCAAAGTTATGGGCCCCTGAAGTTGCGGGAATCCCAACTTTGGCAATTTCAGGACTCCCACTTGGGAGTCCCAGGACAAAATGTCATTTGGATGTGGGCCTTGTGGAGAGGCACATAGTATACTATAAAGGGGAAGGTGGTGGCTTCCCCCAAGTATAGGCCATGGTGAGTTTTAAGAGTCCGAGTTGCCCGTGGCTCGTCTTAGCACCAAAAGTGCTCCAACTATGCCTTAACCACCTTGTGTTGGTTTTGTGCAGGTTTGTGTGAGTAGTTGAAGCTTGTCAATTTTTCCTAGTCCCATCCCGGAGCTCCAGCACGCCCCTCTACCCCCCCAAAGTGTTACGAACTAAGGAACGTACCCCAACTCCTTACCCTTTTGTTGTTTTCAGTTTGGACTCACATTTGAGTCCTTCAAGGAGTTAGGAATGCATCAATACTTGCTCCAAGATTAGGAGATATTTGGATTCTTAAATCACAAAAGACATAACAACATTATGTCAAATTTTATCTGCTAGGGATGGAGAGTATGTTTAAGATAAGGGACAAAGTTGTTAGGGTAGAACATTCTAGAACTATTTCAAGGATGTTAAGCTGGAGTTTAAATGAAAAGATTGTATAGGTTAAGGATACTTTAGAAAGCATTGATTTTGCATTAGACTTTGATCAAGAGGGCGGAATTTTTGGTCTTTACATGCAGTGATTATAAAATTAGTTGATATAACATGTACTAGAAAATGACAAGCCCAAAGTGCATGTATGAACTCTTATGGGGAAAAGAGTTTGATGACGTCCATGAGTAGGTGGAAAGGTTGGAAATGGTGGTAGAAGTAAAAAGAATTGATGATCAGGAACTATTCAAGATCAGCAAGTTGAATTTACAAGGAAAATCGAAAGATTGGTACAAGAAATTGGCCAACTATGATGGTTGCCATGTTGTTGAGGTATGGCACTATGGATAAAGAAGAGATTCGGGTTAAGTTGGATAAGATAAAACAAGAACCTAAACAACGGGTTCAAACTTACCATGACATAATGGAAAAGTTTTTTACAAGAGGAAAGTTGGAAGATGTTGAACAAAGGCGAAGGTTCCTATCTAGGTTATGCCCTGAAATTAGAAAGTTATATGTCATGAAAGATTATACAAGTATGGATAGGCCATTAGCTATAACATTGGAAGTTGAGTGGGTCTTAACTAAATTGGGGGAAATTCCATTTGAGTTATTGAAAGAAGAGTAGGAGGAAGGAGCAGTGGTTGATGTTGTAGAAAAACAAATTAATGCATTAAATGGGTTTGTCATCAACTTTTTCAAGCAAGGTGTTGCATCAAATCGTGGAGTTGGATCCCCTAGAACTAGCATTTCTTTTGTATGCTAAATTTGCAATGTAACTAATCACATCACCATAGTTTGTCTAAGAATCGAAAACCTTAAACCTAAATGTGATAAATGCAATCTCTTACATTGAATAGAAAATAGTGGATTTCTATATGGATATTGTACAAGTATGGGACATATTGAAGACATGTGTTGGAAGAAAAGTAAAGACACCAAACCACATGCAACTACAAATAACTACCTAAAAATGTTGATGGATGATGAAGCAACCACCTTTGAACAATTTAATAAACTTTGTGGATCTAAACATGATATTTTCTCTTGAGCTCAAAATGCCTAGGAGAAGACTGCTTGTGGAAGTGCAACAACTTGAGACTGATGCAGTGGATGACATGATTACAAGATCAAGGCTAGTGGAAAGTCTTAAAGAAGGCTCAATTGGATCAAAAATTTTCACTCACTTCATTAAAGGCAAGATTTCATTGTTGCCTATGGAGACAATTCTTTCCATTCCTAGTGAGTTGGAGTACGTTGAAAGCTTGGTGAAGCTTGCAAGGAATAAACATGATAAAAACATCATAATTACAAATGTGATTGGAGTTGAAAGAATGCCAACAATCTATAGGATTTGCATCAACAAAAGCCATTGTAGCAAAACTTTGCACCTGCTTGTGGAGATTAACAATAATCTGGTAAAGGGTCTTGTGATATAGGGGCATCCATGTCTATCATGGTAGCTGGCGTTGTTTGGGAACTAGGGATCATGCATTTGGTCACAAATACTAAATATTATAAAACAACTTTAGGTGTAGTCACCCAAACATTGGGAAAAATCTAGTGCCTAATGACAATCATGGTGGTAGGTACCGACGACTACGATCTACTATTGGGATTAAACTTTATGATCAAGATAGGAGCTATCGTCAATGTTGAAAAGGGCATGATTCAAGTGGGGCAAGGTCTTGGGAATGACATCCAGGTGCTTTCTCTAAACATGGTTAACATGTTACAAGTTGTCAAAGATAAGGTTCAGACTATTTCTAATGCCACAACAATGGTGGATTTGGGCCTAGGACAACTAGACCTCAATGGAGTTGAACAAACTATTGGTTATTTTTCCAACAGTGGCCAATCCAGTGATGGTTCTGAACATGATGCGTTTGACGACGATACTATTAAAACATAGGAAACAAATCATGATGCATATTACTATGTTGGAAATCATGAACTTTGGGAAGAATTGTAGGACAATTGATTTAATACCTTTGTGAAGCATGAAGGACCCAATCAAATTTTGAATCTATTATTGGAAAACCAGACCAAGAACATAACCTTTGGGGAGATTTCAAACTTTGAAGATTATGAAGACTAAATAAGATGTGTATCAAAGGAAGAAGATGTGCGCAAGGCGGCACATCATCTTGAACAATCAAAAGACTATCCATTGATATTGTAGTTGGAAAAACGAGATGATGTGGGAACCACCAAGATAGCTACAAATGCACACAATAACTCCAATGTGAACCAATAAGGGAGATGGGGAGAAATCAAATCCAAAATTGATGTAGATATAATGTTGGATCTAGTAAAAGTTAATCAATTGTGGCAGTTGTTGAAGTAATTTTCTAATGTGTTTGCCTAACATAAAGGCGAACTAGGTTGTTGCAATATTGGGGAGCACAATGTGGACCCCCAAGGTTTCCCACCTTGCCACACACCAAGTAGGTTGTCATTATGGGAAAAAGTAAAAGTCAAAAGATAGATTTACAATTTAGTGCGTTTAGGAAAGATGAAGCCCAATACATCGAAATATGCATGTAGGGTGACACTACTTGTAAAAAAGGATGGTAATCATAAGTTTTACAGGGATTACAAGCCATTGAACCAACAGACTAGGAGGGATGCATTTCCCATGCCTTTAGTTGAAAATGTCTGATGCAGATGGGGAAATCCCAATGGTTTTCTGCATTGGACTTATAATTAGGCTTTTGGCAAATCAACATGGCACCTAAATATGTGAAGAAATTTGTCTATATAACAAATTCGGACTATATGATTAAACTATGATGCCTTTTGGTATGAAAAATGCAACTAGTACTTTTACCCGCACAATGATTGAGATATTCAACGGTTACATGGATAAATTCTTGAAATTGTTTGTTGATGATTTCAACATACATAGCCTGACCTAGGAGGAACACCTAAAGCACTTACGCATTGTCTTAATGAAGTTGAAGGAAGTTAACTTGAAGCTTAACCCAAGCAAATGCGAATTCACAAAAACAAACATTTGTTTCTTAGGACATATTGTTAACAAGGAGGGGACTCAACAAGATCAACAAAAGATCAAGTAGTTATAAAGTTTCCAGTACCAATGTCAATCACAAATGTCCATGTTATTCTTGGACTCATAGGGTATTACAAAAATTATGTTAAGGGGGTATTCCAGAATAGTGGTATCGTTCTTTGAATTGATAAGAAAGGATGCTACATTTTGTTGGAATGATGAATGCCATAATGCATTTAATGTGTTGAAAGATGCACTGGTCAAGGCACCCATTCTAATTAGACTAGACTTTACTAAACCTTTCATACTGGATGTGGACTGGTCGACAAAAGGAGTAGGTGCCATTCTTTCACAATGGATAGGCAGAAATGAATAGGTCACAACATACACAAGTAAGGGTCTTACACTTGTGCAGAGAAAGTTTCACCCTATACAGGGTGAATGCTATGCCCTTATTTGGGGTATAATGCATTTCTAAGAATACATATATCATAATCATTTCACTTTGTGTATTGACCACAAGCCACTTGAATGGTTAGCCACAATGTTAAATGCATATGGTAGGAGAGGTAGATGGATTAACATGTTCCAGGACTTTAGCTTTAAAATAATACATTATGTTGGGTCAAGACAAGGTGATGTTGACGACTAAACAAAAACCCAGTTGGCAATGTGGATGAAGACAAAGACTTTCAGAAGGAGATTCAAAACTATAATTACATGCAATGGGTTCAAAGAATTGAAGTTTCTTGGTATGGAAAGAGGAGCTCCAAAATGGAATTGATTCTACAATAATTGAGCAGCAAAGTAGTTATAAATTAATTGTTCATGGTGGATGTCACTTGAGTCAAAAGAGGTGGAAACAATTCTTGAAGAGGATGACTTAGTTGAAAATTAAGAACAAGAGGTTGAAGATATGCAAAACAAACAAATTTCCAAGAGAAGGAGGAAATTTTATTTGGATTTGCAAATGCATCTGCAACTAATTAATGAGGCACAATCACTTGTTGATGATGACCATATGGATGAGACTTAATATGAGGAAGAAGATGACATTGACTGGGACCATGTCAAAGACATGGACATTGGGATGATTGGCATACCATGGCAATTCTTAATGGGGGTTAGATTTTGGTAGAGAGTAGTTTGCAAAAGAAAACCAAAATAAAAAAGAGAATGCTGCAATATCAATGGGAGCATGACAAGTTCATGTTCAAGGAATTATGGGTGCCAAGACCTAATGAATGGAAGCAACTGATCTTGGACCCACATGAGGAAATTGGTCATTTTGGAGATGGGCGCACACTTGCTGAATTTAATAAGCAGTACTTATGATACAATAGAATAGAAGATGTAAGGAGTGTTGTTTGTACTCACAAGCAATGCCAAATGGTGAAGCGAACTAGTAACATCAGATTAGACATAAAAGAATTCAAAAGCATACATGTTTGGGATCAATTTTATAGGATAACATTATATACAACATGGTCGTTACCTAAGACACGTAATGGCAATAGATGCATCCTTGTTGTAATCAATCATTACTCAAAATGGGTAAAAACTAAAGCAATCACTAAACATGAAGCACGAATTATTGTTAATTTTTTTGAGGATGAAATCATATGCATGTTTAGAGTTTCAAAGTATATATTGACTAATAATGGAGATGAATGGGTAGCTAAATTTAATCAGCTATGCAAGAATTATGGAATTGCACATCGATATACAACACTTCAATGTCCTAAGTGCAATGACATGGCAGAGAGTGGTCAAAACCTTGAAGCATGGGTTAATGGTTATGGTTGATATTTTTGAACATGCCTTAGATTAGCATGATCACTTGCCCCATATTTTATTTAGTTACAAATGTGGTGTACAAGCCAACACATGGTTTTTGCGTCACATGATTTTAATTAGTCAAATTCTGAGGTTATGAATTGATAATTTTCTAAGTCCCTGGCCAAGGCATATGATGTAAATGGTGATCCAACTAAGCTTATTGAATAAATGATTGAAAAAATGCAACTAATTGCCAGCATCCATGGTCAAGTGATTAAGAATGTGGGTGCAGCGCAATTGAAGTAAAAAAAAAACATATGTGACAAGAAAAGGGAAGTAACTATTTTTGGGTTTCACTTAAGGTGAGACTTATGTCAAGGTGAAAAAACTTGGGAAGAAGAAATCACTAGCTTCGAATTAGGAAGGTCCATTCCTTTTCATGAAATATCTAAACAATAATGGATTTCAAGAGTAGGACGAAGGTGGGAGAATTTGTGTCATTAAGGGAAAGGATGAAAAGATTTGGGATAGACTAGAAGGGATCTATAGGTCTTCCATTTTGCACCATTAAGTGGTGGTGATGGAGGGACTTAGTCAAAAAAAATTGGGAGTGGCTACACATGTGACAAAAAGATAGGGATTTAGGGTTTGTGTGTGAAGAGGGTGTTTTCTATCATTGTCTTGGCACCAAAAACCACCTTCTATCTTGTCATCTTGTTATGCACAATATTACTCCTTATGGGGGAGTTTTATGTTGATGATAAGTATCTTTGTATGGAGGAGTGAAAGTTTAGGGATCAAGGTTATGTTTTTTTTTCCCTTCTATGTGGTGGAAAATGGTGCAATCAACGGAGTTGGATAGTGGCATGAAACTACAAGAGGCATCCAATTTTCCAAGTTAAAAATCTTGCTCCTAGTCATTAATATTGCTGGTTTTAGTTGTGTAAAATATGTTTTGTTTAAAGATATGGGTGTTGGGATGAATGCCCAAGAAATGCAATCTATGTTTTCTTGACTCCAAGAATTTTGTTGTGCTAGAGTTAAGAGCATAATGTTGGTCTTCAATAGGTTTTTAAAGGCAAATAATGGAAGAGATGAAAAGCTCCAAAGGATTTGTTGGTTGGTCAGTTATGGAATTCACTAGTACAATTTGTTATGTTTGAATCGAGCCTTGGTCATTGTTTGGGAGGGTTGAGTACTTTACGTTGGGAGCTTTGAATAATTGTTCTTTCATGGGAAAGTTGGGTGATTCAAGGAGATTTTCTGAATTTTTTTAATGATGAGATTACATCTAGTTAGACATTTTCCTTGAACCTTAATTCACTGCTAATGGGGAGATCAATTGTCTTTGAGCTAGTATGTGAAACTCCACAACTAATGACCATGATAGCCATTGAAAAGGGATCTAGAGTGATCTGATCCATTATTTACTTTAGTTTAGAGTCTATATTGCATAGGGCTAATAATGATCATATTATAGCATGAACATTCACATTTGAAGTTTTAAGTTGGAATGAAGGTTTGTTGAATTTTAGTACGAGGAATTAATTACATGCTCTTTAATGAACTTGATGTGACCGCACTTTTTTGGTTACAAGTTGATTATAACATTGCCATCTATTCAAGCAACTTCAACATGCCTTCTTGCACTACCAGTGCCTTGGGATGAATTCTTGTACCCATGTTAAGCGAGTAAGTGTTTTCCGTTATATACCCATGTGTGAATATCAAGGTACAAGATATATATTAACTAGCTTGTAAATTTTCCATTCTATTATTTCAGTTACCCTACTTGAATGGTAATTTCAAACTTAACCTAGTTCAATTTATTTGGTGATCAGGGCCTTGTGTGAACTAGCACCCATGTATTTACCATGGTAAAAAAATCCCAAAATTCATTTAAATTATTTTTAAATATTACAAATATCCCATGCTAAAATTAAATCAAGGTCTTTTAGTTTAAATCTAACATTTTCTGGGCTTAATATGGCCATTAAGAGCCTTCACTCAAAAAGGTGAAGGTGCCAATGTGTGGGTGTTAGTTCACCTTGGCCATTGGCAATTAGGTATATGTTTTAAAATTTATCTTGATCAAAGGGATGATAATTGGTTTTATGTAGGAAAAAAGAAGGTAGGGTAACCAAGTCAATGTGCAAACATTTAGTGGCTCAAAGCTTGACAAATCTCAAGAGAGGTTTCCTTTGTTGGATCCTAAACCTTTATAACACCCACAAACCCTTCCAATGCCCCTATTTTATTCAACTATGCCCATTCTTTTTACATTTATGAACAAATTTCTCCTACATTTTCGTATCCATTCCTAAGCAATTGTGGTCCTTTTCATGATGCTCATCATGGTCTTCTTGTATTTTTTTGCGTGTTTCTCTCTCTTGAAGCTTGAAGTTCATATGGTTTTGGTGATGATTTGAACCTTCTTTATCTTCATGTGTTTCTATAGGCTTTTTAACAAGCTATAAAATTAACAAGCTCCTAACAACCTTGAGCTTCAAGTAGGTGACCCCCTTTTGCTAGTTTGAGGGCCCCCCTAACCTCTTAGTGTTCTTGGGAATAGTCTCTTGCCCTTCTAACCTTGTTATTTATTTTTGTTTGATGTCCTCTTGTAATTGCGAACAATGGATGAATTGAGAGGTAATGGCCTTTTGGTGGTCCAAGTCTTCTCCTTCATTTCCTTTCTCTTAGTTTTGACCCCTCCTTGTGTTTTTTCTCTCTTGGTGCAAAACTACTTGAAGCTTAAGTTGTTTCTCTTTTGCAAGTGCGAACCTTGTGTTTTTGTGTTTGTTTGATCATGGTTTGAAAGCTGCCACCTCTTGTGTTTCTTTTCTCTACATCCAAGCCCACCCCTCGCCTTTCTTATCTCCTCATGTGAGCAAGTTGCTTGAAGCTCTTGTGTTTCTTCTTTTACTTCTTGCAAGTGCAAGCCTTGTGTTTTTTTGTTTTTTTGCTTATGGTTTAAACCCCCCTTGCCCAAATTTTTTTCTTCTCTATTGATGACCTCTTTAAAGAAAAATGTTTTTTTGAATGTAGTATAACCAATGTGTTGAAGCCTATGTGGCTTAATGAATTGCAAGGGTTCCTCGGAACATTTGAATTCTAACATTCTACACATTAGAACTTGAAGAATTGCACGATCAATTGACAAGGCCAATACCACATCAAGGATGACAACAAAAGGTTGGTGATGAAGGCAATTGCAACGAAACATTTATGGATTTGGCATGCATTTGTAATGCTTCCAAGGTTTAAAATAATATCAATGTGGTTGATTGTTCTTTTTTTCATGGTGAACTACCTCCACGATGTTTCCCCACATGCAAAATTCATTGTCAATGACCATGCCTATCACATGTGCTATTTCCTATTTAATCACATATGTCCCAATTGAACCATCTTCCAAAGAACTATCTTTGAATTATAAGATGAAAAACAAAAATAGTACACAAAAATTCTCGAAAGGGTTCACAAAGATGTTAAATGCACATTTTATGTCTTATAAGCATGATGGGAGTGATGTGCTACCTAGCACAACTATGTAGTGAAACATTAAACATGTTGGGAAAGCAATTGTGATCATGCGCAACATGATGGTCACAAACAAAGAAGGAGATGTAAAATTCAATTCAATTTTTTAGTTACAACAAACTTTAGCTTGTTTATAGCAATATTGATTGTTAATCCCATTGTCCTTTGATAGATTGCTTGTGAGTTGGTCAACACAATTTGACGAGAGGGTTTTTTCTACTGTCTTTGAAATAACCTAGTCAACCATTTGTGGACTTTCAAAGGGGAGAATGATTGGTTTTTTTTATAGGCTATTGTATGATTAGCCTAGGCATTGAAACATTGTCCATGTGTATGAATTTGACTTCAATAGAATGAATTGACAATTCAATTACCAAGCTTAAATTGAAGTGAATGGGATCATTATATTTTTTCCAATTTTGCGATTTCAAAATTTTAGTACTTTAAACCACTTTTGAATTTGCATTAAGAAAAAAAAATCCAATTTTTTGAATACCCACATTGCAAAGAGTTGCTAATTTAATTGTTGGAATATGAGATTGTATAAAATGCCATTTGATGGCGACAAAAAAAAAAAAAAAAAAAAAAAAAAAAAAAAAACCAAATAAATATAAAAAA
>Ga0116228_10004436_pt1 | contig 12444 bp, 10 predicted proteins | sample S1TSphfallax_2_FD_89694 | JGI IMG/M metagenome (GOLD analysis project Ga0116228, IMG submission 89694) | Host-associated microbial communities from peat moss isolated from Minnesota, USA - S1T2_Fc - Sphagnum fallax MG | ecosystem: Host-associated > Plants > Peat moss > Unclassified | place...
ACTGAAATTCAAATTTTAAATAAACATAACATATTTAAAATTTGATGCAAGTAAAGTATTATAATCAATTCAAGGTGGCTTAAATATGTACTTATTGAGAGATTAGATGATAATAGAGTGAAAATGAGAAATGTTCCTTCACATAATAACCTAAAACAATACCTTGATTGATGCAAGCAATATAAAATTTTAATACTTAATGTTCACATGAGATCAACAACAAACACTAGATAGGAACAATTAATTACATGTGACACAAAATTTTGTGATTCCTTCTAACTATTGAATTTGTTGATTTGGATGACTTAATTCAAAAGGCCAAGGTCTTGATTAACTAGCCCCCATGGTTAACTAAACCTAGTTAACCCCCACCCCTCAACCCCCCGTCCCCGCCCCTTTGCCATACTAAACTTGTTATTTCCTTCGATGCCCCTAACAAATTGTGAAGAAGTTTGAGGGAAAAAAAAAGACAAATTTGGCTAAATCTTTCTAAGGATAATCACCATTGTTTTACATCTTGTATGGACAATTGCCATGTAGATTACCTTAAAAATTTCTTAAAAAAACACTCATGATCATGTTGCAATATTTTGCGATTTTCAACAATTATCACCAACAAAATGATTATGCAATGTGTATATTTTAATCTTGGGAATACAACCATACTAAAATGGACTGGACCATTTTATAAGTGATTGCAATGTTAGTTTTGAAATTAATCACATATGTCCATTGAAATGTGAAATTTTATCTTATAATTATTTTTTCAATTAATTTGATTTTTTTTAAAATAAAAAAAATAATTAGGAAATTATAGACATCTGAATTCATCTATATAATTTAAAATATGAGAATGAAGGGAGAGATGAAATCTAAAACCCTAATCCTTTCTTGAGAACAATCTTGTAATCACCCATGTGGCCTATACATGGAAAATCTTAAGAAATTTTTTCTTGCCTTTTGAGTAGGATGTAGGTAACTAGGAATAAAATAGGTCCCACAAAATCCATCCACAAAATTCCAAAACCACTAAAAAAGTCAATCCAAAAAATACCATAATTATGCCTAGTGTCATTCATTCCCCTTCCATTAGGCTAGGCCACAAAGGGTGACCAACACAACTAGAAATAGAAATAATTCCTAGCCAATGAGGTGAAGCAACATGTACCCAAGAGGGGGGGGGGAGGGGGGTTTGAGATTCTTTTTTGACTTGGTGTTAAACAAATGTATTTCCATGTGGTTTCCTCTCAAGTGCCCTATGGTTATTTATAATGTTCCCAATTTGTTCCCCAAGTTCCTAATAGGTTCCCCATATCAACTCCCTTGTGACTTTCTCCCATATGTTTTGCCCAAAGTCCTTGTCTTTGTAAACTATATTTGTAGCACAAAAGAAAACAATAACATAATTTGATTGTGAATAATATTAATTTGTTCTTTGGTATCCCACTTCTTAGTAAGAAGTCTCAAGTATTGAGACATAAAATCTTCACCATGGCAAAAGCTAAAATTCCAAAAAATATTCCTCTTACTAAAACCCTAACTAAAAGTGTCATTTAAATGGTGGGTAGGTATTATTTTGATCCAAATCTATTATACTTCACATATATAAAAATCTTCATTTTTTGGTGAATTTGTTTTTTTGGAAGATTTGACTCATGAGTCATATCATGATATGTATCTTGCTAGCAATTCACTCATGTAACTTCAATCTCCAAATTGTAATCTCCCATGAGAAGTAGGCTTCTTGAGGAGGAGGGTTTAGGGTTTAGGTTTTAGGGTTTTAGGTTTTAGGGGTTAGTGTGCAAGAGTATAATTAGAATGAGGACAAAAAAAACACACGGATCGAGAGGGAGCATAATGCATTAGCTCGTGTATGGTTTGTTTTTTTTGTGTGTGTGTGTGTGTGGAGGTTTTCAAGCCTTGGAGAGATTCAAGGGCGGCTAAACCCACCATCATATTTGCAACAATTTGTCAACTCCGGATTCCTTGTTGCCATTTTTTGTGGGCTTTTTGTCTTTTTTTCACATGAAGAGAGAGAGACTCAAGACTCAAGTGAGCTCTCTCCTCTCCTCGATCAACATGTTCTTGGAGGCCAATTGAACAACCAAACTTTAGGGTTTCAATCAAGTCATTTTTGTGTACCCGAAGTTTTGTTGTTGTTGGTGTTGCCTACAAAGGCATTAAGATAGTGTGTTTAGATTCATTATAGAGTATAGTAGTAGGTTAAGGGAAATTTGTCCCCTAGTTAATAATAATAGGTCTATTTTTATATGAGGATTTTTTGAAAGATGATGATATTTTGGCTTGTGTTGAAACTTGAGATTAGTTATTATAGAGTTATTAATAATATCTTGAAGGGTTTTGGTTTCTTTTAGAGGATTTTTTTGAAGATTTATATTTTTGCAAGTGAAATATTTGAGTTTCCATAATTCTTCTTTTTGCATTAAGATACTCTTTAATGTAAATGGCAAGGCCACAATGTGACACACCCCTTGTTTTGCATAAGGTATTTTTGCAAAATTTATAAAAATTAAAAAAAAAAAAAAACTAACTGTACCTAAAATTTCTAGTGTATCTAGAGGGCACAATATCAAGTGGAAATTTTGAAAAAAAAATAAAAAAATCTGCCTGTGCTTTACATTGGGTAATGGAAAGCCACCCAATGGCAAAATCAGGAGGACCCAGTGTCTAGTAAGTTACCTATTTGCTTACTAGCTGTTGTAGCTGGGAGGATTTGAACACTAGACCACCTGGATCCCAGTTCTGGTATTTTATGTCTTTTTTAGGGTTTTGCTGCTGTTCCGCGAGGAAGACGAAGGAGCTCGAGGGAGGGAGGAAGGGAGAGAGAGAGCGAGGGACGGACGGACGGAGGGACTGAATTTGATGGAGGCAGAGAAGAAGGGCAGAATGCAGATCGGGATGGGGGAGGTGAAGTGGGAGGAGTTGGGAGAAGGAAGAGTGCGTTGTGTGGAAACGGGACACGAGATGCTTGAGTCGGAGAAGAATTTTTACCTCTCCACTAAGAAATGTCGTCGGGCTCTGTTCGATATCGCTCTCTTGCAACGGAAGCCGCCTCTTCATCTCTTCCAACAGAGCCCGATCTCCAGGTTATCAGCATTCACTTGCTTCCTTCATTTCTTGTCAACTGTTTTTCAGATCCTCTTTCTAGGGTTTATGAGTTTGTTCTCACCGCCTTATTTTTTTTTCTTTTGGTCTGCTTGGATTTAAGTCTAGGATGGGCTCTTGATTCTCTGTCTTTTTCTTTCTTCTCCTGATCTCTTACTCGTTAGGAGCTTTTTGTGCCGTCTACAAATTCCTTCAGGAAATAACAAGATTAGGATTAGCTGCCTTTGTCAAGGAATCGGTTCTCAGGGTGAGTGGTTTTCTTGGGCTTTTGGAATTTGCAGGGATAAGGTCATATGTGATTTGACTGGAGCGGTACTCAACAAGCAGGAGGAGGCATTGTGGAAACACATGATGGGCAAGAAATTCCAACACAAGCTTGGTGAGCTTTTCTTTATGTTGATTCTTTTTTGCTTTTTCCCCCTGGTATGTTGTGCAGCAGCTGAATCCTAATCCTGTCCACTCATGAAACAAGCAGGGTTATGGTAAGGCAGTGGAATTTCCTCTGATCATAGGGTTAGATAGTGTTTGATCAATGCTCCTTCATGCAGCCTGCATTTATATCACATCCTGCAAACATCTTATTGTGTTTCAAAAAGTCAAGTCTCTGTTTCTGGGGGCCCCACAGAAGAGAAAGAGGCTGAGAAGAAGGCAGCCAAGGACAAGACAAATGGTGGACAGTCAGATCAGAGTGTGGCAGAGCAAGAAAGTGAAAAGGCCACAAGTTTGCCAAGCAAAGGCATAAAATCTGAGGGTAAGAAAATGAAGAAGAAACAACAGGAGAAAGAAGTGAGGGAGTTGGATGTGGATGCCAACACACACTCCAACATGGAAATGGATAGGGAGGATTCTACATCTGAAGAAGATTTTTGGGTACCTCCAGTTGGTGATCGGTGGGATATGGATTCAGGAGGCCCTGATAGATGGACAAATACTGTGCCTGGAGCTCATGGACAGAAAAGCCTAGACAACAAGAGTGATTCTGAAATGGACCTAGGTATGCAAATTAGCTATTCTCCTTTCAGTTGCTGAAATTACTCATATGTTCTTGTCAGAGAAAGAGAGTCCAAATATGTATCATCTTTCATGTTCCATGAATTGAGACCTCTTATGGAATTAGTCAAATGTACTGTTGTTTTGAGGTTCAAAGTGTCACTTTGGAACCAATGAAAACTTGACTTCAAGAATTTCCTCTTTGAGCTTTTTGTGTTTGTACATTGTGGTGCAGAAATAGAATCAGAGAAAGAGGGTAGAGAGCAATGTGGCAGTGAGGATGGAAATTCTGTTGATGTGTAAGTTCTGCATCAATGTTCAAGTTTCATTCAATTCATTGACAAGTTTTGCCCTGTTGAATAATCTTGTTTTGTTCAGGTATTTGAAAGTTATGAAATGGTTCCCTGGTTTGGTTAAGGTCAGAGATTAAGCTGAAAGAAGCTTCTAAATTTACTGTGTTGGTGGTTGTGAGGAGCAGGGTGAAGAGGACATCAAGGGCAGCAGGACACAGTAGCTTTGCTGGCCACAAAAAGAAGAGGAAGGTCTTGGGTTGAGACCTAAAACCTAGACTAGGAACTCTTGACCACCTGACCAGGTATTTGGAGCCCAATAAGGCTTGGAGACCTTTTCAAGTTTGTCAATGATATAGTTTGATAGGTTTGCAGCTAGTATTAGACACCATGGTAAGCAGATTGTCAGGTTGTGGATCCCTAAAAAGGCATGCTGGTTAACTTCTTTGACAACCTTTGTGGATAATCAGTATTTCTAGCCAATGTAGCAACCAAAGCTAGGAGCCTCTTTGCCAGATTCAAGCATTAGCTAACCATATCCTTCATCATGAATAGGCCAAGGAGTTGCACTCAGCCAAGAGTTTGACTCACCAACTCTCTCATTATCACCTTCATCATGAATAGGAGTGACAAACAGGCATGCTTCCCAACTGACTTCATCAGCTCCCACTGACAGTTGGCGCAGAAAAGTGAAGAGTTGCTACTCTGCCAAATTTTGGGCAAACCATTGTACAAAGACATTGCCTGCATACTCAGTTTCTGTAGCATTTCCAGAAGCAACAATACGAAGAGCACTCAAGAGACATAGATAATAAGAAAAAACAGCCAATTGTATCCTCATGTAGCTGCAACATGCTTTGTGAAAGCAAGCTTCTTCTTGTTCTAGCTTCTCCCTATACAAGTGAAGTAGAGAATCATATAGAACCACAGGTAATCAAACTCACTCCCAAATTCTGCTCAGAATGAGAAGAGAAAGACTTGAGATGCACTATATCTATGAAATTGCAGAAAAAATTCCAAAACGTTGATTTTGAAGGTAATATGACAAAGATTGCACTCATAACCTAATCAGAGTTGCTTCTGAAAGTGTCAGAACTGTCAGCACCATCATAACAAATGACTGCAGTAATGAGATGCCATGACTTCATCAGCTCAAGACAGTAGTGTGTGGATAAGTAAATAGATAGCCCATGCTGTTCAAGCTCTGAAACACCCATAACATTTCAAGCTGCATACATTTGGAGATCAGATTGCACACAGAATATCCCTTTTTGGCATTCATGGGGCTCTTGTGAATATTTGGTAAGCTCAAAATGATGCATGTTGAAAACCGAGTAAGTCTCTAAATCTGAAGTTGACAGGAGTCCTACTAACCTCAAGATCCTACTGAATCAACAAAAGTTGAGCCCATATGGAGATAGCCAACAGTAAGGCCCAGCTCCACATGAAGGAAATCCTGGAGTGCATTGAGTTTCCATGACCCAATAGCAAGTGCTGCCATTGCTGCTGGTGCTGCAAGGTTGAATCACCTGCAAATCACAGAGCATGAGAGGCACCAACCATGACATACAGTTCTGAACCTCTGCCATCTCCACTACCAATTTGCCAAGCTTCCTTGTGAATTCACTGTTTTGAACAATGAAAGTGATTTTATGTATTCTTCTCAGGAAGACAAACAAGACACTCATTTTGTAGCATCTGATGTGCCAGTGGAAAGTACATATTTTCTGTTATTGATCACCGCAACCCATAACATTTCAGTGATGATAATCCACATTTGTTGTCTGACATTTATGTGTTGAAAACCAGATGGTCTCAGTGAGGCTGAAAAGTTTTCTCATCCTCTCACATAAGAATCTGTCTGTGTTCAAATGGTTTGAGGAAGAATAAAATCTGTCATCAAAGGGCTTGATGAAGAAGAATCCAGCTGTTCAAATTGTTTGAGGAAGAATCTGTCATCAAATTGCTTGATGAAGAAGAATCTGTGTTCAAACAGCTTGAGGAAGAATCTGTCATTCAGTGTTCAAATGCTTTGAGGAAGAATTTGTCATTGAATGGCAAGCCATTTGAACACAGATTCTTCTTCATGTGTTCAAATGGGTTGAGGAAGAATCTGTCATTAAAGGGTTTGATAAAAAATCTGTCTGTGCTCAAATGGTTTCGAGGGAGAATCTGTCATCATATGGCTTGATGGAGATTCTGTGGTTTGAGGAAGAATTTGTGATCATGTGGCTTGATGGAGAATCTGTGTTCAAATGGTTTCAGGAAGAATCGGGCATCATATGGCTTGATGAAGAATCTGCCTGTGTTCAAATGGCTGGTTTGAGGAAGAATCTAGCACTCATACTAGTCACAATGGCCGGCATTTTCTCCTCTGCAGAAATGGAACTGTGTGTTCGGCTATTGGGGAAGAAGGAATCGTAACGAGAATACCTAACGACCACATACAGCAGCAGCAAGAGCTTTCCTGTCCTCCATTCTCATCATCAGCTCTCACCTTCTCCCCTTGAAATCTTTGCTGCTGTTGTTGTTGTTGTTGTGGCTACCACCGAATCTCTCTCTCTCTCTCTCTCGCTCATCATTCTGTTTTGAGCGGCAGCTGAATGAGATCTGTATTCTGTTGCAAATGACGACGAAGGTAAGCAAGAAGGAGAAGAAAGCCAAGAAAGTGCAAGAGAAAGCGCAATTCGCTGAAATCGATCGCAGACTTGAGCAAGGTAAAAGATTCCTTTTCCGTATGAAATGTCTCTTGCTGCAATCGTCGCATTGGGTGGGTTGAATCCTCGGCGTCTGCAGCAGCAAACGAATAAGGAAACCCATCTTTCTTTCTCAAGGATTGAAGAAGCTCTGGGGAGAAGAGAGACAGGCAGGCAGGCAGGCGCTCAAAGACGTTGTTGTTGTTGTTGCAGAAAGGCGGCAAACAGAGGCTGCAGAGGTGGCTCGGTTGAAGCTGGAAGCAAAGCTTGCCCATGAAGCGGAGCAAGCATGGCTCAAGGCAGAAGAAGAGCGCTTGGCTGAGGAATCACAAAGCATGCGCTCTTTTCTAGAATGGCGGAACACCACTTTGGCCAAGCTTGAAGCTGAAGCCCTCGCTGTAACTGATGTATCTCCTCGATCTCTGTCACATTCAGCTCTTTGTAAATCTGTAGACTCCGTGAAGATGTGCAGATTGATGAAGAAATGCCATGGATTCTTTCTTCCTGCAAGAAGAGACTGAGGAGGAAAAGAAGAACTTAGATAAATCTAGAGCTTCAAAAACCAATGTTATTGAGGATGTTTGTATGTTGCAAATGAGCCATGTAATTTTCTCTCTGACATGACATAATTGTGTGGGTGGGGGGAGGGAGCTGCTGCTGCTGCTGCTGGAAAAGCACAGTGGGCCCAATTTCTAGATACTTCAGGGCTACCGCATCCTTCAAGAGAGGGTGATGTTCACATCTTTTTTGATACCATTAGCTCTACCTTTGACAAAAGCTTCAACTCTCTATTGCGGACTCTCCTTAACATCCACCAGGCAAGAATTTTCAAGTCTCAACTTTGTTGTATTCTTTTTTTTCTGTCCTTCAATAATCTTGTACACACAACAAAAAACACTCTGGACCTGCTGGCTTCATTCCCATGTAGAGAGATAGAAATGTGAGGACAGTACATTAGTACTGGCAAAAGATACTGCCATTGACCTGAAATTGTCTCCAACTCCTTGTGCAGGTGACTGCTGCAGCAGAAGAGCTTGCATTGGGGGAAGATCAGAAAGGAAATGTGAAATTAGCTTCCAAGTAAATACACACCACGTACACTGCATGAAATCTCCATCTTACATATGAATTGCACTGTGAATTGTGAAGATTGCTCTGCATTTACTTAGATTAAGCAATTTCACAATTTGTTGGGTGGTGGCAGTGAAGGCTTGTTGTCACGTTCTCTTGACTTGCATCATTTATGTGAAGGGAGTTGGGTGTCCATGGGGTTGCCACTTCTGCTCAAATTTCATCCAGAACAGTTAGAATGAAGCTCAAGTCTCATCAGAGATGGGATATAGTTATACCCAATCCTGCAATGACATAGTAGTAGGACCTGCAGAACTAGAAGATTGTTGAATGGTGAACTCCTGGTTTCTTTGGTCTTATGTATTTCTTCCATTCTTAGAGAACTACAGCAGCTGAGGTGTATTGAGGTGATTTAGAGCTCAAGAAAGAGTAGTGGGAGAAAGGCAAATGTATGAATGTGGGTGGGGCTGGACTGTTGGAAGGCATGTTATAGATACAGAGGGTATATGCAAAAACTGGAGCAGCTGGCCAATGTTCGCCTGGACTGGACCACCAACTACCTCCTCCAAGTAAATGATCATTTCAATGGTGTTTTCAATAGCGTTTTCCTTTTTCTGATTGTGCATTTCACATGTGAATTGCTCGTGTGTTTCTTTCTGGAAACAAGTGAACAGTTTGGAAGCAACTTCTTGCAATCAATGGTTAATACTAGTGCCGAGTATAACATAAATTGGTAAGCACAAGGATGATAGGTTGTATGTTGGATGTAATTTGTTAGTAATAGGTTTGTGTTGGGTGGCAGCAATCATATGGAGTCTGGGCTGACAAAGGGAAGAACATAGAGTGTGGGAAAATTGGGAGCTGGAAGCTTGCTCTCTGGGTAAATCATGGCAAGAACCCACGATTTCGTGTCCTGGAACTACCCGAAATCTCTGTTGTCTTGAATCTTCCAAAGCAGTTTGCATTGGCCAATGTTGCCATTCGCTTGTTACAGAAGACAGCCAATCCTCTAACTCGATCTCGGAACACGTACATGTCCTTGGTGAGGCTTCTCCAGCTTCTCCTCAGCATGAGCTTTTTACCTGTGGACATTTTGACTGTTAACTAGTATGAAGAGATTATGTTGGGCTCTAAGTCTTTGTGGTGCTGTTCTTTTGAGAGGTACACCTGCATGCACTACCTCAATGTGTAAGATTGTTATGTAAGGTCATGAAACAGAATCATGGAGAAGGTGAGGCTCAGTCTTGTGCTGACACTTACAGGCTGACATCTGTGAGTGGTCTGTCACATGCAGGGTGGAGTCTTTGTCATTGATGTGCTAGCTTTGCCAATACAGACAAAAGTTGTGAAGATTTGGACCCTTGATTTTAGTAATGCATCAGTCCTCATCCCATCATATAGTCATTCTCTTGCAGACAATGAGAGACAGTTTCAGTTTTTTTGCTTGAAAGGAGCAAGACCCAAGCTGTGTTGTCTTTTGTCACAGATTTGGCAAAAGAAGGAAAAGTGAGGAATCTGGGATACCCAATTCCTGTTGTTGGTCAGTCTACTGCTACCGCTGGACAACAAGCGAATGTGCTTCCCATTGGCGTTGAGATGTATATTCCTACCTTCATCATCCACTGGAATCCCAGTCCAGAGATTGGATGGTGGGATGCGGTACCTAGCTCTCACAGACCACATGTTTGTATGTCTATCATGCATGTGGTCTGAGAGTACCACTCCTTCCTTAAGGAGTGCTGATGTCCAGAGTGACAGGGGGGAAGGACAGGGAAGAATAGGGAGATAATTTTTGTTCATAAAAAGCTTGCCATAGATGGATATGAGTCAGAACAGACCAAACTTGGGATGTGTGTTTGACTCACAATTGCACAACCACTGCGCAACCAGGAGGAGCAATGTTGGCAAACCACTGGCATCACAGACATTGTACATAATGGGCACACTCATAAGCTGACATTTCAGACCATTCATGCCAAGCCACTTGCAATCATTCAAGTACTTTTGCTCCATCCCATTTTCCAAAGCAATTGCTACTTGTTCTCTCTCATACATGAAAACACATGCATGACAGATGAGGATGTTGATAAGACAGTCACTGGAATCACATCTGTCTCCTGCAATGTTGTTTTAAACAAAACTGAAAGCCAGAGTTGTGGTAGAAGAGTGAGTGTTAATAATTCTTCTTTTCTGTTGAAGTCAGTATTGTTGGGGTATTATGCATAGAGCCGAGTGCAGCAACTTCCATATAAAGCATGGACCATCTCTCCCACATCCAGCTGTACTGCACTGCTCACTCTGCACACACCAGTGCTTGACATCTTGCTCGACATCGGTGAGGGATGGTGCAAGTTGCTGCAACCTGTGATAAGAGAATTGAAGGGCATTCAGGCACAGCAGCTGCCCCCTAGAGTACTCCTTCAGGTTTGTGGGTCCTCCATGTGATGATCCTGTAGTTCATGTGCTAAGAATCTTGTTAAGGACCCACTTTGATCTGACTGTTTTCTTCACTTGCATGATATTTGATGAGGTATTCATGCACTAAAAATGGACCAGGACTATCTCATTTTGCAGCATTTGTCTCAATGTGGCCTCAGTTTACTGCCAGAAGATGATGACGCACCATTTGTTGCAGCTACCATCAAGGTAAGACTATGTTGTTGCATCACATTGTTGATCACCACATTCACAGTGTTAGACTTGCAACCATCACATCTATGTACATGTCAAGTCTCAGGAATGTTGGTAGCTATCTCTCCACTCCCTTCAGTTGCCAATTCATGACAGTGAAACTGTTTTGTACCTGTTGTACGCCTGGACTTATTGAGATACCAAAGATTAAAACAAACCACACTTGTGTACAAAATGGAGTATATGATCTGCATATGTAAATCCATGGTCTGAAATCTTTGGATTTCACTGATAAGTGGAAATGTGCGATCTATGTTGGGTTATGAAGGAAATGGCATTTGAGAAATTTGTATGTCAAGATCTGGCCTTGACAGTGCCTGCCTTCAGACTAGCCAGCAGTGATTTCAATAAGATACAGGGTAGTGGTGTGTGTGTTGCCCGACTTCAAGAGATCCCTGAGGCTCTGTGGCCTCCATCTCTGGAGAAGGTGAGCATCCCCATTTGAACACCTCATATTTGGTTTTGGTTTACACACTTATCTGTAGGGAGTGTTTGAGGTCAGTGATGGGTACAATGTGTGGCTGTTGCATGTTGCGATGCCAGAGCAAAGTCGTGAAGACAGTGATCTACAAGCCCAAGGGAGTCACACTGCTGGATTACTCTGACAAGCTCAAGGACTACCATGAGCGCCTCTCCACACTAATTGCAGAGAAGCTTGCCACTGTAATATCAACCCATGTTTTTTTTCACTCCAGTGGTCCCACATCAGTGTCACATTTGAAAAGTTGTAAACACTACTGAACTTCATATCAGATGTGCATTTCAACCATTATGTATCACAGAGTATTTGAGGATTTATGATTTAAGGTGCACAGAAGAGATAGTTGTACACTAACTCAGACAGGGGGCTTACTTTCTTGCAGTACCATGCGAGTGTGCTAGTAAGTCTGCAGGGTGTATGTTCAGAGGAGTCTCGGAACAAGATGGATGTGGGCAATGTTGCCTTCACTGAATGTGTGAAGGATATTGCTTATGCTCTGCGATTGTTCAGTTTCGGCCCATGATGCCACACTTGCTGAAACAAGCGGAACAACATTTCACATATGTGATACTGTGTGAGACCGAGAAGCCAACAATCACTGTACACAAGTGTGATGACCATTCATGTTTGAGTGGTAATTGGCTCTTGCACATTGATTGTATACATACTGCAACAAAGAAAGAGATGTACACACAAGTTGCTCCATGAGAGTTGGTTCCTTACCTGCAAAACTAACCCAACATATGGACTGTTGCAAATTGTCGAAAGCAGGTTCATCAGTTTGAAGTCAATTCACAGCACTTTGAAGTCAGTCATCTATGTAGTCAATTTCTCTTCTTGTAGCAGCAAAAGATCCTTGAACAACATTTCAATCTGGACGAGATGAGGGTGATATCCACCTCCACAACAATCATGCACTGTAGCAAAATTTATTATGAAAATTTCATCACATTTTGAAAAGATAATGATGCAGGGCCAACCTTTTGGAAAGAACAAAAAGAATCCATTCTAGAGTTATATGTGCATAGGTGATTGATGGATGGAGTTGAACATTGCAAACACAAAAGTATTACATAATGCTTTAGGACAAGCCTAAAAA
>Ga0116228_10004437_pt1 | contig 12442 bp, 6 predicted proteins | sample S1TSphfallax_2_FD_89694 | JGI IMG/M metagenome (GOLD analysis project Ga0116228, IMG submission 89694) | Host-associated microbial communities from peat moss isolated from Minnesota, USA - S1T2_Fc - Sphagnum fallax MG | ecosystem: Host-associated > Plants > Peat moss > Unclassified | place: USA...
GATGTGCAAGCTTCTAGTAAGATAATTCCCTTTTCTTTCCTAATTCCTCTACTTCTCCAAATAAAATCTTTTTTTGAAGAAATCTTTTTTCTCCATACATGTCCTACACTTAATTTTTTCAATTGTTTATTGTTTCCCTTTTTTAAAATATGCATTTTCCCCCCTATATTTTTTACATCCTCTTTTCACCTATTCTGCCTTTTTTTTATCTATAAAAAAAAACCCCCTATATATATAGGGATGGGGCCTATCCACAAGAAATACAAGGCAAATAAAAACACAAAAACACAAGCCATTGAATAACATAACAATAAAGACACTAGTAACACATACACAAATAAAATAGATGATCATACACTAAAAATGCATTATCTACTTTAAATAAGCTAATGATGAAGGTGCATTAGTTGCAATGTGTGGAAGAGATGAGGAATGTTTCCCAAGCATGATAGCACACTTGAGAATTGTAATGGCATGTGCATGTTGGAGGGCGCTATGGAGACATGTTGTTGATAATAAGAAATAAACATCATGGGAACTAAAGAGGATTGTTGATGACATGCTATAGTGGGCTGCAAACAATTAGTAAAAAATGAAACAAAATGAATATGAAGACAACCATAAGTCTTTTTGGCAAGGGGAATGAAGTAATTTCCTAGTTCACACTTCACGTAGGAACATGTCTTCTCTTGAGCAACAACTGTCATTGCATGTGCTATTGTGGATGATGCATGCAATACCATATGTGGGCAAGTTGGATTAATTATTACAACATCCACTAAGGTTTCAAAGTTGTTTCTATTGATAAGAATATTAACTCATCGTTGAATTTGGCTGGGGAAAATGTCGGAAACCTCTTTGTGTACATGTGCTCCACTTTCCAAAACAATAGTTATGACAATATTTCAAAAAATATGCGATCCAAAGATGAATTCTTATGGGTTATCCACGACAAAATGGATCATGCAAAAACTACACTCCCAAGGTTTCAAGTGATAAACAATATGATTTTTGGGCTTGGACAATTTCCCATACTTTTGTTGGTATGATAATGCATTATCATGGAGATGAGGGGTATGTGCAATATTCTAACAAGTTATGGCCGAATGATCCCAATTTCACAATTGGATCATTGTTGCGTTTCTTTTGAAATTTGGAAAAGGCTCAAGTTTCATAATCAAAGTCTTGATTGAACACCTTCTATAAAACGTTTTTTTTGCTCATTTGTTACAAGGGAAATCATATTTCATAGGTGAATTAAAGGCACCAAATCAAGTTGTTGGTCCCAACCCTTTATTGAAAAAATTGTTGCTATAGATGGATGATTATGTGAAGGACAATAAAAATCATTATTTGTTAGCATTTCTTTCACTGTTGATTGCAAGGGAAATGTTTGAGGAGGTGGAATTTGGATTTCTTGTAGTTGGTCATACACATAAGGATATTGATAGGTGCTTTGGATATTTGTCAAAAAAATTGAGAAAGAAAAATAAATTATATTTTGGTAGATTTGATGAAGGCTTTCATGATTTCATAAGAGTGACCTTTCATTCCGTAGTTGATCCAAGAGATTCCAAATTTTAAAACTTGGGTTGTAGGTTGTTTTAAGGATGGTCTTGAACTTGGGTAGGGCACATTAATATGCATTTGTTTAATTTTTTTGTTGATTTGTCAAGTTAGCCTATCATGCAATACAAAGTTTCACTCACATATAGTGTTTAAAGTCTAATAGATGGGCTTTCGATCAAATTATGGAAATGTAATTTGGATGGATCATTAAAGCTACCTACTAGAGTCCCAAACCTTGTTCCATATAGCCCAATTTGGGGCAATGATGCGTTGAGGTATGTGGAGAAAGAAGTTCATTAATGTCAGACTATCCAAATATGTGGAATTTTGGAAGCAAGGCATTGATCAAAATGTAGCTTATGTAATGAAGATGATTATGTACATTGAATATTGGGAGGATATTTTGTTGCATTTGTCAAACCATTACCTCCTCAAAGTGCAACATTTTTGGAGGGTTTTTGGCCTTTAAGCAATTAGAGGTCTAACTATGCTAGGGCTTTGGTGCTAAATAAAATGGAAGTTGTTGATGTAGAAGACCCAATCATGCATCCTTATTGTGGGCCAAAGAATTTGAAACCTTCATCGGATACACCCCATTTAAAGATTTCAACAACGGGGATTTTGTTTTGGTGAAGCCCCGTGATCTTCTCCTTATTCCTATGTGGATGGGAAGACCACAATGTGATTTTGTGAGGGATGAGGAAAATAAAAATTTCAAAATGGAGAGGGCCCAATGGTGGATTTTAGTGAAAATAGGTTCAAATTTGGATGAACAATGTTTGTATGAAGATTGTATGAATGGCAAATGGAAATGTAATTTAACAGATGTAGAATAATGGTTCAACATTTCAACTATTCTTTTTTCCTTTCTTGCTCAGAAAAATACAACAAACAAAAGTCAAAATAATATTCCTAAGAATTTTGCTTTTCAAGCTAAAGTCAATATTGAAGTTGCGAATGCATTTAATAACTTGTGAACAATGTTGAAGACATAAATAAAATACTAGTGGTTTGTCAATCTTTTTTTATTATCATTTAGTTGAATGGTTCCAATATCTTTGGTGCATTTTTCATCTTTTGTGTGTCATTGTATTATTTAGTGAATTTAATTATGAAACAAATTATTCGTGATTTGAAAAAAAATCACAATTAATAATCTATTATGTTGCACTTGGTGGCTACTAAATGCCATTTTCTTTTCGTGATATATATTGATGGAATTTATTAATAAATTTGTAGTATTAAGAGTAACATATTTGGTTTCATAAACAAATTTGTTGCCAATCTTGGAGTGGCATGGTGCCCCTTGTTTGAAAGTCAACCTTTTTTTTTACTAATGGGAGGATTGACTTATGGCTTTCATAATCAATAATAAATTTTGTTGCACTTGGTGGCCACCATGTGAAACCTTCCTTTCATGGTTTGTAATATACTTCCAAATGTATTTGGTGTAGTACATTGAGTAACATATTTGGATCCATAAAGAAGTTCATTGCCATTATTGGATTGGCATGGTGCCCCTTATTTGAAAGTCAATCATCCTTTTTACTAACGGGAGCTTTCATAATCAATAATAAATTATGTTGCATCCGGTGGCCACCAAGTGAAACCTTCTTTTCATGGTATAAATATTTCCAAATATATTTGGTGTAGTACAAGTAACATAGTTGGATCCATAAAGAAGTTTATTGCCATTATTGAATTGGCATGGTGTCCCTTGTCATATTTATGTTGACATATTTTAAAATGAAATTATGCATAAAATGATCACAAAATTGTTAAATCTAGTGGCCACCATGTGGAGTCCACCTCATCCACCAGGATGCATGGTGCACAATGGTGGGTATCATTGGTAATACCAATTGATCAAACTTAACCAAAATGAAATTGGTCAAAATTTTGAACAACCTTGACATTACTTGCATAGTAGTGAACATATAATCAACTCCCACATTCGAATCATTAATTGACTTGCACTTTCCTCCAATTCATTAACATTGAACATGTCAAATGAATTGGTAGCAAGAATTGCAAATGCAAAAACACACTTTTCTATTTATCCATATTTGCAAATATCACATATATCATTTCACTTGAGAATGAATAACTAGAAATATCTCTTATTGGGTTAGAACCATTGGTTGAAAAAGAAATCATGATCTTTAAATGAGAAAACCTTCCACAAGTGAAAATTGAAAAAAGAAAGAAAAGTGGGAGGTGTTCCCATTTATATAATCCTCACCCATAAAACAAAACTTATTGCTTACCCTTTTGCACAAGGTTGAAAACGAAGATTATGAATTGCACATTTGGTTTTGGGGTTTAGGATTGGGGATGGGGATTAAAGGTTTGGATTAAAATAATGGTTGCCCTTATATACACCTAGATAAGACACTATAGGTAGCCTTTCATTAAAATAGCTTTGTAAATAACAACTAAATATCCTTTTAACTTAGGTAGGTCCTACATAGTCTTTAGTAATCATCGTTTGACTAACTTTTAAATAACCTTACATGTAAGCCCATAAGTAGCCCTCCAAATGTCCCCTAACTTAAGAAGTTTCTAAGTAGTCTCCTAATAGCTTTCTAAACAACCTCTAAATAGCTCCCTATGTAATTCCTAAATAGCACCCATATAGGCCCTAACTTAAAAAACCTTTAAGTATTCTTCGAAATAACCCCTAAATAACCTCAAAATAATGCTTATATAATCTCACAAATATCCTTTAAGTATCCCCTAACTTAAAAAATCCCCAAGTAAAAGTCTAATTAGACCCTTAATTAGTCCGAAAATAATCCGAAAATACTTCTTAAGTAATTCCCTCTGTAACCCTACAAGTAATCCTTAAATATCCCCTAACCTAAGAATTCCCTAAATAACCCGCAAGTGGATTAAATAACTCACTAAATAGCCCCTAAATGGCCGATGGGTAAGTAGGTAGATAAGTAAACAACCAATAGGCAAAAATATAGATAAACCTAATTTGATTAACCCCATACTTGATAGCCCTTTGTTAAATAACCCCTAACCTACAACAATGAAAATAGACCATAATGTGGGTTGAAAAATGACTATGATAATTAGTTTTGTGAACTTTATTTTGTGTTTTGAGGATTGGTCCTCATTTTGCAGCACTTTACAAATATAGTTTAAAAAGGGAGGATGAATGAGAGAGTCAAGATGGAAGTGAGGCTGAAATTGAAAATTACTTTATGTAATTTTTTAATATCATGAAAAAATATCACTTGGTGTTTTGGGGTAATAAATTGATTGGAAAAAAATGTACCACGATTTCAATCCGATTTATACAAACTAGCCATGTTGTGTACATCAACCTCCATTAAAAAGCAGCCAAATGTACATATGTTGTATTGGGTTAATGTAAATAGTCTTTGGTAGTTAAAGTAGTTTAAACTAGTTTGGAGCATTTGATTTACAAGCTTAAAATTATGTTGGAAGTTCATCTTCAAAGTTCAGGGAGCTCAAAGGAGCACAAATTCCTATGCATGAAAATTTGGATTCAACATAAGGGCTAACTAGAATGATTGTTTGAATTGGTTCTATTGTCACCAAAAAGAAAAGGAAAATATTTTTTTCATTGTGTAAATTTCAACTTTTGAGAATACAAAGGTTAGTGTGTATTGTTGAGGTTTTACATAGATGGACAAATTTGCTTCCAACATTACTTCTTCATCAAAACCTTTGCAGACATCTACATTTTGCCATTTTATTTCTATGGACCACAAAGGATTAGTTTCACTATTGATTTCCTTTTTAAGAGTCAATAGGTTGTTTCATAAGAGTGGGAGCTCATACCCAACAACAAAAACCCCACAGAGAACAACTCAACAATTTCACATTATTCCTTTTAGAGACTTGACAGAGATTCAAAACATGATTAGTTAAGGTAATATAGTCAATTCTCTAGTATCCCCTTCCCAAAAGCTTCGGAGCTCCCACAAATGCAGCAAGTATTTTCTCATTAGGATGGAATAGATTGTGCATTCATCATCTCAAGATGCCCAAAATTCTCACACATGAATTGCCACACAACCACTCTAGAAATCCTTGACACAATCATCCTCTCCCTTGTGTTGGTCCTTATAGAAAAACATATTAAACCTCTAGACCTTTTCTTGACTTTTGGCATAATGAAAATTCAATCATCACGTTCTTCCGATCTAAAAGTCCAAATCAAATTTTGTTCTTAACTGATTATCACTCCCAAAAATCCAAAATTCTACACACACTTTTAGTCTTCCGAAAGTCTAACCACTTAACTTTTCTTCATCACCAAAAAACTTACTCTTTCTTTCTTAGCCTGCATAAAATATATTCCTCATCACTTCATCCCTTCGATGTGCAAAAATCTTGCCAATCTCCTTGTAGAAGTGTGATTCACAAAGCTCCAAAAGAGTTTTCATTGAACAGTAGGGATTGCACTCCATCACAAAAACTAACTCACCAAGCTCTCTTCATCATAACCTGCAAAGGAACAAAACACGCCAAAAACATAAACACATCACAAGCAAATTTTTGAAAATCATTGAATCACTGCGCCGCGAGTAGTTCAACCAAATAAGCTGAATCAGGGTTTGTAGCCTTCATCCACAAAAAACATCTGACACTATTTTTAGGTTACATTACACTTTGAAATGCACCATATTCATCTATCAAAATAGACTCGAAAAGTACCTGAAAAATCTAGTGTTTTCTCTAGCATGAAGATAATTCAAAATTTCTTGGCCTTCTAGGCTTGGAAACACAAAAAATAGCTTCATTAAACTGGCTGTCCTCGAGGATGGTATAAAATTCAAGCTTTAAATTCAAACAAGCTGAAGATGGAGAATTTAAATTATAACTTCAACCTTGGAATAGCAGCGATTTGTTAGATATCAAGTGACAGGATGCTGGAAGGCCATTTAGGTTGTGGCTTTTGAAGTAGCCATAGCCCTTTTCTACTGATGGGTATTAAAATTTCAGATGTTTAATGTATTAACTCTTAGTTAGGCACCTTGATGGGACTCAACTCAATCTACAAACTGTGCAAATTATCATTACTTTAGCTTGGATGGACTGAATCTTTGTTTACGATATTCATGAATTGTATTTCAACCATCGAATTCAAAGAACTTCCTCAAAGCTCAGGTTCATTTGTTACCTGTGTGTAAGTCTTTAAAATGTCAGTAGGCAACAAAGATTGTTGGAAAATATCGTTCTGGGCCTGATATAATGCTCCTGCTACATCTTTGTCATTGTCAATAAGTGAATACCATTTGCAGGTTTGGAGTCCAAGGCTCAAAAAACAAGGCTCTCACAGAGTCAAATGCGTTTTGTTTGGTGAACTTGATAGGTTTGGTTTGTTATGTACCTATCAACACACATTTAGTTTGGCAAATGGACAATGATTCTCTTTGAATCCTTGTCTACATGGAAAGTCATGACCCTACATACGAGGCTAGGATCATCTAAAATTTGGAGGTCCTGCAAAATTGTCAGACATCATACACAACTGAAGTTTGAATCAGAAGAGCTCAATATATGAGTAGGACAGGCCCAAATTGTTTCCCCTTTTGAGAGCCTTGGGGGAACCAGCACCCAAGTTTGTAAGTGGTAAACATTGCAAAATGCACATAAATCGCTTCCAAGTATTACAAATATCTCATGTTTGAACTAAATCAGGGTCTCTAAGTTTTTAGGCTTAGTCTAACATTTTTTAGGCTTAATATGGCCACTAAAGTGCCTTACTAAAAAAGGTGAAAGTACAAGCATGGGTTCACCGTGGCTGTGGGCAACAGGGAGAACTAGAAGGTTATTTGGGTTTTGTTCCCCCCTGATTCCATATAATGTTCATGATATGTTCCCCAACTGTTCTCAATTTGTTCTTCATATGGTTTTAAATATTTATTCTACATGTTTTTTTTTATGTTGTCCCCAATGTTCCCAAGGGCCCCTCACATGTGTTTGTCGAATTTATCCCACACGATTTTGCCCAATGTTCTTTAAATTGTTCCCATAATTTTAATGAGTCTTGTCTCCCTCTTGCTTATTTAAATAACTTTAAATTTAATTTTACTGAAGTCATTTGCAAAGATAATAAAACCCAAAGCCAAATGTTGGGTTTTCTTGAAATTGAAGAGGCCAATCAAAGTGCAAGATGAGATTGTTCCAAATGAAAGTATCAAACAAGAACATTCAATTGTTTTTTCAAATTCCCTCTCAACCCTGAATGATTTGAGTTCTTTCCTATTTTTTATGTTTTTCTTACATCTATGTGATTGTGCAGGGGTTTACTTATTTTATGGGATATCAAGGGGGATATAGATGGGATTTAGGGGATGACACACAGCAAAAAAAGGGCTAGTAAGAGATCTTTTATGGTAAGGAATATTTAGGGATCACTTAGGGAACTACCTATGGAGACACCAAAAGGTCTACCAAGGTTATGGGATATTTAAGAACTACTTAGGAGTTATTTAGAGTTACGGGTTACTTAGAGTTCATCTAAAGAATCCAAGGATCACATTTGAGAGTTCATCTTTAGTTTTGAACAGTATTTCTCTCCTTGATGCACTTTATGGACAGCGGGGGATAAGTGTGCACAATGAGTACCAAAGTAATTGCATTAAGGAATGCCTACAGCTCAAAAACAAGTTGGATTGGGGGGAGAGGGGAGGAATGTTTAGCGAGGGTGTCTGGGGTTGGGAAAATTGGAATGTGACTAAGCACGAGGAGGAGGATTTAATAGCTTTCAGGGAACGCAGGCAACTTCCAAAAAACACCACACACAAGTATGAGCAACGCATATCAATTGGGGTTACTTATTCATGCTTCTATTAATTAGCGATGGAGTGTGCCCACATTTTTTATTTTTATGTTTCGGAGAAGGAGCCATTTGATTGATCCACTGCCAATATTTTTGGAACATAGGGGGCACTCCCCGACATACAAGCCTAGTCTGCTTCCCTCCCCAAAATAGAAGCATGCTTTTGTACAAGTTATATATGTGGAAGTTGAACCACAGCCAATCAATATGGGATAAAAACTGAAGTACTATTGGGAACATCTAAAGGAACAAAATGGGAATTTTGATGGGAACACAATGGGAACAGGAAAAAAAAAATACTCCACCCCTCTCTCAAAACCCGAAAGAAAAAAAAAAACGCTGAGTTTTTTCATTGGTTGCATGGTTTTCAACATGGACTATTATCCCCCATTATAAACTGGGGGTACGTATTGAGGTTTTGAATTTTAGAGTTTGAAGAATGAAGCAATTTTGTCATGGACTGCATAAAGCTCAAAGTGGAATTGGAGTACTGTTGTAGGGGAGGTTCCCATATGAGTGTGTTCTCCTGAGGGAGGGTCACTCAAGGATGTGAGCATGAGTGTGTTCCCGAACCTCAGGAGAACACAGGAGTACAGGAACCTCCCCTTGTGGAAAAAACTCTATTTTTATTTCCTCCGTTCTTTCTCGTTTCATAGAAAAGAAATATTTCCATGGGAACGTGGGAACATATTAAATTGGGGGAGCTCCCCTGGCATAACCCCTAGGGTTCTTCTGTTGGGGGAGATCCCTCAAAACACACAGAAATAAAAAGGGAGTTGTTTGAGTAGTACATTAGCGACTTTGACACAAGTTTGTTAAATAATTAATTAATTTTGAAGTTTCATGTTGACAAATAGAATATCCTTGAAGCTTCAATATTTTCTTCCACAATTTTTTTACTTTAGAGAAAAAAATTTGAAGTTTTTTCTACATTTCTGAACATAATACAATTAGTGCTTTTCTTTTGGGGCGAAATTTCGCCAAATTTCGACCTGAAGAATACGTTTTCAAACTATTCAAAGGTTTTTTCATTAAAAAAATGGTCCAAAATCGCCAGATTTTGAAGATCTTTTTTCCAAATCGCCAGATTTTGATGATAAGTTCCAGTAAGAAGCCAAGAATACTTGACATTCTGTTTTTTTTAAAATTTAAAATTTTCATATCTAATATATAATAAAATCTGGCTCAATCATCTTATGGATGATCATCAATTCAACCACATCACAAAATTGAAAAAAATACACTGGAACTACTGTATAGGGGGAAGAAGACAAAGAAGAAGAGTAAAGGGGACTTGGTTACTTGGTAAAAGAGTAGTCAAGTAAGGGTGAAAGAGGTTCGGAATACTTATTATTAATTAATTTCTTTCTGGGGACTTGGAGTTTTAAAGGCATGTAAAATTAATCCAAGTTTTGAACCAGTGTAAAAGTTTGAAAAAGAGTGAGTGTAGGATCTGCACTTGTGAGTTGTGTTGTTGTTGTACTATGTATATGAAGAAGCAAAAGCGTGTACAAACGGGTCGAATAGGGGCGGGGAATAGCTGGGTGGTAGTACAAGGCTGCAGTAATGGAGAGATGAATGAAGCAGAAGCTCATTAACTACCGCCGCTAATTGCATAACGGAACTAAGCAGCAGCCTAAGGGTCAGGTCACACAAGTAGGCTGCCGAATCACTTGTTTCTGGAATCTAGTGACGGAGTAGCTTTCGCATGTGAGATAACAATAACTACTAAACTGCCCAACTTGAGAGATTCCATAGCTTTTCACTGGGTCCTTCGCACTCACCCACCAGATCCGGGCAGTTCAACGATTTTCGGGCAGTTCAATTTTTTTCACATTTACCCACAGGTGACACAGCCATGAACCTGTTTAGCTTGTTATTTATAACTTTTTTTGTCATTTGGTCTGCCAGAGGCTCTACACAGTTTGTGGGTGGTAGTAGATGGGACTGTGACCCATTAGTTTATGGCACATGTTAATACCAGTAAACCACTTGGATATGATGATAGAGTCTAGTCCACATGTGACTTGACCCTAAGTTGGCCTATTTATTAGGGTCAGTGTAAACCTGAATAGGTCCTGAATAAAGATTACCTTTTCTCCTTAAACCCTAAACCCTAAATCTCAGCCTGTAGGGAGCTATTTAACAAAGAAGACATGCACATTCAATTTTTATTTATTGTTTGGGTTTTAATAGCCAAAAAAAAAGAGTTCGCCAAGTTGGACTGCCAAATTATTATTTTTGGGCTCTGAGGTACAATTGTATTATATAAACCTAGATTGAAATCCTTTCAAAAAAAAAGATTTGGGTTTTGCACTATTTGGGATTGAGAGCCCAAAGCTTGGCTTTGAAGGAGACATGAGCAGAGTAACTTTTACCATCAATAGGGTGTAAAAGTTACTCTCCTTGTGCGCTGGAGAGTAAATACATGACCCTTAGGAAGAGACTGATTCCCAACACATTCTAACTTCTTAGGAAAACGTCAAGCACCGATCCTTGGGAAATGCCTGGACTATCTATATATGCATCATAAAATTTTAAATGATTAATTCCTATGCACCACCATAATCAATTGGAAAACAAACTTCATATTTATCCATGGGAAATGCCTTGTATTTTATATATGTACCAGGAATTTTTTTTTCTTTAAACCACAGAGATCAATTCGAAAACCAAACTTCATATCCATGGGAAGTGCCTCATATGTGTATAGTGCAGCAAAAGAGTAAAAATCCTTATTGTTATGCACCACCAATTAATCAGAAGAAATAAAAACGTCCATCTTTCTTGATTCTCCATGCCACTCTAAAAATTTCAAACAACAAAGTTTCTTTTCAAATTAGAAATTTTAAAATTTATTTTCCAAGGAAATACCTATGTCACATCCCAGTTCATTGTGAGCCCGTATTACTTGTCGAGCTTTTTGTTGTGTAGCTGAGGTAGCATTCATCCACAAGCTAATTTAGCCAAATTTGGCTATTAACAAAATATGAAAGGGAAAAATAAAGCTCCCATATACATTTTGGGCCACCTACTTGAACCATATATATTTATATTTTTGAACTTTTCTCGAAATTTGGAGGTTTAAAAAATTTAAATGTTCTCTAAAAAATTCAAAAATTCGCCCACTAACAAAAAAAGGCTGATGTAGCTTGGTTGACCAAGCATTATCATCATCATCAGGGTTTAGGTTTAGGGACCGACAAGCTTAAGCTTGGAGAGATTGCTGTTCAAATGAAGAAGGCAAGGTCTGGTCATCTGGCGAAAGCAGCAACAGAAGCAAATGTGCAAGCTACTGTTTGAATCTTTCAAATTTTTGCTGGGAAATGGATTTGGAAGACATTCTCTGCACAAAATCGTGTCACTGCACAGCAATATGCAGGTACACACTTTGCTCTTAAAAAACCTCAAACGTGCGAGGATGCTACACTAGACATGGACAAAGGTACAACAAAAGCATATACATCTTCTACTGAATTCTATGACTCAATTCTTATGTACAACCCTTAGATACAAGAAGAGAAGTAGGTAAAGGTCAAACAACCCGTATGACGAAGAACAGGCAGTTAAAGAGTAAGATAACAATATTACAAGTGCATAATCTTGTCGCGATGCGGACAGCAACAAATGTGTCTTACATGGGTGGTAGAGCTCCAACTAATCATTTGCGTTTATCCGTTCTGATTTCTGGATCATAAGACCCAATCGCCACAACCACGCTCCTAGTTCTCCTTCACTCTCTCTCTCCCTAGATATTGTAAGATCCTTGGGATGTCCTAAGGACAGACGAGCCATCAAAACGCAAGCGAACCTCCGTTTTAGCAGGTACGTTAGCTCAGTCCATCGCGAGTCCGTATTACTTGTCGAGCTTTAATAAGGCGCCGTCAGTCTTAAACCCCATCGTCGCAAGTACGCCGGGCATTTGTCCCTTCTTCCCGTTGTCGTCGTTTTGTCCTGCCTGAAAGACAAAAAACAAAATCCAATTCTTGTTTAGGTCAGTTCATGTCTTGCCCAAAGTTCAGAAAGTTTTTTTTTTGAAAAAAGGAA
>Ga0116228_10004438_pt1 | contig 12442 bp, 8 predicted proteins | sample S1TSphfallax_2_FD_89694 | JGI IMG/M metagenome (GOLD analysis project Ga0116228, IMG submission 89694) | Host-associated microbial communities from peat moss isolated from Minnesota, USA - S1T2_Fc - Sphagnum fallax MG | ecosystem: Host-associated > Plants > Peat moss > Unclassified | place: USA...
AATGTGAAGGAATGAACTCCCACACTCCTAAATGAGCTCCCATTTTGGGAGTTCGAGTCCTAATAGACTCCCGAATTTTCAAAGAACAATTGTAGGGGTCAAAACCCATTGGATTAAAAAGTTTTTTATATCATTGGAAAGATTTTGGAACATAGATGTCTAAAATGGGCTTACAGAACCCATTTGGGTTCTTGAAACATAAGTTATGGCCAAAAAAAGAGTTGGGAATCAAATTAGCAATTTGACTTCCAACCACTAAAAGTTGGGAATCGCCCCAATTTTCTTACGTACAGGTGGCGTGCCACATACCATTGGAAAGATCTCAACAAGGGCTATAACATTGCTTTAGACCTCACTTCAATCAAAGGTCTACACACAAAATTATGGGCCCCAAAGTTGTGAGAATCCCAATTTTAGGAATTTTGGGACTCCCACTTGGGAGTCCTGGGAGAAAATGACATTTGGGTGCTGGCCCCATGGCAAAGCACAAAGAATAATACAAGGGGGAAGGTGATGGCTTCTCCCAAGTCTAGGCCGTTGTGAGTTTTGTGAATCTGTGTTTGCCCATGGCTCGTTCGTGCACCAAAAGTGTTCTAGCTACGCACTAACCAACTTATTGTTTGGTTTGTGTAGGTTTGTGTGAGTAATTGACTTGCTTGTCAATCTTCCTAGTCCCCATCCCGGAGTTCCAACATGTCCCTCTACCATCGAAATGTTGTGAGTTAAGGAGCATGCCCCAATTCCTTCTCCTTCCATTGTCTTTACCTTTGGATTTATAGTCGAGTCCATCAATGAGTTTGGGGGTGCGTCAAAAGGTATTTAATTTCCTAGTCATTTTAAAAAGTCATTTGTGACATTTCAAAATTTAACAAGATTTAGGGGACAAAAGCAACAAATTGCTACATGCAATGAAACGTCTATAGCCAAAATAAAGGTGGAAACACCTAGATATGAATAGGTTGTGAATACCATAAGAAAACATGAAGTTGAAAAAATTTCACCAACATCTTTAATAAAGGAATCGAGCATGGAAATAAAATTTGTTATGACAATAGAATCCATTTCCCAAGTTGAATTTATAAGGTGGTATGTTATTTTGACATGCCCACCAATTGTGGAAAGGAAAAGTGAAGTCACCCATTCCCAAAAAATCATAAGGACTACTTGATAAATGGTGATAGGCATGTGCTGCAAAGAAGACATCCATCAAGAAAACCATGTTTTTGGTCCATGAATTCAAGAGGAGAATCAAAAATTGTGAAAGCAAGAATATTAACAACAATATTGCACTCAAGTTAAAGATGCAACAATTGGTCCACATGCAAAATGTGGACACATTTTTTAAACATCTTATCAAATGAATGTTGGCATGCATTAACAAGAATGATGGTATTTCAACAATTTAAACATGGATGTAGCTTTGGTGTGATAGATGATAGCTTGTAGGTAGTAGTGTTTGCAATAATTACGATAACAAATAACCTAGTACAATTATTTGCAACAACTCCAATAACATTAGACACAACAATGGTGCCACCAAATTTAGTTGTGAAACATGTTGTCATATTCTCATGTTGCGGACATTGCAAGACCAACATGGAATTATCTTGTTGGATAGCCATAATTGGTGTAACCACATGTCCTTACTTGTCAACTTTGTGGAGAAGCTAGATGAGTTAAAATATTACTTATACAATTACCAAATTAGGGTGGTGGATACCCCCAATTATATAGGAGACAATGATGTAATTTGTTAAGGAAACAAAACTTGCATATCTAGTAATTCACCCTTTTAAGATAACAACATGTGTGGAGATAGGACATGTGCTAACTCAACTTGCAATAGTTGGGCAAGTGAACTTCATGCTACAAGTACTAAATTAAATTTGACCCAACCTAAAATGGTGAGTTAAATTATGTAGACAATTATTTCAAGTCTTAAGGTGACCATACCAAAATCTACATATGTTGCAAGTCCACATGTTAAGGGTGTTGGAAGTTGAAGTATAATAAATGGACCATCAAGAAGATGTGGTGGAAGCCTACCAAAAAGAGGTGGTAGTAAAGGCTTGCTTGGATTAGGTGACAATGGTGGACCACCTAGAGGAGGAACCAATGGGGGATCACCTAATCCACCCTTCAATCTTCTAGTTGGACCTACATTTGCATGCAAAGGAATTAAAATTCTTATGGGGCCTAATCAAGGGTGTCCAAATTCAAGACTAAAATGGGGACCATATTATACATCACAATACTATTCCCATGTGTTTCCAATGATGTTTGTAATTCCAAAACCTACATCCAAGAATCCACAACCATACCCAATGTATGTGTTAGAATCTAATCTAAATTTATACATCTCAATTTTCAAAAAAGCCATTAAATCCAATGGTGAAATATGATAAAAAACATTATAAACCTATTTGAGTTCACCTTCAAAAATGTTGTGTCTAAGTCCAATGCAAATTACTAGGATTCACATTTGATGAACTTGGAGATGCATTTTATAGGAGATATCAAATAATTGAAAATGATGAACATGTTTCCATGATCATGAAGGGTCTCAAGCAAAAACCTCCATTAAAAGTGGAGGTTTATTATTAATGGATTTAAAAATTGGCCAAATATTTAGAACATAAGGCTAATGATCATCTTTTAACCACTTTCTCTCTAGCCAATATAAAATTGCACTTAATAGTTGTTATAATACTAAAATGAATAAAATATTGTTGATTGAACACAAGGAATTTGTTATTCTTTGGGAAGAAAAAATAACTAACTTTGATGGACATGCATTGTTGGAATTTCAATTGATTGTTGGTAAGGATGATAGAAAACATGAGGGAGTAAGTAGAATGTTAATAGATGAATATTGCACCATCTATAAATGTATAGGTCATAACACTAAAAAAATGTCATTACAACCCATTTATCCCAATAAGATGTTTTTTTGGTAATGGATAAAACAATAATCATAACAATATTGACACACAAAATAAATGTGTTTGCTACATTTGTGCCCAATTAGGTCATAAAACCTCAAACTATCATAGATAAAAGGAAACTTAAACCTTATTTAAGGACAAACCTTTCAATCAGAGAATGACGGTAAACTTATAATAGAGGAAAAGGAACTTGAAGTTCCAATCAACATGGTTTGTGTCATCACCATAAAGAGTAAGGCAATTCAAGAAGTTCTTTTCATGAATGAAAAACCTAGGAAGGTCAAATGATTTATAATTGAACAAAGGAGGAGCATCTCCAAAACTCATTTGTGGAAACCATTATAAAATTATAGATGAAAAATCCACTTTTAGTTCTATCTTTCTTGCAACATCATCCAAACTTCATGCAAATCAAGGTGAATTACAAACACAAAAGTTGTAGAAATGCTTGAGGTACATTCTTCAAAGAAAGTTTTTAAGCGCATTGGAAAACAGGTGTTGGACACCAAGTATAGTTTGACTTTGGGATAACAATTCAAGTTGGTTATAAATCTTAAACAATATTTGAGTGTCAAATTATAATCCTAAAAAAAACCACCTCCATTACTTACAACTATAAAACCTATTATTTTTATAATTGCCATAAACCATCATATGGCAATTGTCCCAATTCAAATTGGTAAAAATTTCGTAGAATATGTTTTGTTGGATGGAGGTTCTATTGTAATTATCATGACAAATGCATTACAATGTAAACTTGATTTACCATTGCCAAATTAACACCATACAATTTTCATGAAGGGTAGTTTACATTGTTGCATTAACTCATTATCAGTGAAACATGTAGATGCACCAAAATCAAGTAACACATTAATTTTCATTATCTTGGATTTGTTACATTTTATCATGATTAACAATAAAGAAACAAGGTGTTAGGTCTGAAAATAAGTTGAGACCATTTTGATCACGTGCATCAAGGTTCGACAGTTTCATGGTCCCTATTAAGGTTGGACATCCTCTTTTCCCAAATTTTCAAGACGAGGGGTGTTCATAGAAGTGATTCAGGCCATGTGTTACTTCATTGGACAATTGTTAGCAAAGCGATTTGGTTCTCCATAATACAAACATAATTTGTTTGTAAATCTTTGTTTGTCTTATTCCATGAACAATTTGAATTGCCTCTTATTGATTTGCATGGGATTGTTTACATGCCATCAGTGGGGATGGTATGGTGGACATGATTTTTTTTATAATGGTAAGATTCCCAACACTTCTTTTAACATCATTCAAAACTTATTGTCGCATTGAACAATTTGGGTAATGGTTTGACTCAATGTCATAGGATTTGACATTGTGAATAATAAGTCCTTAACATCATTATGTAATCCAAATTGGAATTGACTCATGAGTGCAATTTCATCCCATGAAATATCACATGTTGATTATTTGAATTCAAATGCATACATGACTATTAGGCGAGGTCTTTGATGAAGTGATCACAACTTACTTATTGATGTACATTCTTGTCTAAATTTTCAAAAGTGGCATTCAATTCTTCAACAAATGCTTCAAAATTGTTCAACAATGGGAATTAACATTCCAACAAAGGCACAAACCACAAAAAGGTTATGCTTGTAAGGTGCCAATAAAATCAACTTGGACTAGGTCACATAGCTTATAATGATGTAAATGCAAGTCAAATTACTAAACACACTCGGTTGAAAAAAATTCAAAACTTTGAATGTGTACCATCAAACTTGTCAAGGAGACTGATTTGTAGTTCTTTTGTTTGAAGTGGTGTTATAAGAACACATTTTAATGATCTCAATGTTTGAATATTTTGTAAATGAACAACAAACTCACAAAGTGATTGATTTTTTTGTCGCATGTGTCTAAATGCAACAAGGATTTATTCCATGGACACGATAATATCTTCTTTTGACATATACACAATTACAAAAAATGTAGAACATGATTTTGACAAAAGGTGGGTGATCTATAACCTTAATCACGATTCGAAGAAAAGAATAATTCATAATATTTAAAAGAAACTATTACATTTTGAAGAAGAGGGATCACGTTTAATTCCAAAAAACCTACTAATGCCAAAAATAGACACATGCTTAATGAAAATTTATTCAAATTGTAACATGCATGAAAACTACAAACATGAATGATGAAAGGATATGTTTAAATTTGAATTCAAAATAAAAAACAAAAGAACCAAATTAATAACACAAACATTAAATCAAGAACACAAAATGTGTAAGACCAAGGTACAAATAGATGTTTATTGTGATAAAATTAGGAAACACAAACACAAAAAAAGAAGGATATGGTGTAAGATCGTACCTTAAAATAATGTTGAACAAGTTGAAAGTAGTGGGGTTTCTTACCATTATTTATACCCTTTTGAGAACCTAATCCAAGGAAATTTCCATGGAAGTTTCCATGTGCCTTTCAACTAGGGAATTTTTTTAGAGCCTTTGTAATTACAAATGAACTACAAATTGATTAAAATTTAATTAAGAGTGAATTAAGTGTTAACTGTGAATCAATTAAAAATTAATTAGAATAAATGGGAATGAATTAAAAGTTAATAAGAAATGAATTGGGAATTAATTAGAAATGAATTAAATTGGGAGTTACAAAGGAGTGAACTAAGAGTTAATTATGAATCATGGATGAACATCCATATGAATAAACTTCATTCGTTATGTGAGTGATGTATGTGACACATGGTGCTTAGATTAAGTTAATTGATATGGCAAGGCCTATGTTAAATTAAGCCCCAATAGCTTATGCGACCTTTGTGTTAAACATCAACTTAAACCACATGGCACCTAAGTTATGTTTATACTTATGTCACATGACATCTAAGTTAAATTTATACTTAAATTGTACTTAGACCTAAACCACATGGCACCTAAAGTAGGCAACATGGCACCTAATTATCAAAATTTTATTTCATTTTCAGCTTAGCCTTTAAAGTTGAACATTTTTTATTAATTACCAAATGGCCATTTCATTTTCATGTTTTTTGTGTTTTTCCAACATTTTAAATGCACCTCGTTATGTAGTTTAAAAATTTGAAATGGAATGTAAATAATATGGAATAAACATTTTGGGTGCAACTTAATTGCAACTCAATCACAACTATTACTTATTAATAATAGCTAGCTATTGAGCTATTTAAATATTACCTTACTGTTCACCCAATCTAACATGTATTACTTATTAACCAATTAATTAATGTAGCTTATGTGGCACCTATGCCTATACTAGTTAGGCCATGTGGCACCTATGCTTAAACCACATATCCCACATGGTACCTAGGGCTACTAGGGTTTGGCAATGTGGCACATGTGTTTAAACCACATATGCCACAAAGCCCATAGGCCTAGACCTAGGGCCATGTTAGGTGGCACTTAGGCTTAAACCTAAGCCATGTGACACCTAGGTTAAGCTAAAACCTAGGCCATGTGGCACCTAAGTTAGGCCATATGGAAAATAGGCCTAAATCTAGACCTAATTTCTTGGCATTCATAACAACATTGTACATTGATTTCTACCATGTTTTGCCTTGTTGAATTTGACATGTGTTTGCAAAGGTAGTTTTTAATCTCAAGAATTTGGAAAAGTGACTTGAAAATTTCCAAATTTTGTCATGGGCTAGCCTTCTTGTAGACGTCGCATGTTACAAGATTGGCACCCAACATTATCAAAACTATCAAAGTCACACACATGAAAACATGCACACACATCATGATGGTTGTTTTGTTATTTTGTTGTGTTTTTTGTACTTGGATTCTTGTGGTGTGCAAGTGAATATATTTGAAACATGAAAAAGGAAACTCACTAATCACATCACGGGGATAAACCTCCCAAACATGAAAAAATTAGAACACTATTCACATTGAATTGGGTTCCAATGACAAATAATAAACTAAACTAACGTTTTATAGTAATTACTTGACATAAAAGATACTAAATTACAACAAAGTAAACCATTTTCTTTTCCTTTTATCTTGCCCCCATTTTGTTGTTGGACTACTTTATCACACCTTCTAGAGCACACCTTCTAGAGGCAAACAACTTTTCATTTTTCATAAGTGCATTAATATAACACACATAAATCATGTAACAACTTCAAGTTTTGGAATAGTGCATTTTTCCAACCTATAATGTTTCACCTAGGAGTCCAATTTTGGCATTAAAAATTTGTCCCTCCCCTTAATAACAAAACACATCTTACATCTCACCATTTTTATCTTCCCATCCTCTTCACAAATAAAATTTAATTGATGTTGTCTAATTCTTCATTTATGAAAGAACTTTCAGTTTCATTTTCAACATTTAAAATTTGTTTGACTAGTTTTTATGAAATCACGTTTGAATTTGGTTCTTCAAATTTCAAAACCTAGGGTTTTAGTTTTTATTTTTTATTTTTTTTCCAAATTCAAGAATCTTTAGGTTTAGTTTGAAAACATGGTTTAGTTCCATGTATGCAATACACATTCCTCAAAGTTGGAAATATTATAGGTTTGAAGTCAAATGACAACTTGAAATTGAAAATTATGAAAAAATTGAGTTCACAACAAATTAAAACAAAAATTTACATGAAAATATTAAATTTTATAGGAAATTAAAACCATTAATTGAACTAAAAAGTTCCACCTACATGACATTTTTATTAAGAAAATCAATGTGTTTACCTTAAGAACCCCAAATATTTTTCTAAGAGTTTATTTTCAAGGTTCTAATTCTAATTATGGTTTTAGCAAAAGGCTAGTTCCATGATCCAATCCTTGTGCTGATTCCACCAAAAGGGTGTTGGGTCAAAGTCAATATAATAAGAACGTAAACTTGAACTCTTAAGTTTAACACTCCAAACCAAAAAACTTGCCAACATTGGTTTCAACCAACAACGTTTCACAACCTAAAAATTTATAAACCTGATTCAATTCTCATCCACAATTCTTTTTCTTTTTGTTTGGATGATTACATTGAACATCTATTCCATTTTTGTAGGGTTTATAACAACTATGACTTCGGGCTGTGAGTGTGACTTCAAAAATTAACTTTTTGCTTCCTTTTAAAGATGTAGAAGACAAAAACATTGTTAGACTTCTTGGAGGCATACCATTCTTTGATGACACATTACCATTTTACACATGTGTATATGCAAATAAATTGAAGTTTGGATTAGTTTGAAGGGCACCATAGTTGGGTGAAAAAAAAGTTTAATTGGAATTGATTAGCCATTTCTCACAAACATGTGATGTTCCAAAATTAAAAACAATCACAATGATGGCCTTCCAAATCACTGAAATTTGGAAGGTTGAAAATTTGAAGATGCAGTTTGGATGCATAGAACAAGACATAATGTGAAGATTGGAAACAAGAAAAAGCAAGAAAAAACTTCAAGAAAATGTGTATCTTGCAACCCATCTAGTCTTCCAAACAAAGCATACACACCCATCCCCCCCCCCCCCCTCTGCGGGCCTCATCTCAAAACAAAGTGCCCAATTACACACCAATGGAATCAAAATTGGATTCAATATAACCTTTGAAATCAAATCACAACACCTTACCAAAAAGATCAAATTACATGGCCTTTCCTATCCAAATAGGTGGGTGGGGTGTGTAGGTCTAGAGGAGTCAATTGTTTTTATAATACAAATGAAAGAGGTCATCACACAAGGAAGTGAATGATTGAAACACAAAGGATGTCACTACTAGACATCATACCCACTTTGGAGTTTTGACAACTATGAACTACACCATACTCATCAAGTTGACTCTAGTGTTAACCGACAATTTCTGTCACCTCGGTGAGACAGACCACCTCTTCCTCCTCTAATTAAGAAAACTACATGTACCCTACATCACCATCTACACAAATTCACCAACTCCCATTAACGTCATCAATATTGTGTTGACAACTTAAAATGTGACAACGTCGAATTTGAAGGGCATTTACAGTTTCGGATGCTGCCATAAGTGGCATGCCTCCAATAATTGAGAAATGGATTGGAGAATAAGGTGTTGGATTCACATAAGTTTTGTGAATTTTTGGATAAAAAAAGGTTTTTTAGTAGCCTAGGCTAGGCTACACTAGTACCAAAGTGTGTGGAAATGGGGTTTTTCTTTAACAGATTGTTTTGGAAGTAGTACTGTCAGATTGATGTTGCTTCTAATGTTCGGAGCATCATAGATACCAAGAAAGGGCAATGGGTCAAAATAGAGGGTTGGTGATGATGCCTTGAAGTTGGGGTTGAGATGACATGGTGATTTCAACATGATATTATTGTACCTTGGATTTGGACATGTTTGGTTGTGGAATTTTAAAGAAACAAACAAAAAAAAGAAAAGAAAAGTAAAGGCTGAATAGTCGAAGAACCTTCCATGAGATTTTTTGAATTCATCAAATGTTAGTTCCTATTTTGAAGATTCCATGTTGAAAAATAAAATAATTCTAAAACCATCGTGTACTTTCCTTTTATTCACAAAATTTCTTTCTTTGAAAAAAAAAGAAAAAAGCATGAAAATTTCAACATATCTGAAAATAATATAATTAGTGTTGAACTTGACATGACATTATGATATTTTTAACAAAAAAGAAAAAAGAAAAAAAAGGTATGGTTTCACCTACATACACAAAAATGAAGATTGTGTAGTTGTTGTGCAAGCAATTAAAATTGACAACCTAATTGAAAATTCCATCTTACCTATTGCCTTTAAAAAAAGAAAAAAAGTAATACCTGTTTTAGGGTTTTTTGAAGATCCCAATTTCAGGAACTTCACCTCACCAAAGATCCCAATTTTGTGAAAGTTCTTTACCCATGGTAAGGAACCCTTTTGAAGCTCTTCTGGGGTTTGAGGGCTAGGCCAATAGGAGTAGTGGGTGAACGATGGTTTCTACAATCGTACCTCAGAGTTAGGGTTGTACGAAGTGGAATAAGTTTGTTACATATGCTACAGTTGACACTCACCGACTGCTTTGTTTTTTTTGTCCCCTCAAGAAGTGAGATTTAGAATTACAAAACGTGGAAATGAAGTGAATTTTGAGATTTTCAATCATCAAAAATGAAAAAGTATTCATAAAAAATCAACAGTTTTGTCTATTTAGTTCCAACTATAGAGAAGTATGGTTAAATTTGTTGTTTATTTCATATCTCATTTATAGCAAAATTTGTTAAATGTTGCTGTGGATGAACACCACTTAGACAAAATTATCAAATTTGACTCGAAAAAATGAAAAGAAAACATTGATCTCACCCTTGTTGTACAAACTTCTAAAAATGGTAATGTAAGAAATTTCACAATTTTTATACGTTATGTATTAGAACATATGGACAGGCTCTACTCTTAAACCACTCCTAACAATTAGGGTCTCTTTCCATTAGGTCGCTGCGATGAGTGATTGCAGTTATTACTTCCCATATAATGTGATCACAACAGCCTACCTAATGGAAAGAGCCTCTGAAACAGAGCATTGTTTCTTGCTGCATGGACACGCACCTTCCATTGGAGAGCTGCAATTGGAGTTGTAGGTAACTATTGTTAAGAATGTGAGGGACAGTTCATAAGTAAGAAAATTTCTAGAAGACTTTTGAAAAACAGATGTTCGTTCCCATAGGACTGACATACATCACCTTTTAGTAGTGACTCACAGCTTGACGCACATCTCACACACAACTCCACATTTGGTCAATGCATGACTTCTAAAGTTCTCAGGTGACTATGAACACACAGCTAAATCAAACAAATTTAAATGAAAACCTGCTATTGAGACAGAATCTGTGATCACAACAGCCTAATGGAAAGAGCCTCTTCCAGGAAATTAACCATAATATGAAAAGATCCCCAACCAACCTCCAGCCACCACCCCCATATCCCAGGAAACAAAATATGTTAAAGAGTTGGCCCGTTCATTTGACCACAACAAGTGCCGACAGCTTCCTTACTATTCAAGATAGGACCTTGAGATGCTTATTGCTGATGCAATAGCCACTTACATTCTATTTGTTGGACCGGACTACTTACTGTGGACTGGAATATTGTGTGTGTGTGTATGTGTTGAACTGTTTTGCCTAAGTATTGGGTGTATGAACTACTTGGAAACACACAAAAACAAAACCCTGGACACTAAAGAATCTATACACGAAGAACAAAAAAAATTGTCAATTGGGAATGATGAAAGCTCCCTTCTGTTGTGTCCAAATTTCAAAAGCTGCAGCAAGTATTAGGTAGGGAACTAACTCAACCAACCACTGCATGCCCCGCATCAAATACAATGCCATGTGAGAGCTCCACATAAGGATCTCCACTATAAGTTAACATCCCTTATTTTGGGTACTTAATTGCAGCAGATGGGTTCCCTGGAATACTTATATGCAGATTCCACAACCCATCAATTGTGACAGGTCATTTACTGGCTCCTAGTGATTGTGTGAGAGAGAACCCTAGCTTTAAGGAACAAGAAAGAAAAGAGGGAGATGATGATCATCGGGCAACCAATTGACCAATGTTTAACCCTTAGTAAATAATGACCCATTGAGGTTATTAGGTCAGGTATCAGGTTGGGTATTTCAATTCCAACCATCACATACATGACATGTGGGTGCCATCAAAAGAATAATTGAGCAAATTGGTCGTCATGGGTATTGCTTAAAAGAAGCAAATTGATAATAGTTGGGTTTCAGAATCTGATCGTTTCATACCTCCTTTATGTGGGACAAAACCAGATTTCACAAAGACCCTGCCTTGTTGGATATGGGGAAAAAAAAACCCTAGCCAACATGAATTACCATCCACATACATCTACCAACTAAGTAGTCACCAAGTACATTACTTACCAACCCAATTCCATAGTAACCACTTACATTCTCTACCTACTTATCTATGATACTTACCCACTCACATAGGTAATCACCAATGTGTGTGTGAGAGTGTAAATGATCAACTTACATGATGTAGAAAACCTTGAAAGTGTAAATCGTGTGATTTACACTTTACATGCCCAAGTTTACACTTACATTTTGCCAATCATTTTCGTTGCAAACCCTAATCTATTATGGGAGAATGAACGAATGACCAATGAATACAATACATATGCATATTGCAAGTTTTAATTTTGTTTTTTGGGTCTCCATGATTCAAAACAATTATTATGGAAGCAAAATAATAAAATGAAGGAAAAAATGCAAAGGGACAAATGGTGACATGAAGAAAGAGGGAATGGGTTGGAAAGAAGAGAATGTTAAGGGTTGGAATATATGGAGGAATGATAAATCTTGCAAAATCTTTTCATTGTGAACTCTGCCATGCTGTTCCCCTTGTTTAAGTTGTTGGCAGATGTAGTTGATAGTGTTGTTGTCATTGTTAAAGGTCAAAAGATTGAGTGCAAGGAGATTCAGTATGAGAAATTTAGTAGAGTAAATTTAATATAAGAAAATCAATATAAGAAAACTAATACACAAAATTTAGTACAA
>Ga0116228_10004439_pt1 | contig 12441 bp, 5 predicted proteins | sample S1TSphfallax_2_FD_89694 | JGI IMG/M metagenome (GOLD analysis project Ga0116228, IMG submission 89694) | Host-associated microbial communities from peat moss isolated from Minnesota, USA - S1T2_Fc - Sphagnum fallax MG | ecosystem: Host-associated > Plants > Peat moss > Unclassified | place: USA...
AAACCTTGTTTTTTTTAAATAAATAGATATTTGGCAAAGAAGTGCTATCATCAGTCATAGGTTATGGTAGTCATTTTGTGAACTATTACTAATTCAAGTTTAGGGTTTACATGGCTTCAATCATTTCTTGGTGGCCTTTGGGTTACCTTCATTATACATGATACCCAAGGAATTGTATTGGATGCCCTAGAGCTGCTACTTCAGTATGTTTTCTTTTATGAAGTATTGCTATGATGAAATAACTAATGCACAGACCATACTGAGTCCTGATTAAGTTTCCAAAATACTCCCTACCAAATCCACTTTCTATAACTGCTGATCTATCCTAACCATATACAACCATATAGAAATATTTCATGATCCTGACCATACAAACTTGTTGAAGAGTTCCAGCTAACCTCATAAATATTAACCTAATACACTTAAATACCACTTACTAAACTTGTGAAAACAGTAGCATGCACACCATGAAACAGTCTTCAAAGTGGTCCTTCCATAAACTGAAAGTTTACCCACCTCACATCTTCATCCAAAGTGGTCCTTGAACCATACATTGAAATTTTACCTACCTCACATCTTCATGCACTCCATGTCCAAACTCTTTGTCATTCTTAAGGGATTAGGTGTGGGCAAGGAAGTTTGAACTAGACTCCCCACTCACCTTTTCCCTCCAGCTTTTAGCACTTTCTTTAATTATTTGGACTACAGTCCCCACTCACTTTTTTTGCTCCAGAGTTTAGCACTTTCTTTGATTAGCCTACATAGTAAGTGTTGCATGAAGATCCAGTGTTTTTTTCACTGGCTAAATTTGGCCAAAAGAAGAGAGTTAAAATTAAAATTTCGAAAAATAGGTGATTTTGGTGGTTTTCAATCGCCAGAAATGAGAAAAATTTTAATTAAAAATTTGCCATTGTGTACCCAAAAATAAAGAGGTATAATTAAAATTTTGTAATTTACTTCTAATTTATAGCCAGATTTGGCTAAATCTTCATAGGCATGATTGCTATTTCTACATCTTCCTATGGATGATCACCACTTTGGCTACAAACAAGTGCAAAGTGCATTTTACAATTGTGGTTGTTGGGGCGAGGGGTAATTGTCTTCCTCATAGGAGGTTGATGTCTGATTAGGCACCCAAATTCCAAATGCCTTGAGCACCTTAGGCACCATGAATAACTATTTTGAGATTTTAACATTAAAAAGTCTCATTTATTTTGAGATTTCATCATTTAGAGGGTCAAACTTGGTTTACACATGTGAAGGCAGTTATGAACCATTGATCAAATCCCTTTCCTTTTAGGACCTCCACCTCAATGGTTTATGAAGTAGGAAAATGCTATGAAATTTTTAACTTATTATAAATATGCTGACTAGGTACAAAATAATCATATATCACACAATTCCAATGCCAATTCATTAACAAGCTTATTACAACTCCTACCCAAAAAAAATTCTTTTATTATCTACACTTTGTATTGATAAAGTAACCTTTTAAAAAGTTTATATTGTATTTTCAGATTTGTACAAATTTGATATGCATTGAGATTTTCAGAAATGTCTGATTATTAGGCAAAACAATGATATATTTTTTCTAAATTTTCAGACACATCAAGAGAATTTTCTCAAATTTTTCAACATTGCAAATCTTAATTAATTTGTGTCCTGATATCAACTTAGGGCACCTTGCTGTCCTGGCAACTTTTATGCCCACTTTTCTCTCATACCTAAAGCCAGATCACAGTCACTCACAGTGAAGCTTTTGAAGGCCACAGAGATGGTAGTTTTATGTGGCAGAAGAGATGCTTTTATGGTGCATTCACACTTGTTAAGTCAGTGTTAAATGAAAATCTAGGTGACATCCTAGGTGGCACTCAATGTTAAATGGGCATTAGCTTAATTTTAAGTGAATGTTAGCTTAATATAAAATCTTCATGATAAATGAGTTAAGTCCTCAATGACTAGCATGGTGTTAGGGAACTCAACACTAGAGTCCCTAACACCAAGTGTGAATGCACCTTAAAAGTAGATTGGTATTGCCAAATTTTTGGAAGAAGATAGCAAGAGGGGAGAGGTTGTTTGGGGCAGCTGAGATTTGAAGTTTGTATGGCTCTTTGATGGTTGTGCAGTGCTAGACTCTAGTAACATGAAAAAGAAAAGAAATTCATGTAAAATCATGACATGAATCTGTTCCTGATTCTGAATGCTCCTTGATTTGAAGAGGGGGGGGCAGGGTTAAAGTAGAAGCACCTAAAACTGTCAGAATAAGCCTAAAGAGAAAATTAGACTTCAATTTGTATCTACATTAATGTTTTTCCTTGTATTGAAGATGATTTAAAATCTAACCCATTTGTGATTTTTACTAATTAGTTGTGAGTACAACATCACTGCATCTGGAGTTCAAAACCCTTTTGTTTTGTGCAAAAAAAATGTTCAAAATTCTTTTGAACACTCGCATGATAAAACTTTATTAGGAACAATTTGGTAACAAACAAGGCCCAAAACCCCAAACCCCACAAAAAACAAACCTGAGCCTGTTTTATTCATACCAGCTCACCTCATTGGATGCTTAGAAAATATTTTTCTCACTGGTTCAGCATCCCTTTTTCCCTAGTCTGATACCAGGCCCCTTATTTTGATTTAGGGTAAGGTAGATAGGCTGGTGAGCGAACACGTAAGAACTCAAAGGAGGTCAAATCCTGACACATTGTTCCTCTGCTTTTGAATCACAATGAACATTTGTAGGAGGCCTCCACATAGTGCTTCCAGCATTGCAAAAATTGTTCAATTTGGTTAAGGAATGAGGAAGATATGGGGTGTTTGGCATAAGGGGTTCAATGTTTGGTGATGAGTGAATTAAAACAGATTAAAATTAAAAAGGTAAAATCTTGGATTGTTGATTGTTGACTCTGAAATACAAAGAAGTTCTGTAAAGCCCTAATTGGCAAACCCATCATGTTTTAAATCATTCAAAATGGATTCAAAATGAGGAAGATATCAAGCTGCTGCAAGAGAAGGGTCAAGAGCTATTCTTTTCATTTTTTTAAAGCAAACTATCACTCATCTCTTCCTGTGTGTTCTGTGTTGTCGTTTACTTCTGGCATTAAAAGAACATTTGTAGCCCGCCTCCAGTCTGCACGTCAAATGACACAAAAATCGCTCAATTTGGTTAATGATTGAGAAAAATATTTGAAAATATTCAATGATAGGTATGTGTTCGATGATGGGTGATTCTACCCTACCTGTTTCAGCTGGTTATGTAAGGAAGTCAATCCTTTTCTTTTCGGGTTTGCAGGTGAATTATTGACAGCTTTCCAAGGGTTGTACCTAGGGGTGTAACTACTGGAAAGTATATAGGTACTGCACACCAGAAAGGACATTTGGATGGCAAGTAAAGACTAAAGAGAAGTTTAATATGGTAGTACCTTTACCATTCCAGTATCTTCTTGAAGTTTTGTCATTCTGACAACAAAAGTAAAAGTTTCCTGAAATTCCAGCTACAATTGAGGTGGGAGAAAAATTCAACGAATACATACAAATAGAAGCTGACCAAATATCTCAGATTTTGAGCAGCTAAATTTGAAATATATATATATATATATAATATCTGCTAGTTTGGTAAAGGTACTATGGTATTACCTATATCGATAACCTGCATGCCATAATTCCAACATGTTTATGTATTTGTCTACATTGAGTGAGAGGGGTTTCCAGGTGTGTGCATGGTAGGCATTGGCACACATGGTTTGGTAGGACAGGGACTCAGATACAGAGCCCTAAACATCCCCTAACTGATGAAACCCGGGCAAGCTCCCCTGAACAAAACACCCATCCAAGGGGGAAAGGAAAAACAAAGAGAGAGGATGCAAGTCCCAGGGATGCAGTCTCAAGTCTTTTAGGGGTGGTTGGGCCTCTACAAATTTTATCACATCCAACATAGAGTGTTTATTGTCTCCCCAGCCCCACCCATAAACACGCAAAATTGGATAATATAAAGTGAGAAACTACCAAAATGCAAACCCCATGCCAATTAAAGAAGCCTTTTTCTCAACTGGACCTTTTTGAGGCCACTGTATCTATTGCACATTTACAAGTCCACATTAGTTTGTCTTTCCTTTCAATGTTGTGATCAATGATTTGTTTTTGGGCAAAATTTAGCCAAAATGCAACAAAAATTTGAGGAGCAACCTCTACAAAGGGGGAAAAAAACTTAAGAGAAAATTCATCAAATTGAATTTTTTAAAATGTCAAGTCACTATCTTGCTCACTCAAACACAACAAGTGTTGCAAAAAAGGAAACATCTCAAACCCAAAATTCACCAACCGATTGTATGTTGGCAATGGACATGGTTGAAAGTTGAAGTTGTGAAGGAGTGAGATCACCGAAACATTATCATCCAAGGTCATTAGGTCAATCTTATTTGGTGCAATTAAGGCTATTTGGACTCACCAAAAATTTGCCATCCTACAAATGATGTTCATCATAATGTAATAGACCTAACGGGTAACAACTTATGACCCTTGGGGTTTCAAGAACAACAAGAATCTCAACTTGGACTTTCAAGCTTTAACTCTCATTCTTGATTCCTAAAAAATTGTCATTCAACACTCAAGGCTTCAAGAGCTTCAAAAATGTTTTGCAAATGTGAGCATGGAGCAATGTTCAATAATGTGAGTCATTTATATGAATGGTGAGTGTCATGAAGTTTGGCTGAAACAACAAGCTTGAAGTGCATGAATGTCAACTTTGAAATGTGCAAAGTGCATGAAAATGAAACACAATATGGGCCACAAATGTGAAGCAATGAGCTTGCAAGTTGCAAGTTGTAGCTTTAAAAAGCTCATGAGCTTGTTCATATAGCTTGAAAAAACTTTCTAGTTTGCAAGTTTGCTTGAATTGTAATTGTTTTGAATTTTGCACAGTTTAAGTTTGAAATCTAAATGTGTTATACGCACATCATAAAAGGTTCTAACACATGTTTCAAATAATGAACTTGGAAGCTTGCAATATTTTGTTTTGAGTTAATGACATGAACATTGAACAACTTCAAATGGTGTTGCAATTGAGTGACAAGTTTGCACTATGGGCATTATTACAATTCATAATTTTTTGAGTTATCCAAGTTGACTATCTTGTTCACCTTGACTAATGAACACATTCATTTTTATTGCAAGCCTAAGGCTTTTAAATGACATGTGTGTTTCTTTATTAGTGAACTTGACTAATGACTTATTCAATCAAATTAAATAAAAACTTGATCATCTTAATCAAAATGGTCGATGGGATGTAATCAAGTGAGACTTCTAATCAAGCTCAAATTTAAGGGAAAAAAATGACACATTTGATCACAATGATTAATGATTTAAAATCAAATTGGGCATTTTATGTTAAGCCAAAGCAATTAACTACTACCTTGGTTAGGTAGACTTAAATAGATAGATTACCTACGCCTATTTACCTAAAGTCATGGCCACCTCAATTTTGAACAAAAAAATATCAAGAGGAATAATTTTTTTGCAAATTTTAAGTTAGCTTAAAGGACAATGGAAAATGAACTAACTATTAAACAAGTTGCAAAAACTTGCCCAAGTGTAAAAAGGTCATGTAATTATTTTTTTCTCAATTTTTTAATTTTATGTTCATTTGAATTTTTTTGTTTTTCCAAATATGGTTGCAAGTTTGATTCCTTAAATCACTAAAGTTATATTCAAGGTGAAAGCACAATATAATATCCTTTTTTGGGTGCTTTTGGGTTTTATATTATAATACATACTATAATTGTTCCAAAAAATGGTACATTTAATTTTTAATATCAATTTTGATTTTGGGCTATACAATTATTAATTTTCAAAACTAATTTTATGAATTTTTCAAAATGATAATTTTTTTTGAATATTGAAGGATCCATGAGTATATTTATAGTATACAATGGTATAATAAAATCATCGCCTCACATTAACTGCACCAATTTTAAGGTTTCATTAGTCATTAAAATAATAAATTTGAATGGAATTTAAAATATGGCCCATTTAGTCATACTTGTCATCTTTTGTGCGAATGTGATTAATTTTAAAATTTCAATTTATCACACATTTATTGCATATTTATTGAAAAAACTCATTTTTTGAAATGAAAATTTTCAAAATAGTTGCATGGTATTCAAACATGCTTCAAACTATGTGAAATGACATGGTTCAATATATTTTCAACTTTTGAAAAGATTAAAATTTATTTAAATATCTTTTGAAATATATTTGTGTTTTTGAGTACATAAATACATTGAATTTGTTTTCACAAATATACTGCAAGTTCCCACTTTATAAAATGAAATGATATGAAATATATATATTTTTAATATCTTGGCTAATAGGTTATATTCTAACACATCATCATGAGTCTTTTCAATAATCATTTTGATGTGGTGGAATCTTTGATTTGCTCCCCAAAGAAGGTGCAGGTTGGTGAGGTTAAGCAGATGGTTAATAAATTTTTGTGTGAATCTAACTTGGATCTGCAAAAATCCTTGATTAAAATGCTTGAAATGTTTTGGGCCCTATTGATATTTCAATCCTCTCATTAGAATGTGAAAGTTGATCATAAATTTTTTAATCCTTTCTTGAAACATTTTTGACATTTTTGACAGAGATTGCTATGATATAAATGTTAGGTTCCATGGAGGATGAATGAATGTTTAGTAACTTAGCATGTTGGGACAATTTTTTTATATTATGGACAAGTTTCCTTATGATGAGACAATGCACATTTGGCAATTTGAGAAGCATGCTTAAAATGATTGAAATTACAACCTTGGCCCTTGAGGTGACCACTTGCTGTTGGTAGTTACAAGCTACTATCTTTTACAAGTTTGAACCTTGACCCTCTCCCTTTTGTTCTTATTAAGCGTATTACCAACATTTTGCAATAAATAAACATTGTGTTTCAGTTGGCAAAGTCTTTGGGGACAGAGGTTCAATCCCTCCCCCTCACCCACAATGTACATCCACCTAGCATTAGTTGTAACCAAATTTTTATCTTTATCATTCTATGTATAGCATATTTTTGAGATAAAAAAAACTAAATCATCAAAAAATTTCATCATCATCCCTAACATGTTGCCAGCAATTTACACATCAACAATAATACATGTTGCCAATTTTTTTAAAATAAGGGAAGGAGTTGAAACTTTTTGCTTTTGGGCTTGACATATTAATAAAAAAATGCAACTCTTTTAATTTCAAGGTTACAAACAGTGTAACATTTGAGAAAAAAAACAAGGAAAAAAGGCCCTGGTTGTGATGCAGCCACAGTGGTGAGCATCCCAAAACAGATTTTGCCTTCGTTTAATTCTCATTTGTACAGGACCATTAAAATAGTAGCCAGTAGCCAGAACTGTGGTGACAGTCTCCGCCCTCCCCCTCCCCCAAAAGAAAAAAGAGGGCAAATTTTTTTGGACAATTTTTTACATTTAAAAAGAGAATTTGCAACAGAATATTCGATTTTCTCTTAGGTTTTCAATTTGGTGAGTTTTTGAAGGGAGAAAGGGACTGCCTGTACCTCATCCAAAGTACAGTGCAAAGGTTATTTTATTCCTATGGTGGAAACCTGGTCTTCAGCTTCATGCAACCTCTGTGCACAACAAGCAGTGGTTCCGCGGCTGACACCCAAGAAATTGGAATCTGTCAGCAATCTTCTTTCTTTAAATGAAGAAACAAAAGGAGTTGCAGTGGAATGCATGATTTTGATAATCAATTAGCAAAATATAGAAGAAAAACACTAAACATAAGAAGAAAGCCAACAGAATGCTAGTAGTGACTCAAGTCAGAACAACACTTATTATGCTAAATCTTTCTTCACGTTCAGTGATTTGTGTAAGTAAATAATGTTGCTCGCATTTTATTTGTAGAGGGTGTCAGTGGTCTTACAGTGTGCGCAAATGGTCTGTATTTTGAGGGATGCTGTTGCAGTAAGTGAGGGTTCATTTAGGCTAAGCGTCCTTTTATGGCATCCTTCCCTTTCATTATTTGATATGCTTCTCACAACAGGAGGAAGTTTGGGAACTTGATGTTCCTCTTGTGGTTCGCCCTCTTGGGTGGTTCATTTGTCTTCTTGGATGTGGGTCCTTCCATTTTGTTCCTTTGTTTTCCCCTTTTTGGGGGTGCTTTGGTTAATTTATGGTTGGCAGGGTTTCAAATAACTTGTGTGTGCATCTGGCAGACTGCTTGTGGTGGGCAAATTTCTCTGTTTTATGATGAGAGTTTTATGCATTGCTGTTTATAGATTTTCTAATTGCCAAAATTTGGAAAAATAAAATAAATTCTTAAAGAGTTGCCTGAGGCTAACATCAGTTTCCATTAGTGGGCCAATGATATAGAAGGATGCTTAAATATTTTTACTTTCACATTTTGTTCATAGTTAAATTTGACAACATTGTCTTATGGATGATTGCCACCACAGCTACATCACAAAATTTAATAAATTTCATATTTTATTCACCTGGGTCATCAATATACTTTCCCTATTCTTCACATAATTATCTGGATTCAGCCAACTGACTCTTTGCTAGCAATTCACCAATGAGAAATATTTCAAAAGCTCCACAAAACTATCCATACATTGAAAGTTCCATTACACCAAAAGATGCAGGGACAAAAGTCAAATTGAAAAGCTTGTAGATGAATGGATTAATCCAACATGGTTGGCAAAGCAAGGTATGGCATATATACCAAATGCACAATCAACATGCATATTAAATGTAGCCTCCAAAGGCTTCTTAAAATTCAACCAACACTTATGGGCATGCATACAACCGTCACTGTCATAAGTCTAAAGCACTTGCATGAATTTCATCATGAATTTGGACAGCAACTTAGGTTCTTGAATATCCTTCATACAAAAGAAGAGGGATCTTACACCTGCTTAGGCAGAAGAACCTTCCCCCCATACACCTCATGATCTAGGTATGTGATAGTCTACACCTCATGCTTGACAATGGTAAAGCTGATGGTTCAGCCCATTCCCCAAATTCAGGGCTGGACTCAACTATCAGCCTGTCTTTGGACAGCTCTTTCATCTTAGGTCTTTTTTGTTGTTATCCTTGTTATCATTTCATAGTCATGAGTCCTCTTTGCATGGGATCTTTACTTGATTGTTGTTGATTGTTTACTTTTGTTTTTCTTCTTTGGGTTGTGTCTTCTTATGTTCTCATTTTCCTTGGACTTTTGATGGATGGGTTCCCATCCTTGATTTTGTTTTTTACAGAGTTTTTCTTCTTTGGACCCTTATTTTGGGAATGGACCTTGGGGCTTTGTCCGAGACATAACAAACACATTGATCAACATGTTTACAAACAACCACATCTCTACATTAGCTTGCAAACTGCAGACAGATCAGGGTTTTCCTTTTTTCAATTTTCTGATGTAGTGAAACTGGTGTTCATCCACAAGAAAATTTAGCCAAATCTGGCTATAGACCAGGTATGAAGTCAGAACTTGCAAGAATCCTTCACATTTTTGGGTACATGTTAGAACCCAATAGAGAAATCTGATTATTTTCCAAAGAAAAACAGAGTCAAAATCTGGGTACTAAGAAAACCAAAAAAAAAACATTTTTCAGTCCTTTTGAATAAAAAGAAGCCAACTGATATGGATGCAAATGAACCCCATGCACCAATCATAGACCTAATAATCTATCAATTTAGATTCTCATTGCAAAGGAGTATAATAATTTAACCAAAATAATCACTAACATGTATTAGGACCTCAGTGATTGTTTTTCAATTTTGTGATCTAGCCACACTAGTCATCATCCAATAGAGGAATTAGCCAAATTTGGCTACAGGTTATAGAGGAAAGTAAAAAGAAAAGAAAAGAAATCTGGTACATTTTGGCAGTCATTGAAATGTTAAATTTGGAGTCAGAGACCCTCAGTAAGTCTGAGGTACAGATATTTACCATAGTTAGAAGCAACCTCAAAACATTGGGGTTTATGCTATGGTACCAGCCTACATGCTAGTTCACCCAAGGCCATTTTGGTGACTTGCTGGAAGCTATTGTTGTCTGAATACAGCGATTTCAGGGTAAAAGAAATGAAAAAATCCCGAAAAATCTGGCGATTTTGGTGCATTTCATCACAAAAATCCTTGGGATGAGTCACACTAGAGTTTTTTGGTCAGCAAGTGGCAAAATTTCACTCAAAAAGAGAAAACTCTGATCCAGGTAGCTCCAACCACCTGCCAGGCTTTAATTTTTTACAAGTGAAATTTAGGATAGCTTGACCATAGGAATTCCACACAAACATTTTTCACCAAGTGCCCAAAATAAGGGCAATCATTCCAAAAGCTCAAATTCGGCCCACAGTCTTTACATATAAACTATAAACACCATTGAATTATATGCCCAATGAAATAATTGACACATATATAGGCCCCACATATTATGTAGAGACCCAGCTAACCAATGAAAGCTTCTAAATTATAAGATATCCCACCAAAATATTTGATTGCACCCCATGCATACTCAAAAGATTTTAATGCATGCAAGCCCCATGTATTATGTAGATAGGTACCCAATGCAATAGTGTCACGACCACAAAAAAGTTCCAATTACAAGGAATAATGGGAAAGCCTCCCATCCACTCTACTCCCACATAGCCCTTGGCGATTTTTTTAACACTAGGAGGAGTGGGATTTATAAAGTGGAATTTCCCTCACAAGAGCTGGGACGGAGTTTTGTTTCTTTGTCAGGTTTCCATTGTTTGTGGGTATTTCAGTTTTTCATTGAGTATTCCACAAATTCAGCCCAACTTCATTGGGCATTCCATGGATTCATCACAGCTTCATTGAACAATTCACAGGCATCTGTTCATTTGCCTTTACATGGGTAACTCCCTGAGAGTGGGCAGTCCCTGCAATGACCGACTCTGCTCCTGCCTTGGGGGCAGTTATTTCGAGAAGTCCCTGCTCCCTGGGAGTTACTCTACAATAAAGTGCCTGGTGGCATATAGGCCCACTCCTACGTTATGTTAATGGCCACCAAACCAATAAATGCATTTTAATTACAAGACTCAACCAAGGGTTGTGTGCATACCCATAGAGCTCTAGAAGGAGAAATCCACAATCAGGACCACTAAAAAAAGAAATCAAGAAACCTATGACTTAAACTCATCACTACTAACACAAAGTAAGTCGTGCAGGCAAACAAGCAAACAACCTAGAAGGACACTAATCCTAGAAGAGGCTTCTTTTGCAATTACAATTGCATGTCACAAAATAGTGATGTCCTAAACTTTTTGAAAAGCCACCAACACCTATAAAATGAACGTAAAATTGAAAGAGGAGGACCTTTAAAGCCCTTCACCAACCATGCCATGTTGGCACATTGATGAAAAAACTTGTCAATTTGCTGGTGTAAACATCCAAATATCTTTTTTATTAAGAGGATGAAATCATTCGAGTGTTGATCACAATATAACACAACCTTTGCTTGAATTGTAATCATCATGGCCACTCCTCAATAAGAAGTAGCTTGAAAAACAAGATTTGCGTGGGTTAACTTAATAATGACTACATTTGTCAAAATGTAAATACCTTTTGTTATAAGCACAATATTCATTTGTTGTCGTGATGACTATAAAGATGGTGTTAAGAAAATATGAATTTGCTTATGCAAAACATGGACCCCAACATCCATAGTAATGGAAGCAAAAAAATCTCAAATTGCATCATGTGTGATAGTGTGTTTTCCCTCATGAGCATAACATAGTAGATGTATCTCTATGGAATTTATGGGTTGGTCACATATACACTGAGAAAGACCATGAGCTGTAGGATGGGGAAAGTCCAATCTAGTGCATAATGTTAAGGATAAAATGTTTTGAAAATCATCCTAAAAGATGGAATGACTAGGCGAACAAAAAGCCAAACACCCAAGTTTAAGTTTGCATAAGATTTCAATTGTTACAACCCTAACCTTAGGCTCACGACCAAAGCAAAGGCTTGCAAGGTTGTGAGCCAAGAGGGAAGCCCAGGAGTGAAAAAAAGTGTGATAGAATGAACCTTCACACTCCCAAGGGAGCTTCCACTTTAGGAGTTGGAGTCCTAATGGACTTCCAAATCTTCAGAGAGCAATGGTACGGGTCAAAACCCAATGGCTTAAAGAGTTCTTAAACACCATTGGAAAGCCCTTAGAACGTAAATGTTTGAAATAGGTTCGCATAACCCATTTGGACATCTAAAACACAAGTTAGGGCCAAAAGAAAGGCCACGAGTCAAATTGGCAATTTCACTCCCGACCACTAAAAGTCAGGAATCGCCCCAATTTCCTTGCATGCAGGTGACGTGCAACATACCATTCAAAAGCTCTTGATGAGGGCTACAACTTTGCTTTAAACCTTATCTCAATTGGAGGTCTACATGCAAACTTATGGGCCCCCAAAATCACAAGAAT
>Ga0116228_10004440_pt1 | contig 12440 bp, 11 predicted proteins | sample S1TSphfallax_2_FD_89694 | JGI IMG/M metagenome (GOLD analysis project Ga0116228, IMG submission 89694) | Host-associated microbial communities from peat moss isolated from Minnesota, USA - S1T2_Fc - Sphagnum fallax MG | ecosystem: Host-associated > Plants > Peat moss > Unclassified | place...
GACAGCTTCTTCATCCAATGCCATCACCGGGTCGCGGTTCGACTTCTGATTGCAGGCGTTCACCAGCGCATTCAGAGACAGGGGGTAGTATTCGGGCGTGCTGATGCTCTTCTCCAGCAGTGCGCCTAGAACGCGGACTTCAATTGGGTCGAGGATCGGAAGCGGCATCAGGAATAAACGATTCAACCGGGCGTCAGGCCCTGACCTTCATAGTAGCGCGCTCGGTCACCAGCGGCGTGCCCGCCGTCCGGCTGAAGTAAAAGCCGCCATAGGATGGCACATAGCGTTCCGGATGGAAATTGACATAGACGCTGCGCTGCACTTCCCAGCTATCCACAAGTTGATAGCCGAGGTCAGCCATTGCTGCCACGAATTGATCGCGGTTGACGATGCGGTAGGGCGTGTAGGACCGGTGCCGGGTGCGCTGGACTGTGTAATACGCTTCACCCGTGTAAACAGGGATGCGATTCACGATCACATGCTCCGGCAGTCGATCCAGGGGCCGCAAAAGCTCGGGTAGATCGGCATGCAGATACTGCAAAGCGCCATTCGTGAGGAAGATGGATGTTTCAGCCGCGTTCTTCAAGTCCGTCGTGAAATGCAGTTGTGCAGCGCCGCGTTGTCTTGCCAACTCGCGCCCTTTCTCCACAAGGGACGGCACATCGCAGACTGTCCACGGTGCTTCCTCGATAAGCGGCAGATACGGACGATAGGCATAGCGGCATTGCCCGAGACCGCCACCGAAATCGAAGATGGCATCGCCCGGTCGGTACGTCTTTTCCAGCCAGAAGAGCACCGGGTAATCGAACTGGTTCAGGTCCTCGTGGTGATGCAGGAAGAAATCGACGGCTGCTGCATCGTCAAAGCCGGTACCGCCATGCTTCGGCATGCCGAGCGTGGCTGCTTCATAGGTTGGGTAGATACCGCTGTACATCGGATTGCCATCGAGCTGCCGAAAGCGGCGCTCGTTCACGAAGTCGCGGACGTTGCCGTAGAGCCAGCCCGGTATGTTCTTGAGAAGTCCCATCCAGCGTGGAGATGCCTCAGCCTGTTGCGCCTCACGGTCAGTTTCCGTGAATGCGCTCATCGATCTTGACCCAAGACTAGCCTCCCCAGACTAGCCTCTCAAGACTAGCCTTTCCAGGAGTGATGGCAAAGATTACGTCAGAGGGCCGGTTCGGAGACGACCTGTTGCGCCAGCGTTTGTTTCAACGCCGAGTCTATTCGGTTCCGGAGCATCATGAAGGGCCGTTCCACGCCGAGATACAGCAACGCTGCTGCGCCGAAACAGGTAAAGGTATAGAGCAGGACAGCCGCAGTACCATTTGCGTCCGTGAGTTGCGGGAAATAGAGCCGGTCGAGGTGGGCAATCTCTTTGTGGGTCAGGTAAAGACTGTAGGCGAGCATCGCAACCCAGTTCGCGCCGGGCACGCGGAGCCGACTCAGCCAGCCATTGTTGCTCAGGCTTGAGGCCACCAGCAGCCCGAGCCCCAGCGACAGGGTCGGAAAGCCGATGATAACTCCCCATACGGCTGGCCCGGTCACTGCACCCTGGCCATCCTGGAACATCCACATGGCCGCAGCGATCAGCATTCCGCTCGCAGCCATCAGCAAATGCCCGCGCCGCGCAATTGCCGCCCACCACGCGGGTCGGAATGTCCTGAGACACACCAGCGCCACGCCGGCAACCAGCCCGTCCAGGCGCGTGTACGTCGGGTAATAGAGATGCTCCATGTATCGCCACCCGACATCATCCGGACCGGCCGGGCGCAGATCCTGAAACAGGATGAACGTTCGCAGGCAGATCCCAAACAGGACAACCGACGTCAGTACAGTGACGGTTGTCCGGATCGAAGGCTTGCGCATCATCAGCACGATCAGCAGTGGCAAGACCAGGTAGAAATGTTCCTCGACGCAGAGCGACCACGCCAGCGAAAACGCACGGTGGTTCCGTATGTCGATGAGCAAATTCTGCGTGAAGGTCAAAAACTCCCACAGGGGCGACAAGCCGGGAAATTCACGCCATACCGGAACGGCGAAGTACAGGAGCACCACAAAGAGATACGCGGGCAAAATGCGGAAGGCGCGCCGCCGATAGAAAACTGTGATCGATGGCTGATTTCCAGACAGATAGGGCTTCAGCAACTGCCATCCAATCAGGTAGCCGCTCAGGACGAAGAAGAGGTCAACGCCCATCCACCCGAAACGCCCCGCGACCGCAAAGCTATCCGGTAGATATGGCTGGAGATGGAAGACCATCACTACCAGGATGGCAAGCGAGCGCAGCGTATCCAGGCCATGCAGCCTGCTTGTGGTGGCCGTGGGCATTTCAACTCAGCATATCGTCGGCAGCCTTCTGGCATTGCTCGCCGTCCGTGATTGCAGCGCAAGAGTAACGGGCACTTGCGCGCTCAGGACCCCTTCGCGGGCGCAATGCGCTTTCGACCGGTTTTTGCCAGAGTCCTTCGCGCGCGCTTCTGCATCTCACTGAGTGTTATGACCACACAAACGGTAAGTGCAAAAGCAAGCGGCATCTTCAAATTAGGCGGCGACCTGCCGATTTATCGCCTCGGTTACGGCGCTATGCGGATCACGGGCGAGGGCATCTGGGGTCCGCCGAAGAGCAAGGACGACGCCGTTAAAGTCCTGCGCCATCTACTCGATCTCGGCGTCAATTTCATCGATACCGCCGACGCCTACGGCCCCTATGTCAGCGAGGAGCTGATCGCCGAAGCGCTTCACCCATATCCGGCAGACCTGGTGATTGCCACCAAGGGCGGCCTGGTGCGCACTGGCCCGAACGGCTGGCATCCGGTGGGCCGACCCGAATATCTCCAGCAGGAAGTGGAGATGTCGCTGCGTCGCCTGAAGCTGGAGCGCATTGACCTCTGGCAGCTCCACCGCATCGATCCGAAGGTCCCGGTCGAAGAGTCACTCGGAATCATCAGGAAACTGCAGGAGCAGGGGAAGATTCGCCACGTCGGCCTCTCTGAAGTGAAGGCAAAGGACATCAAGAAGGCAGCCAGGACGGTGGACATCGTCAGCGTCCAGAACCAGTACAACATCGGCGATCGCCAGCATGAAGACGTGGTGACGTACTGCGAGGAAAACAACCTGGGCTTCATCCCGTGGTTTCCGGTCGCCGCAGGCAAGCTCGCTCGTCCGGGAGGAGCGCTCGACTCGATTGCCAAGAAGAACAACATCACCATCGCCCAGCTTTCGCTGGCATGGCTGCTGCACCATTCCCCGGTGACGCTGCCCATCCCGGGCACCACGTCGATCGAGCACCTGGAAGAGAATGTCGCAGCGGCCGACGTGAAGCTGGATGCCTCTGAGTGGAAAGCCATTGAAGCCGAGGCTGCCAAACTTAAATAGTCGCCGCCAGGTAGAATGCAGATCGGTCGGCGGGGTCATTCCTGCCGGCCGTTTCTTTTTCTACAGGTAGCTCAGCCACCAGTCGTGGCGACGTGCCTTCACTCGACTGAACCAGAGGCACGGCAGATACAGCACCAGGATGACGCCAAGCCAGAGAGCGTAGACGCCGGGCAGCGGAAATCCCCAGCCCACAGGCCGCGTGCCACCCAGCAGACCGCCGGGCCCCGTCAGCAAATGCCAGTCCTGCTGCTGAGCCGCGGCCAGCAGCACTGCCAGGCCGTGGATGAGATACAGGTGCAGCACGTAGTAGAAGAAGGGCACACGCCCATAGACTTCGATAAACCGGCGCAGTGGAGGCATCCAGTTGCCGGCAGCCGCTTTGTCAAACGCCCCATACAAAAGCAGAAGTACGCCGAAGGTTCCCAGCGCATAGTGCAGGGAGGGCGGATACTTTTCAACCTGCAGGAAAGACATGGCTGTCTGCGCCGGCGAGGCGAGACGCTGCCAATGGTAGGAGTCGCCATACCCCCCGCCGTGCCGCCCGAGAAAACGCAGGACTGAGAAGACAGCCAAAAAGGAAATCCCCCACAAGACCGCCGCGCGCTGACGGACCCGTGGTGTCCCGGCTGCGATCTGGCCGAAGGCGTACCCGACGCACATCACGCCAAACCAGGGCAACACCGGATAGAACGCGAAGGCGATGGGGTGGCCGTGATACATCAGCATCGCCGTTACGTGGAGGATGTCCCAGAGATCGGCTGCTCGGCCAAACGTGCTGGCCTGCACGGGGTCAAGCAGATTGTGGAGAAGCAGGATCACCGCGCCGACTGACCCGACGACGCTTGCCGGCAATCTCTGCAGCACGGAAAGCAGGACCATGGATACACCAATGGCCCAGATGACCTGCAAAAACGGAAAGACCCCGAAAAACCAGCCGAAGTCGACCACCGTGAGTTCAAGAAAGATGAGCCAGAGCCCACGCGTGAGAAGCAGGCTGCTCACCTCGCGGGAAGATTTCCCGCGCTGCTTCTGCAAGTAGACCGAAGCGCCGGCGAGGGCAACGAACCCCGGAGCGCACAGATGCGTCACCCAGCGCGTGGCAAACAGGGCAGGCCAGGATTGCATCGGGTCCGTAGGATTGACATGGGCCGAGCTGAAAAAATCCCGGACGTGGTCAAGGGCCATCAGCAACATCAGCAGGCCGCGCAGTAGATCGATGGACTCGAGTCGTCGGCCGCGTGGGTTGATGGGCAGCGGATAGTCCTCTGCCGCGATCTCCTGGACGCGCGTATCACCGATGGACTTGGTAGCCATGGACCACTCCAGCGATGAGTCTAGAGTGGTCCAGCAGCAGAGACAAATACTTATTTAGAAAGTCGGCCTTCGCTCTCAGGAAGCCTTGGCTTCGCGCGCAGAAGGCCGGGCGTTTTCGCTGGCGTCTCCCGCGGACCGGTTGAAGTCGGCGATGAGCGCGCTGCGCAGCTTGCCGCGGGTCGCCCCATCTGCGCCTTCCGTCCGGAGCGGCTGCCGATGGTGAGACGTGATGATCAGCGCGCGAGCGGGTGCATCTGCCGAGCAGCAGATGCTTCGCGCCGTCCGCGCGTCGAGATATGCAGCATCTCCCTGCTCCAGTACGTGCAGCGCATCGCCATACTGCACTTCCACGGTGCCGCTGAGCACAATGATGATCTCCGAGCCCACGAAGACCTGTGGCCGGAAGCGGTCCGACCGGCTCGCCGGCAGGAACTCCGCCAGGCAGGGCCGCAAAGCGTCATTCGGCACCAGGATGCCAAAGCTCTCGGCAATGTAGGTGGGTGAATCGCGCTCACCCTGGGGCAGCCGCGCGCGGTTCTTCTGGCGCGAGATGCGGAAGAGCGCATCGGAATCCGGCTGGAAAAAATAAGACAGGTCTTTACCGAAGATCATCGCAATGCGCGCCAGATTGCGAAGGGTCGGGACCACACGCCCGGTTTCAAGTTGCGATAAGAAACTCGCGGAGAGTCCTGTCTGCCGACCCAGCTCAACGAGTCCCATTGACTTGCGCAGCCGAAGCCTCTTAATGCGCAGTCCAATTTTCGTGTCTTCGATCAGGCTCTCAACCACTTCGGGGTCTACCGGAATCGGCGCCGCATGCTTCATCTCTTCAGCCATAGATACTTCCCCTCACTCTTTAAGCGTATAGCGATTAGACGCAACGAGATATGGGTGTCCGATCTACACGGGGCAAGTTTTTGTCACTTCCGATTCGGCATTTTCACCCCATGCGAAATTAACGACGAAAAGGTGAATCTCAGCAATCGTCCATCCGTCGCGGCATAAAAGAGGCCGCCTTTCCGGGCGGCCTCTCGTCGTTTGATGTTCCCTGTTTGTCGGATTACGGTTTGGCGGATTACGCTTCCCGCACTCCATCCACAAACGCTTTCAGCTTCCTCGAGCGCGAAGGATGCCGCAGCTTGCGCAGCGCCTTGGCTTCGATCTGCCGGATGCGCTCGCGGGTCACCTGGAAGCTCTGGCCTACTTCTTCCAGCGTGTGCTCCGAGCCATCCTCGAGACCAAACCGCATCTTGATCACACGCTCTTCCCGCGGCGTCAACGTGCGCAGTACCTGCGACGTGTACTCCTTCAGGTTCACGCTGATCACGGCTTCTGAAGGCGACACGGCCTGGCGGTCTTCGATGAAGTCCCCCAGGTGCGAATCTTCTTCTTCGCCGATCGGCGTTTCGAGCGAGATCGGTTCCTGCGCGATCTTGAGTACCTTGCGGACCTTCGCAACCGGGATGTCCATGCGCCGGGCAATTTCTTCCGACGTAGGTTCGCGGCCAAGCTCCTGCACCAGCTGACGCGAAGTGCGGATCAGCTTGTTGATGGTCTCGATCATATGCACCGGAATACGGATGGTCCGTGCCTGGTCGGCAATGGCGCGGGTAATCGCCTGCCGGATCCACCACGTCGCATAGGTCGAAAATTTATAGCCGCGACGGTATTCGAACTTGTCCACCGCCTTCATCAGACCGATATTGCCTTCCTGAATCAGATCGAGGAACTGCAGACCGCGGTTCGTATACTTCTTCGCAATCGAGACGACGAGTCGCAGGTTGGCTTCAATCAATTCGCGCTTCGCCTGCTCGGCATCCATGTCGCCCTGCACCATCTCGCGCTGCGTGCGCTTCAGGTCGGCAATAGGAATACCGATCTCGAATTCGAGCTTCTCCAGGTCCGTCTTGCAGTTTTTCTGCTGGCGGCGGTATTCCTTCTTCAGCTCTTCGCTCTTCGACTGGTCATGCTTCAGGTCCAGCGACTTGATCTGCCGCTCCAGCATGCGCATGGAGTCGACTGTCTTGTTTACCTTGTCCAGCAGCCGCTTGCGCTCCGCATTGGTGTACTTCAGCTCGCGCACAATCCGCGACACCAGCACCTTTTCGCGGTTGATCGCCCACCTGGTTTTGCGGTATTCCTTCGCCTTGGTCTTCGGGTTCAGCGTTTCAAGCTTTTCCTGGTGGACTGCGGCTTTCTTCTGATGCTTCACCAGCGCATCGACGCGGCCTACCGTCTGCTTGATGCGCGCATGCAGGATCTCTTCCGTGACTTCTTCTTCATCGAAGATCACCACTTCCTTGATATTGCGCACACCACGCTTCAGGTCGTCGCCCAGGGCAACCACTTCGCGGATCACGATCGGCGACCGGGAAATGGCCTTCAGAACGCGCATCTGCCCGCGCTCAATACGCTTGGCGATTTCAACTTCGCCTTCACGCGTCAACAGTGGAACAGTGCCCATCTCGCGCAGGTACATGCGGACGGGGTCGTTGGTCTTTTCGAGCGTGCCCGGCGTCAGATCGAGTTCTACATCCTCGCCGTCTTCACTCTCGCTATCGAATTTGTCACTGCCACCGAACTTTGGTCCGCCTTCGAGCACATCGATGCCCTGCGTTCCAATCGTCGTCAGCAAATCGTCCAGATCATCCGCCGAAGTCATGTCGCCGGGGATAAGGTCATTCACCTCGCCATACGTGAGGTACCCTTTTTCCTTGCCGACTTCGATGATGTTCTGGATATCGTCTTCGTACTTGTCGTCTTTTTCTTCGTCTAGTGCCAAGCGAGTTTCATCTCCCGCGGAAATTTTCATAACGCCAGCTTTCTGCCAGCAACTCGCCCTGGAACCCGCAGGTCAGGGCCATTCGTTTGCGCGCATTGATTCTTTGATAGGTCGATGGCGAAATGCTCTGGTGGCCCTTGAATGGGCATGTCCCTGGTCCTTATTTGGAAGGGAATGTAGACACACTCCGCCTAAGACCCTAGAATACCACGGAAAAAATGGGTGCCCCTCCTGCTTTCCGAGGTAGTTCCCTGCCTACTGCAACGGTTGCCGGCCGCTTCCTACACCTTCTAGTTAGATGTTGCAGCATTGCTTTTGTTTCATTTCGCAGGCAATCCTCTGGTCAGGACGCGCTCTTCCCGCGCACTCTGCCTCAGCATCGGGGATACGCGTGCGGGAAGTCTCGATGTTTTGTGATGCTACGATGTATCACATGAAGACTGCCTCCGTCCGGGACCTCCGCTACGACTTCAGGAAGGTCGAGCATCTCCTCGCCCAGGGCGAAGAAGTGCAGATCACGAAGCGAAAACAAGTGATCGCCCGCCTGGTACCAGAAAGGCCGGCAAAACGTCCGCCGATGCCGGATTTCGCGGCCCGGTTGAAGGCGATCTACGGCGACAGGATGAACGACGTGAGCGCAGCAGAATTGCTGCAAGAGGACCGTGATCGCCCCTAACACCTACTTCGACGCGAGTTTCCTGGTCTCGCTTTATAGCCCGGATATTCATTCGCAGACTGCGATCCGAACCATGAGGTCGGTGACAGGCAATGCGTGGATTTCGACCTTGGCCGAATTTGAGTGTCTGAACGCACTGGCGCTGCGGGTCTTTCGAAAACAGGATCGACCGGAGGAGTCTCAGACCGCCGTTGCCGCCTTTGAACAGGACTTGCGCAATGGCGTATTTCAACTGAAGCCGATGCCCGAAAATGTTTTCGTGCGTGCTCGCCAGTTATCTCGCCAGACGACGCTCGTCATGGGCACGCGGGCGTCAGCCCTGCTGCATGTCGCAGCCGCCCTCGTACTGGGTGCAGAGGAGCTGTTCACATTTGACCGCCAGCAAGGAAAGCTCGCTCAGGCGATGAAATTGAAGATCAATCCGATTCCATAAGCCAGCCCGTGCAAAAGCGTTAAGCCTGCCGCAGCGCCCGATCCAGCAACAGCTTCTCCGCCATCAACTGCATCACCCGGTCCTGATCGTTTCTGCGTTCTGCTTCTGCGATCTCTGCTCTCAGCGCCCGCTGCTTCTGTTGCAGATGATGATGTCGCAGAGTTGCAATGGCCGCCTCCAACTCTTCTGCGGCCAGGCCTTCTTCTTCGCGCATCAGGATTTCGGCCAGGAGGGCGCGTCCTTCGTCCGCCTCCAGGGCATCGAGAGCATCATGCGTCGATCGCAGCCGCAAAGGCTCAATCAGATGCGCGATGCCGATGGAGGCGAAGCATTCGGCATGTGCGTCCAGCGCTGCCAAAGCCTGCAGGAATCGCTCGTCATCGAGCGGCAGAGCAAGGGCCCGCAGCAGGACGCGTTCGGCCTGGCTGCAACTGGTTGGCCGCATGGGCGCGACCGCATCCCGACGACGCGCTGCGGCCAGCCTTAACTCTTCACGCATCACCGCAGAATCAATCCCCAGCTTCTGCGCCGCATCGGCGGCAAATTCGTCGCGGGCAATCGCGCTCGGCATTTTGCGGATGAATGGCAGCAGGTAGTTCACCGCGGCCACTTTCGCCTCTGGATTGCGCGGCGGGAACAGCACTCGCGCGCGATCAATCAAGTAATCGGAGTGCCGGCGTGCATTGCGCAGTGCTTCCGCATAGGCGCGGATCCCACGCTCGCGGATATACCGGTCGGGATCCAGGCCGTCTTCGAGCGTCACGACGCGGACTTCAAAACCTTCTTCCGTCAGCAGAGAGATGGACTTTTCCGCGGCATTCGCCCCCGCCGTGTCTGGATCAAAGTTCAGCACGACGCGGTTGACGAAGCGGCGGAGCAGACGGACCTGATGCTCAGTAAACGCAGTGCCGCTGGTCGCCAGAACGTTCGTGATACCGGCGGTGTAGACGGAGATGCAATCCATCTGGCCTTCGACCAGGAGGGCGAAATTCTGCTGCCGGATCGCTGCTTTGGCCTTGTCCAGGTTGAACAAAACATGGCCTTTGGAGTAGAGCGGCGTCTCCGGTGAATTCAGATATTTGGGGCCGGTCTTTTCGTTGACGCCAGTATCGAGCGCCCTGGCCGTGAAGGCGATAATCCGCCCGCTTTCATTGGCAATCGGGAAGGTAATGCGCTTTCGGAAGCGGTCATAGAGCGTTCCCTGCGTCCCATTTTCCAGGTCTTTTGACGAAAATAAGCCCGAAAGACGCAGAATTTCGCCCGTTTCCGCCTGTTCCAGCAGGCTTCGGAGACCCTGAAACCCCTCCGGCGCATACCCGATCCGGAAGGCGCGAATGGTCTCCTCGGTGAGTCCTCGACCGGTAAGATATTCGCGCGCCCGGGCCCCTTCGGGCAATTGCAACTGCTGCTGGAACCAGGCGGTGGCCCGCTCATGCAATTCGAGCAGCTTTGTCCGCTGGCGGCTCTCGGCCGCTTCTTCCGGGGACGAGAACTCGCGTTTCGGCAATGCGATGCCGCATTTCAGGGCCACGATCCTGACCGACTCGGGAAAGCCCACTTTTTCCAGCTTCTGAATGAAAGAGAAAACATCGCCCTTTTCCTGGCAGCCGAAGCAATAGAAATATTGGCGCGTGGCATGCACATTGAAGGACGGCGTTTTCTCGCCGTGGAATGGGCACAGGCCCGCGTAATTCTGCGCGCCGGCTTTTTTCAAGCGCACGTAGTCGCCGATCACGCGGACAATGTCGGCCTGCTGTTTCACGGTCTGGGCAAAATCGGAGGACATCGCGGGAGGGGCCGTGCATACTTAGCATAGCTCCATCCCAATCGCTTCGCTCTCGAAGGGTCATGCCTATGCGGCTCATACCGTCCACCATGGAGAGGCAGCCGATGCTCATCACCGCCGTACTGGGCGCGATCCTGACGGCGCTGATACGGTTCGCGCACGCGGGCGAGCCCGGCTGGGACGCCGCAGCCCATTTCTTTACAGGATTCTCGATCGCGATGTTCATCGCCTTCGTGGTGACCACCTGGAAGGCGCGCATATAGACAAAGGCGGTGTCCGTCAGCTTTCGATCGCCGCCATGCGCAGCACTTCTGCCGGAGTCAGGCCACGTTCGCGGAGTTTCCGGATACTCAGCGCGTCGTGCCGTTTTGCCAGGCGGCGGCCTTGTTCATCGCGCAGCAAATCGCAGTGAAACCACGACGGGTGGTCATAGCCGAGTGCGCGATGGAGCAGCATCTGCCGCGCGGTTGACCTGAGCAGATCGGCGCCGCGGACCACCTCGGAAATCTTCATCGCCGCGTCGTCGACGACTACGGCCAGTTGATAGGCCGGCACGTTGTCGCGACGCCAGACCAGGAAGTCTCCAAAATCCTTGCCAGCCGTGAAGCGCTGCGCGCCCAGGTTGCCATCGATGAAGGAGAGTACTTCACCCTCTGGTACGCGAAACCGCCAGTTCACGCCATCGGGAGTCTCTCCATCGGCGACCGCGCTGCCTATTGGCCGGCACTTGCCTGCATACACCGGCTCATCGTCAGGCTCGGCTGCGTCATCTTCATGCGGGGCCGATGCGGCAAGCGCCAGCTCACGCCGCGTACAAGAGCATGGGTAGATCCAGCCGCCTTCGCGCAAGCGCTGCCATGCAGACAGGTAAAGGCCATGTCGTGCACTCTGGGCGTACGGGCCGAAATTGCCGCCAACATCCGGGCCCTCCTGCCATGCGATCCCGAGCCAGTGCAGGTCCTCCACGATACTTTCCCAGAAAGACTGCTTTGATCGCTGTGGATCGAGGTCCTCATTCCGCAGGACTAAGGTTCCCTGCGCAGCGATCGCCCGCTGATACGCCGTCCAGAATGTCCGGGCATGGCCAAGATGCAGCAGGCCGGTCGGTGATGGTGCAAGACGACCGCGGCATCGTTCCATAAACTCGGCCTTCATGTGCAGCCCGATCAGAACAAATCCGGGATGCTGGTAAACGCGATCCGCGTCGCTGCTGCCGAGCCGGCGGGGAGCATGCTGGCGAAGCACAGTGTCGATGTCCCGTGCTTGGCATTGATCGTGTCCATGGTGCTCGACAGGCGGGTGCGCCGCGCTTCTGTTTCCATGCCGGAGAACAGGCTCAGCGTGTGCAGATGGTCGGGCACCAGGTTGCTGAGGGTCACGCCGACAAAGAACGGCTTCTGATGCGCGGCTGCCTGTGGACGGGCAGCCCAGAGCTTTTTCAGCCCTTCAACCAGCGTCTGGTTATCCTGGCATTCAATCAGGGTGGTGCTCTGCGACCAGTCCGCCTCCGGAATGCCGGAGTAATGTTTCTTCGCGGCGACCTGCTGCGGGACGGCAAACTTGATCGTCAGGCGAAGGTTCGTCGCCCAGAGCTTCGCGGTGCGCAGGCGCATCGCTGCCTTGTGGAGGAGCTTGCTGCAGACGGCATACGCGCCATCGGGGCTGCGCAACTCCGGCGGCAGGACATGCGAGTGGCCAATGGATTTCTGATGTTCCAACTCGGCATCTTCGAAATCTTCGCCGCGCAGCCAGTGCCAGAGCTTTTCGCCGCCGATGCTGCCCCATACATGGTTCATGGCTTCGCGGTCGAGCGCATATAAATCGGCCATGGTGCGGATGCCGCACGCGTGCAGTCGCTTCTCCATGCGGGCGCCGATACCGGGCAGGTCGCGCAACTTCAACTGTAGCAACGCTGCTTCAAGGATGTCGGGTGTCAGGGCGACGAGGCCGTCGGGTTTTTCCATGTCCGAGGCAATCTTCGATAAATAGCGATTGGGCGCAAGTCCGACAGAGCAGCGCAGGGTTGCGCCGGCGTGTTCGCGGATACCAGCCTTGATGCGCCGGGCCAGGTCGA